>Ga0302235_10002387_pt1 | contig 13552 bp, 15 predicted proteins | sample II_Palsa_N3_3_FD_193577 | JGI IMG/M metagenome (GOLD analysis project Ga0302235, IMG submission 193577) | Peat permafrost microbial communities from Stordalen Mire near Abisko, Sweden - II_Palsa_N3_3 | ecosystem: Environmental > Terrestrial > Soil > Palsa > Peat permafrost | place: Sweden... | reverse complement strand
ACGGGGTGAACTGGACCGGCAACACGAACATCGGCCAGGCCAGTGCGACCGCGCCGTCACTGGCGGTCTTCAACGGCCAGCTCTATGTTGCGTTCGTCGCCGACAACGGCACGGGCACGGTACTCGTTGCCTCCAGCCCCGACGGGGTGAACTGGACCGGCAACACGAACATCGGCCAGGCCAGTGCGACCGCGCCGTCACTGGCGGTCTTCAACGGCCAGCTCTATGTTGCGTTCGTCGCCGACAACGGCACGGGCACGGTACTCGTTGCCTCCAGCCCCGACGGGGTGAACTGGACCGGCAACACGAACATCGGCGAGGCCAGTGCGACCGCGCCTTCGCTGGCGCCCTTCAACGGCCAGCTCTATGTTGCGTTCGTCGCCGACAACGCCACGGGCACGGTGCTCGTTGCCTCCAGCCCCGACGGGGTGAACTGGACCGGCAGCACGAAGATCGGCCAGGCCAGTGCGACCGCGCCGTCACTGGCGGTCTTCTAAAGGGATAACAGACTGCTCACGTCCGGGCCGTCTGATCACCCGCCGCGCGGGCTGATGGAGCTGAACCCACTGAGCGGACGCTCAGCCGGCCAGGTCCAGGGTAGCGAAGTCAACTTCCCTCGGGGATGGCGACCTGCACCAGGTCGCCATCCCCGTCAGCGAAGGCCAGGGCGAACCTTCACCGCACCGAGAGTTCTGGACGAGAAGTAGCGATCCGCGGGCTAGTGCCCGCTAACGAGGAGCCAGGCCGTGACAACAGAGATCCTGCAGCAGCGGGAGGATACCGGGCACGCGGCCGGGGGCGAGGAGGGCCGGACCCTGTGCGGCCTGCTGGCTTCCACCGTCCGGCGCCGGGGCGGCGAGCCCGCGTACTCCGACCGCGAGGACGGCGGACCATGGCAGACCATCACCTGGGAGCAGACCCGCCAGCGGGCGCTCGAGCTCGCCGCCGGGCTGATCGGCCTCGGCCTGCAACCAGGTGAGCGGGTCGCGCTGATGCTGCCGAACCGGGTCGAGCACGTGCTCGCCGACCTCGGGGTGGTGCACGCCGGGGGAGTGCCGGTGACGCTCTACCCGACCCTGGCCGAAGACCAGGTCGGGTACATCGCCGGCGACTGCGATGCCAGGATCGCCGTGCTCGACGGCGCCCGGGAACTGGCCCGCTGGCAGCCCGTGCTGGCCAGGCTGCCCGGCCTGAAGAAGATCATCGTCCGCGACGCGGCGGCCTGCCCCGCCGGTGATCAGTACCTCACCTGGGCGGACTTCTCCGCGCTGGGCAGGCAGCGGCTCGCCGCCGCGCCTGGCGCCGTCGCCGGCCGGGTGGCGGCGATCAGGCCCGAGGACCCCGTGACGGTGCTGTACACCTCCGGCACCACCGGGAACCCGAAGGGCGTCATCATCACCCACCGCAGCGTGCTCTGCCAGCTCGCCGCCGCCGGCGCCACCGGTTTCATGATGGAGCGCGTCCGCTTGGTCTCCTACCTGCCGCTAGCGCACATCGCGGAGCGGATGGGCGCCATCTACGGGCGGGTGTACAACGCCGGGCACGTCTACTTCTGCCGCAACGCCGCCGAGCTGGCGGCCACGCTCGGCACGGTGCAGCCGACCGCTTTCTTCGGCGTGCCCAGGGTCTGGGAGAAGATCCAGGCGCGCATCCAGGCGCTGCTGGCGGCCGAGCAGGACCCGGCCAGGCGCGCCGCCGCCGGCGCGGCGATGGCGGTCGGCCGCAGGTACGTACGCGGCTGCGAGTTCGGCAATACCACGCCCGATGATCTCGCCGGGGAGTTCCGCCGGGCGGACGAGGCAGTGCTGCGGCCGATCCGGTCCCTGCTCGGCCTGGGTGAGGTGACCACGGTACGCAGCGCGGCGGCGCCGCTGACGCCCGATGTGGCCGCCTTCTTCGCCGGACTCGGCATGAAGATCCTGGAGGTGTACGGGATGACCGAGACGACCGGCCTGGTCACCGCCAACACCCCCAGCGCGTTCCGGCTGGGTACCGTGGGACGGGCGGTGCCCGGAGCGGAGGTGAAGATCGCCGATGACGGAGAGATCCTGACTCGCGGCCCGCTGAACACCCCCGGGTACCTCAACCTGCCCGATCAGACCGCCCAGCTAATCGACGCCGGCGGCTGGCTGCACACCGGCGACATCGGGTCACTGGACCGCGACGGCTTCCTGTCCGTCGTGGACCGCAAGAAGGACCTCATCATCACCTCTGGCGGGGAGAACATCTCACCGGCCGCGATCGAGAACCAGCTCACCGCCCACCCGCTGATCGGCCAGGCGCTCAGCTACGCAGACCGGCGGCCGTACGTGGTGGCGCTGCTGACCCTGAATGGCGACGTGGCGCCGGCCTGGGCCAGGGCCCGCGGGAACCAGGCGTCCTCGCTGGCCGAGTTGGCCCGGGAGCCAGCCGTCCTGGCAGCGGTAGCCGAGGCCGTGGCCGACGCGAACCAGCGGCTGGCGCGGGTCCAGCAAGTCAAGAGATGGCGGCTGCTGCCAGCGGAATGGACCGCCGAAAGCGAGGAACTGACGCCCACCTTCAAGCTCAGGCGCCGGGTGGTGCACGCGAAGTACGCCGACGTCATCGACGCCCTGTACGCGGACTGACTGCGGCCCGGACGCGCGCCGTTCGCCGGCAAGCCGATCCGCGAGCACCCCCCGGAGAGCACCATCGCGAGCGACTACGACCAGGTCGCTCCGCTGATCGCTGGTGCGTGATGCAGGGCCGAGTGCAGCTGCCGTCCACGCGAAGCGCACCGGCAAGCGAATTTACCCAGCTGCCGCCGACCTTGGGCGCTGCTGGATGGTCGGGCTGCTACGCTGCGCGCTGGTTCAGCGCAGGATGGCGGCGAGCGGCAGTGAAGGCCGCTCGCTGCTCGTCGTGGCCCGGGCCGCCGCCCGAGGTCAGGCCGCTTGGAACGACCGCTTGGCCAGCCCGATGGCGTAGCCGTCGATGACCGTGGTGGGCGGCGCCGCTGGATCGGTGGCAGCACCAAGGCTGACGAACAGCGGTGTGAAGTGCTCCACGGTGGGATGTGCGTACGGCATGCCGGGTGCGCGGGTGCGGAAAGCAGCGAGTTCGTCGACGTCGCCGCGGGCTAGCGCGTCCGACGCCCAGGAGTCGAAGTCCGAGGACCAGCCCGGCACCTGGTCCGGGCGGCTCCAGTCGAGGAACGGGAGGCCATGGGTCATGTACCCGGACCCGATCACGAGGACCCCGGCCTCGCGCAGCGGCCCCAGGCGCCGCCCAAGGTCCAGCAGTCGCCCCGGGTTGTGGGTTGGCATGCTGAGCTGCAGGACCGGGATGTCGGCGTCGGGGTACATGATCTTCAGCGGCACCCACGATCCGTGGTCCAGGCCGCGGCTGCGGTGCTCGTGCACCGGCTCGGTGTCCGGCATCAGCTTGGCGACCTGTTCGGCGAGTTCGGTGGCAGCCGGGGTGTCGTATCGCATCTGGTAGTACATCGGGTCGAAGCCGCCGAAGTCATAGACGAGCTCGCTGGGCTGGCTGCTGCTGATGCTCAGCGGAGCAGACTCCCAGTGCGCGGACACGATGAGGACGGCCTTCGGCTTGGGCAGCGCCCGAGCCCAGGAGTGAAGCTCGGTCATCCAGTCCGCCATCTCGAACAGCATCGGGGCGCCGTGGCTGAGGTACAGGCTGGGCAGCGGCCCGTCGTCGGGGGTCCACAGGCGGTGGGCAGCCGTACGCTCGGCGTCGGCGGCCCGGCGCAGGTGCGCGGCGAACGGGTGCTGGCCGGGAATGCGGCGATCGGCGGTCGCGGTGGTGCTGGGCGCTGGCGGGGACGTCATGCGGGTTCCTCGGGGCAGAAGCGATTAGTTGTCGATACAACCATCACGGTAACACCAAATAGTTGTAGTGACAAGTATTTGGTGGAATGATACGACGGTGGATGCGAAATGGCTGAACGACGAAGAGCTGGCGGCCTGGGTGCGGCTGGCTGCGGTGCTTGAGCTGCTGCCCGGAGTGCTCGATTCCCAGCTGCGTCGCGACGCGGAGCTGACGCACTTCGACTACTACGCACTCGCGATGCTATCGGAGGCGCCGCAGCGGACCCTGCGGATGACATCGCTCGCGGCGCAGACCAACGCCACCTTGCCCCGGCTCTCCCACGTGATCCGCCGGCTGGAGGAGCGCGGCCTGGTGGAGCGCTTCCCCTGCCCGGACGACGCCCGGGCCACCAACGTCCGGCTGACCCCGGTCGGCTGGGATAAGGTGCGCCGCACCGCCCCGGGCCACGTGGCCAACGTCCGGCAGCATGTCGTCGACGCCCTGACCCCCGAACAGGTCCGCCAGCTGGTCGGCATCACTGAGGCCATCTTGCGCAGGCTCGACCCAGACGGCACGATGGCCGCGATGTACCACCGCTACGACCCGGATCCACTCAACCTGCGATAGAGGACCGGGCTGGCGGCCGGGGGTCAGCTGAGCTGGGCACGGCGGGCGCGAAGGTTCCGGTTCTTGAGCCGGTTCCCGCATGAGGCCATGTCGCACCACGCGCCCCGGCGGCTGTGCGAGCGGTCGTAGAACGCCCATCGGCAGTCCGGATTCCCGCATAGCTTGAGCCGGTCCCAGCTGCCGTCGGCCTGCGCGTCGCGGATGATCAGCAGCAATCCGAGCAGGCCGCCTGTCACGCGGCCGGCCGGGGCTTCGGCTTCGAGCCTGACCTGACCCTCTGGGGCGACCTGGAGCCGGGGCTGGCCTTCGCGCCCGACCTGCTCAAGCAGACGCAGATTGTCCCCGGTGACCGGTTCGTCGCTAGTGTTGTGCGCGATCAGGGCCCGGATGCTCGCCCTGACCTCCCGGGCGAGGCGCAGATCGCTGGCAAAGGCCAGGCTGTCGGGTCCCGCGCTGAACGCGGCGTCGATCAGTCCGGCATCGGCGAGCCACCCATATGCTTCCTCTGGACGGGCGAACATGTCGGTGTCCAGGTCCAGGTCAAGGGTGTCGACGAACGCCTGCACGAGCAGCAGCGGGGGCGGTGCCAGCTTGTGCTGGAGATGGGACGCCCATGAGGGCAACGCCACCGTGCTCACCCCCTGTCCGTCTTCCTGCCTCGCATCTACCGACACATTACATGACCGGTCAAATCTCTTTACAGGTCTTGCATGACCTGTATAATAGTTTTATGGGTCACACCAGAAAAGATGACACGATGCATGTCCTGCTGGAAGACGATCTAGGGCGCCTCACCCTCCGGCGATTGCGGCTGTGGGACCGGATCATGGCCCGATGCCTCGCGGCGCGACTCGACCGGGAGCTGGCCCGCGGGGCGCGGCCGGAGACGAACGTGGGCCTGGCGGCGCGGGCCGTCCGGCTGACATCCATGAGGTGCCGTCGCGACCTGGCGCGGAGCCTGCAGCGGATACTGGCCGCGGTCCTGCCCGCCGCCAGCCGCGGGGGGCCGACGGCGGCGGATCCGTCGGCTCGCGTGGCTCGTCACCCGCACATTCCTGTCCGCCGGGACCGGATCAGCCGGTCGGCTTCGGAACTCGCGGAGCTGGCCGCCCGCCTAGTACAGCCCGGCCCCGTCCCCGCGCGCGGCGTGGCGATGGTATGCCAGCTGCTGACCGACGGCGGGGGCCCACTTTACCGTAAGGCGTGCCGCGACGATCTGGCGGCCATCGTCGAGCAGGCCACGCAGGCGCTGACCAGCTAGGCTTAGAATCGAGGGGTGATCACTGGGGTACATGCGATTGTGTTCTCGCCAGAAGCGGAGAAGGTCCGGGGGTTCTTCGCGGACGTGCTCGGGCTGCCGTCGGTGGACGCGGGCGGAGGCTGGCCTATTTTCGCCCTCCCTCCGGCCGAGCTGGCCGTTCATCCCGCCGACGGGGAGAGCCGCCAGCAGCTCTACCTGATGTGCGACGACATCCGGGGCACGCTGGTCGAGCTCGAGGCCAAGGGAGCGGTAGTCACGCAGGATGTCTCCGATCAGGGGTGGGGACTGCTGGCCGCGATCCGCACCCCGGACGGCAGTGAATTCCCGATCTACGAGCCCCGGCACCCGTCGCCCCCTCGGTCCTGATCGAGGTCGCGCGGAGCCGACGTGGGCTAGCGGCTAGCGTAGAGGGATGGGAAAGCTCAGGGTCTTGTTCATCGGCGGCAGCGGGGTCATCAGTTCGGCGTGCTCCCGGGTGGCGGTTGAAAACGGTGTCGAACTGTTCGTCTTGAACCGGGGGCGGAGCACCACCCGGCCGCTTCCGCCCGGGGTCACGATGCTGCATGCGGACATACGGGAACCACGTACCGTTCGGGAAGTAGTAAAAGATCTTGACTTTGACTCGGTGGTCGACTGGGTGGCTTTCACCGCTGAGCAGGTCCGGACCGACATCGACCTGTTCAGCGGGCGGACCGGGCAGTACGTCTTCATCAGCTCCGCGTCGGCCTACCAGACGCCGCCCGCGCGGGTGCCCGTGACCGAGTCCACCCCGCTGCGCAACCCGTTCTGGCAGTACTCCCGCGACAAGATCGCCTGCGAGAACCTGCTCGTCGAGGCCTACCGCGAGCAGGGGTTCCCGGCCACCATCGTGCGGCCCTCGCACACCTACGACCAGACCTCGGTGCCGTTCGGCGGCGGGTGGACGGCGCTGGGGCGGATGCTCGCGGGCAAGCCCGTCATCGTCCACGGTGACGGGACCTCGCTGTGGACGCTGACCCATCACGACGACTTCGCGCGCGCGTTCGTCCCGCTCCTGGGACACCGGCGCACGCTGGGCGAGGCGTTCCACATCACCTCCGACGACGTGCTCACCTGGAACCAGATCGCGGAGACCATGGCGGCCGCGCTGGGCGTCGAGGCGCGGGTGGTGCACGTGCCTTCGGACGCGATCGCGGCCGCCGACCCTGACTGGGGTGCCGGGCTGCTGGGTGACAAGGCCCACTCGATGGTGTTCGACAACGCCAAACTGCGTAGCGTCGTGCCTGGGTGGAACGCGGTGATCCGGTTCGAGCAGGGCGCCCGCGGGATCGCGGACTGGTATCTGGCCGACTCGGCGCGGCAGGTCACCGACCCGAGCCTGGACGCGGTGATGGACAAGCTCGCGGCGACCTGGACCCAAGATGCCCAAGCGGCCCCATGACCTGGGGATCGCCGGGCATCCTCGCGGCCGCGCGCAGGCTCGCCGACGATGTGCTGTTCCCCGACGCGATGAGGGTGGACGGCCTGGATACTGTCCCGGTCGCCCAGCTTGACGCGCTCGCGGCGGAAGGCCTCTACGGTGCGTCCGTGTCACAGCAGGCGGGCGGCCTTGGCCTGGACCTTCTGACCACGTGCGCAGTGACCGAGGAACTGGCCAGCGGCTGCCTGGCCACGACGTTCGTCTGGCTCCAGCACCGCGGGCTGATCATGACGCTGGCCGCAGAAACCACCCCGGCCGCGCTGCGCGACCGGTGGCTCGAGCCGGCCTGCCAAGGCAAGGTCCGCGGTGGCATCGCGCTTACCGGGCTGATACCAGGGCCGCCGCTGCTGCGCGCGCGACCCGTCGGCGACGGTTGGCGGGTGGACGGCGAGGCTCCGTGGGCGACTGGCTGGAGCCTGATTGACCTGCTGCTCGTCGTGGCCCGCGGGCCGGGGGACAGCGTCGTGTCGCTGATCCTGGACGCCGCCGCCCAGCCCGGGCTGACAGTAACGCGCCAGCGGCTGGCCGCCGTCAACGCGAGCGTGACGGTTCGGCTCGATTTCGATGGCGTCGTGGTTCCGGCGGGCCGCCTGGCCAGCAAGGAACCTTTCGATCCAGCCGAGAGCCTTCGTCCTGACCGGCTGCGTATCAACGGCTCGCTCGCGCTTGGCGTGGCCGGCCGGTGCTGTCGGCTGCTCGGACCCGGACCGCTCGACGATGAGCTGGCCGCCTGCCGGGTGCAACTCGACGACGCCATCACCGGCGATACCGAGGCGATGGCCGAGGCCCGCGCGGCGGTCTCAGAGCTGGCGGTGCGGGCCACCGCGGCGCTGGCGGTACGGGACGGGAGCAAGTCCATCATGGCGGACCAGCCGCCGCCGCGGCTCGCCCGCGAGGCGCTGTTCCTGCTGGTGTTCGGGTCGCGGCCGCCGATCAAGAGTGCCCTGCTGCGCGAGCTCGGCGCCACGGCTAGGTAAGGATCGTCCGGGGGCCAGGGGATAGTCCGGCATTCCTGGCGCGATCAGGACCAGGGACGTGACACGCTCCGGGTGGGAGAGAGCCAGGCTAAGCGCGGTCCCGCCGCCGCTGTGGCCGACGATAACCGCGTTCGTCACGCCAGCGTGGTCCAGGACAGCACGTAGGTCCCCAACCTTTGGGTAGGGACGGGAAGAGGCCGGCGAACGGCCGTAGCCGCGATCGTCGTACCTGATCACCCGGTGATCACCAGCGATCCCGACGATATTCATGCCGTGGAGCCAGCGCTGACGCTGCTCTCGCCCGCCTGATTCAGGCGCACACCAGGCAGCCGCTGTGCGTCGTCACCTCGAAGGCAGCACCGGGACGGTCCGGGAGTCTGCTGGTCACGGCCGCGATGACCGACTCGGGCGTGGCGACGCGCTTGGTTTCTGAGATGCTGCGCAGGTAGTCCGCGACCGGTTCCGGGCCGGGCAGCAGAAGCCTACTCACGAAATCGTGCCGGGTCACGGAGGCGAATACGGGACGTAGCAAGGTCTCGCCCTGATCGAGGGTGAGCCGCTCCCGCGGCACTCGGTCGCGACCGATGCTGGCCAGTGCCGCTGTGATGACGTCGCGCATTTCCTGCAGGTGGTCGGTGCCGTTGAGGCCGACAATCAGCCGTCCGCTCGGGCGGGTGACCCGGCGCAGCTCGGCTATCGCCCGCCTGGGTTCGGGGACGTGGTACAGCATGTGCATGGCGAGGGTCAGGTCGGTCGCCGCATCGCGGAGCGGCAAGGCGGCCGCGTCGGCCGCGAGCAGGGCAGGGCTCCGCCGTGCGGTGTCACCTGCTCGCTGCCTGGCCGCGCGCAGCATCCCTGGGGACATGTCGACGCCGAGGACGGGCCCGGCGTGCTCGCGGCGGGCTAGTTCGGCCAGGTAAAGGCCGTTTCCGCAGCCAATGTCCGCCACGACCTCGAAACCGCCCGGCGCGGCCAGGTCCAGCACCTGGCCCATCAGGTTGACCGGCGGCTGCTGGTACGCGTAGATCGACTGTCGCGCGGCCAGGTTGACATCGCTCTGGTACTGAACCTCGCGCAGGAAGGCCCGGTCCGCCCACAGCCCCCACCCGGGCTCGGCCATGGTCGGTCTCAGCCGGACGATCCGCCGGCCACCTCGTATGACCACAGCTCGCTGCCGATGCCCACCGGCCCGGGCGACTCGCCGCCCGCCCGTTCGGCGGCGGAACGGTGCCCGTGCCCGAAGGCGGGGGACTTCATCCACGCCTGGAAGGCATCCTGGTCCCGCCACCTGGTCACCACCAGCCATGTTGTGCGTCCGTCGGTCGGCTTGAGCAGCTCGAAGCCCTCGAACCCGTCCTGGTCGTCCACCGCTCCGGCCCGGGCCGCGAACCTGCGGGCGAGCTCGTCGCCGCTGTCGGCGGGCACCGTAATCGCGTTTATCCTCACGACTGTCACGTGTTCGAACGTATCATCCCAGGTCAGGAGCACGACACCGAAGACGCTAGACCCCTGGTCAGAGACCTGGATACGCTCCCGACCTACGATTCGGGCTTGTGGTGGATGAGGTGCACTGGGTGCCTAGTGATCTGACGCAGCGGTCGTTACGGTGCTGTGGTCCAGCCCGTTCCTGGTTGGCGGCGCACCGTTGGGCTCCACTGAGTCCAGCCATAGCCCGGCTGGCTATGACGGCTCCGATTGGTCCCACCAGGATGGCTCGACATGCCCCACCTCGCCATAGTTTCCGGGCTGTCATGGTTACGGTAGGTAGTAGGACTGGCAGTGACGGATCCCGGGTCCGCACCCCGCCGCCACCGGGGCAGAATGGCCGGATGGATCTTGGATTGCGCGGCAGGGTTTACCTCGTGACCGGCGGCAGCCGGGGCCTTGGGTTCGCTGCGGCGCGGGCACTTGTCGCAGACGGGGCCCGCGTCGTGCTCAGCGCTCCGCACGCGGCCACGGCCGCGTCGGCCGTGGCACGGCTCGCGCAGGACGCCGCCGCGGCCGGCACTGCCGCCGGGGTCGTCGCGGATAACGCCGATCCCGCCGCACCGAGCCGGCTGATCGCGGCGGCCAGGGACCGTTTCGGCCGCCTGGACGGTGCGCTGATCAGCGTGGGCGGATCACCGCCAGGCACCGTCGCGGCCACGACGGACGACGCGTGGCGGTCCGCGTTCGAAAGTGTTTTCCTCGGTGCTGTCCGGCTGGCCCGGGTTCTGGCGGCAGATCTGGGCAGCGGAAGCGACGGCGGCGCGGGGGCCGGGTCCATCACCGGGACGGGCGCCTCGATCGTCTTGGTGCTGGCCTCGTCGGTGCGCGTGCCGCTCGCCGAACTCGCCATCTCCAATGGGCTGTTCCCAGGTCTGGCCGGTGTGGTGAAGACGCTCGCCAGCGAACTGGGCCCGGCCGGGATCCGGATCAACGGGCTGCTGCCCGTCAGGATCGCCACCGACAGGGTCCGCGAACTTGATGCCCTCCGCGGCGATCCCGATGAGGTGCGTGCCCGCCTGTCTGAGCACATCCCGCTGCGCAGGTACGGCGAGCCCGAGGAGTTCGGCCGGGCTGCCGCGTTCGTGCTCTCTCCCGCCGCGTCCTACATCACGGGCGCGATGATCCCGGTTGATGGCGGTGCCATCAGCTCGATCTGAGCACCCGGTCGCGGGCACGGCCGCCAGGACCTGGGAGCCAGCGGCAGCCAGCCCCGCCGGGGGCGAGGTTATCCCGCGCGTAGTTACAAGGATGGTCTTGCCGGGTGGGCCGCTCCCGGTACGGTCGCGGCAGCGGCCGCTGCCCTTTGGCGGAGAGCCAGAGCTGGATCGTCGCTTCGACGGTCAGTCTGCGGGCCGGGCCGGTCCGTTCACATTTGGCATGTGGCACTGGACAGACCCTGCCCTACAGCTCCGGCAAGGTCGAAGGCAACGTCAACTTTTAAAATGCTCAAACGGCAAATGTAGGGCCGCGCCGGATTCGACCTTCTACCGCAAGCAAGTCCTGCTGGCATAATCAGAACCGAGACCATCACGAAATTTGGGCCAGAGCCAGTTAAGTGGCGACGAATCTTTCCTAGCAGCTCGCGGGGAGTTGCCCATGATGGGTTCTGCGACCGAAGATCAATAGATGGCACCAAGGGTCGATTAACAACGGGCCGGACGGCAGCCGGTCCTTGCGGGTGCCGGCCTGATCAGGCGTTCTGCTTCTTGCCGAGGATGTCCTGGGCGATGGAGGTCTTCTCGCCCTGGCCGGGGATGATTATCCACGCCGCCAGGTAGGCCAGGGCTCCGGTGCCGCCGGTGAGGACCGAGACGACGGCCACGATCAGCCGGACCAGGGTCACGTCGACGCCGGAGTACTCAGCGATTGCCGCGCAGATCCCGGCCACAAGGCGGCCCTTCCGGGGGCGCACCAGGATCTTAGTTCCGTTTCCGCTGCTCATATCGGCCGTCCTCGGGGTGACGCCGGGGGTAGCTAGCCGCCGTCAGCGGCTGATCCCGGTGCCTGCGCACAGCCTATGTTTGCAACCTGAAACAAGCAATTTTTTTCAAGAAATGGTTATCCTCTTATCCGTGTGGCGGAATGGGGCTTCCTGACAACCACGCCGGGTCCTGCTGCACATCGCCCGCGACCCGGGCGGGCGGCTGCGCGACGTCGCGGCCAGCCTGGGCATCACCGAGTGCCGCGCCCACGGCGGCGGCGCGCGGAGCTCACCCGGCAGCGCGAGCCCGTGTGGGTGGCTCCGGCCAGCCGCTCACCGCGAATTAATGCTGGTGCCAGTGCTCTCATCCGCTGCCGGCTTTTGCAGCGTCCCTTGCTGCGCGTTCCACCTGGTCCCGGTGGGCCTGCCACCAGGCCTGATCAGCTGACGGCAGGTTGGTGTTCTCTCTGGTTCGCCCTGCTGTCCCGTCGATGAGTTCCCGGATGATGTCCGCCTGCCCGGCGTGGCGGCTGGTATCGGTGGCGAGGCGGACCAGGATGTGATGCAGCGTCACCTCGTTCCGGTCGGGTGGCCACCACGGCACATGGCCGATGGCGTCCAGCGAGAGCGCGTCGATGGTGGCATCCGAGTGCACCCAGGTGCGGCGGTACCGGCCGGTGATGAACTCGCGTGATTCTGCGGAGGTGGCCCACATGTCGGAGAGCGGATGGGCTTCGTCCCACGGCAACTGGTCATGGGGGCAGGGACGGCCGAACGTGTCGCCGAAATAGGCCATCTCAGCGCCTGCCTGGTGCTTGATCAGCCCGAGCAGGTTGGTGCCGGTCGGTACTAGCGGACGGCGGATGTCGTACTCGGAGAGCCCGTCGAGCTTCCACAGCAACGCCTTGCGGCCTTCTCGGAGGTAACGGCGAAGGTCGGCTTTCGGATCAGATCCGGTCATGCGGACATCTTTCCATGGAGTGCCGAGCTCGGCTGCTGGCCTGACCGTCGCGGCTTCCTAGTCCTGTCCCGGCCTCCTGGGCGCGTCTAATCGTGGCCGGTAGGCGTCGCGCCGGTGCGCGACCGCCAAGACTGTGACGACCCGCGTCCGGTCATCGACGGTATAAAGAGCACGGTACTCACCGCGACGGGTTGACAGGACGTCCTCGAAAGGCACCTCTAACGGCTTGCCCAGCCGGTGCGGGTTTGCGGCCACTGGGCCGACGAGGTGCTCATACAGCGCGGTTGCGGCGGACAACGACAACTTGCCAAGCCGCCGCCGCGCCGCAGGGGTGAAGGTAACCGTGTACGGCTCAGGCTCGCTCATTCGCCAGCGACCCGGCGGGCGGCCAGGTCAGCCGCGACCTGCCCGGCGGAGAGCACCCGTCCGGCACGCGCATCGGCTAGGCCTTCCTGCAGGTCACGCACCAGCTCGGTATCAGACAGTACCTCGATCGTCTCGCGCAGCCGGTCCAGCTCGCCCGAGGGTACAACGTCCGCTACGTGGTCACCGTGCGCGATGACCGCGACCGACTCGCCACGTTCGGCCCTGCGCACGATCTCTGCCCACCCCGGCTGATCCTCGGCGCGGATCGCAAACCCTGGCTCACTCACAGATCCATAGTAGACGGGCCAGCCTGCCCGCCCTACTGTCAGTGGCGTTCGCTGCCTGCGAACCTCGATCAGCTTCCTGCTGGCCACCGGCATTGCTAGGCCGGGCGCGGTATTCGGCGACACTGGTCCCCTATCGTGGACCTGGCCGACGGTCAAAAGGGTCACAGGCACGGGCGCCCGCGATCTGATAGCGAAGCGTTCAGTGGGAGCCAGCTTGGGAACCACCGGGCCGGATGACTTGGCCGGGCTCGGGACGCGGGTGAACGGGCAGCCGCTGTGCGTCCCGGCGGTGGGGAGGGGCTGTGCCCTTAGCTTAACTTTTAACCTAGATTCTACTCATATCGCCCGATAATGGCGTTATTCGCTTATATATCCGAGTGTCGTATGTGAAGCGGCCGTTTCCTTCACTCGTGGTG
>Ga0302235_10002384_pt1 | contig 13564 bp, 13 predicted proteins | sample II_Palsa_N3_3_FD_193577 | JGI IMG/M metagenome (GOLD analysis project Ga0302235, IMG submission 193577) | Peat permafrost microbial communities from Stordalen Mire near Abisko, Sweden - II_Palsa_N3_3 | ecosystem: Environmental > Terrestrial > Soil > Palsa > Peat permafrost | place: Sweden... | reverse complement strand
GTCAACGCCGGGCCTAGACCGTGAACACGATCTTCCCGAACATATCGCCGGCCAGCATCAGCTCGAACCCTTGGCGAGCGTCGGCCAGGGGCAGGGTGTCGTGGATCACCGGACGCAGCCGCTTCTCCACGCAGAAGCGGATCAGCCGCTCGAGCTCCTGCCGCGTGCCCATTGTCGAGCCGACCACCGAGAGCTGCAGGAAGAACACGCGGGTCAGCTCCGCCGGTGAGGCGTCGCCGGTGGTGGCTCCTGAGATCACGATCGTGCCGCCCGGCTTCAGCGACCGCACTGAATGTGCCCAGGTTGCCTGTCCGGTGGTCTCGAACACCGCGTCGACCCGTTCCGGCAGCCGCGCGCCCGGCTCGAAGGCTTGATCGGCCCCGAGTTCGACCGCCTGCGCGCGCTTGCGCTCCGAGCGTCCGGTGACCCAGACGCGGGCGCCGGCCGCACTCCCCAGGACAGTGAGCGCGGTGGCCACACCGCCGGTGGCGCCCTGGACGAGAATCGTGGCTCCCGGTTGCACGCGGCCGCGCGTGAACAGCATCCGGTAGGCGGTCAGCCACGCGGTCGGCAGGCACGCCGCCTGCTCGAAGGAGAGCTCCGGTGGTTTGGGCAGCAGGTTCCACCGGGGCACGACGACGCGCTCGGCGAACGTGCCCTGGTGCTTCTCGGACAGCAGCGAGCGTCGCGGGTCGAAGGTCTCGTCCCCGTGCCAGGAGTCATTGCCGATCACGGCGTGCACGACGACCTCGTTCCCATCCTGGTCGAGGCCTGCCGCATCGCAGCCGAGAATCATCGGCAGCCGCTCACGGCTGAGACCGACGCCACGCAGGGACCACAGATCGTGGTGATTGAGCGACGTGGCCTTGACCTCCACGATCGTCCAGCCGTCGGCCGCCTCCGGTTCGGGTCGGTCGCCGACCTCCAGCACGCTCAGCGGATCCTTCGGGTCGATGTCGATGGCCGACACGGCGAGCATGGGCGCAATCATGCCCGACGCACGCCGCGGGTGCACCCTGGCCGCCCGGAGATCGACCCTCGCTGTCAGAATGACCGCCATGGCCAAGGTCAACGCACGGGTCAGCCGGCCACTCGACGCGCCGCCGGAGCGGGTGCTCGAGTTCCTGCGCGACTATCGCGAACAGCGACCGAAGATCCTCACCGACCACTACACCGCTTACCGCGTCGAGCAAGGCGGTCATGGTGAGGGCACGGTGATCGGCTACCACTTCTCGGCCGGCGGACGCGAGCGCGACTACCGGCTTCGGGCGCAGGAGGGCGACGGCATGCTGGAGGAGCGCGACGAACTGTCCTCGTTCGTCAGCACCTGGACCGTGATTGCGGCCGGCACGGGTAGCACGGTGACGCTCGCGGCCTCCTGGGACGGCGCCGGCGGAGTCGGGGGCATCTTCGAAGGGCTCTTCGCGCCGCTGGGGCTCCGCCGGATCTACGCGCAGGTTCTGGACCGCCTCGCCGCCGCGCTTCCGGCCTGACCGGACCCACTGAAAACAGCACAAGCCGGCAAAAGTCTGCCCACCCCCAGGCGAAGCGCCCGCTCACCGTCGTCGCGGCCAGAAACCGGGCGCCTTCATCGCACGCCGGTTCGGGATAGAGTGCCCGACATGGATGTTGGGATCGGTTTGCCGGCGGCGATCAATGGGGTGGATGGCGACATGCTGGTCGAGTGGGCAAAGCGTGCGGAGGGGCGGAGCTTCTCGACGCTCGGCGTACTCGATCGGATTGTCTACGGAAACTTCGAGCCGCTGATTGCGCTCGCCGCCGCCGCGGCGGTGACCGAGCGGATCCGCCTCATGACCGCGATCCTGATCGCTCCGCTGCGCAGCAACCACGCCCTGTTCGCCAAGCAGGCGGCCAGCCTCGATCGCCTGTCCGCAGGACGGTTGGTTCTCGGAATCGCCGCCGGCATCAGGGAGGACGACTACGCGGAAAGCGGAGTCGACTACCACCGCCGCGGGGCCGAACTCGATGCGTTGGTGCAGCGGTCGATCGACATTTGGCGCGGAACGTCGCCGGACGTCGGCCCCGCGCCCTCCACCCCGGACGGGCCACACCTCATCTTCGGCGGGAACTCGTCGGCCGCCCTGAGCCGGATGGCCGAGCACGGAAGGGGGTGGATCGCCGGCGGCGGCGGTCCCGAGCAGTTCGCGGCCGGTGCGCAGGCCGCACAGGAGGCGTGGAGCGCGGCCGGACGCGAGGGGCGGCCGAGATTGCTGGGCCTGGCCTACTTCGCACTGGGCGATCACGCGCGCGAGGCCGCGGAGAACAGCCTCACGCACTACTACTCGTTCGCGCCTCCGTACGCCGCGCAGGTCGTTGCCGGAGCCCTCGTCACGCCGGAGCTGATCGCCGAGCGGATCGCCGGGATGGAGCAAGCCGGCTGCGACGAACTGCTCCTATTTCCCTGTAGCCCGGACGCGGCGCAGGTCGATCTTCTGGCCGACGTACTCGGCAAGTAGACCCTTAGGATCCTTAGGACCGTTAGGACCAGCCGGACCGCGGGTGGGCGATGGCGGCCTGAGCGGCCGCGATGCGCGCGATCGGGACCCGGAACGGCGAACAGGACACGTAGTCCAGGCCCGCATCGTGGAAGAACTCGATCGACTCCGGGTCGCCGCCGTGCTCGCCGCAGATGCCCAGCTTCAGGCCCGGATGGGCCTCGCGCCCGACCCAGGCGGCCAGTCGCACGAGCCAGCCCACGCCCGGCTTGTCGATCGTCTCGAACGGGCTGCGATCGATGATCTTGCGCTCCAGGTAGGTGGGGACGAACTTGGACTCGACGTCGTCGCGGGAGAAGCCGAGCGCGGTCTGGGTGAGATCGTTGGTCCCAAACGAGAAGAAATCGGCAAAGCGTGCGATCCGGTCGGCGACGAAGCACGCGCGCGGGAGCTCGATCATCGTGCCGACCGTGTAGTCGGTGCCCTCGCGGAGCCCCTCCTTCTCGCCGATCGCCACCACCAGCTCGCGCATCAGCTCGATCTCGTGCTCGTAGTCGACCAGCGGGATCATGATCTCCGGGTGAGGCGCCTGCGCGGCCGCCTTCGCCGCGCGGAGGATGGCGTGCACCTGCATCTCGTAGATCTCGGGGTAGAGGATCCCGAGCCGGCAGCCGCGCGTGCCGAGCATCGGGTTCTCCTCCGAGATCTCCTCGGTGCGCGACAGCAGCCGCTCGAGCGCGGGAAGGTCGTCGGCGTGCTCGATCCTGGCCCGCTCCACCTGGGCGGCGAGTTCGGGGAGGTTGGGCAGGAACTCGTGCAGCGGCGGGTCGAGCAGGCGCACGGTGACCGGGAGGCCGGCCATCGCCTCAAACAGCCCTTCGAAGTCCTCCTGCTGCAGCGGCAGCAGCTCCGCGAGTGCGTCGATCCGCGCGTCGCGGGTGTTGGCCATGATCATCGCGCGCATCTTCGGTTGGCGGTCCTCAGCCATGAACATATGCTCGGTGCGGCACAGCCCGATGCCCTGCGCGCCGAGTTCGCGGGCGCGCAGGGCGTCCTGCGGCGTATCGGCGTTGGCGCGGACGTCGAGCACGCGCACCTCGTCGGCCCAGGACAGCACCCGCTCGAAGTTCTCGTCCACCACCGCCTCCACCAGCGGCACATCGTCGACTGTCACCCACCCCTTGCTGCCGTCGATCGCGATCAGATCGCCCTCGTGCAGCGTGGTGCCGTCGACCGTGACGGTCTTGGCGGTCAGATCGACCACGAGCGCCTCGACGCCGACCACGGCCGGGCGGCCCATCCCTCTGGCCACGAGTGCGGCGTGCGAGGCCTTGCCGCCCTCGGAGGTGAGGATCCCCTTGGCGGCGTGGAAGCCGGCGACGTCCTCGGCGTCGGTGAACGGCCGCACCAGGATCACGTCGCGACCGTCCTGCGCGGCCGCGACGGCGTCGGTGGCGGTGAACACGATCGCGCCCTTCGCGGCGCCGGGAGACGCGCTGACCCCGGTCGCCAGCACCTTGAAGTTCGCTTTGGGGTCAAATGTCGGATGCAGCAACGCGTCGAGCGTGGCGGGGTCGATCGTCACCAGCGCCTGCTGCTTGGTCAGTAGGCCTTCGGCGACCGCGTCGACGGCGAACCGGACCGCGGCCTGCGCTGGGCGCTTGGCGTTCCGGGTCTGGAGCATGTACAGGCGCCCGTCCTCGACGGTGAACTCGGTGTCCTGCATGTCGAGGTAATGGGCCTCCAGCGTGCGCAGAATCGTCATCAGCTCGGCGTGGACGTCGGGCAGCCAGTCCTTGATCTCGTCGATATCGCGCGGCGTCCGCACTCCTGAGACGACGTCCTCGCCCTGGGCGTTGGGCAGAAAGTCGCCGCTCGGCTCAGGCGCGCCGGTGACCTCGTTGCGCGAGAACGCCACGCCCGAACCCGACGTCTCGCCCTTGTTTCCGAACACCATCTGCTGGACGTTGACAGCCGTGCCCCAGTCGTCCGGGATCCGGTTCAGGCGCCGGTAGGCGACGGCGCGCTCGCCGATCCAGGAGTCGAACACTGCGCGGATCGACAGCCGGAGCTGCTCCGCCGGCTCCTGCGGGAAGTCTTCGGTGGTGTGCTCGCGGTAGATCTGCTTGAACGTGCCGGTCAGCTCACGCAGCGCGTCGACGTCGAGCTCGGTGTCCTGCGTGACCCCCCGGTCCTGTTTGGCCGAGGTGATCGCCTCCTCAAAGCGCTCACCCGGGATCCCGCGTGAGACATTGCCGAACATCTGTACGAAGCGGCGGTAGGAGTCCCAGGCGAATCGCTCGTTGTCGGTGGAGCGCGACAGGCCGAGCACCGACTCGTCGTTGAGGCCCAGGTTGAGCACGGTGTCGAGCATGCCCGGCATCGACTCGCGCGCCCCGGACCGGACCGAGACGAGCAGCGGGTTGTTGTGGTCACCCAGTCCCTTGCCGCTGTGCTCCTCCAGCCGGGCGAGCGCCCCAGCGACCTGCTCGGCCATCCCGTCGGGCTCCTGGCGGTCCCCGCGCATGTACTGCACGCACGCCTCGGTGGTGATGGTGAACCCGGGCGGGACCCGGTCGGCACCCAGCACGCGGGTCATCTCGGCGACGTTTGCGCCTTTGCCGCCCAGCAGGTCACGCATGTCCCTGGAGCCCGCAGCGAAGTCGTACACCCACCGGGGCATCAGTTCACCGAATGGTTGACGGTCACGTCGGGACCGATCCTACCCGTCACCACGGTCATGAGTCGTCTCAGTGAGGGAGAAGTGTGAGCTCGCTCTCGGTCTCAGCCCGATACGGCGGCCGCGTACTGCGGCCTGATGCCCATCGCGTCGGCGATCAGCTCATAGGAGCGTCGCCGGGCCGCGTGGTCGTAGGTGATCGTGACGACGATCACCTCGTCGGCGCCGTATTCGCTGGCCAGCGCTTCGATCTCAGCGCGAACCTGCTCAGGGGACCCGATAATCGCCCGGCGCCCCGGCACCCCGGCGCTCGGCGGCTTGCCCTCCTGGGTGAAGAAGGCCAGCGCTTTCTCCGGCGGCGGGATCGGGATCAGCTCGTTGCGCCGCAGGAGGGTGAACGACATGCGACTGCTGGCGGCGAGATAGTGCGCCTCCTCGTCGCTCGGAGCGCAGATGACCGAGGCGGCGACGGCGATACTCGGCGCGGCCAGATCCCGTTCGGGCTGGAAGCGCTGACGGTAGAGAGCGGCGATCTCGCTGCCGGCCGGATTGATGAAGTCGGCGAATGCGTAGCGCAGCCCGAGCTCACCGGCCCAGATCGCGCTCTGTGGCGAGGATCCGAGCAGCCAGGGGACCGGCAGCGCCGGCCGCCCGGGAAGCGTGGCGGCGAGGCGGTGAAACGGGTGGTCGGCGGGGAGGCTGTCATCAAAGTACGCCAGCAGCTCGCCGAGCTGCTGGGGGAAGTCGTCGGGCGTGACCTCGCGCCGGTCGCGCTGGAGGGCGTAGGTGGTCAGCGGATCGGTGCCGGCGGCACGGCCGATACCGAGGTCGATCCGGCCCGGAAACAGCGCCGCGAGGATCGTGAACGACTCCGCCACCTTCAGTGGGCTGTAGTGCGGGAGCATCACTCCACCGCTGCCCACCCTGATCTCCTCGGTCGCCGCGGCGATCGGTCCGATCAGCACCTCCGGGCTCGGGCCTGCCAGCATCGGGCCGCCGTGGTGCTCGGCCACCCAGTAGCGATGGTACCCCAGCTCATCGGCGAGACGGGCGAGATCCAGCGTGTGACGCAGAGCATCGACGCCGGTCGAGCCCTCGGAGATCGGCGACTGATCGAGAACTGAAACGCGCATCCCTCGATGGTACGCAGGACGCAGGCTGGCCGGCCGGGTTTCCGCTGAACAACCGCGACGGGTACGGTCAGCGCATGTCAATCACGATCGGTTTGCGATCGGTCATCGCGACGCGCTACGTCACGCCGCTGCGCGAGGGTGGGTCGCTGCCCGGACTCGTCGAGGCGGATGACGATGGGCTGTACGTGACGAAGTTCCGCGGCGCCGGCCAGGGTCTGCGGGCGTTGGTCGCCGAGGTGATCGTGGGCGAGCTGGCCCGGCGGGTCGATCTGCTGGTCCCCGAACTCGTCATCGTCGAGATCGATCCGAGGCTCGGCGTGGCCGAGCCGGATCCGGAGATCCAGGAGCTGATCGCAGCGAGCCCGGGCTCAAATCTCGGGGTCGACTTTCTGCCCGGCGCCCTGCCCTATACCCCGGCCGGCGCCTGGACCCCGGGCCCTGAGCTGGCCGCAGACATCGTGTGGCTGGACGCGCTGACCACCAACGTCGATCGGACCGCGCGCAATCCGAACCTGTTGCTGTGGCACGGGCGACTGTGGCTGATCGACCACGGAGCCGCGCTGTACCTGCAGCACGGGGGACTGATCCCCGCCGAGCACGCCGACCGATCGTTTCCGCAGATCGCCGATCACGTGCTCCTGCCCTACGCGGGCTCGATCCTCGCCGCCCACCAGCGGCTCGGGCCCCGGATCAGTCAGAGCCTGATCGAGGAGGTCGTGTCCCTGGTGCCCGAGGACTGGTTCGTGGGCGATCCGCCCGACACCTACGTCGAGTACCTGAGCCGGCGTGTGCACAGCATTGCGTTTGCCGAAGAAGCGGAACGTGCCCGACTCCGCGGGTAGCGCGTTCGCGTACGCGATCGTGCGCGTGGTCCCGCGCGTGGAGCGCGGCGAGCGCTTCAATGTCGGCGTCGTCCTGTACTGCCGGCAGCGCGACTTTCTCGGGGTGCTGGTGGCGCTCGACGAGGTCAGGCTCGCCGCTCTGGCGCCGAGCGTGTCGGCGAGCGAGGTGCGCTCGCATCTCGATGCTCTGGTCAGAGTGGCCGCGGGCGATCCCCAGGCCGGCCCGATCGCCGCGCTCCCCCAATCCGAGCGCTTCGGCTGGCTGGTGGCTCCGTCGAGCACGATCATCCAGGCTTCCGAGGTCCATACCGGGATCGGCGGAGATCCCGCGGACACGCTGGAGCGCCTGTTCGCAAAGCTGGTGGAGCCGATCGCGCCCGGTTGAGAGGATCGCGCCCGGTGGAGCCGATCTCGCGCCCGGCGCACCCCCCGTCTGTCGGGTATGGGGGCAACTTGATTGGTATCCGGCCGGCGTTTCCCCCAGCGTGTCGTCCATGACCGCGATTGCCCGCACGCCCCGGACGTTTGCCGACGCCGAGCCAGCCGCTCCGGCGCGTGTCGGCGCCGCCGCCACTGCGGTCGGCGTCAGCTTGCCCGAAACGGTGGTCCCGAACGCCACCATCGGCGCTCGGCTGGGGGTCGATGAGGACTGGATCGTGCGGCGCACCGGGATTCGCTCGCGCCGGATGGCCGAGCCGGGGGAGCGCCTGGCGACGCACGCGACGGTGGCGGCGCAGCGAGCGCTCGACCGTGCCGGCGTCGTGGCCACGGACGTGGACCTGGTGATCGTCGCCACCACGACCGCCGACGAGGTGATGCCCAACGCCGCGCCGCTGGTGGCCCACGCCTTGGGCGCCACACGCGCGGGAGCCTTCGACGTCGGCTCGGCGTGTACCGGATTTCTGTCCGCGCTCGCCGTGGGCGCGGCCCAGATCGAGGCCGGTCGCGCGGGCTGCGTGGTGGTGGTGGGCGCCGATTTCATGTCGCGGATCACCGATCCCGAGGATCGCGCCACGGCCGCGGTGTTTGCCGACGGTGCCGGGGCCGTCGTGCTGGAGGCGACAGATCAGCCCGGTCGGATCGGCCCGATCGTGCTCGGTGCCGACGGCGCCGGCGCGGATCACATCTTCGTCGAGCGCGCCACGGCGCGGATCAGGATGCGCGGACACGAGACGTTTCGTGAGGCGGTGGCCAGGCTCGCGGAGGCCACCGTGCAGGCGGTGCGGGCCACCGCGCTCGAGCTCGAGGACATCGATCTGTTTGTCTACCACCAGGCCAATGGCCGCATCCTCACCGCGGTGAGCGAGCGACTCGGCCTGGCGCCGGAGCGCGTGGTCGACTGCATCGGCGAGTACGGCAACACCTCGGCGGCGACGCTGCCGCTGGCGCTGGCGTTCAGTGAGCGCGAGGAACTCCTGGACGTGGGAGACCGCGTGCTGCTGGGTGCGTTCGGTGCCGGCTTCACCTGGGGCGCGACCGTGATCGAGTGGGGCCGGCCATGAGCCTGGCCCTCGCTCCCCGGCCGGAGACACAGCTCAGCCCGCTCGAGCGGCTCGAGGTTCTGTGTGACCTCGGCTCGTTCGACGTGATTCGCTCTGAGGTCATCTCGCTGGCCATGGGCGAGAAGGCTCGCAACGGCGACGGGGTGGTGGGAGGTGCCGGCTTGATCGACGGTCGCCCGGTGTTTTGTTACGCCCAGGACTCGAGCTTTGCCGGCGGGTCGCTCGGGGAGGCGCACGCGAGCACGATCGTGCGAGTGCTGGAGCTCGCCGATCGGGCGCGCGCACCCGTGGTCGGATTCGTGTCCTCTGGCGGCGCGCGTATGCAAGAAGGCGTCGCGGCCCTCGGCGGCTACGGTCGGATCTTCCGCCGTACCGTCGCTCTCTCAGGCCGCGTTCCGCAGATTTCGATCATCTCGGGGCTCTCGGCCGGCGGTGGCGCGTACTCGCCCGCGCTGACCGACTGGACCGTGATGACCGAGGAGTCGAGCATGTTCTTGACCGGTCCCGGCGTCGTCCGGGAGGCGCTCGGCGAGGACGTGACGGCGGATCAACTTGGCGGCACCCGTGTCCATGAGCGCAACGGCGTCTGCAACTTCGTCGCCCGGACCGATGTCGACGCGGCGTACCTGGCCCGCGATCTGCTCGGATATCTGCCCCGCCATCGTGATGAGCCGGCGCCCAGGGCCCCGGTCCGGGCCGCGAACGGCCGTGACCCGGCGGCCTGCGTGCCCGATGAGCCGCGCCGCGTCTACGACGTGCGCAGCGTGATCCGAGCGCTGGTCGACGGCGGAGAACTGCTCGAGGTATCCGCCGGTTGGGCACGCAACCTGGTCACCGCAATGGCCCGGATCGACGGACGTCCGGTCGGCGTGATCGCCAACCAGCCGCGGTACCTCGGCGGCGTGCTCGACGCCGGAAGCTCGCAGAAGGGGGCGCAGTTCGTCTCGAAGTGCAACGCGTTCGGGATTCCGCTGCTCGTGCTTGTCGATACGCCTGGTTTCATGCCCGGCACCCGTCAGGAGTCGGCAGGCGTGATCAGGTTCGGCGCGACGCTGGTGCACGCGTTCGCCGAGGCAACCGTGCCGCGGGTCACCCTGATCCTGCGCAAGGCGTTCGGCGGTGCGTTCATCACCATGAACTCCAAGGACCTCGGTGCGGACTACGTGTTCGCCTGGCCCGGGGCGCAGATCGGCGTGATGGGGGCCAAGCCGGCGGTCGGGATCATCCACCGTCGCGAGCTGGCCGCTGCGGATGATCCCAACGCGCTGCGCGAGCAACTGGCCGATCATTACGCCCACCGGCAGCTGCGCCCGCAGGCCGCCGCGAGCGCCGGCTACATCGATGAGCTGATCACGCCGAGTCAGACGCGCTCGCGCCTGACCTGGGCGTTCGGCTCGCTGGCCGGGGTCGCATGAGTCGCGCGGACGGAGCCGTACTGCTCACCGGCGCCACCGGCTTCGTCGGCATGGAGCTGCTGGCCCGGTACCTGGAACGCAGCGAGCGCCCGATCATCACGTTCGTGCGGGCCGAGAACGATGAGGCGGCCCATGCCCGGGTGCAGCAGGTGCTGGTCAACCTGTTCGGCGCCCGCGCTCAGCGTTACGCCGCGCGGGTCGAGGCGATTGCCGCGGAGCTGACCGCTCCCGGCCTGGCGCTGGCGCGCACGCGCCGCGAGGACCTGGCCCGGCGCGTCACGACGATCGTCCACAGCGCCGCGTCGGTGTCGTTCACTCTCCCGCTGCACGAGGCCCGCGAGATCAACGTGGAGGGCACCCGTCGGATGCTCGAGTTCGCCGAGCTGGCGCGTGAGCGCGGAGGGTTGCAGCGCTACGGCCACATCTCGACCGCCTATGTGGCCGGTACCCACGCCGGGCGGTTCGCCGAGCGCGACCTCGACGTCGGGCAGAGCTTTCACAACTCCTACGAGCAGTCAAAGTTCGAAGGCGAGCAGCTGGTGCGCTCCCACCAGGGACTGCCGTTCACGATCATGCGTCCGAGCATCGTCGTCGGAGATCGGCGCAGCGGCTGGACCTCGGCCTTCAACGTGCTCTACTGGCCACTGCGCGCATTCGCCCGCGGCTTGTTCGAGGCCGTGCCGGCGATTCCCTCGGCTCCGGTCGACGTCGTCTCGATCGACTACGTCGCCGATGCCATCCACGAGCTGTGCGATTCGGCCGGCGGCATCGGCGAGACCTATCACCTCACGGCCGGAGCCAACGCCAGCACGATCGCGGAGATCGCTCAGCTCGCCAGCGGATACTTCCGCCGCCCGTTGCCCAAGGTGCTCTCACCAGCCGAGTACGCCCGGCTCGAGGGCGATTCGGCCGGGCGGACGGCGCTCGAGGGCAGCGGCGCCTACTTCCCGTACTTCTCGATTGGAGCGGTATTCGAGCAAGCGGTGACGTGCGCTCGCCTGGACGCGGCCGGGATTCACGCCTCCCCGTTGGGCGAGTACCTGGAGCGGCTGCTTGACTTTGCCACCCGGAGCCGGTGGGGGAAGCGGCCGATCACGCGCTTCGCCGCGCTGACGACCTGACCGTGGGGACGATGCTCGCCGACATCGCTCGCTTTCGCGCCGACGATCCGGACGCGCTCGTGGCCGCCTCGCTGGCGTGCCCGATCTGCTTGCGCAGCGAGCAGGTCGAGTGGGACGCGGCGCTCGACGGCTACGATGCGTCGGTGGAATGCCGATGCCCGAGTTGCGAGCAACGTTGGCAGGTGTACCTGGCGCCGCAGCAGGAGCTGCGCTTCGGGCTGATGGACGTTCACGCCGGCTAGACCCCGCCGGCGCTGTGCCATGAGCTCCACCGCGTCCCCTGACGCGCGCGCCGGGGTGGGAATCGAGGCGCTCGAGTTGTTCGTCGAGGTGCTCTCGCAATCCGAGCAGGGCTCGGCCACCGGGAACGGCTTCTACGACCGGCTGTGCGAAGCCGTGTGCCGGCTGGCGCGGATGCGCCGGGCGATCATCTTCCGGTACGACAGTGCCCGCCGGCGAGTGCGAGCGGCGGGCGCGCACGGGCTGGACCTCGAGCAGTTCGCCGGCGCGCACGTGACGGTCGAATCGGCGCCGCTCGCCGCCCTGGCATTGCGCGAAGACAAGATCGTCGAGGCGGTGGGGGACGTCAGCGGTCAGGTCCCTCCCGAGTACGCCGCGCTGGTCTCAGAACCGGTGCGCCTCGTGTTCACGCCGATGACCGCCGCCGGTCGCGCGATCGGCGTGATTCTCACCGACCGACTGATGTCGGCTCCGCCGCTGGATGACGCCGACCGGAACCTGCTCTGGACGTTGGGTAAGGCCGCCGCACTGGCGTCGGTGGCGCGGATCTTTGCCACGCAGGCCGAGAATGCGCACCAGCTCGAACAGCGGATCGACCTCGCTCGTGAGATCCACGAGGGCGTGATTCAGCGCCTATTCGGAGTCTCGATGGCGCTCGACGGAGATGGAGATCTGCCCGCGGCGGCGCGCGAGCGCTGCGCCAGTGAGACCCAGGCCGCACTCGGTGACCTGCGCGCCGCGCTGCAGCGACCGTTGGGTCGCGCGCCCCGGGCGACCCAGACCACGTTCGTGGCCGAGGTGGAGCGTCTCACCCGCGTGCACCCCGACCTCGGGCTGACGCTCGAGGCCGGGGTCGAGGGGGACGTGCCGGCGAGCCTTGAGCCGCTCGCCCAGTCGGTGCTGGCCGAAGCGGTGCGAAACGCCCACAAGCACGCCAGCCCAACCCGCGTCGGCATTCGGATCGGCCAGCTCCACGGGGCGTTCGTGCTCGAGGTGGCCAACGACGGGGTGAGCGGCCGCCGCCGGCACGCTGGGATGGGACTTCGTCTGTCGGCGCTCGAGGCACTGCAGAGCGGCGGCGTGGTGGAGTTCGGGGAACGCGAGCCGGGCACCTGGCAGGTCCGGCTGGTCGTGCCACACGATGACTATGACGACGATGCCTGAGGGGGAACGCAGCCCTGAGCGCCTGAGCGTGCTGGTCGTGGACGATCACGATGTCGTGCACTGGGGGTTTCGACTCATGCTCACCCAGCAACCGTGGGTCGAACGCTGTTTGAGCGCCAACACGGGCGACGAAGCGATCGCGCTGGCGGCGCGATACCGACCGCACGTCGCGCTCGTGGACCTGTTCATCGGTGAGGAGTCGGGCGCCGAGGTGTGTGAGCTGCTGCGGGCCACTGAGCCCCAGACCCGGGTGCTGTTGATCTCCGGCGCCGGGGAGATATCGCCCTCGGCCGCCCGCGCGGCGGGAGCCTCAGGCTTCGCCTACAAGGACTGGCCGGCGCGCAGAATCGCCAGCGCGGTGCGATTGGTCGGCCAGGGCAAGACGGTGTTCGAGCGTCACGACCGCCACGGGGCCCTGGGCCTGTCGGACCGCGAACGCGCGGTCCTCGAACTGATGGCGTCGGGGTCCACCAATCCCGAGATCGGCGAGGCGCTGCACCTGTCCAAGCACACCGTCAAGGAGCACACCAGCGCCGTGTTCCGCAAGCTCGAGGTCCGTAACCGGACCGAGGCGGTGCAGCGGGCGCAGCGATTGGGCCTGCTGGTCTGACGGCTAGCCTGTCGGGAATGAAACTTCGCACGCTGGGCCACACCGGAGTCACAGTCAGCCCCCTCTGCCTCGGCGCGATGATGTTCGGCGGGTGGGGCAACCCCGATCACCAGGACAGCATCGCGATCATCCACCGCGCGCTCGACGCGGGGATCAACTTCATCGACACCGCCGACGTGTACTCCCGGGGCGAGTCCGAGGAGATCGTCGGCAAGGCGCTCGCGGACGGCCGGCGCGACTCGGTGGTGCTGGCTACAAAGCTCCACGGCAAGATGCACGACGACGATCCAAACCAGTTCGGCAACTCACGCAGCTGGATCGTCAAGGAGGTCGAGAACAGCCTGCGGCGGCTGAAAACCGACTGGATCGACCTCTACCAGGTCCACCGCCCCGAGCCCGAC
>Ga0302235_10002381_pt1 | contig 13570 bp, 10 predicted proteins | sample II_Palsa_N3_3_FD_193577 | JGI IMG/M metagenome (GOLD analysis project Ga0302235, IMG submission 193577) | Peat permafrost microbial communities from Stordalen Mire near Abisko, Sweden - II_Palsa_N3_3 | ecosystem: Environmental > Terrestrial > Soil > Palsa > Peat permafrost | place: Sweden... | reverse complement strand
CTCTGTATCCATAGCAGACCCCAGTTCGCCTACACTTTTCCGACAGATGCCGTAGTGCGCCGATATCTACGCTAACTAGCTCGTACGGGACATCCCCGCGGTTCGATGTTACCCATTGAGAGCGAGTGTGTACAGAGGGCAATTTTACGAGCGCCGCGGGTTAGCCGGGGATGGGCGGGTGGGCGAGACCTGCTGGGCCGGCCGAGGTTTCCTGACCTTGGATCAGGCCGTAACCGATCGCCTGGGCGGTGGTCAGGGAGCGGCCGCGGCGCGCGTCATCGCGGATCTGGTCTACCTCGCGGCCGGTTACCTCGGCGAGCCTGAAGTACAGCGTGTCGAGCATCCGGATTACCTGCTGCTCACGCGCGGTGATCGAGGTCACGGTGCCACCGAACCGCAGTTTGGGCTCGGCAAGCACGAAAGACGCGTTCGGGTAGCCGGACCGTCGCGGGCAGGAGGCGAGCACACCGAGGCCCGGGCCGCTGATCTCGCCGCTCACGCACGCGTGCACCGGCACCCGCAAGACGTCGAGGATGCCCATCACGGTGAGAGCGGCGGGCAGTTCGACCTGCAGGTTCTGCAGTTCCAGGCGGATCGGCTTATCCCCCTCGGCGTCCAGGGTGAGCAACTGGGCCGAGAACCTGGCGGCCGCGTCGTCGTCAAGAATGCCGGACGCCAGCACGATCCGCTTCTCAAGCAGCCGCTCGTACAGCCGGCCCTTCCAGTCCGCGTTCGGATCGAGCCACACCCGGGTCGGGGGGACCGGATCCTGCGCGGGCGGAACGCCAGGGGTGAACGGGGTACCCGGACGGCGCGGCTCTCCTGGCCAGCGCGGCTCCCCCGGCTGCAACGGGCCTCCTGGCCAGCGTGGCTCCGCTGACCGCGACGGGCCTCCTGGGATATGCGCGCGTAGTGTCATTCGCTGGTTCCTTCCCCTGGACGGTTGAGTTTCCAGGTGATCTGACTACCGACCGCGGCCGCGTATCGTTCGAGCGTGGAGGCACGTACGTCCGCGGTGCCGGATTCCAGCCTGGCGACCGCGGACTGGGAGGTCCCCATCCGCGCGGCGATCTCGGTCTGTGACAGGCCGGCCGCATGACGCTGCTCGGCCAGCTCGCGGACCAGCCTGGTGCGGTCTTCGGCCATCCGGGCCGCCCGCTCGTCCGGCATCCGGCGCAGCGCCATCTCGCGGAAACCCGGCATCATCGGCAGCCGCGTGCCGCTTTCGTCCGCTGGGATCTCAGTTGCCTCAGAGATTTCACGGCCCGGGTTCTGCTCACCTTTCATACTCTTAACGATATCTCATATTTGAGATAACCCGGGCGCGGGTTATGAATGGTTGTTACACCCTGCACACACCTTTGTGCAGAATGCCACGACCATACGCTTCGCGAGTCCTTGAGCGGCTCCGCGAGGTACGCCGGGGCGGGAGGCGGGGCGGCCGGGGTGTGCCTGGCGTTCTCAGGAGAGCTTGAGGAGCCGGGCGGCCGCGTAAGGCCGCGCCGCCGCCGCGGTCGTCGCCGGGGCTTCTGGGGGCGGGGACGGCGGGATCCCGCCATCGAGCGGGACCAATCGGCGCACGGAACCGGCGGTACCGGCTCGGCTGCCGGGCCGCTCCTCTGGGTGACGGCACGCCGACCGGCCAGCAGGATTCCGCCCAGACCGTGCGTCCCGGGCGGGCATCGGTAAAGCCCCACCGATTGGTGCAGGCGGCCACCATGGCCAGACCGCGGCCGCCTTCGGCCATCAGGTCGAGGGCACCGGGCGACGGCACGGACGCGCCGCCGTCATCGGTGACCGCGACCCGGGCCACTCCGTCGCGCGGGCAATCGACCTCGACGGTGAACACGCCGCCGTTCCCCGAGGCGGTGTGCGCGATCGCGTTGGCGCAGAATTCGGACACGCACGTCATGAGCGTATCCCTGGCCGGGCACCCGGCCAGGAGTTCGCCCACGAAGCTACGGGCCTCGCGCACGGACGCGGGCGTACCGCGGAACGTGCGGGCCCGCGGGGTGCGGGTGGATCGGACAGGACCGGTAGGTCCCAAGGAATCCCACGGAAGCACCGGGTAGGCACCTGTCACCGTAGGTCACCCCCAGACGAATAGTTCCTACCCTGAGTGACGCGCACACCGGCAAAAAGGTTCACACGTGATTTCTTGCCTCTAAACGGCGTCCGGCAGGGCGTCGGTGGCCCCCCGTACACGTAAGTGCGTGTACGGGGGGCCACCGACTCAATTCGCTGAGAGCCACGGCGGCGGGGGCGGGAGTCGGGCGGCTGGAAAGGGGGCTGGTTACATCACTATTTCGTTGGTTTCGCCCCTTCCGTGGCGCGGGGGGCGGAGAGAGACTTAGTGGAATCAAGGCGAGTAGAGGAGGAGCAGATGGAGCCGGTTACGGCCAGCGCCCCTGGACTCAAGCGTTCGCTGTCGGTGTGGGCGGCAGTGGGCCTGTCAGTGGCGCTGATGGCGCCGAGCATGGCGGCGAACATCAACCCGCAGGCGAGCGCGACCACCGCAGGCCGCGCCGTGCCGCTGACCTTCCTCATCGCGGCGGTCGGCGTGCTGCTCGTCGCCTATTCCTTCGTCCGGCTGTGCCAGTACTTCCACCATTCCGGCTCGGTGTACGCGTTCGTCGGCGCCACGCTCGGGCCGCGCACCGGGGTGGTCGCGGGCTGGGGGCTGCTCGGCACCTACACCTTCTACGCCGTCGTCACCTCGACCGCGGCCGGCATCTTCGGCACCGCGTTCCTGCAGGCTGTGGGTATCTGGAAGAACCCGCCCTCGTGGGCGCCTTTTGTCCTGCTCGCGGTGGCGCTGGTGCTCTCGCTGCTGCTCGCCATCATGCCGGCCAAGCGGGGCACGCACGTGCTGCTGTCCGTCGAGGGCACCACGGTCGCGCTGATCCTGATCGTCACCGCGGTGGTCCTGGTCCGGCTGCTGTCCGGAAACGCGCCGGGCAACGAGCACTTCACCTGGAGCGTGTTCCAGGTGACGCCGGGGACAAGCTTCTCCGGACTGTTCCTGGGCGTGGTGTTCGGCTTCCTGTCGTTCGCGGGGTTCGAGGCGGCGTCCACCCTGGGTGAGGAGGCCAACCGGCCGACCCGCGACATCCCGCGGGCCATCCTCGGCACCGCGATCTTCGGCGGCGTGTACTTCGTGATCGTGACCGCCGTCGAGATGATGGGCTTCGGCGCGGGCAAGGCCGGCGTCGCGAAGTTCATCGCTTCGCCGTCGCTCCTGGGGGACCTGGGCTCCGCCTATGTCGGCCACTGGGTCGGGGACGTGATCACGCTCGGCACGACGATCAGCGCCTTCGGCTGCTGCCTGGCCTCCACGGTCGGGGCGGCGCGGCTCCTCTACGCGCTGTCCAGGGATACGGCCGGGCCGCGCGGGCTCGGCCAGAGCTCGCGCTGGGGCACGCCGGCCTGGGCCACCCTGGCGATCAGCGTCATGTCGGGCCTGATCGTGGTCATTTACACGGCGGCGTTCCACGCCACCGCCTTCGACAGCTTCCTGTGGTCCGGCACCATCGGCACGCTGATCCTGCTCGTGGTGTACGTGCTGGCCACGCTCGGCTGCACGATCCTCGTGTTCGTGCGCAGGAAGCTGCCGGTACCGATGTGGCAGATCGTGGTGCCGATCGCGGCGATCGTCGTGCTCGGTTACACGCTGTACCGCAACGTCATCCCCTACCCGACCGGCGCGGCCGCGTGGTTCCCCGTGGTGTCGGGCGGCTGGCTGGTCGCGGCCATCCTGGCCGTGATCTTCGCGCCCAGCACGGCGCGCCGGCTCGGGGTAGCGCTGGCCGCCCGCGAGGGCATCGCGGCGCCGGGCACCGAGGTGACCTCGGGCGCGCACCGCAAAGGCGGGCTGGCGAGCGCGCGCGACGAGGCGCCCTGAGTGCCGGAACTGCTCGGTTGCGTCGCTGACCAGCTGCTGGTCGATCACCACTGCCACGGTGTACTCAGCCGGGACGCGGACCAGGTCACGCTCGAGTCGATGCTGACCGAGGGGACCGGCTGGCCGGGCGGCTCGGTGTTCGACTCCGGGGCCGGGTTCGCGTTCCGCCGCATCTGCCCGCCGGTCCTGGGCCTGCCACCGCACACCGAGCTGAGCGACTACGTGGCCCGCCGGGCCGAACTCGGCGCGATCGAGGTGAGCAAGCGCTTCCTGACGGCGGCCGGGCTGTCCTACGTGTGCGTGGACACCGGCTTCACGCCGGAGCCGCTAACCTCCCCGGCCGAGCTCGGCGGCCTGGCGGGCGCGACCGCCGGTGAGATCGTCCGGCTCGAGCGGGTCGCCGAAGATGTCGTGGCCGCCGGGGTCGACGCCGGCGGTTTCGCTGACGCGGTACGTTCCGCGCTGGCCACCCGCACCGCCGCAGCGGGCGTGGTGGGGTTGAAGTCGATCGCCGCCTACCGCACCGGCTTGGACCTGAGCCCGGACCGGCCCACCGACACCGAGGTGAGCGCCGCGGCCGGCCGCTGGCTGGCCGCGGGAGGCGGAGCACCGACCCGCCAGCCGCGGATCGCGGATGAGACCCTGCAGCGGTTCCTCATCTGGTGCGGCGTGGACCTGCGGCTGCCGGTTCAGTTCCACGTCGGCTACGGGGACAGCGACGTCGACCTGCACCGCTGCAACCCACTGCTGCTCACCCCGCTGCTGCGGGCGATCCAGCCCACCGGGGTGCCGGTGATGCTGCTGCACAACTACCCCTACCATCGCGAGGCCGGCTACCTGGCCCAGGTGTTCCCGCACGTGTACGTCGACGTGGGGCTGGCCACCCATAACCTGGGCGCCCGGGCGAGCGCGCTGCTCGCCGAGGCGCTCGAGCTCGCGCCGTACGGGAAGTTCCTGTACTCCTCCGACGCGTTCGGGCTGCCCGAGCTGTATTACCTGAGCGCGGCGCTGTTCCGGCGCGCGCTTTCCGACTTCCTGCGCGCGGGGCTCGAGGAGGATCTTTACTCAGAACGGACCGTGGTGCGGCTCACCCGGATGCTCTGCGCCGACAACGCCAAACGCGCGTACCTGCTCGCCAGCCAGATGTAATGCGGCCTGCTGACCGGCGACGCGCTGGCCGCGGACATCAGGGAGCGGGCTCGACGGCGTACCCGGTGAGGTGGCGCAGGGCGTCGGCGAGGAGGCGGGTTTGCGGGGCGGCGGCGTCGAGCCAGTGGACGCGGGGGTCGCGGCGGAACCAGGACTCCTGACGGCGGGCGAAACGCTTGGTGGCTTTGATCGTCTCGGCCCGCGCGTCGTCGAGGGTGCACTCGCCGTCCAGGTGGCGCAGCAGCTGCTGGTAGCCGAGCGCGCGGCTCGCGGTGGGGCCCTCGCGCAGGCCCTGGGCGGCCAGCCGCCGGACCTCGGCTGGCAAGCCCGCCTGCCACATCCGGTCGACCCGGGCGGCGATCCGCAGGTCCAGTTCGGGCCGGGGCAGCGTCAGGCCGATCTGCGCGGCCGGGCGGACCCGCCCCGTCGACTCATAGGCCGGCATGGTGGCGGTGAACGGGCGGCCGGATATCTCGATCACCTCAAGTGCCCGCACGATCCGGCGCCCGTTGCCAGGCAGGATCGCGGCGGCCGCGTCCGGGTCGAGCGTGGCCAGCCGGGCGTGCAGCGCGGCGGGGCCCGCGGCGGCGAGCTCAGCGGTGAGGCGGGCGCGGGTAGCGGTGTCCGTTCCGGGAAAATGAAGGTCGTCCAGGGCCGCGCGGACGTACAGGCCTGAGCCGCCGACCAGCACCGGCACCCGGTCCCGGGCCGTGATGTCGTCGATCGCGGCGCGGGCGAGCTTCTGGTAGTCGGCCACGTTCGCGGCCTGAGTCACCGGCCAGATGTCGAGCAGGTGGTGCGGCACGCCCTGCCGCGCGCCTTCGGGCTCCTTGGCCGTGCCGATGTCCATGCCCGCATAGAGCTGCATCGAGTCGGCGTTCACGATCTCGCCGCCCAGCGCGCGGGCCAGCGCGATGCCCAGCCCGGACTTGCCGGTGGCGGTCGGCCCGACCACCGCGACGAGGGGCGTGTTCATGTCCCTAGTGTGCCTGCAGGGATGGGGCCCCCGCCGCCGCGCGGCCACGCCAGGTGGCGACGAAGTAGGTCACCTCGAACGGCGCCGAGACGTAGTCCAGCGTGGCGTCGAAACGATCCTCGCCTGCGGCGCCCGCCAGGACCTGCCACGCCGCCCGGCCGGCGATGAAGAGGCCATCGTCCCGGGCCGGGTCCAGCGCGGCGAGGGCGCGGGGGTTGGGCGCGGCCAGGGCCGCTGCCACTTCGGCGTCGTAGCGGTCGGCGGCGACATCGCGGACGCCAGGGGCACCTCGAGCCCGGCCGCCGGGGCCATCACCCATGACGAGCAGCGCCACCCGCGGCGCCAGCGCGGCGATCTTCTCGCCGAGTTCCAGGCACTCCCCGGTCGGCGCGTCCGCCGCGATCCCCCACCACACGGCACCCAACTCGCCGCCTGGTGCCGCGCCGCCGATCGGGGGACGTGTGAGCAGCCACCTTCCGATGGTCAGCGACAGCGGAAGGACGGCTGAGTTCGCTGCGCCCCTACGGTCGTCGCTCGCGGGGAACGGGACACCGAAAGCGCGCAGGCTGCCCGGCTCATCCGACGGGTAATCCCTGGTGCGCTCGGCTCCGCCGACCACCACGATCACGTCCGCCGCCGCCCCTCGAAGAGCGGCCACGGCCTGACGGCACGCGGTCCGCAGCCGGTCAAGTTCCTCCTCGCCAGGACCGGATCGCCCCGTGGCCTCGGGGATCAGCAGCGGTGGATGCGGACAGACCGCCGCCGCGATTAGCATCCGCTCACCGCGGGATCAGGGCCAGGAGGCTCACCGTACATGCCTGTCCCCTCTCGGGCCTCGGCGTCCCCATAGGTTACGTCAAGAGATCCCGGCCGCGCACTGATCGACTCGGCAGGCGTATACCTGCTGATGCTGCTCCGGCTGCGCGGCGACATCCCAGCTCAAGAAGTCGCCAGAGCTGTTGAGGGTCGGCTCAACGATCTGGTGCAAGTTTATCTGAGACTTGATGGGCACCTCGTTCCCGTCCAGATCGCGCAGAACGAGGTTGCAGATGCCGTTCCGGGTGACGGTGAACAAGACGAGGTAAGAGTGTGCTGATGTTGCGTCGCTCATGACCGGACTGAAGTTCGTACCATTGTTCACTCCAGTAACGCAAGCGTCATCCCATCCGGCTGGTTTTCCGGTCGCCGTAGTGATAGCACTGGCCTGTTTGGCAATATCCCAGACCAGAACACACTTCCCTCTAAAATCGGTGTCATTAGGTGCGTCTACGGACGTGAATGTTAGATATTTTCCGTCTGGACTAAAGTCTGGCCAGCTGAATCCCTGAGCATCTGGGCAGAAGCTCTGGTAGAGCGAACTAACGGGAATGGTTTGGCGAGTCTGGAGGTTTTGCACATAGACTTCGGGGTGACCAGGCACCGATCCTGGGAGGTTGGAAGCCCATGAGGTAAAGGCAACTAGCGTGCCGTCATGGTTGATATCAGCGTGCGTGCTGACGTTGTTCAGGAGTGCGCCACCGCTGCCGACGCTAGCCAGTACCGTCGTGTTATTAAGCAGGTCTCTGACATAAATGTTATTCGAGCGACTTGGGACGCCAGGTACGAGATTGTCGGCGGCCGATTCAAAAACTATTTTCGAACAGTCAGAACTGAACCTCGGGGCCCGGCTATCGCCATCGCCCGGCACACCGTCAGTACTCGCGCTCACCAGCGTCGTCTGGCCGGTCAGAGCGTCGTTCACGTACACCTGATAGTACGTGCCCGTCAACTGGGCGCTAGCTGAAACAAGATTTGTCGCGGTTGATGCGAAAGCTATAAATCTTCCATTCGCGCAGATTATCGGGAACTGGCTAGATCCGTTAGCCGGAGTTCCGCCGACGCCTGGGCTAGCCAGGTAAACGTCCCCTGAATCCCGATCTTTACGGTAGATGTTGTATTGACCGTTGCTGGCGAGCTGCGACAGATCTGTGGCGTCCGAGGTAAACGCAACATATCTGCCGGACGAATCGAAGCTTGGCCGACCGCTGTCGCCATTACCTAGTTTACCGTTTGCCGCCGAGCTCACGAGCTGCTGTGGCGAACTAGCTATCTTCACTTGAGAAGGTTCCGGCCTTACGTGAGAAGGTTCCGGGATTACGCCAGGAGTCTTGGAAGGTGAGACGCCTACGTACGCGAGGATGGCAGTAATACCTGCCAAGACTGCTACCACTGCGGCGAACGCGCTCGCCACGATTTTAAGCCGGGATCCACGCCGTGCCCTGGATGGTGCGGCAGCTGGCCGCTTGCCCGTGCCTGGACACCGGGCACCGTAGCGCGGATGGGTCCTGAACTGCCTGCCGCCTGGAGTCAGCTCGACTATTGCCGAGCAATCAGGGCAGCTTGCGTACTCAGCCAATGACTGACCCACTTCATCCGGCTATCGTAAGTACATCACTGTAGCGGACTATTTTGCCTTCTTTTCCCCGCTGGCGACAACTTATTCAGATAAGCCACAGATCGCGGCACGCGGTAGGCAAATTAGGGCATATAGGAGTAATATCCTATTCATTACTTTTGTAGTGGTTTCCAGAGACTGGTTACTGATAAAGCCGCTCCAGGTCGACCAAGAGCACGTCGCTGCTGCTGGCGGCCGCCTGGAGCGCGGGCTCGAAACCGGCCCCGGAGTAGCACGCCAGCGTGGTATCGGTCGCGTCATACCCCTTGGCGATCAGCAGGGCGCGGGCACGCCGGAGCCGCCCAAGGTGACGGATGCCCATGACCTTGCCCCACTTCGCCTCCCCCAGGGAGATGACCTGCCGCGGCGCGCCGGGCCTGGCCGGACCGAGGACAGCCACGTCGATCTCGATCTGCGTCTTGTCCTCCGGGTCAGCGACGGTACCTGACGCGACCTCCCCGAGCGCAGTCCCGAAGATCCGGCGTCCTTCCGTGCGAGCGAACTCGCGGCATACGGCCTCAAAATGTGGTCCCACGACCTGAGAACCGAACGTCGGTCTGGCGTCGGCCCAGACCTCGGCGCCCAGCCCGAGCTCCAGGTCCGCCCACCTGGGCCGCATGATCGCCTCGTAGAACGTGATGAGCGGCTCAGTGATGCGATAACGTGTCCGGCCGGTCCGGAAGATGTCTGTTTCCTTGGCCACCAGGCCGGAGTCCTCGAGCACGTTCAGGGGATGCGCGATGTCAGCCGTCCTGCGGCCGATGTAGTTCGCTATCCCGCCCCACGTCTCGTTCCTCGCCGCGATGGCGGCCAGCACCGAGTGGTAGAGCGCCGGATCGCGGATTTCGGTTTCTTCAGCGAGCAGGTAGCGCGCCTCGCGAAGCAGCGGACGATCCGGGTTTAGTACCGAGCGCACGACCCAGGCGTCGAAGTCGGCTGGGCCGGCCGGGGCATCGTCACGGACGAGCTGCCTGCGGTAGGCGGGAGTGCCGCCGACAATGGCATGCAACCGCATCGCAAGCCCCGGATCGGTCGCCCCCCAGAACCGCGCGGCATCGCGGTACGCGAAGGGCTTGACCACCATCTCCAGGCCGGCTCGTCCGCGCAACGGGGCGTTGCCGGTCAGCAGGCCGCCCATCACCGACATCGCCGACCCGCAGAGCAGGACCCGGGCATAGCTTTCGTTGCCCTGGGACGGTCCGCGGTTGTCGATTTCACGGCGGATGAGCGAGGGCAGCACGGGACTCGACTTCATCAGATAAGGAAACTCGTCGATGACCACCGGAACCGGCTTGCGGTCTGCCAGGGCAAAGAAATAGCGGAGCGCGTCTTCCCAGCCCCGGAACGAGAACTCCGCCGCTGAGCCCGACTGCCTGGCCAGCGCGGCACCGAACATCCGCAGGGACTCCGCCTGGGTGGCCTCCACTGCCTCGAAGAAGAAACCACCTGCTCTCGCGGCAAGTGACCGGAGCAGGTAGGTCTTGCCCTGGCGCCGCCGCCCGCTGACCAGGCCGAGAGTCGCCTCCGGGCGAGGATCAGCGGCGAAATCGGCCAACCCGCTCCATTCCCTGTCCCTGTCGAAGACATGAGAGGGCTTCTTAAGGATGCCAGACATGATACTGAAGTATAGTCTACTGGACTGTACTTCAGTAAGTTGTACATCAGTAAGCTAAGGCGCCCGGCCGCGATGCAGGCATGCCGAGGAGGACGGGAGTGGCGGCCGGGGGTGCTGGGTCGGGGGGTGCGGCGGGAGGGGCGGCGGCGGCTTGCCAGGTGTCGCCGGCGCGGGTGCGGCGGACCGAGAGCGGGGCGCCGTCGGCCAGCAGGTAGTGGGGGGCGCCGCGGGTCACGGTGACGGTGACGACGTCGCCAGGGCGCGGGGTCGTCTGGTGCGGGGCGAAGTGCACCAGGCGGTTGTCGCGGGCCCGGCCCGACATGCGGTGGGTGGCGGCGTCCTTGCGGCCCTCACCCTCGGCCACCAGGACCTCGACGGTGGCGCCGGCCTGCCGCTGGTTCTCCGCATAGGTCGTCTCCTCGACCAGGGCGGTGAGCCGCTCGTAGCGCTCTTGTACCGTGTCCGCGGGCACCTGGGCGTCCATGGTCGCGGCCGGGGTACCCGGGCGGACGGAGTAACGGAAGGTGAACGCGCCCGCGAACCTGGCCTGGCGCACCAGGTCCAGGGTGTCCTCGAAATCCTGGTCGGTCTCGCCGGGGAAGCCCACGATGATGTCCGTGGTGATGGCGGCCGCGGGGATGCTGGCCCGGACCCGGTCCAGGATGGCCAGGTAACGGTCCCGGCGGTAGGCCCGGCGCATCGCCTTCAGGATTTTGTCAGAGCCGGACTGCAGCGGCATGTGCAGGCTCGGCATGACGTTCGCGGTCTCGGCCATCGCCTCGATGACGTCATCGGTGAAATCCCGCGGGTGCGGGGAGGTGAAGCGGACACGCTCCAGGCCCTCGATCTCGCCACAACCGCGCAGCAGCTTGCCGAACGCGGTCCGGTCGCCGAACTCGGCCCCGTAAGAGTTGACGTTCTGGCCGAGCAGCGTGACCTCGAGCACTCCATCGGCCACCAGCGCACCGATCTCGGCCAGGATGTCGCCGGGCCGACGGTCCTTCTCCTTGCCCCGCAGGGCCGGCACGATGCAGAAGGTGCAGGTGTTGTTGCAGCCCACGGAGATCGCGACCCAGGCCGAATAGACCGACTGACGCCGGGCGGGCAGCAGCGAGGGGAACGTCTCCAGCGTCTCGGCGAACTCGACCTGCGCCTCGTTCCTGACCCGGGCCCGCTCGAGCAAGGCAGGCAGCGAGCTCATGTTGTGCGTGCCGTAGACCACGTCGACCCACGGCGCGCGCTGGGTGATCTTGGCGCGCTCCATCTGGGCCAGGCATCCGCCCACCGCGATCTGCATGCCCTTCTTCTTCTGCGGCAGCAGATGACCCAGGTTCCCGTACAGCCGGTCGGCCGCGTTCTCCCGGACCGCGCAGGTGTTGAACACCACCACGTCCGGGGTCTGGCCGTCGGGCGCTGCCTGGTAGCCGGCCTCGTCCAGCAGGCCGGCCAGGCGCTCGGAATCGTGCACGTTCATCTGGCACCCGTAGGTGCGGATCTGGTAAGTCATGCCTCCTGCTGCCACGTGACCAGGATAGGGGTGGACGCGCGCGGCGGGGGCCCGGTGATCTCTGTGGCCGGCTTCCGGCATGATATCCGGTATGCAAACGGTTACGGAAACGGCATCTTATGGCGAATGGCCTTCTCCGATCACGGGCGCCGACGTCGCGCGCAATCAGATCGGGCTCGCCTTCCCGACGATGGCCGGCGGATTGGTGTGGTGGCAGGAGATGCGGCCGTCCGAAGGCGGGCGGCAGACCGTGGTCTGCCAGGGACCGGACGGGGTCAGCAGCGATCTGCTCCCGGTGCCGTGGAACGCCCGGACCCGCGTGCATGAGTACGGCGGCCGGTCATACCTTCCGCTCAGCGACGGTTTCGTCTTCGCCAACTTCAGCGACCAGCGGCTGTACCGCAGCCGGGACGGGGTCCAGCCGGAACCGCTGACGGCGGCACCCGGGCCGGACGCCAGTGACCGGTTCGCCGATTTCGTCCTCGCCCCGGGGGGGAACGAGGTGTGGTGCGTCCGGGAACGGCACTGTTCCAGCCGGGACGGAACTGGCCGGGATGGGGCTGGCCGGGACGGTGCTGGCCGGGTTAGGCGTGCGATCGTGGCGGTGCCGCTGGACGGCTCGGCCGCGGACGACCCGGACGCGGTCCGGGTGCTGGTCAGCGGTTCGGACTTCTATGCCTTCCCGGCTCCGTCTCCGGACGGCACCCGGCTGGCCTGGATCTGCTGGAACCACCCGCGGATGCCGTGGGACGGCACCGAGCTCAGGGTCGCCGCGCTCGGCGACGGCCCGGTGAGCGAGGTGAACCAGCAGCAGCTGATCATGGGGGGCGAGGCCGAGTCGGTGCTGGCCCCGGTCTGGCGGGACGCCCGCAGCCTGTACGTGATCTCCGACCGTTCCGGCTGGTGGAACCTGTACCTGGCTGACCTGCTGGCCTTCCCCCGGGCCCCCCTCCCTCCGGTAGCCCCCCTCCCTCCGGTAGCCCCCCTCCCTGAGATAGCACTGTGCCCGCGCGAGGAGGAGTTCGCCGCGCCGCTGTGGCAGCTCGGCCTCTACCCGTATGCGGTGCTCGACGACGGGCGCATCGCCGTGGTCCACGGGCAAGATCAGCCGCGGCTCGGCGTGCTCGACCCAGGTACCGGCCGGCTCACTGACTTCGACCTGCCTTATCAGGTTTTCGGATCCGGGCTTTCCGCGTCCGGCCGGAGCGTGGTCACGATCGCCGGGGGCCCGGCGGTCCCGCTGAGCGTGATCAAGGCCGACCTCCCCGCGCCGGGCCAGAGCCGGCAGGCCGCCGAGGTACACGAGCTGCGCCGGGCCCTGGACTCGGTGCCGGACCCCGGATATCTGCCGGTGCCCCACAAGGCCTGCCTGACCGGGCCGTCCGGTTCCGTCGTGCACGCGCTCGTCTACCCGCCGGCCAACCCCGCGGGCCGGGCACCCGACGGCGAGCTGCCGCCTTACATCGTCTGGGTGCACGGCGGTCCCACCTCACAGGTCGGCCCCCGGCTCGACCTGGAGAAGGCGTTCTTCACCAGCCGGGGCATCGGGATCATCGACGTGAACTACGGCGGGTCGAGCGGGTACGGCCGCGCCTACCGGGAGCGGCTGCGCGGGCAGTGGGGCATCGTGGACGTGGCCGACGTCATGACGGCGGCGCTCGCGCTGGCCGAGGCGGGCGAGGCCGACGGCAACCGGCTCGGCATCCGCGGCGGCTCGGCCGGCGGCTGGACGGCGCTGGCCGCGGTGACGTCCGGCATCGGCGTCCTGCGACCCGACGCCCTGGCCGGAGAAGCCGGGTCGGACGCGGTAGGGGGAACCGGGCGGAAGGGGGTTTTCGCGGCGGCGACCTCGTATTTCGGGGTCAGCGACCTGCGGGGCTTCGCCGCCCAGACGCACGACTTCGAATCGCGATACCTGGACGGCCTGATCGGGCCGCTGCCGGAGTGCGAGTCGCTGTACGCCGAGCGGGCGCCGGTCGGGCACGTGA
>Ga0302235_10002380_pt1 | contig 13575 bp, 14 predicted proteins | sample II_Palsa_N3_3_FD_193577 | JGI IMG/M metagenome (GOLD analysis project Ga0302235, IMG submission 193577) | Peat permafrost microbial communities from Stordalen Mire near Abisko, Sweden - II_Palsa_N3_3 | ecosystem: Environmental > Terrestrial > Soil > Palsa > Peat permafrost | place: Sweden... | reverse complement strand
GGGGGTATCTCTTCAGGTGTGTAAGGAGTGACTCATGGTAACCATGTGACGTGCGGGGTGAGCCCGCTCTTCAAGGGGGAGATCAGTGATCATGCCTGTGATCAGGGGAAATGCCAGTGTTAACGGACTGGTTGATGGTAGCGGCGAGATGCCGGAAGTGCCGGGTGCGGGCCGGGAGGAGACGGTCCGGGAGCTGGTCGGTGACCGGGCGCTGGACCTGCTGCTGGCCCGCTCGAAGGACGAGGCCGGGCAGCTGCGGCTGACCGGTGAGGGGTCGATGCTCGGGGAGCTGGTGCGGGCGGTGCTGGAGCGGGCGCTGGAGGCCGAGATGGCCGCGCACCTGGGATATGAGCCGCATGAGCGGGCCGGGCATAACTCGGGGAACTCCCGCAACGGGACGATCGCCAAGACGGTGCAGACCGGGGTCGGGCCGGTGCCGCTGGCCGTGCCGCGGGACCGGGCCGGCAGCTTCGAGCCGGTGCTGGTGCCCAAGCGGGCCGGGCGGATCGCCGGCGGCCTGGACGACATGATCATCAGCCTGTATGCGCACGGCATGAGCGTGCGGGACATCCTGCATCACCTGGAGCAGGTCTACGGCACCCAGCTGAGCCACGAGACCGTCTCCAGGATCACCGACGCGGTACTGGAAGAGGCCCGGGCCTGGCAGGCCCGGCCGCTGGACCCGGTCTGGGCGGTGGTGTTCCTGGACGCGATCATGGTCAAGGTCCGCGACAACCAGGTCGTGCAGAACAAGCCCGCCTACCTGGCGGTCGGCGTCGACGCCGACGGGGAAAAGCACGTCCTGGGGATCTGGCTGGCCAAGACCCCGCCCGATACCGCCACCGCGGGCGAGGGCGCCCGGTTCTGGGGCAGCGTCATGACCGACCTGCGCAACCGGGGGGTCCGCGACATCCTGATCGCCTGCTGCGACGGGCTGGCCGGCTTCGAGGACGCCATCGGCGCCGCGTTCCCGCAGACCATTGTCCAGCGCTGCGTGGTGCACCTGGTCCGCAACGCGCTGCGGCCGGTGGCCCGCCGGGACGCGGCCGCGGTCGCGGCCGGACTCCGCACGATCTACACCGCGCCGACCGCCGAGGCCGCCTTCGATGCCCTGGCCGCGTTCGCCGCCTCGCCGTGGGGCACGAAATACCCCCAGGCCGCCCGGGTGTTCGAGGCCGCCTGGGACGAGTTCACCCCGTTCCTGGCCTTCAGCCCCGCCGTGCGCAAGCTGCTCTACACCACCAACGCCATCGAAAGCCTGAACTACCAGCTCAGAAAAGTGACCAAGGCCCGCGGCCACTTCCCGGCCGACGACGCCGTGGTCAAGCTGCTGTGGCTGGCCATCATCAACATCGAGGACAAGCGCGCCCGCGAGCGCGCCGCCCGCCGCCAGGCCACCGGCAAGCGCTCCGACCAGCCCGCCCGCCTCGTCGAAGGCCAGCGCGTCATGGGCTGGCGCGAAGCCCTCAACGAGCTCGACACCGCCTACCCCGGCCGCCTACGCTAGGAGCACAAAAATCAAATAATTCAAAAGCTTTTACACACCTGAGGTTACAGGCTCTCCCTGGAGAACGAATGTGGTGCAGGGCCTCGACCTGCCAGTGCCCGCGGATCCATCTCGCCAGCTCGGCCGGGGTGGCCCGGCCGAAGGCCAGGTTGGTGACTGCGTAGACGGTGGCGGTCCGCCATTTCCCGCCCGGCAGCGGCCGGGTCCGCCGGGTGATCCGCAGGGCCTGCGCGGCGTGCGGGAAGGCCAGCCCGGTGACGGTGACGGCCTGTAGCGTGCGCTGTTCCTGGCGGCCGTGGCCGCGGCTGCGCTGGCTGGCGGCGGCCGGGACGGTCTTCTACGGCAGTTTCCGCAGCTGGGCGTGCAGGCCCGGCTGGTTTCCCTTCACCACCAGGATGTAATCCGCCTTCCTGCCGGTGACCAGGTAATCGGCGTGGTCGCGCTGGGTATGCAGCGCGTCCGCGGTGACCACGCAGCCCGCCAGGTCCAGCGGTGCCAGCAGCGGCGCGAACCGGGTGATCTCGTTGGTCTTGCCGTCCACGTCCGTCTGTGCGAGGGCCGTCCTGGCCTCCTGGTCAATGACGGCCAGCAGGTGCGCGGCCTGGCCGTCGCTGGCGCAGTGCCGGGTGCCGCGCAGGGCCTTGCCGTCCACCGCCACCGCACGGCGCGGGCCGCGGCCCGGTCGGCCAGTGGCCGCGCCGGCCAGCCAGGACGTAATAGCGGCGTCGAGGCTGCCGGAATCCACCGATTCCAGGACCCGGCGGATGGTCGCCTCGTCTGGCGGCCGGAACCGGCCTGCCAGCGGGTCGAAGCGGACACCCAGCGTGGCCAGCACTCCCGGCGGGGCGTCGGCGACCCACTCGCCGATCGCCGCCAGCGACCGCGCGCCAGCCAGGACGGCTGCCACGGCAGCCAGAAGCACCGATGTCAGCGAGTGGCGTACTCCGCGGGGATCACGCGGGTCGGGCACCGCCAGTAGGAATTCCCGCAGGCCAGGGTACTCAGCGGGCGGCAGCTGACTCCCGGGCGGGCGCGCGGGTTGCTCCAGCGCAGGACTGATCAGGGATGATCGCAGGGCAGGCACGGTCTTCCGTCACGATCATGGGACTCGACACCCACATGATCTTGGAAACCGTGCCTGTTCCATCCTCACCACGCCGAATTGCCCACCACGACATCAACCGGTCATCACGCCACTATGCCCGGACCGTGCGGTCGGCCGCCTCGAAGATCTGGAAGTAATCGTCGCGCTCCATATCCTTCAGAGACAGGATGTCCCTGCCGACAAAGCTTCTCATGTCTGGTGCCTCTCCCTTTCAGCCGCGTGCGTCCGGCGCGAACGTGTCGATCATCAGCCGCACGTCGCCGAGCGGGTAGAGGATCGGGCAGGTCGCACCGTTTTCGATGTACTCGTCAACCTTTGACATGCACTCCGCGGGCGTGCCCGCCGCGGAGATCATCTGAACCGCCTCGTCCGGGACCAGGCGCATCGCCTTGTGGATCTCCTCCGGCCCGGCCGGCCAGGTGAGGATCTTGCCGATCTCCTCGACCAGCCCCGGATCCACGCCGCTGGCCTTCATGATGTGCGGCTGCTGGCCGAGGTACTGGGTGAGCAGCTCACGGGCCCGGTCCAGGGCGAGATCGCGGTCCTCGTCGACCGAGCAGACGACGAGTTGCGGCCGGTCGATGTCGCCGACGGACCGGCCGGCCCGGGCGGCCCCCTCGGCGAGCGCCGCCATCGCCCGCTTGTTGTAGTCGGGGCCGACCATGTAGTTGAGCACCACGCCGTCGCCGATCTCGCCGGCGAGTTCCATCATTTTCATGCCGGTGGCGCCCACGTAGATCGGCACGCGGCGCGGGGACCTGTCGCCGTGCACGACGTCGATCTCGACGTCGTCGAGGTGCACGAATTCGCCGTGGTAGGTGACCCGCTCCATGGCAAGCAGCTTGCGGGTGGCCACGACAGTCTCCCGCATGGCCAGCAGCGGCTTGCGCCTGTCGACGCCGACCTTGGTGGCCAGCGGCTCCCACCAGGCACCGAGCCCGAGGATGGTGCGGCCGGGCGCGAGGTCGTCGAGTGTGGCGAAGGTGGCCGCGAGCAGGCCGGCGTTGCGGGTCCAGATGGGAATGACGCCGGACCCAACCTTGATCCGGCTGGTGACTGCCGCGTAGGCGGCCATCGGCACCGTGGCCTCCCGCACCAGGCGGCTCTCCGCCTGCCAGACGGCCTCGAAGCCGCGCTCCTCAGCATAGCGCGCGTACTCCATGCCTTCCCTGATCGGATGCTTGTCCTGCAGGTAGAGAGCCACCCGGCGGGTGGCCAGGGCCGTCATCGGTTGTTTCCCATCGGCTCGAATGCGTGTGCTGCGGTTGCCTGCAGCCGGTCCCAGAGCTGCCCGGCCCCGGCCGCCGTTTCGGCCGCGAGCTTGGCCTCGTCAACCCGGGTGGACCGGCGGTCGGCGACGACAAGCTCCCCTGCGACATACACGTCGCGGACCTGGCGCGGTGACAGCCCGAACACCCAGTGGCCGGCGAGGTTCGCCGCGGTGAGCGGAGTCGGCGCCGGATACTCGAGGACCGTGACATCCGCGGGGGCGCCAGGCACCAGCGTGCCGAGCAGCGGCTCGCCGTAGCCAAGGCCGGCGAACCTTGCGCTCGCTGCGAGCCTGGTCAGCGGCCAGTCCGGGCTAGCCGACAGGGCGGCCTCCTTGGCGCGGAAGAATCCGGCCCGCGACTCGGTGAACATGTCACCGTCGATCCCATCGGTGCCAAGCGCGGTCCGCGGGCCGCCCCCTCCGGCCGGTGCATAGCCCACCGAGTTGTTCATGTTGCTGCGCGGGTTGGTCACCACGGTCGCGCCCGCCTCGCCGATCAGCGCGAGTTCAGCGCCGTCCACGTGCACGCAGTGCGCGAGCAGCGAAGCGCCGTTGAGCGCACCGGCCGCGTCTAGCCGCTGCACCACCCGCGTCCCCGACCTGGCGAGCGCGTCCCGCTCGTCGGCCGCGTCCTCGGCCACATGGATGTGGATACCAACACCAGCGCCTGCCGTGCCCGCTGCAATCGCGGCGAGCGTCTCGTCGGAAAGCGTGAATGAGGCATGGGCACCCATCATCCCGCGGGCGAGGGGCCGGGGGGTGCGCAGGAACCGCAGGTTCTCCGCGATCCCCGCGGCGGCCCGGGCCGGCCCGTCCCTGTCGGTCACCTCGTAGCACAGGATGGAGCGCAGCCCGAGTTCTTCAAGCGCGGCGGCGATGATGTCGAGCGACCCGTCGATGGCGTTCGGCGAGGCGTGGTGATCGACGATGGTGGTCGTTCCCGCGAGCAGCGCGTCGAGCCCGCCGCGCAGCGCGGACAGGCGGATGGCAGGCTCGTCGAGGGCACGGTCGAGCCGCCACCAGACCCGCTGGAGGATCTGCAGGAAGTTCGCGGGCGGTTCGAGCTCGTAGGGCATGCCCCGGGCGAGCGCCGAGTACAGGTGATGGTGCGCGCAGACGTTGCCAGGGATCATGAGCGTGCCCGAGCAGTCGCGGCGCGCCGTTCCCTGCGGGGCCGTGCCCACCGCGGCGATCCGGCCGCCCGCGATGACCAGGTCCGCGCGCTTCAGTTCAGGCGGGTCGAGCGCGACGGCCACCGTGCCGCCGACCAGCGCCACGGTGCCGGCTGGTGAACCGCCGCGGCCGCCGTTTGGGATCATGATCGGGCCAGTTTGGGTACGGCGGCACGGGCCGCGGGAGAGTCCTTCATCGGCAACCGGTTGCGGCGGACACCGTCGAACGCGTAGAGCGCCCCGGCGACCGCTGATGCGGTCGGCACCAGCCCGATCTCTCCGATGCCCTTGGCGCCGTACGGCCCCTCCGGCTGGTGTTCTTCCACGAAGACGCACTCCACCGGCGGCATGCCGCGCGGCGGGATGATGTTGAGCGATTTCAGTGTCGTCGTCACCGGCACCGCGTCCTTGACGACATACTCCTCGGACAGGGAGTGGCCGAGGCCCATGTGGATGGCGCCCTCGACCTGGCCCTCGAGCAGGGTCGGGTTGATGACCTTGCCGACGTCGTGGGCCGCGATCACCTTCTCGATCTGGCCCTCGTCGCCGAGGATGACGCACTGGGTTGCCCACCCATAGGCGAAGTGGGTGACGGGCTCATTGGTCGCGGCACCCGGTTGGGTGGTCCAGTTGATGGACACCTCGCCGTAGATTTCCTGGCCGGCCAGTTCGCGCAGCGGGCGGCTGCCGAGTTCGGCCTTGAGCTTCGCGGCCGCGTCGATCACCGCGCGGCCACCGAGGACTGTGGCCCTTGAGGCGGTGGTCTGACCGCATTCGAGCTCCCGCTCGGTGTCCACCCGGACATTGACCTGGGCGGGGCTGACGCCAAGCTCCTCGCAGAGAATCTGGGAGAGGACGGTGTGCACGCCCTGCCCCATCTCGGTCCACGAGTGGTAGAGCGTGACCGTGCCGTCGGGTTCGGGCCGCAGGATCACCTTGCCGTACTCGGTGAGGCCGTTGCCCACCCCGGTGTTCTTGACCGCGCAGCCGAGGCCCGCGCAGCGGGCGGATTTGTAGGCGTCCCGCACCGCGAGCAGCGTCTTCTTGAGGCCCACCCCAGGGCCGAGCTTCTGCCCGGTGCCGACCCTGTCGCCGACCTCCACCGCGTTGCGCCAGCGCATGTCCCATCCGTCGAGGCCAACCCGCTCCGCCAGCCGATCGATCATTCCTTCGATGGCGAAGTTGGTCTGGTTGGCGCCGAAGCCGCGCATCGCGCCGCACGGCACGTTGTTCGTGTAGATGGCCCGGGCCTCGATGTCGACCGCGTCGAACTTGTAAACGCCGCAGGCGTGCCCGGCGGCGCGTTCGAGCACCTTGTCGCCGACACTTGCGTAGGCGCCGGTGTCGCCGGTGATGCGGGCCCGGACGGCGAGCAGCCTGCCCGCCTGATCACAGCCGACGGTGTAGATCATGGTCAGCGGATGACGCTTGACATGGAAGCGCATGCTCTCCGCGCGGCTGAGGCTGAGCTTGACCGGGTGCCCGGTGCACGTGGCCAGCAAGGCGGCGTGACCCTGGACGTTGAGGTCCTCCTTCGCGCCGAAGGCGCCGCCGCTCGAGACCAGGGTCGCGCGGACCTTGTCTTGGGGGAGCCCGAGCAGGCCGGCCACCTGCCGCCGGTCGCTCCAGATGCCCTGGCCCTGCGTGTAGAAATGGACGCCGCCATCGGTGTCCGGGTAAGCGAGCGAGGACTCGGGCTCAAGGAACGCGTGCTCGATGTGCTGGGTCTGGAACGTCTCCGTGTGCACACAGGCGGCCTGGGCCAGCAGCGCGTCGACGTCGCCGCGCTTCACCTGCGACGTCGAAAGCACGTTGCCGGGTGCGCTGGGGTGCAGTTGCGGCGCGCCCGGCGCCATTGCCGCGACCGGGTCGGTGAGCGGCTCGAGGGCCTCGTACTCGACATCGACGAGCGCGGCCGCCGCCCGGGCCGCCTGCCTGGTCTGCGCCGCGACGAGGGCAACGACGTCACCGACATACTTGGTGGTCTCGCCCACCGCGTAGATCTGCCGCCAGTCCTGGGTCAGCTCGCCCTGCGTCCGCTCGCCTGGGACGTCGTTCGCGGTGAGCACCGCGACCACCCCAGGGTGCGCGCGGGCGCGCGCCGTGTCGATCGACAGGATCGTCGCCCGCGGATGGTCGGCGAACCTGATCGCGCCGTGCAGCATCCCTGGCATGCTGAGATCGTTGACGTACGCCTTGTCGCCGAGCGCCAGTTCTACGCCCTGGTAACGGGCCGTGCGGGAGCCAACGCGCCCGCTCCGGTCGATCTCGGGAAGCGGCTCGCCGAGTTTGGCGCCCGCGGCGAGCAGCACCGCGTCGATGATCTTGATGTAGCCGGTGCAGCGGCAAAGGTTACCCGCCAGGGCCGCCGCCACCTGCTCGCGGCTCGGCGCCGGCGTCTTGTGCAGCAGCGCTTCCGCCTTCATCACAATTCCTGGCGAGCAGAAGCCACACTGGGATGCGCCGGCCGCGACGAAGCTCTCCGCCCACAGCGTGCGCTCGGCACCGGACATACCCTCCTGGGTGACCACCTCTTTGCCCTCGACCCGCGCCGCCTTCATTGCGCAGGACACCTGGGCACGGCCGTTGACCAGCACACTGCACGCGCCGCACGAGCCTTCTGGGGCGCAGCCGTCCTTCACCGACGTGATGCCGCAGTGATCGCGCAGTAGGTCAAGCAAATGCATGTCTGGGTCACGGAGTTCTGCCGTCCTCGGCTGCCCGTTAAGTGTGAAGTCCATGTGCGGATCCCCGATCGAGTGCACCATTCCGGTGACCTCTACGCTCGCCGGCCCTTGCGTGCTGGTAAGGGCCGAAGGTCTCGTCGGCTAGTGACGAACGCCAACAGCGTGGATTTTGTTGTGGGCAAGCGAGTGGTCTTACCGGCCATCAGCGCTCGACGCCGGTGAACAGGACGGCGACCTTGTCGCTGGTGCCGACAGTTCCTGACTCGCGCAGGTCAATTAGGCCCGCCAGCCCGGAGGAACCGGTCGCATCCACCGGGTACCCGGCGGCGTGACCGAGCTTGTTCGCCTCCGCGAACCGCTCCTCGGTCACGACCAGGGGCTGACCGCCGGTCGACAACATGGCGCCGACAACCGCCCGCCAGTCGTAGGTCTCGTCGTCCAGGATGCCGGTGGCGATGCTGTGCGGCGTCTGCTCCCACGGCCACATGTAGCCGGACCGGTTCGCCGCGGCGCTACGCAGGGCGCTGTCGATGTCCTTCTGCCGCGCCGCTGGCGGCAGCTTCGCGCGCACCCTGGCGTACGCCCGTTCCAGCGGATGGGCGCTGGTGGTCTGGAAAGTGTGGATCCGCGGCTGCCGAGGCAGCGCACCAAGCTCGACGGCCTCCCGCAGTGCCTGGGCACACGCGCTGGTGAGAGCGCCGCCGCCCACCTGCACCACGATGTGGTCGAGCGCGCCGCCGTGCGGGCGAGCACACCTTCCGGCTGTTCAAGCAGGTCCTCGGATGGACAGCCCCGAAACTGCGTGACCCGCACGCCGCGGACCGGTGGACCTGGCTGATCATCACCGCCCATACCCAGCTCCGTCTCGCCCGGCCACTCGCTGATGACCTGCGCCTGCCCTGGGAACGCCCAGCTCCGCCGGGGCGGCTGACCCCGGCCCGCGTCCGCCGGGGGTTCCGGAACATCCGCGCGAAAGCAGCCCAGCCGGCCAGTGCACCGAAACCCGGAAAGCCCGGCCCAGGCAGGCCACCAGGATCAAAGAACCGCCGCCCCGCACCCCGCTATGACGTCGGAAAAACGACCAGAAGGGAACCCACGCTCAAGGCCACGCAAGAACGCGCAGGTTAAACGACAAGCTAAGGCTTCAACGTGTCAGCAACCCGGAAGACCTGCAGATACTCCTCGCGCTCGAAGTCCTTGAGGGACAGGATGTCGCGACCAATAAAGCTCCTCATGGTGACCTGCTCTCCTCCTGCTCGTCGGCCACGGTGACGGCGTCGGGCGCGACACCGACGATCTTGGCGTAGGCGGCCGGGTCGGTGGCACCCTCGGTGCAGAGCAGTAGCACTCGGGTGGCGAGGCCAAGGCCGAGCGCCGCCCTGGCCGCCTCGGCGGCCGGGTTCGACAGCACCTCAACCAGCCCGCCGAGCCCGGCCGCGCCGGTCTCGCCGGCTACGATCCCGGCCCTGGCCAGGGTCCGCATGCCCTGGCGGGCGCGGTCGTCGTCGACAGCGCAGAACACGTCGATGCCTCGCGACACCAGGGGCCAAGCCACCAGCGACGGTGTGCCGCAGTTCAGCCCGGCCATGATCGAGTCGTGTGGGCCGGGCACGGTCACGATCCGCCCTGCCTCGGCGGAGGCCAGAACGCAGGCGGCCCGGGTCGGCTCCACGCCCAGCAGGCGGGTGCCGGTCGGCCCTGACAGGCGGCGGTAGTGGCGGACGACCGCTGCGGCCAGCGCCCCGACGCCCATCTGCACCACGACCAGGTCAGGCCCAGGTACGCCCCGGGCGGCCAACTCGTCGTCCACCTCCCAGAACATCGTCCCGTAGCCCTCGATCACCCGGCGGGGCACGTCCTCGTACCCCGGCCAGGAGGTGTCGGAGATGATCAGGCAGCGCTCTGACGCTTCGGCCGCCGAACGGGCCACGGCGTCGCCGTAGGTGCCGTCGACTACCGTGCAGCTCGCGCCCTCGCTCTCGATCGCGTCGATCCGGACTTTGGCCGTCCCGGCCGGCACGAAGATGCTGGCCTCGAAGCCGAGGAGCGTGGCCATGCGGGCGACGGCCCGGCCGTGGTTGCCGTCGGTGGCCGCGGCCAGCGCCATCGGCCGCAGGCTGGCCAGGCGGCCGGCCAGCTCCTCGGTGGTCGACCACGGCCCGGGGTCGCGGCCGAGCCGCTCGAGCACGGCACAGTACGACGCCCACGAGGCACCGAGCATCTTGAACGCCGGCAGACCCAGGCGGCTGGCCTCGTCCTTGACCAGCACCTGGCCAACCCCGAGGGCCTCGGCCAGGACCGGCCGGTCCAACAGCGGGGTGGTGCGGTAGCCGGGGAGCCGACGGTGGAACTCGAGCGCGTCGTGGGTCGGCGGCGCCCCTTCGACGCTCGCCCCGGCCCCGGCCCGGACCTGGAAGCGGGCGGTCACGAGGAGTCCCCACCCGTGAACGTCTCGAGCATTAGACCGGCGGCGTCGCCCAGCGGGTACAAAATCGGGCAGGTGGCGCCGCTGGCGACGTACTTGCCGACCTTGACCTTGCACTCCTCGGGCGTGCCCGAGGCCGAGATCGACTGGACCGCGTCGTCCGGCACCAGCCGCATCACCTTGCGGATCTCCTCGGGGCTAACCGACCAGGTCATCACCTTGCCGATACTAGAGTCACAGTTGCATTGTATTACAATCGTGGTTCTCCGTTCTGTGGTTACGCTGCTGCTCAGCGCGGCGAGCAGCCGGGCGCTGTGATGGTGTCAGCGAGCGGCGGCCTAGTGGCAATGCCGGGGAGTTAGAGCGTGCAGATCTTTAACACGCTGTCTTGATCTCTGATGGGATAGTGATGCCCGCTTCGATCGCAAGGCTGGAGAGGTCGTTCAGGCTGGCGAGCCGGTGCGGGCCGGGCTGGAAGGCGTGTCCGGCCTGGTCCAGGAGCTGGCGGATCTCGCGGATGCGCTTGTTAATGGTCTCGGGCCGGACGCTGAACAGGGCGGCGATGGCGACCTGGGGCAGGGCGAGGCGCTGGTAGAGGGCTGTGGCCAGGAGCCGGTCTGCGAGGGTGAGGACGGGGCGCCGGCCGGTGCCGGGGGCTGCCAGTCGCGGACGGTGACCTCGACGTTTGCCGAGGCTTGCTTCGCGCTGCTGGTCGTGGAGGGTCATCAGCGTGGTGATCAGGGTGTCCCATTCTGGGGCCGGGAGGCCGGTCAGGGCTGGATGGCACAGCCAGGCCAGGTCGGGACTGGGCTGGTCGAACGGGTCTTGCTCGGTACTGACGTGGTCGTATGCCTCCGGGCGGAGGGTGTAGTTCCAGTTGCCGTGCCAGTCGTGGCGGGTCAGCGGTAAGGCGTCCATCTGCCGGTCGGCGATCTGGACCCCGGTGTCGTAGGTGCTGGTGTCGAGCTCGGCGTGCACGCGCAGCCCGGTGCGGGTGGTGGTGGCGGCGATGGTCTCCACGATGACCTCGTGGCTGGTCAGCGGGCGGCCCCGCCAATTCATGGTGATGTGGGAGAACAGCCGGTGCTCAATCTTGTTCCACTTCGACGTCCCGGCCCGGAAATGGCACACCGTGACCGCGAGTCCGGTCTCCAGCGCCAGCGCGGCGAGCTCGGCCTTCCAGGCCCGCCTGCGGTAGCCGTTGGAGCCGCCCGCATCCGCGGTGATCAGCAGCCGCCGGGCCCGGGGGTAGGCGTCACGGCCCCGGGCGCTCCACCAGCGGCGCAGCGACTCGACCGCGAACGCGGCGGTGTCGTGATCGGTGCCGACGCTGACCCAGCCGGCATTCGCGGCCAGATCGTAGATTCCGTAGGGGATGGCCTTGCCCAGTTCCTCGTCGGGGAAGTCGTGGTCATTGACGCGGACGGGCTTACCCGCGGGCCGCCACTCACGGCCAGCGTTCTTGTACTCCCCGACCTGCTCCTTCTTCTTCGTGTCCACGCTGACCACCGGCTCCCCGGCCTCCTGGTGAGCCTTGACCTGCTCGTTGAGATAGCGGAACTGCGCGTCCCGGTCAGGGCTCTGCTTTCCCTCGACGGTCTTGGCGTTGCCCTGCAGGCTGAAGCCCTCCTCCCGCAGCAGCCCGGCCACCGTATCGGCCGAGACCCGGTGCCCGGCCCTGGTCAGCTCACCAGCCAGCCTGCGGGTCGACTTCACCGTCCACCGCAGCGGCGACATCGGGTCACCCCGCATATCCGGCTCGACCAGGGCCAGCAGCGCCGGCCGCAGGCCGGGATCGAGGTCAGCAAGCCGCTTCCGCCCCCCGCCCGGCCGCCGGACCCGCCCCAGCGGAGCCTCCCCGGCCTCCAGTTCAGCGGCACCGCGCGCCACCGTTCCCTCACGAGCCCCGGCTGCCCGGGCCACCCGCCTGATCCCGCCATGGCCCAGCGCCCGGGCCTCGGCTCCCATCACCAGCCGGCACTGCCGCTCGTCCAGATGCGGCAGCAGCACCTCAAACTTCGCTGCCAGCGCCGCATCCATCTCATCCGCCGCGTCCATACCACAACAATGACCCATCGAACGGAAACCAGCACCTTATTTCCCGGCAAACCATTTAACTCCCCGGCATTGGGCCTAGTGGCGCCGGCGGCGGGCGGACCACCGCAGGGCGAGGACGAGCCGGGCGCGGGTGATCAGCCCTGCGGTTGTCTGCGCGGCCAGGCGGGTCAGCCGCGCGGTCTCGGCGACCGACAGCCTGATGGGGCCGATGCGGGGCGGGCAGGGCTGGCCGCCGCGGGCGGGCACCGGCGCATCGCCGGAGCACCACCATGATCTCCGCATCCTTGGACGCCTGGCTGCGGCCCAGCAGCACCGGCCAGCCGAAGACCCGGACCATGATGAGGTAGAGCAGGCGAAGGGACACGAACCGCGATCTTGCCGCAAGTGGCTCATCCAGGCCAATTCGCAGGTCACAGCACCTGCGGCGAGTTATGGAGCGGTACACCGTGCTGCACCGGCTGCAAGCTGCCAGCGAACACAACCGGAGCCTCACCGAAGAGAACCGGCGGCTCCGCCGCCAGCTCGCCGAAGCCCTCGGCCAGCTGCGGACCCCCGGCAACCACGCTCTTCGATAACAATCGGTCCCTGCTGACGAGCCCGTGAACACCTCACGCTGCTGTGTCGAGAACGCTGTCCTCGACACAGCAGCCCAGGTCACGAACCTGCCTGACCACCCGACTCCAGATAACGCTCGCATTTGTCGTGCAGATCACGGTCCTTATTTCCCGGTCGAACCGTAGGAAAGGCACGAATTCGGCCCACGCGTTCTCCCAGAGCCAGATGATCGCCGGGTAGCGTTTCTCCCACTTGCCGGAGAACTCAGCGAACCGGTCCAGCGCCATGCCGCAACCCGGCGAAGCCGACCGCCTGAACATAGCGCCCGGCACCCCAGTCGTCGAAATCATCCGCATCGCCCTGGACGCCGACGGCACACCCGTCGAGGTCAACGAGATGACAGCCGACGCCAGCGCGCACATCTTCCGGTACGAATTCAGCGCCTGAGCGCTCCGACCCGCGCAAAAGAGGGGCGCCCGTTACGAGGCCGCGCATCTGCCACGCACGTCCGTGCTGAGCCGGTTCGGGGGAGTCCTGCGCCCCTTTTCCGGGCTGGCCGGCGGGCGTTGCTGGTGACCTTGCGGCCGCCGTGATCGGTCCCGTCAAGGTCGGCGCGTGCGCCCTGGGATTTGTGATCGCCCGCGCCAGGGCACCGGCCGCATGGCGGGAACTCTCGGTCGGCCCGTGGCTACCGTGACGAGGGCCGCAGACCCGCTGTCCTCGCTCGTCGTTCGCTGCGGCCGTCACTGTGGGTGAGGGAGGTCCGGTTCAAGGACGTCGCGCCCGGCGACCAGGA
>Ga0302235_10002374_pt1 | contig 13589 bp, 12 predicted proteins | sample II_Palsa_N3_3_FD_193577 | JGI IMG/M metagenome (GOLD analysis project Ga0302235, IMG submission 193577) | Peat permafrost microbial communities from Stordalen Mire near Abisko, Sweden - II_Palsa_N3_3 | ecosystem: Environmental > Terrestrial > Soil > Palsa > Peat permafrost | place: Sweden... | reverse complement strand
TGTCGCTGGCGGATAAGCGGATGAGACGCAGCAGACTGAGGCGGCGAGGATAACCGTCGCGACAAAAACACGAGGTCCAAACCTTCGCAACCTACCCATGACGTGCCTCCTTGACGAGCCGTTCGATAAGAGCGGCGAACCTACGGCTTGATCCGCTCCTGGCCATGCAGTCCCGTAACCAAGCTGGCTGGTGTTCCCGACATCAGGTGTTCTGCGCGAAGAGCGACCTCGCTGTGGCAACGCGCAGTTCGATGCGCTTGCCGAAACCGTGATGGGCATCAAGGGATGATTTAAAGGCTCTCTTCGTTAACGCTGCGTCATGATTCGATGCACATGATTTAACGAGAGCAAGCGGAGCCAGAGAAAAGGTCAGGCCTGACTGGGCTGCTTCAGATGCAAAGCGGCCGCGGTGACGTCCGTGTATTTCAAGCCGGCGCCGGTGTTGAACAGGACGACACGGTCCGAAGCATCAAGCACACCGGTCGCCAGCAGGTGGTCATAAGCAGCCGTTGCCGCCGCGCCCTCGGGTGACAGGAACACACCTTCGTTGGCGGCCCAGTCTCGCAGGGAGGCGAAAATGTCTTCGTCGGAAACTGCAACGGCCATGCCGCCGGATGCGCGAAGAATGTCCAGGATGATGTAGTCACCATAGGCTTTCGGCACGCGCAGGCCCGAGGCGGCCGTCGCCGGGTTCTGCCACATCTGGCTTGTCGCCGCTCCGTCCTCGAAAGCCTGCACGACCGGCGCGCATCCAGCGGACTGGATCGCAAACATGCGCGGACGTTTGCCTGGCTTCACCCAGCCCAGTTGCTCCAGTTCCTCGAACGCCTTCCACATGCCAATGAGGCCAACGCCGCCGCCGGTGGGATAGAACACCGCATCGGGATACTCCCACCCAAGCTGTTCGACCAGTTCGTAGCCCATGGTTTTCTTGCCCTCCACACGAAACGGCTCCTTCAGTGTGGAGATATCGAACCAGCCTTCGCTTTGCTTGCGCTCACCGACGATCCGGGCGCAATCAGAAATGACGCCATCGACGAGGGTCACGTTCGCGCCGTAGGCCATCGCTTCCACATAGTTCGCCAGCGGCACATCACGCGGCATGAAGATGTGCGCTTCGATGTCCGCCGCCGCGGCGTACGCGGCCAACGCGCCCGCTGCATTTCCGGCGGACGGGACGGCCAGTTTCCGCAGGCCATAATGCCGCGCCATTGTCACCGCCAGTGCCAGCCCGCGCGCCTTGAAGGAACCGGTAGGATTGGCGCCCTCCTCTTTCAGCCACGCGCCCGGATGGCGCTTGCTACGCAGCATCGGCGTCCAGCCTTCACCAAGCGTGACCGGCTCGACGTCCGGCAGCACGGCGCGATAGCGCCACATGCCGCTCCAGGGCGACGTGGCGTCATCGCCGACGACCTCGTGCGGCGATCGACCATGCAGATGCGTCAGGTCGTACCGCACATAAAGTGCCCCGGCCGGCTGCTCCGGGCATTGCGTGCACAGCGTCTGCGGCGTGTCGGCCGAGAGTCGTGCGTGGCAGCGGGAGCATTCAAGATAGGCAATGGCAGGCATATGAAATCATCATCGGTTGGAGTGGCAATCATTCACTGCGATGGAAATCACGGACTCACAAAGGACTGGCATTCGACGTTGGCCCGATTTGACCTTCCCACCTGGCGACGACGGCGGCGGCAACGGAATTGCCGAGTATGTTCGTCGCCGAACGCCCCATGTCCAGGATATGGTCGACCGCGAGGATGAGCGCAATGCCGCTGTCCGGCAGATTGAAATAGTGCAACGTTACGGCGATCACGGCGATCGCGGCGCGTGGAACGCCAGCGACGCCCTTGGTGGTCACGATAAGCAGGCCAAACAGCGCGATCTGTTGGGTGATCGTAAGCTCGACGCCATATGCCTGCGCAATGAACAGTATCGCAAACGTGCAATACATCATAGCGCCGTCCAGGTTGAACGAATAACCTAGCGGCAACACAAAACTTGCGATGCGGCGAGGTATACCGAAGGCGACCAGTGCTTCCAGCAGGCGCGGATATGCCGCCTCGGACGACGACGTGGCAAAGGCGAGCAACACGGGTTGTCGGATGCCAGCAAGCAGGCGCCAACCGCGCGAGCCAGCGATGAGCAGAAGCGCCGCGACCAGAATGCCCCACAGGATACCCAGCGAAAGATAGAAGCCCGCCACGAATCGCGCATAAGTTCCGACGATGCCGATGCCATGAATACAGATCGAACTCGCCAGTGCGGCAAAGATCGCGAGCGGCGCCGCCTTCATCACATAGTCCGTCACTTTGAACATGACGGCAGCGAGCTGCTCGACGAGTTCAACGAACTGCAGCGCCTTGTCCTTGAGCGCCGCCGCTGCCGCCCCGACGAAAATCGAGAACACCACAATTTGCAGAATCTCGTTGCCGGCCATGGCCTCGGCGAACGAGCGCGGGATCAGGTGTGTCACAAAACCCGCAAACGTAAAGTCTGCGGCGTCCACGCCGCTTGCAGACCCCGGTAGGGCGAGTGGATGCTGTGCTGGAACGTGCAGCACCGCGCCAGGCTGCAACCAGTGCGCCATCAGCAAACCGATCGTCAGGGAAACACAGGATGCGCCAAGGAACCACGCCAGCGCCTTCAGCCCGACTCGACTGATCTCGGCAGCCCCACCCATTCTCGCGATTGCCGTCACCAGCGAAGCGAACACCAATGGTGCGATGATCATCTTGATCAGCCGCAGAAACGCGTCGGTGATGATGGACAGATCTGCCGCAACATCGACCGCCTGCTGCGATGTCAAATGACGGTTGCAGATCCAGCCGACGGCAATGCCGAGCAGCGTGGTCGCAACCAGTGAAAACGTGAACCACCGCTGCGTGGCCGCCATCAGCGGTTCGTACCGAATTGCCGGATACGCCTGCCGCGGCTTGCGGACTGCTGCGTGGACGACTCCCGTCGACGCGCCTCGACGCAGCGATCACCGGCGGATATACCGCGCTGTGGTCGATGGCTCATCGCTTACCTGATCGGTGATGCCTGATCGACGGTACTGACATGGTCTGATCCATCGTCCGGCGGAAACTACGGTGATCAACAGTCGTGTCAAAGCGCCTGCGAAGACTGAACCCTTGGTCGGCTTGCCCATCGTTGTAGCTGTTCGCCGACTCCCAGGCAACTGCGATAGCCATGGGCGCCGGCGAGGCAGCGCTTCCGGCAACTCATGCGCGTTGCGCCTGGGTGGCGCGATTCGTCTTCCTCGAATGACCCAGAAGCTGCAGGCGCCTTGCTGACCGTGGACGTCAGGTAGAGGCAATTTTCGCCGTCATCGGCCGGTGAAACAGGCCATCGCGTCACCCAATGATCGCTTCGGCTGTGGTGCGCCTTGCGCGCAACTTGAGCCCGTGTGAGCGCTTGAGCGGGGTGCCGGGTCCCGTATCTGGCGGCCCTGCGGGATGCATGGGTCAAGGACGTATTGGCAAGTGTCTTGCTTGACTATCGGCCATGAACGACTCCACCCATATACCGCCCATGCTCACTGAATCCACCCCGGAAAACCCCCAGGCACTGGCTACAGGCGACGAAGCAAGCCTGGAACAGCAGATGGCCAAGCTCGCGCTCTCGAACGACGCCAAACGGTTCCTGCGTAGCCTTCACCTGGCCGAGAAGCAGCTCAACGACGCCTTCAACAAGGGCCGTCAAGGTGGCGAGCTGGAAGAGCGTGTGAGCCAGGTGTATCACGACCTGTATGGAGCAGGCTGTGCGTCGAAAGACTGATGCTCAAGGGGTCCACGCGTTTTATCGACGAAGGTATTTTATTGACGATTAGGCACATGCAGTAAACCGCCAGCTGGCCCTCGAATCTGTCATCGAAGTGTTGCGGGCCGCACGGGCTGATCGATAGTCGGTATGGGGCAGACTCCGACCGACACCACCGAATCAAGCCAGACCGAATGTTTCGGTGAAACAGCAACACTCACGATCAACGCTGCGCATCGATTTTTTTCGCCAGTTCGGTGCTGCGCGGCGCAGCCAACCCGCCATAATGCGCGTCGATCTTCTCCAGCATCGTCCGTGCGTCATCATGCTTGCCATCCGCGAGCAGATCTTCCACTTGTTTCAGTTGCGCGGTCAGTTCGCGGTCGGTGCGCGCGCGGCATGCGGCCAGCTTGGCCGGATCGGCCTGCACCGGCTTGAGCAGCGCATCCAGTACGTCATTCAAGGTCGCCGGATCGGCCAGGGCATGCCCAGCCCATGGCATCGCCACGGTGTCCAGATGGAACACGCACCATGCCTGCATCGAGTCGCGGCTGTGCACGTCCTTGTCGAGATTGTCGTCGTCATGCTGGCCGGTCGCGTAGACCAATCGCGTCGAGTCCTGAAACTGACGAAATAGTTCTGCTGGCGGAAGCGGGATCTGCGCGTCGCCGATGGGATCGCTCCCCGCGTCGAGCAATGCGCCGTGAAACAGATCCGGATAACCGAGCGCAATACGCATGGCCACCCGCGAGCCACCGGAGAAACCGCCGATGTAGACCTGTTCCGGATCGACCGGATAGCGCTGCATGATGTTATGCGCGGCCAGCAGGGCTAGCGGCTCACGGCGGTCCAGTACATCGGTGGCGTTGCCGGAGTTCGCCGCGCTGACGAAGATCATGCCGTGGCGATCCAGCGCTGAAGTCCAGCGCGGCGGCACGTTTGCGTCCTGCCACGGAGGCACGAACACCAGCAGTGCATAGCCGCTTGGCGGTGCATGGGCGGGCACATACACGGCGAACCTTTCACGCGTCAGATTGATCGACTGCTCGCGCGCAACCTGTCCCGAGCGCGCCAATTCCTGGTCCACGCGCATCGCGTTCAACGGACTCAACAGGCGTCGCGCCAGTTCCATGCTGCTTGAAAGCGGCGAGTAGTCGGTAAACACGACATCTTTGTGCAACCCGGCGCAGCCAACTGGCATATCGGTTGCGGCCGCGAGTAGCGGCATCACCAGGGCAGTGAACATCAGCAGGCAGCGCTCGATCACGCCCGCAAGGTAGCACCGGCGGTGCGCAGGTGCCATGCGATCCCGCGTAGGGCGGCGCCTGTTCAAAGTCGTCGCCCATGCTAGCGACCCGATGCCATGGGCATGGACTCCTGCCCGCCCCTGCACATGGTGAGTGCCGTTCGAAGCACAGTGTTACAAAGGGCACGACATTAGTCGTTCATGTAACCTGCTCTTGCTTGTCGGGGGCTGGCCGAGGTGGTCTTATCGGGGTGTGCTGACTGTGTTTTATTCGTCAGCGGGAGGGGCTGTTTACATACTTGCTTGACGTACCTTCGAGGCAACCTTGCTTGAGCCATAGCGAGATCATTCATGTCGTCGATTCCACCCGCCCTGCCCTTTCACGCACCTTCTACAGGCTCGGTGGAGCGCCTGTATGCCGCGTTGGCTGACATCGGTGATCTCGTCGCGGCGATGCCACAGCCGCAGGCGCTGTATACCGGAATCGTGCGGATTCTCGAACGCCACGTAGGCGCGCTACTGGTCCTGGTAGGTGAGATCGACTACGAGGCAGGTGTCATGCGGCGGCGAGCGCCGGATCCGCCACCCGCAGGAATGGAAGATATCTATCCGGACTCAGCGCCTATCGCACTTGCCCGCCCCCAGTTCTGGGAAGGCAAGATCGAGGTCGAGCCCAACATCGTCGACGCCCCCGGCAGGGAAGCGCTGCGACCCGCCTACGCCCGCACCGGTATCCGCGCCTCGGCGGCAGTGCCGGTGCTCTGCTTCGGCAAAGTCCATGCCGCGTTGATCCTGCGCTCGCGCGACCCGGCGTTCTTTGCGCCGGAGCTGCTGCAACTGCTCGAGCGCGCCGCAGTCAGTATCGGCCACGCGCTTGAGGGCGACGTGCAACGCAACCGGCTTGATCATGCCCTGCTTGCCGCGGAGCGGAGTCGACGCGCATTGCGTTTGCTGAGCGAAACACTCAAGGCCGCCACCCATGCAAACACGGAAGACGATCTATTCGGCGAGGCCTGTCGCGTAGTGGTGGATACGGGCGGCTATCCGGTGTGCTGGATGGGCCTGCTTGAGAACAATGCGATACAGGCGCTCGCACTGCGTGCGCACGCGGGGCGAGGCGCTGACTCCTACCAGGCGCTCAAGATCCGCCTCGCTGATTCGAGCTTTTCCGGGAGCGTGACAGCCGCCGTGATCCACTCCGTCGCGCCGGTGGTGAAGCTGCCGCGCGAAGGCGGCGAGGAAAGCTGGGCCAGCCATGCGCGCACGCTGGGGCTTGGTGCACTGCTGGGGCTTCCGTTGTGCCTGCTTGGACAGATGACGGGTGTGATCGTCATCGGCGCCGATTCGGAGGAAGCGTTTACCCACGCAGAGATACAGATCTTCGAGGAAATGGCGCAAGAGCTGAGCCTGGGGCTGGAGCGACTACGGGCTCGCAAGGCCCGAAAACTGGCTGAGCAAGAACTCAGGCTCAACCTGCGCCGATTCCAGGCCATCCTGGCGAGCAGGTACGCTGGCATCCTGGTCATGGACACGACTGACCGCGTGCAGTTTTGCAACGCGACGTTCTGCCGGCTGTTCGATCTTTCTGAAACTCCTGAGCAGCTGATCGGGATGCCCTCGGCCACCGTGCTCGAGCGGACTCGCGCCGCCTATGGAGACCCCGATCGCGAGCTTGAGCGTATACGCACCATCATCCTGTGCGGCGAGCCGGTGGAGAGCGAGGAAGTCTCGATGAGTCACCCGCGGACGTATCTGCGCAGCTTCTCGCCGATCATGATCGACGACCAGTTGTATGGACGCGTGTGGCATCACATCGATATCACCGAGCGCAAAGCGCAGGAGGCCAAGGTTGAACGGCTTGCCTACTACGACCCGGTAACCGAGCTACCCAATCGCCGGCTGTTCTTTGAACTGCTCAGGCGGGGGCGGGGGCAGGCGCGGCGCCACCAGGCATTGCTGGCAGTGGGAGTGATGGACCTTGATGGCTTCAAGCACGTCAACGACCATCTTGGTCACGCGGCCGGAGACGATGTCCTGAAGGAAGTCGCGCGGCGGATAGTCACCACTTTGCGCGATGGCGACGTGGTTGCCCGGCTCGGCGGGGACGAATTTGCCCTCCTCCTCACTGATCTTGGCAGCGATCAGGACATGCACCGGGTGAGCACCCGCATCCTTGAGGCGCTTCGCGAACCCATGCCGTGGGGAGAAGAAGTGCTGCGCCTGACCGCAAGCCTGGGCTGGACGTTGTATCCCCAGGACGACGTGGATGCGGAAACACTCGTCCGTCATGCGGATCTGGCCATGTACACGGCGAAGGACAATGGGCGCGACCGTGACCAGGTTTACGCCACGGCGCTTGAACTGACGAATGTTGAGCAGCGCTCGATGAAGGCGCGCGTCGCCGCCGCGCTTGATGAAGGCGGTATGGCGCTGCTTTTTCAGCCGATTGTCGCGATCGACGCCGATTCCAATACCCCGCGTGTCGTGGGCGCGGAAGCTCTGCTGCGGTTACGCGACGCCGCGCTCGGCTTGTTGCCACCTGCGCTGTTCCACCACGCCCTCGACGATGCCAGGCTCGCACGTCCGATCGGTCGCTATGTGCTGGCTGCGGCATTGCGAGCCAATCGGATCTGGCTGGACCAGGGGCTCCGGCTACCGGTGTCGGTCAACATCAGCACACGTCACCTGATGCATCCGGACTTCATTGCGGATCTCGATGAGGCACTTGCCGCGCACGCTGACACCGATGCGACGCTGCTCGGCATCGAGATCACCGAGACCGGCCCACTGCTCGACCCCGCCAGAGCTCGGCTGGTGATCGACGAATGCCGCGCGCGGGGCGTGATCGTGAGCCTTGATGATTTCGGTACCGGTAGCGCCTCGCTCAGCCATATCCAGAAAATGGATGTGGGCACGCTGAAGATCGACCAGAGCTTTGTGCACGACATCCTCGTGGAGTCGCGAAACATCGCGATTGCTGCAGGGATCATCACCACGGCACGTCTGCTTGGAATAACCGTGATTGCCGAAGGCATCGAGACCGAGGCACAAGGCAAGCTGCTCATCTCGCTGGGCTGCAGGCAGTTGCAAGGTTATGTCATCGCTTACCCGATGCCGGCTGAAGCGATCCCCGCATGGGTGGATGGCTGGAGTCCTCCCGCTTCATGGCTGTAGGCCCGTCGTGAACCCTGCTCGTAAGTCTTGATCACCGATCCATAAGCGATAGGTATCGATCCTTCCTGGCTCGATCGATGAGTTAGCCTGCCGAAAACAGGTTTCAAATGCATCTGTTGACTGCAGTGCAGCATCGCCTTTAAGGTCGGTGCCATGTCATCGATTCTCATGCCAGCACACAACTTGCTCGCCCCGGTCATTACCGGGCGCATGCTGCCGTGCGCAGGCGCCATGTCCATCGCCACGATTACCACCACGACCACGACAGGTTCGGGGTGGGTGTCCGTGCGCGACTAGCTTCACTAACGCAACGGCCCCGCCCTCGATGAGGCGGGCCGGCACACACCGACATCGCCAGCGAGCACGGGCCTCCACCGGAGGCAATCGTGAATCTCTGTGCATCTCAATCTGCAAGCCAGCTTCAGCCACCAGGGATTGCGTTGCCCGCTGTCCACGCACGCCGTCGCGTGCTGGCGGTGGGCCTGATCGGTCCCGGTCGTGTCGGCAGCGCGCTGCTGACCCAACTACGCACCGCGCAGTCGCGACTGGCGCTGACCGGACTGGAGCTGAAGCTCTGTGGCGTCGCCGCCAGCAAACGGATGTGGCTGGACAGCGACGACCCCGAACTGAACAATCGCTGCGACCGCGCGCAGACGTGGCGACCCAGCGACCTGGATGAATTTGCCGCGCATGTCCGTGGCGACGATGGCCGCCACGCACTGCTGATCGACTGCAGCGCAAACGACGCGGTGGCATCGCACTACGCGGGCTGGCTCGCCGCCGGACTGCATGTGATTACCCCCAACAAGTTGGCTGGCAGTGGTCCGCTGGCGCGCTGGCAGGCAATTCACGCGGCCTGTCGTGACGGCATGCGCTTTCGTTACGAAGCGACGGTGTGTGCCGGCCTGCCCGTGATGCAGACGCTGCGCGACCTGCTCGATACCGGCGACGAACTCCTCTCGGTGGACGGCATGTTCTCCGGCACGCTGGCATGGCTGTGCAACCGACACGACGGCCAGCAGCCGTTTTCCATGCTGCTGCGCGAGGCGCATACATTGGGCTATACCGAGCCCGATCCGCGCGACGACCTGTCCGGTCTCGACGTGGCACGCAAGCTGGTGATCCTGGCGCGCGAGGCCGGGCGCCCGCTATCGCTGGCTGACGTGGAGGTGCAGAGTCTGGTGCCGCCTGTGCTGGCCGACTTGTCCAGCGCAGAGTTCATGCTGCGGCTGGACGAGCTTGACGCACCGATGGCCACGCAGCTGGCCGCCGCGCGCGCCACCGGAGGCGTACTGCGCCACGTCGCCAGCCTTGACCAGCGCGGCCGCGCCTGCGTCCGACTCAGCGTGCTGCCCACCACGCATCCGTTCGCGCATACGCGGCTGACCGACAATGTGGTGCAATTCACCACCCGCCGTTACTGCGACAATCCCTTACTCGTGCAAGGCCCCGGCGCCGGGCCGGAGGTGACCGCAGCCGGCGTGTTCGTCGACCTGCTGCGCATCGCCGAAGCGCTGGAGCCGCGCGCATGAACGCCCTATTGCAGGAATCCAGGAAAATGTCAGCGCAACTCGCCCTCGCCGCCACTGCCTTTGCTCCCGCCTGCGTGGGCAATGTGGGTGTGGGTTTCGACATCCTCGGCCACAGCATGGCTGGCGCCGGCGACCGCGCCGAGGTGCGCCGCATCGACGAGCCGACCGTGCGCATCGCGGCGATCCACGGCTGCGTCACCGATTTGCCGACCGACCCGCGACGCAACACGGCGGGCACGGCGCTGCTGGCCTTGCGCAAGGCACTCGGCCTGTCGCACGGTTTTGAGCTGGTGTTGCATAAGGGCATCGCGCTGGGCTCGGGCATGGCCGGCTCGGCCGCCTCTTGCGTGGCCGCGCTGGTGGCCGCCAACGCGCTACTCGAAAAGCCGCTGCCGCGCGAAGCGTTGTACGGCTTCGCGCTGGATGGCGAGGCTGTCGCCAGCGGTAGTCGCCACGGCGACAACCTCGGCCCGATGCTGCTCGGCGGATTGGTGCTGGCCACCCACGACCGTCTGCTGCGCATCCCGGTACCAGCCGACTGGCATTGCGCGCTGGTGCACCCGCACTACGTGCTGGAGACACGCAAGGCTCGCGCCGCATTGGCGGGCGATTACGCACTGGCTGACTTCGTGGCGCAAAGCGCAAACCTGGCCCTGGTACTGGCTGGCTGCTATCGCGGTGAAGCGGCGCTGGTGCGGGAAGGTTTGAAAGATGTGCTGGTGGAACCACGCCGAGCATCGCTGGTACCGAACTTCGCCCGCGTGAAACAGGCCGCCCTCGATCATCACGCACTCGGCGCCAGCATCTCCGGCGCCGGCCCCAGTGTGTTCGGCTGGTATGAGCAACGGGGCGATGCCGAAGCCGCCGCGGCCTCGATGCGTGCAGCCTTCGCCGAAGCGGGGCTGGACAGCGACCCGTTCGTCGCACCAGTGGATGGCCCAGCCACCACGTTGGTCGACGTGGCTCGCCCATGAGCGAACCGATGCGCTACGGCAGCACCCGCGGTCACAGCCCGGCGGTGCCGATCAGCCAGGCAATCGCCGCCGGTCTCGCACCGGACGGCGGACTGTACGTTCCCGAAATGTTGCCGAAGCTCGATCCGTCCGCATTCGATCCGCGGGGTTCGCTGGCCGATACCGCCGCGACATTGCTGGCACCGTTCTTTGCCGGCGACCCGCTGGCGACGGAGCTGAGAGCCATTTGCACCGAGGCGCTCGATTTCGCCACGCCGCTACGCGCGCTGCCACAGCACAACGGGAACGTGCTTGAGCTGTTCCACGGCCCCACTGCCGCGTTCAAGGATGTCGGCGCGCGCTTCCTCGCCGCCTGCATGCGCCGTCTTGCGCGCGCAGACGAACGACCGCTCACCATTCTCGTCGCCACTTCCGGCGATACCGGTGCGGCGGTGGCCGCCGCGTTTCATGGTCAACCCGGCATCCAGGTGGTGATCCTGTATCCAGACCGCCTGGTCTCGCCGCGTCAGGCACATCAGCTCGGCTGCTTCGGCGACAACGTGCAGGCATTGCGCGTGGCCGGCCGCTTCGACGACTGTCAGCGGATGGTCAAGGCCGCGCTCACCGATACCACGTTGCAGCAGCAACGGCCGCTGTCCTCGGCCAACAGCATCAGCCTTGGTCGCCTGTTGCCGCAGATGAGCTACTACGCACACGCCGCGCTGGGCTGGTGGCGCGCACACGGCACACCGATGAACTTCATCGTACCTACCGGCAACCTGGGCAATGCCATGGCCTGCCTGTGGGTGCGCGAACTAGGACTACCGATTGGCCGGGTGCAGCTGGCCTGCAACGCCAATGCCACGCTGCCTGACTATTTCGCCGGTGCGCCGTACGCACCACGCGGAGCCGTCGCCACCATTGCGAACGCAATGGACGTGGGTGCGCCGAGCAACTTTGAACGACTACGCTGGACCTATCCAGACGAGCACGAACTGCGCGAGCTGCTGCAGGCACATAGCGTCGACGATGCGGCGATCCGGCAGACCATTGCCAACCATTCTCGCGAACACAATGAGGTGTTCTGTCCGCATACGGCTACGGCGGTGCATCAGCTCGATCACCTGCGCGATGAAGCTGACAGCTCAACATGGACCGTAGTCGCCACCGCGCACCCTGCGAAGTTTGAAAGCGTGGTGGAGCCGCTGATCGGGTATCCGGTCGCGGTGCCGGCATCGCTTGCGACGATGCTGAAGCAGCCCGCCTCAGCCGAACCGTTGGCGGCGGATGACCATGCGCTGCGCGACTGGCTGCTCGATAACGTTACCGCTTGAGATGAGTCCCTCCACCTGCTGGGGAGGGACTCAGGCGATCAGGCCAGCGCGTCGAGTACCTGCGCCGTCGAGCGCACCCGACCCAGCCGCGGAAAGATGTTGTCGACCGCAAAGGCATGCTGCTCGGCATTTGCCGCGCTCATCGCATCCTCAGCGAACACCACCGCGTAGCCGTGCTCCCACGCCGCACGGGCGGTCGATTCCACACCGATGTTGGTGGAGATGCCGCCCAGCACGATCTGCGTGATGCCGCGGCGGCGCAGTTGCAGGTCAAGCTCGGTGCCGTAGAACGCGCCCCACTGACGCTTGGTGATGTGGAAATCGCTGGGCGCTTCGGCCAGTTCATCGACGAGCTCCAGCCAGTTGTCCGGTAGCGCCCTGGCAGGTGCTGCCTGATCCACCGGCTGCTTCAGCACATCGCCGAAGTCCGCCGACCAGCCCACGCGCACCAGCACTACCGGCGCACCCAGCGCGCGAAAGCGCGCCGCCAACGCACCACCCCTCGCGCACACATCGGCCGCGGTGTGCGGGCCACCAGCATACGGCACGATGCCCTTCTGCAAATCGATTAGTACCAACGCTGTGCTGTGTTGATCCAACTTTTCCACGATACTCTCCAGACATGAAAGTGAGGCTCACTCACTTTGGAATTTATGAGGATGTCCTCACAAAAGTCAATTGAAAGTATACGCAGGCCACGGCGGAAGCGTGGTCACCAGCGCGTGGCGTCGCTGCTGAGCGCCGCCGCCGCGTGCTTCGTCGAGAACGGCTACGACGCCGCCACCATGACCGCGATCGCGGCCCATGCCGGCGCCTCGATCGGTTCGCTGTATCAGTTCTTTCCGACCAAGGAAGCGCTGGCGCAGGCGCTGGTGAGTGGCTACACGGAAGCATTGCAGCTGCGCCTGAAAAAATTGGCGGCGAGCTCGAAGGCGTGGAACAGCGACCAGCTCGGCACGCAGTTGATCCGCGTGCTCGTGGCGTTTCGCCGCCGTCATCCGGCGTTTGTCGTGCTGGCCGAGTCGACTGCATCGCTGCCGGCCATACGCAGCATGGCCATCCGCCAGCACTTGCGCGAAGAACTGCAGGCGCTACTCGCCCATCACGCACCGCATCGGGAGCCGGCCGATCTTCGTGCTGCCGCGGTGGTGGTATTGCAGCTGATGAAGGCCGCGGTGGCGCTGAATGCGGAGCCCGAACTGACCGGGCGGCGACTGGCGCTAAACGAGCTGGAGCATGCCCTTCAGCTGTATCTGCACGCCTTGTTCAAACCACACTGAGCTTGTCATTCCACGCGCGTGCTGACCAACTGGTATTTTCGTTTGGATGGATAGCCGTCTGAATCACACAAATACGCTTAGTAGAATTCTTCATAAAGAAAACTGTTGACAGCCCACGAACGCATGGTTTACGTTCGATCACATGTCGCAACGCAGCAACCCCCGCCGCATCACCGAAACCAACCGTCTTGCGACGGTTGCCGGGTTGCTGCAGCTTCGCGGCACGCTCCTTCTTACCCTTGTACTCGTACTCCTTATTATCAACGGAGGTGCGGGCTGAGGGCATGTATCCAGGTAACTAAGCAGTAACC
>Ga0302235_10002371_pt1 | contig 13601 bp, 4 predicted proteins | sample II_Palsa_N3_3_FD_193577 | JGI IMG/M metagenome (GOLD analysis project Ga0302235, IMG submission 193577) | Peat permafrost microbial communities from Stordalen Mire near Abisko, Sweden - II_Palsa_N3_3 | ecosystem: Environmental > Terrestrial > Soil > Palsa > Peat permafrost | place: Sweden... | reverse complement strand
GCCGGGTTGACAGGCTGCTCACCGCATCGCTATAATTCCGCTTCTCTTTTGGGTCGTTAGCTCAGCTGGTAGAGCAGCGGACTTTTAATCCGTTGGTCACAGGTTCGAATCCCGTACGGCCTACCAAGACTTCTGCTGGAAGGAAAATCAAGCACTTGCGAGAAATCGCGGTGCTTTTTTTTCGTCCGTAGTGCAGGCTGCCCAACGGCAAAAACTGCCCTTTGCCGGAAATTTGCCGGAACGGAAGAAAATTGTCGGTTGGCTTGTCGCTTGACGAGCGTGATCGATTCCTGGCGCGACTCGACGCAGTATGTCGGGTCTGCAATAGCTTTGGCTACGGGGTCAGCGACGATATGCGGACGCTGTTTGCGGAGTACGCCTCCGACGAGCGCTGATTAAAGGCTCACACTTAGTCACCGTCGTGCGGGCGGTTGTTGATGAACTGCAGAGTTGGCTGCTCGCACAAAGGCACAGTGCGGCCAGGAAGAGCCCGTCACTGCAAGCCTAGTCCGGACGCTCAGCCGTCAGTGACTGCGTAGACAGCGGACGGTCAGCGCTATACAGAGCGCAAGACCTGAAAGTTCGCGGAATTTTTATGTCTGCGGTCCCTTCGGTTCGAACGCTTCGAAGTTCGACAATAGATAGTTCAAGATAAGCTCCGCGTATAGCACGCTCGCCGAACCTGTGCACTCGCGCGACGCGGGTAATGCGGCCAGCGAACCCGATAGCGAGGCCCATCGCATCATTTTCGGTTCGCAGATAGCGCGCTTGCCACAGCTTCGCAAACATCGCCTTTCGCTTGATGCGGCCGGCCTTGTCGCGCATGTGCTTCTTCGGGCCTGGCTTGCGCTTCGTATGTCGTGCTATCGGGGTTCTTTTGCTGTGCGATGCGGGTTTGCTGGCTTCACCGCAGCCCGCGGGCGATGTCGCGCAACGCAGCACAGGGACGGATGGCGACGGTCTCAGGGCGTGAAGCAGTCCTTCGGGCAGGTCCAGAGTCAATGACAGGATTCGGGTGCCCTCCCGCCATTCGTTGCCTGGGTATTCGGCTGGTGGAAAGAATCATCCGTCGCCTTGCCTCCTCCGATGCAGACTGCCGGCTCGGTTGAATATTGACGAGGCTGCCAACGCCCGCCCGTGACCGCTGCCGTCTTTCGTCGAGGACCCGTGTCGCACGCGCCGGAGGTTGGCGCTCGCGATGCAGTCATCGACCGGTCGGAGCTTTCTACAGTTCGCTCTCGCGAATCACCAATGCCACGGCACGCCGATAAATCCGGCTGAGAAACCCGCTGCGGTCAGCATCGATCGTCACGCTGCCGCGCAGCCGTTTCGTGATCGGGGCGGACGTTCCGAGCGTCACGAGCGTCGTGCGATAGATGGCCGACTCCGGCACGAGCTTGCCTTCGCTGTCCTTGCGCACGGCCAGGCCGCCACCGTAGATGGATGCGAGATCCGCAACGTCGAGCACACGCACCGAAGCCGTGCCCACGCTTGCCACTGTCAACTCGACCGGGGCATCGCCATTCTCCGGATAGAACCGGCCGCTCGCGCCCGGATGCACCCGCCCCAGGTCGGATTCGCCGATGTAAGCCTCGACCACTTGTGCCGAGGGATCGATCAGCACCCCCAGCGCTTCGCGCCGCGGCAGCCACTCCCCTGCGCGCAAGGTGAGCGGCACATCGGTGATCGTGCCGGCAAACGGCGCGCGCACCGTGAGCAGCGCTTCCTGGGACGCCACCTGATCCAGCGAAGCCAGCGCGCCTTCCAGTTCCTGCTGGCCGACACCGATCATGCTGGCCGTGTCGGGATCGAAGGACTGGCCTTTCATCCGCGCCTCGACACCGCTCAGGGCCGCCGCCGCCGCGGCCTTGTGATACGCGACGTCCGGCGACGCGAGCACGAACATCGGCGCACCCGCCGCGACGCGCGTGCCGTTGCGCGGCAGCGCGGCCAGCCGGCCGGGCTCCGCGACGTAGAGCGTGGTCTGCCGCGCGGCGCGCAACAGCGCGGGCGCGGACACTTCGTGCCGCCAGGGCACGACGAACAGGAGCAGCGCGGCAGCCAGCACCGCAAAGGTCATGGTCGCGCGTCGGGTGGGCCGGCCTTCGCGCAGGCGCCGCCGCCAGACGATGATTTCACCTACGATCGGCCGCACTAGGAACCAGCCGATCTCCACGCACATCAGGAACAGCCCGAGCGCCTTGAACGCCATGTGATAGACGACCAGTGCAATGCCGAGAAAGAGCGAGAAGCGATAGACCATCGACGCGATCGACCACGCGATTAACACGCGCCGCTTGGACCGCGGAAAGTATTCGGGCATCGGGTCGCCGAGTCCGAAGAGCGTTTCGCGCAGCCACCAGCGCCCCATCGCGAAACCTCGCTCCTGCAGGTTCGGGACGTCGAGGTAATCGGAGAAAATAAAATAACCGTCGAAGCGCATCAGGGGATTCACGTTCACCGCGATCGTCAGCAGCCAGGTCGAGCTCGACAACAGGAACGCGCCGGTGCGCAAAGCGCCATCGGGTAATACCGACCACGCCAGCGACGCGAGAATCGCGAGGGCAATCTCGGCGAGCATGCCGGCGGCATCGATGGCGAGGCGCTTTCGGCGCTCGGTCAGGCGCCACGCATCGGTCGTATCGGTCCACAGTACCGGCCACAGCACGAGCAACGCCACGCCCATCGCGGGCACCCGGCAGCCGAGCCGCTTGCACATCAGCCCGTGCCCCAACTCGTGGATCACCTTCGCGGAGGCGAGCGCGATACCCACCATGAGAGCGCCCTGCAGCGAAAAGAGATGCAGCAGGCTGTGCGTATAAGCCGACCACTGGCGGCTGATCAGATAAAAGCCGAGCACCGCGAGCACGGCGAGCGTCGCGAGGAAACCGCGCGTGAACGCCCAACCGATACGCGCCACGACCGCACCGAGAAAGCGGTCGGGATTGACGAGGCGAAACTTGATCGAAAGGTAGTTCTTCAGAAGCCAGCGTGGCGCGGACAAACGCTTGCCGTCCGTTTCCGCGACAAACCGCGCGATCGCCGCATCGCCGCGTGCGGCGAGCAGCCCTGCGCGATGCAGGAATCGCACGACTTCGACGACATCGTCCACGCTCGGCCGTAGCGTTGTTTCAGCCGATACCGCCCGGGCGAGCGCAGCGGCATCGCCGAGACCCCAGCGCGCGAGCATCTCGAATTCAAGCCAGCCGATACGGGTGAAGCGGTGCCGCGCCGGATCGTGCAGCGTCCAGGTCGGGCTGCCGTCGCCTGCGGACGGCCCCGGCAGCAGCTTCAGGTCTTCGCGCAGCGGCGGCAGCGCAACCGGCGGCCGGTCGGTCCCGGTTTCCATCGTGAAGGCAACGCCGGGCGCGCTCAGATCGATAGCCATTCGCGCACCACCGCTATCGGCCGTCGCAGCAACCACAGCACGAGCGCCTTGCGCGGCCCGTAGATCTTCGCCGTGCCTTTCAAGCCGAGCCGCGGTGTCACCCCCGGGTCCAGCGCAGCGCGAAACGCGTACGACATTACGCCGTCCGCCGTCGCCGTGCTGGCGTAGCTGGCGAACACCAGCCTGCCGTAGAGCGGCTGATCTGGCGACAGGTTGCTGAAGAACACCACCTCCGAGCCCGGCTCGAACGACACCACCGAAGCCTCGGGCACTTCGATCTGCAACTGCGTATGGGTCGGCGATGCAACCATCATGATCCGCTCGCCCAGCGCGACCGGCTTGCCGATCCATTCGCTGCTGTCGTCGAAGACCGCGATACCGTCCGACGGGGCGGTGATTTCGGCACGGTCGAGCATGTCACGATCGTAGGCGAGCTCGGCCTGTTCCTGATCGACCTTGCTCGACAGCATCGCAAGACGTGCCTTGGCCTTGTCGTCGCTCATCGCCTGCTGCGAGGTATCGCTGTATTCCTCACGCGCCATGTCGAGCGCTTTTTGCGTCACCGCATAGCGCGTCTGCAACTGCGTGCGCTCGAGCGATACGAGCGCTTGTCCCGCATGCACCGGCTGGTTCGGCGCAACCTGCAACGCACCCACTACACCGTCGAACGGCGCGCGCACCGGCGCCGGGTCGATCGGTGCGATTTCAGCAGGCGCGAGCACCGACTCACGCACGGGCAAGAGCGCAACCAGAAGCAATAGCGCGGCCGCAATGCCAAGCGGCCCGCGTTTCGTCGGCAAACGCCGCCAGAAGCCGGTTTCGCGTATCCGCTGATGCAGCAGCAGGCTTTGCGCATAAGTGCCCGCGAGCGCGTCGAGAAGTTGCCGTTCGCCGTCGTTCCACGGGTCGGTGCGGCCCAGCAACAGGCTGCCGACCAGCACGCCGTCGCGCCAGGTCAGCGGACACCACAGCGCCTGCGCCGGGAACCACTCGGGCCACTCGCGCGCGAGTGCTTCCGGCAGGTCGGCAGCACTCACGAGATGCGATTCACGGGCGTGCTCACCGCGTGCGATCGCGGCGACCACGCGGTCGAGCCAGCGGTAATACGGGCCACCTTCATCGGGCGCTGCGACACCGGACAGCACCAGCGGCGCGGTCCCCGTCGCCGGGTTCTGCCACAGCGCCGCCTGCTGATACGCAACGATGCCTGCCGTCTCGTTGACGATCAGGAATTCGAGTTCGTTACGGCTTGCGGCGCGTGCCCGCTGCTCGAGCTGGAGAAGCGCGCCGAGGCGCAGCAGTTGATAGTTGAGCGCCTGACCGGGATTCGGATGGTTCATTGCCGCGCGGCGACGGTCGCGCCCGCGGGGGGCGTGAACAGGGCGCGGCCGCTCATGCCGGGCAACAGGGTATCGGGCGGATTGTCGATGCGGCCATAGACCTTGATCGAACGGCTCACCGCATCGACCTTGCCCGACAGGCGCACCAGCGTTGCGGGATACGACTTGCCGGTTTCGTCGATGGCGACGTTGAAAGCGCTGCCCGGCTTGAGCCATGTCAGCCACATCGACGGCACGATCATTTCGACGTTGAGGTTCTTGTCGCTCAATACGTCGAGCATCGGCGCGCCGGTCTGCAGGAACTGAAAGTTGTGCGTGTACACGGCCGATACGCGTCCTGTGAACGGCGCGGCCACAGTGCAGTTATCGACCACCGTCTGCGCGGTTTTCACGTCGGCGGCGGCTTCCTCCTCATCCGATTCGGCGACCTTGTATTCCACCTCGCTCGAAGTGCCAAGCGCACGTAAGCGCTGCTTGCTGTCGTTCACGGTCTTTCGTCCGTCGTACACGGCCCGCGCGTGCACGAGCGTGCTTTCCTTCTCCGCGCAGACGAAACGCGCGATCACCTGGCCTTGCTTGAAGCGCTCGCCGTCGTGCAATGGAAACTGGCTGAGCCGGCCGGACATCGGCGCGCCGATGGTCGTACTGGTTTCGGCCACGACCTGTGCGCGGACCTCGGGCGCAGCCGACGCGGCCGAAGATGCGGCAAGCGCTGTAGCGGGGCTCTGCGCAGCCATGGCCGAAGCACCGAACAGCGTGCCCGCAACCACCGCGGCCACGCCGCCGCGGGCGAACTTCGATACTTGCGACGTCATCAGTTCCAACTTCGTCATCTCCACTTCTTCGTCATTGCTTGCTCATTGACCTGGGGATCACTTCGAGGCCGTCGGAATCTGCGCAGTGGCGAGGCTCGTCGTCTGCGTTCCGGCCGGGGTGGCCGGCGTAGTGGGTGCAGCAATCGTGGCCGTTGCGGCCACCGCCGCAGCAGCCGAAGCCGCCGTGGGAACCGCCGTGCTGGACGTGCTGGACGTTCCGGCAACCGGCACCGCCTGCGCTGCGGCCGGCGCCGGCATGGCCATGGCCATGGCCAGCTCGGGCAGTTGACCGGCTTCCCAGCCGGCAATCGCGCTCTTCACCCGGCGGCTCAAGGTCGGCAGATCATCAGTTTCCGCGTTCGGCGGTACCAGGTCGACACCGACCGACGTGTACAGGTTCGTCAGCGCCGTATGCACTTGCGCGATCGCGCGGTCATAGGTGAACTCAGACACCATCGAAGCCAGTTCGCGCCGCACCCGGTCCGCTTCTGACTCCTCCTGAGCACGCGACGCATTCGCCGATGCCACGCGAATCTTCTGCTCGACTTCATCGATCTGTTTCGCGATGTCGAGGTCTTGCGCAGACGCTAGGTAATCCTGGTAGCTGAGGTTCACTTGCGTCAGCACCGCGACGCTCAATGCGAGCCGGCGCTGATGCGACACTTCGACGGAAGTCTTGGCCGCCGCAATCGCCTTCGGTCCCTCGATCAGGTTGACGAGATTGAACGTGGCGTTCACGCCGAGTTGCGCCCAGTTGGGGTTGTACAAATAGCGGTTCGAATCGTAGTTGAGGCTGCCAAGAATACCGACACCCGGCAGCATCTTGACGATTTCCTTGTACACGTCCTGCTGGTCGATCTTTTCCTGGTAGGCCTCTTCACGCAGTTCCGGACGCATCGCGAGACCGAGCGCCTCAAGCTTCTGCGGGTCGATCCGGCTCGTGGGCGCAGCCATGTCGAGGTCCATCGGCGCGAACTGGATGGGCGTGTCGCTCGGCACGTTGATCAGCGACGCAAGCTGCACCCGGGCCGTGTTGAGGTCTGTGCGCATATGCTCCAGCTGGCCGACCACCGACAACATGTTCTGCTGGAAGTCGAGCCCCTGCAGCGGCGGCACGAGGTTCTCGCGACTCGCCTCGCGCGCGTTGTCGAGCATATGTTGCGCATCGACCAGCAGCGGATTGAGGCGCGGCATCAGGCGGTCGGCCGCAACGGCCTTCCAGTACGCTTCCTGAGTACTCTTGACGAGGCCATCGATCACCTTGCGGCGGCGCTCCACTGCAACATAGGTGCGGTAGCCCTGCTGCTTCGCCTGGAAATAGCTGACTCCGACATCGAGCAGGTTCCAGGACAATTCCAGTGACGCTGTCGCGTGGGACGGCTCTTCGGAAAACGAATAGTCGAGGTCTGGAGTGCGCGTGAATTCATTCACGCTTTCCGCCGCGTTGTCGTTGTTGCGCCACGAGTAGCCCGCGTTGGCCGCGAGCCTCGGCAGCATCTGCGCCACGGCAAGATCGAGCTGCCGGTCCTGCAGCGTTTCCTCGGTTTTAGCGAGTTGCGCGTCGTAGTTGTACTTCAGCGCTCGGGCGATCGCGTCTGGCAGCGTCAGTGGCGCGGTCAGCGGCACGTAGGTCGAATACAGGGTCTTGTAGTCGTCCTGCGCGCGCTTGAGATGCTCGGCCTGCGAGATCGGCTCGGGCTTGACGGCGCACGCGGCGAGCCACACCGCGGACAGCATCGTCGCTCCCGTCAATCCCAGGCGTCCAGCGGCAGGCTGGATGCCGCGTACCCGCATTGCCTGCGCCGCTTTCGCTCGTGCCGCCCGCAGGCGGCCAACGATTGTCGTCTTCATGCTTGCGATTCGCTTTTCATAAAGTGAGCTATTCGAACTCGAAAGGGGCCGCTTCGACGATCGTTTCTACGATCTGCCGTGCCTGGAGAATCCTTCCGACCGGTCCCGCGTCGCGCAACTGCGCCGAAAATGCGCTGCGTCCCGGCTGAGGCGGCGCGGTCGTCGCCACGTCCGCCGGCGCGCGACGGCTGTTGTCCACGACCGGCTGGTGCTGGGCGTGATGCGGTTGAACCTGGTGCGGGTGCTCGCGGTGCAGAGCGTGTCGGTGCCGGTGATGAGCAGGCGCGGGGTGAGCCGCAGGCGGCTTGAGGCTGACGCGCTCGAGCATCTGGTCGAGATCGTGCGACTCGCGGCCCACGGTGATCTGGAAGGTCGCGGTAGCCTGGTTGCCGAACTGGTCACGCCCGACGATCTCCACCTCGATCGTGCCGTGCGTACCCAACGGCGGCGTGCCGCTGAACGTCAGGTTGCGCGAATCGAATTCGAGCCACTGCGGCAACGGTCCGCCTCCGGGAGCGCGGGCGTCGTACTCGAGGTTAGCGCCAGGATAGGTATCGTCGAAGAGATTCGATGGCACGGGGATGATCGCGTGCTGCTCTTCGATCACGAAACGATTGCCCACCGAGCCGGTCAGCCATACCTGCGGAATGATCGGCGCGCCATACAGGTTCGTCTGGTAGCCTCGGCCTTCCGCGGGAGGTGTCGAGCCATCGTCGGGGAATTGCGAGCTGGTCAGCGATCCTGAATCGCCTGGTTCGATGTTATCGCCCAGTTTGTTGTAATCGTTGGGCGCGTTGAAGTCGGGAATGTCTTCCTGCGGCGGTGTGAAGAACGGGCGATGGCTGCTCGTCACTTGTGCCGTCAAGTCCACGGTCGACGCGCTGTACTGCGTCGTGCCGCCGACGGCGCCAAGGTCCACGCCGACCGCATCGGTCACGGGGCCATCCGAACTGTCGATCAGCCGCACCTCCAGCGGGCCCGGCGTGCCATTGAACGTGCTCGACGGCTTGAAGCGCAGGCTATCGGATGACGACAATACGATCGCATCGCCGTTGCTCAAGCCGGTGCTCGGCACGCTGGTCCACGTCTTGCCGCCATCGCTCGAGTATTGCCACGTGCCCTGGCCCGGGTCCACGCCGTTGCCGGTGATCGCGATGCCGGCCAGCGAATTGGCCGTGGAGCCGGTCGGGTTGGCTGCGCTCTGTTGCTGGTCTGCACTGTCGTTGAAATTGCCGCCGAACAGGTTGCCTATCGTGCTACCCGGCGGATTCGGGTTGATTTGGCTCACGACGCCCAGCGTGGCGCTGCCGCTTGCCACCGGCGCGTCGTTGACCGGCGTCACGGTCGTATCGAGCACGACTGTCGTTGCGCTGAGCGCGGTCGTACCGCCGTTATGCGTGGCATCCACACCGTTGAGCGCGGTGTCTTCGGTCGCCAGCTCGGCGCCAATCACCGAACCGGTAACCGTCGTGTCGGAACTGTCGATCAGGCGCGTGGTGAGCTGCCCTGGCACGCCGTTGAAATTCGGCGCTGGCGCAAAACGCACTTCCGCCGACGCTGACAACACCAGCGCGTTCGAATCGCTCAGGCCCGTGGCGGGAATCGAGGTCCAGCTGGCGCCGTTATCGGTCGAGTACTGCCATGCGCCCTCGCTCGGGTTCGCCGCGTTGCCGGTGATCGCGACGCCGGCCAGCGTGTTCGCGACCGAGCCCGTCGGATTGCCGGCGCTTTGCTGCTGGTCGGCGCTGTCCGAGAAATTGCCGCCGAACAGATGAGCAACCGTGTCGCCCGGCGGCGCGGTGGTGTCTTCGACAGTCGTAGCAAGCGTCGCCTGGCCGGAGGCGACCGGCGCATCGTTGACCGCGGTTGCCACGAGCGCCACCGACTGGCTCGCCGACGAATAGGCCGAACTGGCGGTGTTCTCGCCCTGCCCGAGCGTGCCGGCCGGCAATGCCGAGAGCGAACCATTGGCCGCACCGTCGAACTGGTCCCAGGCTCGAAAGGTCAGCGCGTTCTGCACCGCGCCGTTCCAGTTGGGCGTCGGGTCGAAATAGATCCGCGTGTTGCTGTCGGCGACCAGGTGCAGCGCGTTGGCCGCAGAGACAGCCGTCTGGCCACTGCTCGCGAACTCGGTCCAGGTAGTGCCGTTATTGGTCGAATACCACCACGACCCTTCAGTCGTGTCGGCGGCGGTGATCGCGATGCCCGTGGGGCCGGGCGTCGCGCCGTCATGGGCGTTGGCGCCGTCCGGATCGCTCACGTTGCCACTGCCCGTCAGTTGGGACACAAGCGTGCCGACCGCCCCGGCCGGTGCGCCCGCATCTTCGGTCGCATCGTTGAGTGCCACGGGGACACCGTTGAGCACCGGTGAATCGTTGGTCGCAACGACGTCGACGACCGCAGCGGCGGCAGCCGTCGTCGCGCCGGTCGTGCTGTCCGTCACGGAAATGGTGACGTCGCGCGGGGTCGTGATCGGGGTGTCGCTGCTGTCGTAGTACTGGACTGCCTGCAGCGCTGCCTGCAAGGTGGCGGCGCTCATGCCGGTGCCGGACAGGGTCATCGTACCGGTAGCCGAATTGAAGCTGGCTGTGACGCCCGCAGGCAACGTGCCCGCGACCAGCACGTCCTCGCCCGGCACGTCGTTGGTGATATGTACCGTCGCGCTCGAAAACGTGTCGCTGCTCGTGACCGCCAGCGTGGGATCGACCGCCACGGCAGCCGCCGCGGCCGCGGCCGGGTCGCCCGTATTGTTGGGCTCCACGAAGGTCGCCAGCGAGCCGCCCACCGAGGGGATCTCGTTGACGGTCGCGAACACCGGCGCGCTCGTCATGTCGCCGCCGGTGCCCTGCTGGCCGGTGGTGTTGTGGTCGTCGAGCGTAGCGCCGATCTGGATGCCAGTGTTCACCGTGCTGGTGTCGGAACTCGAATAGCCGAGATTGTCGAGCACGTTATTGACCGTCGTCGCCGTGGCACCGGATGCGAACGTGATCGCCAACTGGCCGTTCGTCTCCGTGAAGCTGCCGACGTCGGAGCCACCGAACATGACCGCGCCGCTCGTGGCGCCCACCAACGACAACTGGCCGGTGCCCGAGAAAACATCGCCGCTCGCCGGCGCCGGGACGCCTCCGGTATAGCGCTGGATTATCAGCGTCGTGTTGCCGTAATCGCCGCCGAGCGCGTCGATCTGCGAGTCGGACACGGACGCGCCGAGTCTGGACAACGGTACCGGCGGACCGCCTTCCGTGTAGTCGACGCCGCCACCCCAGTTCGCAATGACCGGCGCCGTGTCCGGCGCCTGAAACGAAAAGTCGACATTGTTGTGAGCGTCGCCGGCGGACGTGAACGTTGCGGTGGGCGGACTGGTGCCGATCGAGCCATCCGGGTCGTACACGAGCGTGTCAGTGGCCGGTGCACCAGCGAGCGAGATCGATACCGTGCCGTCGGGCAACGCGGCGAAGGTGTAGGTGCCGTCGGCGGCCGTGGTGGTCGTTTCGTGGACGATCGTGCCATCGGGCTGGGTGATCGTCGCGGTGACCGTGATACCGGCAAGCGGCGTATCGGCGGAACCGCCCGTTTGCGAGAACGTGGTGGTGTCGTTGCCGAGGTCTTGCCAGACCCGGCCCTGTGCAGTGCCAAGGTCGGTGGCAGCGGTAACGCGGTAGGCGTCCGGCGGGTTCGAGGCGGGATCGAAGTCGCGCGGCCCGGTGGCCGTTCCAACCGCGCCCGCAGTCGAGCCGTCGAAGGTTTGCTGGCCCGCAAGGCTTTGCCACGTTACGCCTGCCGTGTCGTTCTGCACCGTCGAGCCTGGCGCGACCTGCACCGTGTACGTGATGACCTCGGTGCCATTCGCGCCGAGTTGTCCGATCGCGTAGTTCAGGTCGGTGCCGGTGGTCGCCGCCGCCCCGGCGCCACCGGTTCCGCTGCCTGTAGCGCTGAGGAACGTGACGCCGCTTTCGTTCGCGACAGCCGGATCGTCGATTCCGACGTTGTATGCGATCGAATCGCCGGTGTTGTGTACGGTGATCTGGTACGTCACGGTGCCGTCGGCATTGTCTACCGAGGTGGCGGTTTTCGTCACGGTGAGGGTCGGTTCCTCGACCGCCACGCTGACGTCGTTCGAACTCGTGCCGTCCACGGTGAAAGAGGTCTGCAGCGACGCCGCGCCCTGCTTGTTGGCCGCAACGTTCGCCACCACCGCGTTGAATTCGATGACCACATAATTGCCGGTGGCCGAGCCGTCATTGTTCGACAGCGTGCCGAGGTCAATGGTGACCGTGTTGCCGCTAGTCGACACGACGCCCGCCGGGAGTTGATCGACCGGCTTGAAGGTAGCGACGTCGTCGCCCGTGGTCGTGACGCCCGAGGGCAAGATGTAATTCGCGCCACCAGGGTTGCTGTCCTGGTATTGCGTGAGGCCGCTGAGCGAGCCCAGGGTCGAGACCAGGTCGCCGTTCGGGCTGACCAGGGCGATCGTCGCGTTGCCCGGCAGATACTGAAGCCCGGCCGGCAAGTCGAAAGTGAGCGTTGCCGGGTTCGAGCCTTCCGGGATCTGAACGACCCCGTGCAGCGTGACCACTTCGCCGACGGTCGCCTCGGTCGAGGTTTGCGTGTCCGTTTGCGTCGGTGTCTGGGCTGTGTCGGTGTTGTTCGATTCGCCCGTGATCGACAGGACCGGTGTGATCTGCCCGGTCGACACGGTGTCGCTCGCGTTATCGCTGTAGACGTGCCCTTGCGCGGTACCGGGCAGCGAATAATAGGTACCCGAGATGTTGTCGGCGGGCGTGTCGACCGCGAGCGACGTGCCCGCTGCCTGATTCGGATTGACCGATGCGCTGAATGTGAAGGTTGCCGACTCTCCGGCGCCCAGGGTGGCGAGCGCCACGTTCAGGTCACTTGCGTCGGACACGGATATGGACCCGCCCGTGCCGCCACTGACATACGTCAGCGTACCGGCATCGTAGGTCAGGCCGGACGGCAGTTTCAGGAGATCGGCCAGATCGTTGGCCGGCGCGTTGCCATTGTTGGTCAGGGTGACGGTATAGGTCAGATCTTCATTGCTGAACACCGTGCCGTTGGCCGGGATCGTCGTGCCGGTATGGGTATCGGCCGCGGTGATCGTCTCGGTCACCGCCGGTTCCAGTTCGGTCAGGGTCGTGCTGGCGGCGGCGCTCTGGCTCGCGCCGTAGCTCAGGACCGCGTCGTTGGCGTGGCCGGTTCCCGGGGCCGGCGTGTCGGTGGAGGTCACCGTGGCCGTGTAGGTGATGATGACCGTGGCGTCGGTGTCGACCTGGCTGTTGGTCAGCGTGTTGCCCAGATCGATCGTGATCGTGGTGAGGCCGTTGATGTTGGTGCTGATGCTGGTGGGCGTGCCACCCGCGGACGTGACGCCGTTGAACGTGATCGATTCGATGCTGCCGAAGCTCATGCCTGGCTGCAGCGTGTCGGTCACCGTGACGTCGCCGCTGTTGTTGGACGTCTGGCCCTCCGGCAAGGTCACGGTCACCTGGTAGGTCACGATTTCGCCGAGCACGACATCGTTGGCCGAGGTCAGCGGCACGTCGGTGTCGCTGCCGCTCACGACCGTCTTCGCAATGGTGGGCGCGCTGATGCCGATGGTTGCGTTGTCCGAGAGCGCCGCGGCGCTCTCGCCAAGCGCCTGCGCGCCGGCGCCCGTGCCGCTCACGAAACCTTCGCCCGCCGCCACGCCTCCGGTGACGCTGGCCCAGTTGACGACCGATGAACTGGCCGTGAGCGTTTCGGCGGTCTGCTGCGTGACCGGCAAAGCCAGGTCGTATACCACGTAGACCTGGCCGCCGGCCGCAATGCCGGGATCCACCCCCGTCGCCGGGCCCAGTTTGACGCCGCCGGCGCTGAAGTATTGCGCTGCCGTGATGCCGGTGTCGATCTGCGTGCCCGCCGAGTTGTAGATCGCGAAGTTCGACACGTTGGCCGTCGAAAAGCCGGGTGGCAGCGTGCCTTGCACCGTGACGTCGAAGGCAGTCGCGTGGCCTTCGTTGTCGACCGTCGAAACCACGCGCACGAGGTCGCCGCCATCCGCGCCCGCCACGTTGAGGTCGTCGGACGCTAATGCTAAAGCCGGACTGGTTGCGCCCGCGGTACTGAACAAGGTTCCGGCGGCGGTGCCGGCCGGCGCGAACGGACCACTTGCACCGCTCGGCGGGATCCCGGTCTGCGCTGTCCACGGTG
>Ga0302235_10002367_pt1 | contig 13619 bp, 11 predicted proteins | sample II_Palsa_N3_3_FD_193577 | JGI IMG/M metagenome (GOLD analysis project Ga0302235, IMG submission 193577) | Peat permafrost microbial communities from Stordalen Mire near Abisko, Sweden - II_Palsa_N3_3 | ecosystem: Environmental > Terrestrial > Soil > Palsa > Peat permafrost | place: Sweden... | reverse complement strand
GCGACCAACCAGGGCTATACGCTCAGCCTGGTCTATGACGCACTCAGCCGGCCGGTTCAGTCGAACCAGATGGTCGCCGGGGGTATCAAACCCTTCAACATCGGCTATGACGCCTCCAGCCGGATCATCAGCATCGAATATCCGACGAGCTTCACCGTGAGCCGGAGCTACAACGCCTATGGCTATGTCAGCGGCGAGGCGGAGAGCGACAGCACCGCGTCGGGTCCGCTGTCGACGGTGAACAAGGTGGACGCGGAGGGCCATCTGACCCAGGGCACGTTCGGCAACGGCATCGCGACGGTGCGGAGCTACAACCCGTTGAACGGCGAGCTGCAAAGCATCGCGGCGGGACCGAGCAGCAGCGTGCAGTCGCTGGGCTACAGCTACGATGCGATCGGCAACATCCTCGGCCGGACCGACACGACCCAGAGCCTGACCGAGAGCTTCGGCTATGACGCGGTCAACCGGCTGACCTCGGCGACGCTGAACGGCAGCACATCGACGACCTACGGCTATGACGCGATCGGCAACCTCAAGACCAAGTCGGATGTCGGCAGCTTCACCTATGGCCCGTCCGGCGGCGCCGGGCCGCATCAGGTGCAGAGCGTCGATGTGTCGTCCGCGTCGCCCTATGCCGCGGCGTTCGCCGCGGGAACGGAGCGGAGCTATAGCTGGACGTCGTTCAACATGCCGGCGACGGTGACCGAGGGCGGCAAGACGATCTCGTTCACCTATGACGGCAGCCACAACCGCATCAGCCAGACGGCGCCGGAGGGCACGACCTATTATATGCGCGATCCGATCACGGGCGCGCTGCAGGAGCGGATCGACGCCCCGAGCGTGGTCACCCGCCGGCATTATTTTGCGGGCGGCGTGAGTATCTGGACCTACGTCGGCAGCAATGCCCCGGTCCCGACGATCCGCTACATCCATGGCGACCACCTCGGCTCGACAGCCGTGCTAACCGACCCGACCGGCGCCGTGGTCGAGCGCGACGGCTACGACGCCTGGGGCAAGCGGCGCTATGCCGGCGGGGCGACCGACGCGACCGGGGCGATCACCAGCCAGACCGACCAGGGCTATATCGCGCAGGAGGAACTGCCCGACGTCAGCCTGGTGCATCTGAACGCGCGGCTGTACGATCCGCTGACCGGGCGGTTCATCAGCGCGGATCCGATCGGCTTGACCGGCGGGGCCAATGTCTACGCATATGCCGGGAACAACCCCATTGGACTCTCAGATCCGAGTGGGCTGGAACCAGGGACGCCCTATACTCAGGGTTATTCTGATATTCCGGATGCTGTCGGCGATAGGGAAACGACCGATGATCCCCACCCGGAGGCCGGCGCGCCGGATTATCGAAGTACTCCGACGGGGTCACATATTCCTGGGTCGGCCGTTACAGGGAGCCTAAGTTGCAGCGGGACCTGCGGCCCGGCGAACTCAAATACCGACAACTCCACGTCGAGTGGTGACGGAGGCCGTTCGGTGGCAACGGCCATCATCACGGCTTACGCGGCCGCGAGCGGAGCTAATGCAACGACAAGCCAGGTTGCAGCAGTAGGCGACGTTGCTGTTCCAGGGGTAGGATCTGGCTCCGCAGATAATAGTCAGGGCTCGCAGTTCCTAGGATCGTCGGGTGGGAGCGTACTGCCTCCAGGGCAGACCTCGACGTACAGCTACCAGAACGGGGTCGACCAAATCGATGTGACGGCCCAATTGCCACCTGGCGTGACCAGGATTCCCGCTGACAATTCTCAGGCTTCGCCGTCGGACAGCCCAGCGGTGCCGCTTACTCCATCTTATGGGCAATGTGCTCTGGACTGTGCTCTGAGCCACTATGGCCTGACAGTTGGAGGATCGGCACTCTACCAAATGGGCCAGCCTAATGTTTTGAAGTGGAGGAGCGCCGGTGCCATGGGGGCCAGTAGAGGAACCTCAGTTGCATCTATTGGGCTTCGTTCGCTACTCCCTTACGAGATGCCTATCGGAATAATGGGCACGAGAGTATTGGGTGGGCTCGCGGGTCGACTTGTCCCTTACGTGGGGGTTGGACTTTTAGCCTACGATGCTTATTCGATTGGGCAATGCACGATCACGTGTGCCGGTGGGGTTGGCAATGGACCGCAATAATACTTCCGCCAATGAAGAAGAGGCACTTGATCGGATTGTACATCTCATAAGAGATGTAACGAAAAATCGACAGCCTGTAGGGATGAATACGGAGATATACCGTGATCTAGGCCTTTGGGGCGATGATGCTGGCGGGCTTTTGGACAGGTTCTCCGCCGAATTCGGCGTAGATATGGCAGGTTTTGATTTTTCCAAACATTTTAGGGAGGAAGGGAGCTATTTGGCGGAAGGAATAGTCAATATGGTGCGAGGGAAGAAGGCCCACGAGAAATTCTTGCCAGTCACCGTGCGCGACCTTGTGGCCTCTGTTCTCGCTGGTAAGTGGGTTGGAAGATAAGCAGTATCTTGTTCAATCGCCCGGATTACGGGGAGGTCAGTTCTTAAGCCCGACTTTCCTCTCGATCCTCCCACAGCGCGACCATCGGCGGGACCGGCAGCGGCGTTTTTGGCTTTGCCGGTCGCGCAATCCCGGCGCGTTTGAGCCCTTTGCCGAGGATGGCGAGCCCGTCGAGCAGCGTGGCGTGATCGCCCAGGCCATTGATGGCGGCGCCTCGGTCGTCGCTATCGAGGGCATCGTTGACGGCGCCGTGTCGATAAGGAATTACGGTGATGCCACTCCACTTAATTCTCTTCCGCCCTGCCGGGCGCGGCGCCAAGGCTGAATAATAGTTTCGGACCTCTGCCCGATCCGATCTCCCCGGCGCGCGTCGGCTACGCGCGATGGCGGGCAGGGAATGACACATCTGATGCAGCTATGGCTGCGAGTTTGTTCTTCAGGATCAGTGTGTTGGATGTACAGCGCTGCGGTAGCGGTGCCGCTAGCGCAGCGGTAGCGCCGATCCGGCGGGGTTATCTTCCGCGCATTCCTTGGGCTTCGGCGCTTCGGCGCTACATCGATCGGTCGATGCCGCGCGAGAGTGAGCGTGCGATGGAGAGGGACCATGCGGCGAAGGCGATGGGCTCGCGGAGCTTGAACGCGTCGGCGAGCAGTCCCTGGAACCTTTGTTGGTTGGCTGCGGCGATGCCCTCAATGCGGGCGCGTTCGGGTCCGGCGAGATTGTCGGCCCAGAGGCAGGCGAGCGTGCCGGCCCGATCGACTCGGGGGCCGATCTGCCGGGCCTGGCGGACGGCGGCTTGGAGGTCGGCGATGTCGGCCTCCTGGCGGAGGGATTGGGCCTGGCTGCGCAGGTTGGCGGCGCGATGGGGGCCGAGTTCGGCGATGGCGTCGCGCCGCTGGGTCAGCTCGGGACCGGCATCGAGCCGGTCGAGCTGGTGGGTGGCGGCCTTGTCGATATCGCGCCGGATGGCGGTATTCCAGGCGTCGGCGCCGTCCTCTGGGATGAGGCGGGCGGATGCGAGCGCGTCGGCGCGGTCGCGGTTGGCGAGGAGGCCGAACAGGATGCGCCGGCCCTTGAGGGGCCCGAGGGCGGCCGGGTCGCGGGTGACGGCGGCGGTGGCGCCGGCAAGGCCCTGATCGCGGGCGAGGGTCAACCAGGCGGCGTGGGCCGCGGCCGGATCGGCATAGGCGGCGGCGAGCCGGGTGCGCAAGCGCTGGTCGGCCTGGTCGGCGAGGGTCTGGTTGGTCTGGACGACCTGGCGGCCGGCGGCGAGCCGGTCGGCGGCTTGGCCGGTCTCTGCGATGATCGCGGCGAGCGCGTCGGCCCGGGTCGCGGCGCGATCGAGCCAGGCGGCACGCAGACGCGGGTCTACTTCGGTTGAGGCCGCGCGGAGGGCTTCGGCGAAGGGGCGAGGCGCTGGTCGATCTGCTGGAGTGTCTGGCCGGCCCAGCTTGCCCAGCCCTCGATCTGGCTCTTCCAGCTCCAGGCGGCGAGGATGGTCCGGTTCGAGTCCCAGGCCAGCCAGACGGTCGCGCCGTTGGTCGCCAGACTGATCAGGAGTGCCGTGATCGGCAGCCAGAGCAGCAGGCGGCGTCGTCTCTCGTGGTCGAAGCGCTGGACGCGCAGCTCCGCCACCAGGTCGGTCAGGCGGCGGGTCGTCGCTTCCAGGGCGGTCGCCAGTTCCGCCGCGCTCTTGCCGGTCTGTTCCAAGCGCTGGATCTGCGGGTCGGCGTCCAGGCGCCGGGTCAGGGCTTCCAACTGCCGGACCAGCGGGTCGATCTCCGGCGGCGGCCGATTCTCGATCCGGTCGAGCTGCTGCTGGAGGCTGGCGATCTGAGCCTCGATTCGGGTCGGCTGGCCGCGCCAGGTCGCGATCAGGCTGGGCTGGTCGGGTTCGCTCAAGGCGGTTGTTCTCCCAGGTTCGTTCGAGCTTGGTCATGCCGGATGCGACGGCGGAGAGCTTGGCGCGGTGGGTGCCGTCCGTGACGGTCCAGCCGCCGCGCGGGCCGGGTTCGAGGCGGAGGCCGAGGGTCTTCAGCCGGCGCTCGGCATCGGCGCGGTCGGTGGCGGCGCGAAGTTCGGGGCCGGCGAGTTCGCGGGCTGCGGCCTGAAAAGCGTGGGGTTCGATCGGGCGAATCTTGGCCTGCAACTCGCGGACCCGATCGGGCTCGGCGCGGTGACGGACGAACTGGCCCAGATCGCGGCGACGGTTGTTCTCGACGCGGCGGGCGCAGCGGATGCCGCCATGGTCGCGCTCATAGGCTTCGGCCCAGCGCGACAGGCCGAGCCGGTCGTTGGACAGGCGGGCCATGCGGCCGTCCTGGGGCGAGACGCGCGAGGCCACGACATGGAGATGGCGATGCTCGCGGTCCTGGTGGATGACCATGAGGGCCTGGCGATCGGCGAGGCCGATGCGGGCCATGGCGGCGCGACCGGCGGCGAACATGGCGTCATGATCGATATCGGTCTGGTCGGGAGTCTGGTCGGGCGCCCAGGATAGGATGAGATGGGCGACGATGTGCTGGGGCTTGCGTCCGGTCGGCTTGATGCCGGCCTGGCGCTTCAGGGCGTCGGCATTGGCGGCGGTCTCGGCCATGCGGCGCCAGGCATCGTTGGCGGCGATGCGGTCGAGCGGATCGATGGCATCGAGCCCGAGATTGACGGTGGCGATGGCGGCGACGCGATCCCCGCCCCGGTTGTCGAGCACGTAGGCGGCGGTGCGTTCGATGTTGATGTGCGCGGCGGCCGGATCGGGATAGGCGGCCCGGTGTGCTTCCGGTTGGAGCACGTATTGGGCGGCGGCACGGATCGAACCACCGAGAATGAGCTTGGGCACCATGAGGAGAGAATAAGGCGGGATCGGAGCGGTTGGAAGAGTGGTAGCAAGATATGTCTTTGGCGGGCCAAAGACGGGGTCTGGGGCGCGTCCGGAGCGTCGCCTACGGCCTCGGCTGGCGCCTCGGGCTCCGGCGAGGGATGCGGCGGTGCCGTTACCGGTGAGCGTCTGGCGGGCTCACCGGTGAGGGGGTGAAACTTGGCGGGAGTTGTCGGACATACGGTCCTGGTCAGCAGCGTTCCCGCGTTCCGTCGCTTGTGGGCTTGGTCGCTGGCGACCTCCGTGCGGCCTACCGCCGGGCGCTGCCCAGCGGCCCTCTCCGCTGCGACGCTCCGAGCCCGGTCAACGGGCCTCTCGGCCCTTCTGCCTTCAGGGGGGAGTGTGTCGGTCCGGTGAGGGGCTTCACGGCAGCGATCAAGCTGCGGCGATGATCCCGATCGCGTCGGCGGCCGTGACGATGCGGATGCCCTGGTGGGTGCCGAGGGTGAGCAAGTGCCGATCGCCGGAGACGATCAACTCCGCTTGGGCGGCGACGGCGGCGGCGATGACCTGGTCGTCGTCCACATCGTCGGGCACCACGCGGGGCACGGTGTCCGGCGTGACCAACTCGGCCACCTCGACGTAATCGCCCAACACGTCGCGGGCGGTCCGGCCGATGAGGGCGAGGCGCTTGGCGGGCGACGGGCGGGTCAGAACCTCGGCCAGTTCTTCCAGCAGCGCGTTGCTGGTGAAGAGTCGCAGGCGCTCTTGCTGGCGAACGGCTTGGAACAGGTGATGGGGTGTGCCGCGCCAGAGCAGGGCCGACAGCACGACATTGGTGTCAAGAACGATCCGCACGGCCGCTCCGGCGCTGGCGCCGCGCGGCGCGCACGGCATCGACCTCGGCCTGGATCTCGTCTTCGCTCATGGGCGGAACGCCTGCGGCTTCGATCGCCGGGGCGATTGCGAGGAGCCGATCGAGGGCGGCGAGACGCCGTGCCTTGCTGCTGATGAAATCGATAAAATCCTCGACCTCCCCCAATCGCTCGGGAGGCAGGGCCTGGATCTTCTCGATCAGGGCTTGGGGGGTGGGCATGGGTCTCTTCCTTTAGCTGCGGGCCTGATCGAGCACGGCATCGAGCATCTGGATGACGACCCGCTGAGTCGACTTCGGCAGATGCTGGATGCGTTCGAGTTGCTGCTGGAGCTTCGGCGTCGGGCCGCGCCGAACCGGTCGTGCTTCGATGCCCAGCAACTCGTCGCCGATCAGTTCCTCGAAGGAGATGGTGAGCGCCTTGGCGAGTTGCGGCAGCAGAGCGACGGCGACGCGCAACCGGCCGCCCTCATAGTGGGCGAGCGTCTGCTGAGCGATGCCGAGTTCGCTGGCGATCTGCTGCTGAGTGAAGCCGCGGGCCTTGCGGGCGTCGGCGATACGCTGGCCGAGCGCCTGATAAAAAGCCTTGTCGGTGACGGCCATGGGGTAGCCCTGATGGGGTAACGATGCCGTCAACATACTCCCGATCTCCTTGAACTCGGTTGACTGTACTCTGAAACAGAGTACTCTCCAATCGAGTTTTTTGCGTGAATTACGCTTGACAGGTTTTTGGAGAATCCCGGCATGGCCCGAATCCCGGAAGCAGAGCTGGAGCGGCTAAAGGCGGAAGTCTCCCTGGTCCGCCTGGTCGAGGATGCCGGGGTCGTGCTCACCAAGACCGGGAAGGATTACGCCGGCTGCTGTCCGTTCCATGACGAGGCGACGCCGTCGCTGATCGTGACCCCGGCGAAGAACCTGTTCCATTGCTTCGGCTGCAATGCCGCCGGCGGCCCGATCGATTGGGTGATGCGACGCAACGGCGTCAGCTTCCGCCATGCGGCGCTGCTGCTGAAGGAAGGTCTTCCCTTAGCCGCCGATCCGTCCGCCTGCCCGCCGAAGCAATCGACGGTGCGGCGCCTGCCGCCGCCGGTCAGCCTCGACGCCGACGACCATGCGCTGTTGGCTCAGGTGGTGGGCTATTACCACGAGACCCTGAAGGCCAGTCCGGAGGCGCTGGTCTACCTTGAAGCGCGTGGCCTGCGCCATCCCGAGCTGATCGAGCGGTTCCGGCTCGGCTTCGCGAACCGGACGCTGGGGCTGCGCCTGCCGGAAAAGACCCGCAAGGCCGGTGCCGAGGCGCGGGGCCGGCTGGAACAGCTCGGCATCCTGCGCGACACCGGGCATGAGCACTTCAACGGCTCGCTGGTCGTGCCGGTGTTCGACGCAGCCCACCAGGTCGCGGAGATCTACGGACGCAAGATCATCGAGAATCTGCGCAAGGGCACGGCGAAGCACCTCTATCTGCCCGGCCCGCATGCCGGTGTCTGGAACCTGGACGGCCTGGCCGCGAGCGGCGGCGAGGTCATCCTGTGCGAGGCGTTGATCGACGCCATGACCTTCTGGTGCGCCGGGTTCCGCAACGTCACGGCGGCCTATGGCACGAACGGCGTCACCGACGATCACCTGGCCGCGTTCAAGGCGGCCGGCATCGCGCGCGTGCTGATCGCATTCGACCGGGACGAGGCCGGCGATCGTGCCGCCGCCGCCCTGGCCGATCGGTTGCGCGAGGCCGGCCTGGCCGCCTATCGGATCGAGTTCCCGAAGGGCATGGACGCGAACGAATACGCCTTGAAGGTGACGCCGGCCGCGAAGTCCCTGGGCGTGCTGATCCGCAAAGCGGTCTGGCTCGGCGAAGGCAAGGCCCCGGCGCGCGAGCCGGCGATCCCGGTGCCGTCCGTCGCGATCCCGTCCGTCGAGATCCCTGCCGTTCCGTCCGTCCTTCCCTCAGCGGCTGAAGAGACGGTTCCCTTGCCGGCGGCCGTGATCCCGGCGGCGGCGCGCGAGACCCCGGCCGAGGTGAGCGAGGCCGAGACGGTCATCAGCTTCGCCGATCGGCGTTGGCGGGTGCGCGGCCTGGCGCGGAACCTGGCGTTCGATGTGTTGAAGGTCAATCTGCTGGCCGCCTGCGGCGAGGCGTTCCACGTCGATACGCTCGACCTCTACAACGCGCGGGCACGGGCATCCTTCATCACCCAGGCGGCAATCGAGCTGCAGGTCGGCGAGGCGGTGCTCAAAACCGACCTCGGCCGCGTGCTGCTGAAGCTCGAAGAGATCCAGGACGCATCCATCCGCCAGGCGACGGCGCCGAGGGAACCGGCGTCCCCAGCGATGGACGAGCTGGAGCGCCAGGCCGCCCTCGACCTGTTGCGCGTACCGGATCTGCCGGCGCGGATCCTCGGCGACTTCGACGCCTGCGGCATCGTCGGCGAGGCGACGAACAAGCTGGTCGGCTACCTGGCGGCCGTCTCGCGCAAGCTGGCGGCACCGCTCGCGATCGTGATCCAGTCCTCCAGCGCCGCCGGCAAAAGCTCGCTGATGGATGCCGTGCTCGCCTTCATGCCGGAGGAGGATCGCACGCAATACAGCGCCATGACCGGGCAATCGCTGTTCTACATGGGCGAGACCAGCCTGAAGCATCGCATCCTGGCGATCGCCGAGGAGGAAGGTGCCTCGCGCGCGTCCTACGCCTTGAAGCTGCTTCAGTCCGAGGGCGAGCTGACCATTGCCAGCACCGGCAGCGATCCCAAGACCGGCGACCTGGTGACGCGGGAATACCGGGTCGAAGGCCCGGTCATGCTGATGATGACCACGACCGCGATCGACGTGGACGAGGAACTGTTGAACCGCTGCCTGGTCCTCACGGTCGATGAGGACCGCGAGCAGACGCGGGCGATCCATCGGCTCCAGCGCGAGAAACGGACGCTCGCTGGCCTGGTGCGCCGGCAGGAGCGCCAGTCCATCCTCGCCGTGCATCGCAACGCGCAGCGGATGCTGCGGCCCTTGGCCGTGGTCAACCCGTTCGCCGATCAGCTCACCTTCCTCGACGGCCAGACGCGGACCCGGCGCGATCATGAGAAATACCTGACCCTGATCGACACCATCGCGCTTCTACACCAGCATCAGCGGCCGATCCGCTCTGCGACTGTTCAGGGCCAGGCGGTCGAATACATCGAGGCGAGCCTGGCCGACATCGCGCTCGCGAACCGTCTGGCGCATGAGGTGCTGGGCCGTAGCCTGGACGAGCTGCCGCCGCAGACGCGCCGCGTGCTGGGCGCCGTCATCGATCATGTGCGCGACCAGGCCCGCGTGCGCGCCACGTCGGTCGGCGCCGTGCGCTTCACCCGCAAGGAGATCCGCGACGCCTCGGGTTGGGGCGACACGCAGTTGAAGCTGCACCTCGGCCGACTGGCCGAGCTGGAATACCTCTTGGTCCACCGGGTCGGGCAGAGCTTCGCCTATGAGCTGCTTTACGATGGCGACGGCGCGGTCAAACCGCACCTGTCCGGGCTGATCGACGTGGCCGGCCTGCATGCCTATGACGGCGCGCGGTCGGGGGTGCCGGAACCCCGGTCGGCTCCTGGTCGGGCCTCGGTCGGCGGCCTGTCGGGCGCCGGTCGGCGCGCCCCGATCGTCGCCATGCCGCAGGATACCAAGGGTTCGGACGAAGAGACGGCCGAAGGGACGGAATCGCACCCCCTACGGAATGGGGCCGCCGTCCTGTCGTATCCGTTGGCGGCGTCGGCCTGATCCCATGGCACGCCAGGCCAAGCCGGCGGCGCCGGCCAACAATATGACCGCCTATGAGGCGGCGTTCGCGGAGTGGGAGGCGGTCCGGGGCTACTCGCCGCGCACGATCGAGCATCGCCGCCAGGCGCTGGCCCGGTTCATCGCCTGGTGCGACGAGCGCGGCATCGACCGGCCCCAGGACGTGACGCGGCCGATCCTGGAACGCTATCAGCGGCACATCTACCATCACCGCAAGAAGAACGGTCAGCCGCTTGGCGTGGCGGCCCAGGTCAATCTGCTGATCCCGATCCGGGCCTGGTTCAAATGGATGGCCCGGCAGAATCATGTGCTGTGGAACCCGGCGGCCGACCTGGAGCTGCCGCGTCAGCCCAAGCGCTTGCCGAAGGGCCTGCTGTCGATCGCCGAGGTCGAGGCGGCGCTGGCCCATGCCGATCCGGCGACGGCCTCGGGCCTGCGCATGCGGGCGCTGCTGGAGACGTTCTACTCGACCGGCATCCGGCGCATGGAGGCGGCGAACCTGACCTTGCACGACATCGACACCGAGCGCGGCGCGCTGATGGTGCGCCAGGGCAAGGGCAACAAGGACCGCCTGATTCCGATCGGCGCCCGTGCCTGCGCCTGGGTCGATCGGTACCGCAACGAGGTCCGGCCGCTGCTGGTGGCGGGCCGGGACGATTACGTGCTGTTCCTGGACGACGCCGGCCGGCAGTTCGAGCCGGGCCGCCTCGGCGAGGTGGTGAAGCGGCACCTGGACGCGGCCGGGGTCACCCAGCCCGGTTCGTGCCACCTGTTCCGCCATGCCATGGCGACGCACATGCTGGAGGCCGGCGCCGATATCCGGTTCATCCAGGCCATGCTTGGCCACGAGGACCTGAACACGACCCAGATCTACACCCAGGTCAGCCTGACCAAGCTGAAGGAAATCCACGAGGCGACGCATCCGGCCCGGCTGCACCGGCAGGCCGCCACGAGCTGATCCCAACCATCGAGAGACGGACGGAACAGGGGTGCCTTCGGGTGCCCCTTTCTTTTTAGCCGCTGATTCCTCGAAGAGAATCCGTCCCTCGGCGAGAGATCCCGTCTTGCGGATCGTCCCTTGCGGATCGAGAATACGCGTCTAGGGAAAAACGGAACGGAAGCCAAGGGCTTCAAGGAGGATCGGCGACGGAAGGCATTGAGGCGCCAAGGGAAAACGGGTTCCGGTATGACGGAACGCGTCGGGGCGACTTACTTCCACAGATAGTGGTCTTGTAACTGCAGGTAATCCGCAAAGCGTCGCCTATGGTAGTTGCGGCAATAATTGCGACGCGATCACGGTTACCGCGCAGAGGAATACACTCGGCTATACGACAGTTAACGGCGGCCCAGGGTTCGCCTCTTGGAGTATATTTTGGAACCTTTCGTCACCATCGCAGTCTGGTGGTTGGGTTGTGCAGCATATACAAGGGCATACGACCGCCAGCGATGGGACGCAGTCAGCGGATATCCACTCTAATTATTGGGAGGCCTGGCATATTTCTCCCAACTCCCAAATATCTGATTTTCAGGCGAGCGGGACTTACGGTTACGACGACATATTCATGATCAATCCAGGGCCGGGTGTTCATGGCGATGATAGCACGACGGCAACGGCGGCCTTTTACGAAGGTCTGACTTTGCCACCGAGCTTTACTCCTGGTGGTGTCAGGGGGGCTGGTTCACTGCCTTCGACAAATATCAATCCAAATTTGCCACAAACTAATGCCACTCCATCTGTCGTTCGAACGTTCTCGACATCATTTTAGGGAGGGCAGAGGATATGGGTAAATTAAGCCGATCTATACTGCTCGCTTTGACGATAATTTGCAGTAATGTGGGTTGTGCTGCTGAGATGCAAGACCTGACCGGAGATCAGATAAAGGCGGCAATTTACGAAATAAAGCAGGAGCCTTCGGACAGAAGGCGTTTTGATCTTGCGCAAAATCTCGCCAACTCTATTCGGATGGATAGCCGGTTGGGAGAGGTCAGTGAAGATGCGATCGTCGATGTTGCAAGTCTGTTGCGCGATCCCAATGACGGAGTTCGAACGTGGGCTGCGGCGGCAGTTGCGCAATTTGGAGCGAGAGCATTACCGGTAGTGCCAGAACTTGAGGCTGCGCTTCGGCGAATTGAAGCTGAAAATAAGAAACTTCTCGTTGGTCCTGACTTTAGTTCCGCCGTTGCGATTCGTGGCTCGCTGAAGAAAATTACGGGGAAGACATATGAGTGAGACCTTGAAGATGTCGTCTCATCTCTCGTAGGCCTCCTCTGTGGGTGCCAGTTCTTCAGGCCCCGCTTTCCTCGCGATTCTCCCAGATTGCAATCATCGGCGGGACCGGCTGCGGTGACTTTGGCTTTGCCGGCCTGGTGATCCCGGCACGCTTGAGCGCCTTGCCGAGGATGGCGAGCCCGTCGAGAAGCCTGGCGTGATCGCCCAAGCCAACGATGGCGGCGCCTCGCTCGTCGCCATCGAGGGCGGCATTGACGGCGGCGATGGTGTCGATGAGGCGCGCGGCCTGGGCTTGAGCCTGGCGGTGTCGGGCCGCAGCCTGTCGGCGATTGATCCAGACGGTGGTTCGGTTGGCGGCGAGCGCGATGAGAGCGGTGAGCATGATCGGTCCTTGGTGTTTGTCCTGGACCGATGTGGGATCGAATCGGCGATGGCGGCGATCCCGGCTTAGATTTATTGGGTCGGCGCGGGCATCGGCGAGGTGTGCCCCTGTTCCGGTTACCGCCCTTGTTCCGCTGTTCGTCTCTTCCGCTGTGGCCCGCCGGTTCCGTTCCCTGCCGACATGATGCGGCACTTGTCGCGCGCGATGACGATGGCGGCGCCGAGCCTCGGGCCGGCGCTCTCGTCGTCGGTGATCGCGGGCAGCTGAAGGAACAGCGCCCGTCGGTTCGTGGTGCCGGCCTGGCACCCGGCCAGAAACTCGGCATAGAGCGCGCAGAAGGCGGCGACCTGTTCGGCAGTGGCCTCGCGCTGTGCGGCGATGCCGGTGGCGATGATAAGCAGGTTCAAGCGGTCGGGGGACATGGGGGAAAGCTCCTATCGTTCCCTCACGACCTGGTTCTGTCGGCCGCGTCCCGCAACTGGGCGCAGGAGGGCGCCGAGGCTGCGGATCGGCGCCATGAGCGCGGAGCGTGCGAGAGACGGCAGCAGCTCGGCCGCTTGGCGATAGATCGCCTCCGCCTGGTCGAGCAAGCCCTGGGCCTGGCGCCGGGACAGGGCGGCGGCATCGGCGTCGGCCTGCATGGTGCCATACATCCGGGCGACCTTCTGATGATGCAGGCGCGCGCCGCGCACGCCGCGTTCGAGCCCGAGCCCGGCCATAGCGGCGGCGTAGCGATCCTGGAGGCCGCGCATCTTCGCCGTACCGTCGAGCCATCTGCCGGCATTGAGCCTGACCGCCGGCCCGCGCTTGCGCGGCGTGTCGTCGATCGGCACCCAGACGACATGAAGATGCGGCGTGGCCTCGTCGGTGTGGAGGACGACCGACACGATCCGATTGCCCCATTCCGCCGCCAGGAAGCGCTTCGCGGCATCGAGCCAGGCGGCAAGCCGATCGGCGTCCCAAACCCCGGCGGCGCCATCCCTTCCAGGCCGAAAATATCCCGGCGACGCGGTGATGATCGCCTCGACCGCGAGCACGCCATCCCGTCGTAAGCGTGTGGGATCGATGCCGGCCGCGAGCAG
>Ga0302235_10002365_pt1 | contig 13624 bp, 13 predicted proteins | sample II_Palsa_N3_3_FD_193577 | JGI IMG/M metagenome (GOLD analysis project Ga0302235, IMG submission 193577) | Peat permafrost microbial communities from Stordalen Mire near Abisko, Sweden - II_Palsa_N3_3 | ecosystem: Environmental > Terrestrial > Soil > Palsa > Peat permafrost | place: Sweden... | reverse complement strand
TGCGTCGGCGCCCGTCGCGGCGCCGTCGGTGACGGCCCCGCCGGTCGGCTCGTCCGTGGGCAGTCGAGCCTTGGACAACCCGTCGGTGGGGAATCCGCCGCTCGGGCAAGGCCCCGGCTTCGGTCGGACGTCGACGAGGGTAGACGAGACCGTGGCGGACTGGCAGACCCGTTCGCCCCAGTCCCCGTGGTCGCCCGGTGACCAGGTCCACCCGACCTGGACGCCCAGCGAACAGGCGCCCGCGAGGCCATCGCCCAAGGAACCGCAGTCGGGTTCCGCCGGGAACGCCCCCGCCCCCGCCCGCGGCTGGACCAGCTCAGCCGACCAGCCACCGCCGCCCAGCTGGTTCGACCGGCTCAACCAGCCCGTCGCCGACCAGACCGCGCGGACGGACACCGACCCGGCCAAGGCCGAGTCGGCCAAGCCCGAGTCCGTCAAGACCGAGTCTGTCAATGCGGACCCGGCCAAGGCCGAGCCGTCCACGGATCAGCCTGCCAAGGCCGACCCGGCGAAGGCCGACGCGTCTCAGACCGACCCGTCTAAGGCCCAGCCAGCCAAGGCCGAGCCGTTCAAGGCTTTCGCGGCGAAGACGTCGTCGGTCGATGACGACTCGCCCACCGCGACGCTGGCGGCCGCAAACGCCTCTGACGTCGACACCGACGACGATGACTGGCCGACCCGCTACTCGTGGCTCGAGGACGACGAGCCCGATGATGCCGCGGCCGATGATGCCGCCGAGGCCGGTGATGAGCCGCGCGTCGCCGACACCGCCGATGCCCCCGACGCCGCTGAGACGGTAGCGGCTGAGACGGTAGCGGCTGAGACGGTAGCGGCTAAGACGCTGCCGGAGAAGGCCAAGGCGGCCGAGCCCCCCGCGACCGACGCCGAACCGCTCGACGCGGCGTCCCCCGACCCCGAGCCTGACGCCGACCTCGAGCCTGACGCCGAACACCACCCGCTAACGACGGATGACACGACCGCGACCGCGATCGTGACGGCCGACTCCGCGGTCGAGCCTGCCGAGACGGCGCACGAGGACGCGGGCGAGGACAAGTCGGCCGCCGCACCAGCCACCGGCGCCAAGCTCGTCACCGTCATCCCCGGCGTCCCCAGGTACCACGATCCGGACTGCATCCTCATCCGCTTCATGGATGATGATGACATCGCCAGGAAGTCCATCCCCGAGGCCAAGGCGGCCAACTGCACGCCCTGCGCCGCCTGCCAGCCCGAGGGCTAGCGCCCAGAAATCGGTAGAGCCAACCAGATTTTCCCGAACGGACCGGTGCGCCTCTGGCCCGGCCCGTTCGCCCTCACGATCGGGTGACCGTCGTGTCAGCCGCTGACGGCGAGCCGGAAACTCAGCCCCAGATCGTCGTCGGCGTGCTCGTACCAGGGACCCAGCGCGTCGCCATCTCCCGCACCAGGGCCGAAGGAGACGGCGAGGACCTCACTGGCGATCAGCTCGCCGTGCGCGCTCAGCGCCGCCGCCAGGTCGCCGTCCGGCGTCGCCCAGCGCAACTCGATCCGGTCGCTGACCTGGAGGCCATCGCTCTTCCTGGCGTCCTGGATGAGCCGCACGACCTCACGCGCCCAGCCCTCCGCGCGCAGCGTGTCGGACACCGCCAGGTCGAGGGCCACGGTTTCGCCCGCCGCCGTCGCCACCCCCCAGCCCTCGAGCGGAGTCTGCGTCACCACCAGGTCGTCCGCCGTCAGCGTGACCGGGCCGAGCTCGGCCGCTGACAGGACCGCCGATCCCCCGTCGGCGGCGACCGCGTGCGCGAGCACGACCGGGTCGGCCGCCCTGATCGCGGCCGCGACCGCCTGGGTCGATGAGCCGAACCGCTTGCCGAGCGCGCGGAACTCGGGCTTGACGGTGTAGGTGACGAGCTCGCGGCCGACCGCGTCGAGCGGCTCGACCTCGTGCACGTTCAGCTCCTCGGCGATCAGGTCGCGCAGTTCGGCCGGCAGCGCCGCGAAGCCGGCCGCGCCGACCAGCGCCCGCCCGAGCGGCTGCCTGGTCCGCACCGAGGCGGCCGACCGGGCCGACCGGCCGAGCTCGACCAGCCGGCGCGCGAGCGCCATCTGGGACGACAGCGCCGGGTCGATCAGGTCGGGGTCCGGCGTCGGCCACGACGCCAGGTGCACCGACTCGGGCGCGTCGGCGGGCCGCAGCACACCCCACAGGTAGTCGGCCAGGAATGGCGTGATCGGCGCCATCATCGCGGTGACCGCCGCCAGCGCCGAATGCAGGGTCGCGAACGCGGCGGCGCCGTCGGCCGACCCCGGCCCGTCCCAGAATCGCCGCCGAGACCGGCGCACGTACCAGTTGGACAGATCGTCGATCAGGCCGGCCAGCCGCCGTCCGGCCGTGGCGGTGTCGAATGCCTCGAGCGACGCCGTCACATCCCGCAGGCACGCGTGCACCTCCGACAGCAGCCACCGGTCGAGCAACGGCCGGTCCGCGGCCGGCGGCGCCGAGGCGGCGGCCTCCGGCGTCCACGCGACCGCGCCGCCCGCGCCGTCGGCGCCGGCCGCGTTGGCGTACAGCACCAGGAACGACGCGGTGTTCCAGTAGGTCAGCAGCACCTTGCGCACGATCTCGTCGAGCGCGTGCGGCCCGACCCGGCGGGGCGCCCACGGGGACCCGGACGCGGCGAAGAACCATCGCACGGCGTCCGCCCCGTGCGAGTTCATCAGCCCCATCGGCTCGATGACGTTGCCGAGGTGCTTGGACATCTTCCGGCCCGACTCGTCCATCACCAGCCCGAGGCAGACCACGTTCTCGTACGGGGACCGGCCGAACACCAGCGTGCCGATCGCCATCAGCGAGTAGAACCAGCCGCGGGTCTGGTCGATCGCCTCGCAGATGAACTGGGCCGGGTAGGCCTGCTCGAACTCGGCCAGGTTGCGCAGCGGCGCGCCCCACTGCGCGAACGGCATCGACCCGGAGTCGAACCAGACGTCGATCACCTCCGGCGCCCGCGTCGCCGTCAGCCCGCACTCCGGGCACGGGAACTCGACGTCGTCCACATACGGCCGGTGCGGGTCAAGCCCGGACAGATCCTGGCCCGCCAGCCCGCCCAGCTCCGCCAGCGATCCGACGCAGGTCACATGGTCGGACGGGCAGGACCAGATCGGCAGCGGCGTCCCCCAGTACCGAGTGCGCGACAGCGCCCAGTCGACGTTGTTCCGCAGCCACTCGCCGTACCGGCCGTGCTTGATCGTGGCCGGCTGCCAGTTGGTCTGCTCGTTCTGCGCCAGCAGCTCGTCCTTGATCGCGGTGGTCCTGATGTACCAGGATGGCAGCGCGTAGTAGAGCAGCACCGTGTTGCACCGCCAGCAGTGCGGGTAGCTGTGCGTGTGCAGCTCGGACTTGAGCAGCAGCCCGCGCTCGGCCAGATCCGCGGTCAGCGGCGAGTCGGCGTCCTTGAAGAACAGGCCGCCGACCATCGGCAGGCCCTCCTCGAAGCGCCCGTCGGCCCGCACCGGGTTCACCACCGTCATCCCGTTGGCGCGGATCGCCGCCAGGTCGTCGGCGCCGAAGGCCGGCGCCAGGTGCACCAGGCCGGTCCCGTCCTCGGTGGTCACGAACGTGCCCGCCACCACCCGGTGGGCGTCGGGGATATCAACCAGGTCGAACGGCCGCTGGTACGACGCCCCCAGCAGCTCGGCCCCGCGCACCGTGGCGACCACGTGCCAGCCCTCGCCGAGGACCCGCGGCCAGAGCGCGTCGGCGACCACGACCTTGTCCCCGTCACCGCGCTCCTTGCCCGCCGGGACGGTGCCCTGCCGTCCGCCGGACCTGCGGGCGACCACGTACTCGACCTCGGGGTGGACGGCCACCGCGGTGTTGGAGACCAGCGTCCACGGGGTCGTCGTCCAGACCAGCAGGTCCGCACCCGCCAGATGCGGGTTCGCCCCGACCGGGAGCTTGGTGATCGGGAACCGGACCGTCACCGAGGGGTCGGCGACGTCCTTGTAGACGTCCGGCTGGCCCATCTCGTGGTCGGACAGCGCGGTGCCGCACCGGGGGCAGTACGGGCTGATCCGGAAGTCGCGGACCAGCAGCCCCTTGTCGTAGATCGACTTCAGCGCCCACCAGACCGACTCGACGTACTCCGCGTCCATGGTCCGGTAGGCGGTGGACAGGTCGATCCAGTAGCCCATCCGCGTCGTCAGCGCCGCGAACGCGTCGACGTGCCGGAGCACGGACTCCCGGCATCGCTCGTTGAACTCGGCGACGCCGTAGGCCTCGATGTCCTTTTTGCCCGATAGGCCGAGTTCCTTCTCGACGGCGACCTCAACCGGCAGCCCGTGGCAGTCCCAGCCGCCCTTGCGGGTGACGTGGTACCCCTGCATGGTCTTGAACCGGGGGAACACGTCCTTGAACACGCGCGCCTCGATGTGGTGCACGCCCGGCATCCCGTTCGCGGTCGGCGGCCCCTCGTAGAAGGTCCACCGGTCGGCCCCCTCGGTCTGCTTGAGCGAGGCGTCGAAGGTGCGCTGCCGGTTCCAGCGGGCGAGCATCTCGTGCTCGATCGCGGGAAAGTCCGCCTGCGCGGGCAGTGGCGGCATCGCGCCGCCTGGCTTGCGCTCCATCAAATCCCCCCAGCGTCAACGGTTGGGCACAGCCAGACAGTACCGGGGTCGCGCCCGATGTCAGAAACCGCCGTCGTATCAAGCGCTTTCCGCCCGCTCGGGGCCGGGCGCCGGCCGCCCTCGGGCTCACCGGGGGTCCGGCCGAAAGCGCCGCAAGGTTCCGCCGAGAGCCGAACGAGTTTGCGGGTGGGGCCAGCGCGCCGTATCCTCCGTTGTCTGTCCGAATCTCATGATCCGAGGAACCGACTATGACCGCTGCGCCGCACTCGAGCGCCGCCGAACTTCCGGTGCGGACTGGCGAAGCGCCGTGGACCGACGCCGAGCTCGCGGAGCTCCGCATCGAGCTTGAGAAGGAAGCGGCCGCGCTGCGCGCGGAGCTCGGCGACGTGCAGGCCCATATTTCCGCCCATATCAGCGATATGGCGGCCGAGGCCGGGGACGACGAGGCCGACGCTAGCTCTAAGCTGTTCGAGCGGGAGCATGAGCTCGCGCTGAACAACAACACGCGCGAGCTGCTCGAGCAGACCGAGCATGCGCTCGACCGGATCGAAGCCGGAACTTATGGAGTGTGCGAATCGTGCGGCAAGCCGATAGGGAAGGCGCGGCTGCAGGCGTTCCCGCGGGCGACCCTGTGCGTGGCGTGCAAGCAGCGCCAGGAACGCCGCTGACCGCTGCGGCCACCGGGCTGCGGCGGCGCGTCGGCGTGCTCGCCGCGGTCGCGGCCCTCGTCCTCGCCGCCGACGCCGTCAGCAAGGCGCTCGTCGTCGCGCACCTGCACGAGGACCAGCCGGTCCACCTGATCGGCAACGTGCTGATGCTCTGGCTGACCCGCAACCCGGGCGCGGCCTTCAGCGTCGGCACCGGCGAGACGGTGGTGTTCACCGTGATCGCTCGGCTGGGCGATCGCGCTCGGGCTGCTGCTCGGCGGCGCGATGGGCAACCTGAGCGACCGGATCTTCCGGGCGCCGGGCCTGTTCCGGGGCGACGTGGTCGACTGGATCGCGGTGACCCGGTTCTACCCGATCTTCAACCTGGCCGACTCCGCGATCGTCTGCGGCGGCATCCTCACGGTCATCCTCGCCATGCGCGGCCAGCACCTGGACGGCACCCGCGGCGACGCGGCCCCCGCCCCGGCCAGCGCGCCGTCGGACCCGTCGGACGAATCCGAGCAGGCTGAGACACCGGCCCCGACGGACGTGGAGCGGTGAGCTCCGGCGAGCGGCTGGTCTCGGTACCCGAGGGCCTCGACGGGGAGCGGATCGACGCCGCCGTCGCCCGGATGTTCGGCGTGTCGCGGACCGGCGCGGCCGAGCTGATCGGCAACGGCAAGGTCCTCATCGACGGGAAGCCGACGGTGAAGTCCGACCGGGTGGCGGCCGGCGCCGAGCTGTCGGTGACGCTGCCGCCCCCGCCCGGCGCGGCCGCCCCGGCGGTCCGGGCCGAGGCGGTGCCGGGGCTCGCGATCGTCTACGAGGACGACGACATCATCGTGGTCGACAAGCCCCGCGGGGTGGCGGCGCACCCGACGACCGGCTGGACCGGGCAGACGGTGACCGGCGGCCTGCTCGGGGCCGGGTACCGGGTGGCGACCTCCGGTGCGGCCGAGCGGCAGGGCATCGTGCACCGGCTCGACGCCAACACCACCGGCCTGATGGTGGTCGCCAAGAGCGAGTCGGCCTACAGCGCCCTCAAGCAGGCGTTCCGCGACCGCACCGTGTCGAAGACCTACCACGCGCTGATCCAGGGCCACCCCGACCCGCTCCGCGGCACGATCGACGCGCCGATCGGCCGGCACCCGTCGGGCGACGGCCGGTTCGCCGTCGTCGCCGACGGCCGCGACTCGGTGACCCACTACGACACCCTCGAGGCGTTCCGGGCGGCCACCCTGGTGACCATCGGCCTCGAGACCGGCCGCACCCACCAGATCCGGGTCCACATGACGGCCGTGCACCATCCCTGCTGCGGTGACCTGCTGTACGGGGCGGATCCGACCCTCGCCGCTCACCTGGGCCTGACCCGGCAGTGGCTGCACGCGGTCCGGCTGGCGTTCGAGCACCCGTCGACCGGCCGTGAGGTCATCTTCGAGTCGGCCTACGCCCCCGACCTCCAGCACGCGCTCGACGTCCTGGTGGCAGAAAGCTAACGTTTTCTGTCGGTCTGGGCGGTGTCGGCCGACGCGGGCGGGTGGCACGATGTGCCGCGTGGAGATCTCCGCTTATATTGACGCCCTCGACCGCGAAGGGGCGCTGCTGGCCGACGCCGCCGAGGCGGCCGGCCTTCAGGCCAGCGTTCCCGGCTGCCCGGGCTGGCAGGTGCGCGACCTCATCCGCCATCAGGCGTACGTCCACGACTGGGCCGCCCGGCACGTGCGGGACCGGCCGCCCCGGATGATCGACGACGGGCTGTCCGAGTCGGACATTCTCAACGGCGGCCCGGCCGACGCCGACCTGATGGCCGCCTACCGCCACGGTCACGCGGCCCTGGTCGCCATCCTCCGGGGGGCCGACCCGGACGTCGAGTGCGCGACGTTGATGGCGGCGCCCTCGCCGCTCGCGTTCTGGGCGCGCCGCCAGGCGCACGAGACCGCCGTCCACCGGTACGACGCGCAGAGCGCGGGCCCGGACGGCCCGCCGGCCCCGGCCCGCGCGTTCGACCGGGCCTTCGCCGCCGACGGCCTGGACGAGCTGATCATGGGGTTCGCGGCCAGACGACGCTACCGCCTGACCGACAGCGGCGGCGTCGAGCGGTCGCTGACCGTTCGCCCCCAGGACGCCGAAGGCCGCTGGCACGTCCGCCTGGCTGACGGCGGCACCGCCGTCAGCCGCGACGACCCGGCCGCGGACTGCACGCTGGAAGGCCCCGCGGCCGGCCTCTACGCGTTTCTCTGGAACCGCTCCGACGCCGCCGGAGCCGGCCTGGCGATCAGCGGGGCCCCGGAGATCCTCGGACGCTGGAACACCTGCGTCCGCGTCCGGTGGTAACGGCCTACAGCGGCGGGAACTCCGCCGGGACGAGCCCCGCCTGGCGCGGGAAGCCGTACAGGTCGGTTTCCCCCCACAGCTCGACGATCCGCCCGTCGCGCAGCCGGTAGCACTTGGTCCCGGTCATGATCAGCTGCTGGCCGGTCCCCGCGCGGGTATAGGTGAGCGTGAACGACACCGTGACCCGGTCCCGGGCGGCGAACAGGTCATCGACCCGCACCACGCAGCCGGACAGCCCCGGGCTGCGGACCGAGTCCTCGATCACCCGCCGCCCGCGGGCGGTCTGCCCGGCGCCGTGGCCGACCACGTCGGGATCGACGAGCTCCCCGAGCTGGGCGATGTCGTGGGTCTCGAACACCCGCAGGTAGCTCAGCACCACGTCGGTGTTCCTGGCTTCGAGGGCGGCCAGGTCATCGGCGGCGGGGGCGCTCATGCCCTCGACGTGCCGAGCAGCACCCCCGCCGTCGGCGCCGCGGTCGACGTCGCCGCCTGCGACGGCAGCGCCGAGCAGCTCTGGGGCGACTTCTCCATGGACACCCTGAAGCCGGCCACCCACGGCGGGCTCTGCCTGGCGGCCCTCGCCCAGGCCGGCCCGGCCTCCCTTCGCTGGGTCGGTTCGCCGGTGGAGCTGGAGACCTGCCGCGTCCCGTTCCCCACGATCGAGGAAGGATGGTCGATCCTGCCCGACGGCCAGATCATGAACAACACCGCCAACCTGTGCCTCGACGACCCCGGCGACAGCACCGCCAACGGCACCCAGCTGGTGCTCGAGGACTGCTACGGCGAGGCCGGGGAGATCTGGGCAGTCGGCTAGCACCCAGCCAGGGCCGCGGTCAACCGCGGACGGCCCCGCCCGCCCACCGCGGACGGCCCCGCCCGCCCACCGCGGACGGCCCCGCCCGCCCACCGCGGACAGCCGCGCTGGCCCACCGCGGATGGCCCCGCCCGCCCACAACGGGCGGGGCCATCCGCGCCCGGCCAATCCGCCGAGCGGGCATCGCCCGGGGCGGAGGCCATGATCGTGTGCCGTTGGGGCCGCGTTTTCCCGCCGCGGGCGTCAGCGTGTGCCGCTGGGGGCAGCCCGCGACCCGAAATACCCGCGATCCCCCCAAAATCCGTCCGGCCTGTTGCGCGTGGTGACTGCGAGGACAGCGCGTCGATGCCTGGTCGCCGGGCTGACGGTCTCGCCCCGCCGAGGCGAGGCCACGTGCCCGGTCGTCACCGGCTCCTGGCGGGCGGTCAGGTCCGACCCCTCAGGTCGTCACCGGCCAGGCCTGCGACGGCACCAGGCCGGCCCCGCGCAGGAAGCCGAACACGTCGGTTGCCCCCCAGAGCTCGACGATCAGCCCGTTGCGGAGCCGGTACGACTTGAGCCCGGACAGCGTGAGCTGCTGGCCGGTCCCCTCCCGGGTGTAGGTCACCGTGCAGGCCACCATCACCCGGTCCCTGGCCGCGAACAAGTCGTCGACCACGATCCGGCACGCCGCCAGCCCCGGGGTCCGGACCGCCGCCGACACCCAGTCGAGCCCGCGCACGGTCGTCCCGCCCTCGTGCACGATCACGTCCCGGTCGAGCAGGAACGGCAGCTCCTCGACCGCGAAGGTCTCGAAAACCCGCAGGTACCGTCGCACGATGTCCGCATTGCGCTGTTCCGCCGTGATGGCAGCACGGATCCCCATGCCCGGTGCATACCCAGATGCCCCGGGATTGTAAAAGCCGTCAGCCGGATCAATGGGGCAAAAAACTCGCTCCCGGAGACCCGGCTGACGGCTTCAGCGACGCTACGGCCGCCGCGGACTGGCTACGGCTGGACGAGCTGGTTGAACAGGTTGCGGTAGTCCTGCATCAGGTGCCGCAGCTGCTCGGTGTCCGACAGCTCGCCCGGGGTGGCCGCGCCGGCCTCGCCCGACCCGTTGTTGTCCCACTGGGTCCGCAGCGCGCGCTGCCGCTGCTGCAGGGAGCCGATGAGGGTCTGGGCCGTGTGCTCGACCAGCTCGGCCGCGTCCGCGACCGCCGCCCGCGGGTCGTCGACGAACCCGGCCTGCGCCTGCTGCCAATTCGCGCGGAGGCTGACGGAGTCGCCGAGCAGGGGCGCGTTGGGGTCGAAGTCGGTGGCCGAGGAGAGGGGCGCCTCGGTCACGACCGCGTCGTCGGCGGGCACGACCGGCACGTCGTCCCTCTCGCTGAGCGTCGGCGCGTTGGCATCGGCCGCGTCCGCGACCGTGCCGTCGTCGACCGCGCTGTCGTCGGCCGTGCCGTCGTCGACCGGGGTGAACGTCGGCTGCGCGTCGTCGACGTCGGTCACGACCGCGTTGGTGTCGGTGGTGCCGTAGTCGGTGGTGCCGTAGTCGGCGCCGGTTGAGTCGAACACGGTGCCCTGCACGACCGGGGCGGCATCGTCGTCGAGGTCGTCCTCGTCGGCGCTGCTCGCCACGGTGCCGTCGGTCAGGTCGTCGTCGAGGTCGTCGTCGGCGGCGGCGCTGTCGGCGCTGCGGTAGCCGAACGTCTGCTCGTCGTCAGAGTCTTCGTCACCGGGCTGGTTCGTCCTGCTGGTCTCTACGCTCATCGCTGAGTTTCCTTTCTCACGTGCGTTTCGTCTCACGTCTACGCTTGCGGGGCGTCAGCGCTCTCGCGCCGTCAGCGCTCTCGCGCCGTCAGGGGGAACGACCGGCTAGGACGACTGCTCGACCGCCGCCTGGTCGCGCCGGGAGAGTCGCGACCGGGCGCCGTCCGCCGTCGGCGCGCCGATCAGGTCGTTGAACAGGGTTCGGTAGTCGAGCAGGGCCTGCCGGAACTCTTCCGTCGACCCGTCCGCGGCCTGGTCGGTGGCGCGAACCGCGCCCCGGTACCCGGCGAGGTACTGCCCGTGGTTGACCGACAGGTCGGCCAGCAGCTGCTCGCGGTCGCCGACCGGGTAGCCGATCTCGGCCGCCACCGCGGTGACCAGCCCGGCCGCGGTCTGGGTGGCCTGTCGGGGGTTGTCGATGAACTGCTCCTGGGCGGCTTCCCAGCGCGCCTCGTAGGCGGCCCGCTGCTCGGGGGAGAGCTCCTTGAGGTCGAGCCCGGCCACGCGCTTCTGCCGCTTGGTGAACTCGGCCCGGGCCTGGCGCGGTCCGACGTCCTTCACCAGCTGGTCATATTCCGGGCCGAACTGGCGGCGATGGGAGGTCTGGCGGACGATAAGCGCGCCCCCCACGACTATCACCACCAAGACGATCACGATAATGACGATTGCCACGGGAACCTCTCTTCATCGGGGGCTTAGCGCCGTCCGACTGCCCGGCCCGGAAAGGGCTAAACCACGGCGCATCCGCGATGCGCGGGCGGTCAGGTTCGCCGACTACGATCATTCGGGAAAGCGAGGTGGGATCTCCCCGATGGCAACTGAGCCCCTCTGGTCGTCCGAAGCCAGCGCCCAGCCCCGGCCCTCGGCGTGGTCCGCCGTCGCCTGGCTCACGGCCACGATCGGCGGCAGCGCCGCGCTGGGACTGCTCGGCGGGCTGATCTGGGGCGAGGCGGCCCCGCGGGCGCTGCTGCAGGAGATCAGCACCGGCACGGCCGAGCTGATGAACACCGAGACGCGCGCCTTCATCGGCGCCGACGCCTGGTTCTGCGGCATCGCGGTGGTCGCGGGCCTGCTCACGGGCATCATCGGCTACCGCTTCGCGATGGCCAGGCGCACCGGCGGCACCCGGGCGGTGATCGCGGCCGGCCTCATCCTCGGCGGCGTGGCGGGCGGGTTCGTCATGCTCTGGCTGGGCCAGCAGATCGGCCTGTCCGCCTACAACCAGCACCTCGCGTCCAGCGCCAACGGCACCGTGTTCCCCGAGTCCCTCACCCTCGGCGCCAGCAGCGCGCTGGCCTTCTGGCCGATGTTCACCGCGATCGTGATCCTGATCGCCGAGTGGGGAACTCGCCCCTCCCGATAAAAGCATCAAAAAACTTATCTCGAACGGTCCGAGGCGCTCCCCACCGCTCCCCGCACCCCATCCCCGCCCTACCCGCACCCCGGCGCACCTCCCGCCCCGGCTGACCCGCCCCGGCGCAACCTCTCCATCCCCGCCCCACCCCCACCCCGGCGGATGCCCACCACGCGAGCCGCCCAACGTGGATGTGGCCTTGTGGCCCCCCACGCCACATCCACGCGGTCCTGTTCGAGCCTTGTGGCCCCCCAGGCTGCGTCTAGCGGGCCTGTGGCCCCCAGCGCTACAACGACCCTCACCTCCAGCCCGATAACAGCAAGAAGCGCTCCGTGCCGGCGGGGACCCCAAGACCGTGTGTACCTACCGGCGAATAGCGCCGGTAGGTACACGCACAACGACCAACCGAACCTCGCGCCGTCAGATAACAGCAAGAAGCGCGGAGCGCTCAGGCGAAGCGAAGCGGCTACGCCCGCCCGGTCGGCTACGCCCGCCCGGTCGGCAACGGCGACGGGGAGGCCGCGGGCGACGGTGCCGTGCCCGGCGTGGTCGGGCTGGCCGAGGCCGACGGCAACGCGCTGGTCGGCGTCGGAGTGGCGGTGGCGCACGCACTCGAGCTGGCCGCGCTCGGGGCGGACGTCGCCGAGGCGGTGGGAACCGGGACCGGCGTCGCCGCGCCGGCGCCTCGGCTGGCGGGCGTCGCGACCGGGGCGGCGCTCGCCGTGGGGCGGGCGACCGGGGCGGCGCTCGCCGTGGGGCGGGCGACCGGGGCGGCGGTCGCGGTGGGGCGGGCGACCGGTTCCGGCGCCGCGCTGGCGGTGGCAACCGGCTCCGGCGCGGCGCAGGACGGCGTGGTCGGGGTCGCCGTCGCGGTGGGGGCGGCCGTGGGGGTGGCCGGCGCCGCCGAGGGCTTGGCCGACTTGCTGACGTGGGCGGCGTCCGTGCCGGCGGTGGCGGCGGACGCGCATCCGGCCAGCAGCGCCACCCCCGTCACGGTGCCGAGTGCCCAGGCCGCCGTCACGCGCGTCCTTCGCGTTGTGACCTTCATATGCTCCTCCTCGTAAACGATCAGACCGACAGCGGAAGATACGTGCGGCGCGCGGAAAAGTTGCGCCGTCCGAACGGCAACCTTTTGCCCCCTCCGGCCGTATAAGCCCGAGCGGGACTGAATCTCCCGGGGGGAGATCCCCGGGCCCCCGAGCGGGAAGGACGGCATTGGCACGCGGTGACGAGGAGTTCGTCGAGTTCGCCACGGCCAGCGCGGCCGGGCTGCGGCACGCCGCCTACCTGCTGACCGGCGACCGGCACGCGGCCGAGGAGGCGGTGCAGGCGGCGCTGGTGCGGACCTACGCGGCCTGGCCGAGGGTGCGCCGCGACGACGCCTTCGCCTATGTCAGGCGGACCCTGGTCAACTACGTGACCGACCGCTGGCGGCGGAAGCTCAAGGAGTACCCGACCGACGAGCTCCCCTACCATCCGTCCGGCCCGGACATCGCCGACGAGGTCGCGCTCCGCCAGTGGGTGACCGGCGCGCTCGCGACCCTGACCCCCCGGGAGCGTGCGGTGATCGTGCTGCGCTACCTGTTCGACCTGCCCGAGGCGGTCGTCGCCCGCGACCTCGGCATCACCGCCGGGACCGTGAAGTCCACCAGCTCGCGCGCTCTCGCCAAGCTCCGGGTGTCGGCCCAGGCCGAGGCCCAGGCGGAAGCCGGGGCGCAAGCCAGCGCCTCGGCGATCGGAGGGGAACGGCCATGACCGACCTCGACACGCTGCGCCGCGCGCTCCGCGCGTCCCCGCCGCCCGACCCGCCGTTCGACCCGGCCGCGATCATCGCCCGGGGACGGCGGCTCCGCTGGCGTCGGCGGGCGGCGGCGGCCGGCGGCGGCCTCTGCCTCGGCGTCGCCGTGTTCGGCGCGGTCGCCGGGGTCGGCCGGCTGACCGCGCCGTCACCGGAGCCCGGTCATCACCTCATTTCCCCGGCCGGCCCGGCCGGCGCCGGCGCCAGCGCCAGCACCCGGCCCCGCCCCGCCCCGTCGCCCGTCCGCGATGGCCCCGCGCCGGCGCCGTCGGCCACCGCGTCACCCAGCGCCAGCCCGACGACGCCGGCCAGCGGCACGCCAACGC
>Ga0302235_10002357_pt1 | contig 13662 bp, 14 predicted proteins | sample II_Palsa_N3_3_FD_193577 | JGI IMG/M metagenome (GOLD analysis project Ga0302235, IMG submission 193577) | Peat permafrost microbial communities from Stordalen Mire near Abisko, Sweden - II_Palsa_N3_3 | ecosystem: Environmental > Terrestrial > Soil > Palsa > Peat permafrost | place: Sweden... | reverse complement strand
GGCTGTAGGCGTCCGTAGTTGCTCGCGCTGACCGGTGAGGACGCCCTCGAGGAAGGCAGCGTTGGGGTGACGGCGGCGGTGCAGGTCGCGGACCACGACACCGACGTCGAAAGGCACGGTGCGGTGCTCGGCGATCACGTCGCCTCGGCCGCGTTCGGCCAGGAGAAGCCAGTTGGCCTGGCCGGGCGGTCGGGGCATCCCGGTGCTGCCGGGGTTGAGGGCGCGGATAACGCCGACCATGCGGTCAGCCTGATAGTGGGTGTGACCGCCCACGACAACGTCGGCGCTGCACCCGGTCAGCAGGCTGCGGAGCTGGTCGTCGGAGAGGCTGGGATCGATGCCGAGGCCGTCGTCGGCACGTGGTGAGGCGTGCACGCCCAGCAGGGTGGTACCGCCGGGGAACTGCAGGTGCAGCTGCGCGGGCAAGGCGGCCAGGTATTCGAGCGTGCCGGCCTGGTCCAGCACGCCGCGAGTCCAGCCGATGCCCGCCGCCATCGCCGCGTAGCGTTCCACTAGGTCGAGGCGGCCGACGGCGTCTGCCGCGGTGGCGTGCGGCGCAGGCTGCTCGCCGGTCAGCACGTAACGGTCGGTGTTCCCGCTCAGCATGCTGACCCCGGGCAACCCTCGCAGCAGCTCAAGGGATTCCGCAGGGCGGGAGCCGAACAGGACCAGGTCGCCCAGGACCCACCACCGGTCGACGCGATAGCGGGCCGCGTCATCGAGCACGGCCCGCAGCGCGGGCTCGTTCCCGTGAATGTCGGCGATGACGCCCAGCCTCATGGCGCCTGGTCCGCGGCAGCGGTGATCCGGGCCAGGTCGGCCGGGGTGTCGATGTCGTCGGGGCGGCCGGTGTCGCCGCACTCGACCAGGGTGACCAGATCGGGATGGGCGCGCAGGAACGTCCGGGCGCCCTGGTCGCCGGTGGCTGTCTCGATCACCTCGGGCCAGTGCTCGCGGGCCAGGAGCACGGGATTGCGCGGCTGCCCGTCGTAGGCGGCCACCGCCACGCTGGCGCCGTCGCGGTGGGCGGCGATCAGGCGGGCGACCGCCTCGGCTCCGACCAGCGGCTGGTCGGCCAGGGCGACCACGACCGCGCCGACGTCACGGTCGGCTCCGGCTGCGGCTCCGGCTGCGGCTCCGGCTCCGGCTCCGGCTCCGGCTCGGGCCGCGGTGAGGGCTTGCAGGGCGGCCCGGAGGGAGGAACCCATGCCGGTACGCCACTGCGGGTTGTCTACGGTCAGTGTCCCGTCGAGCTCGAGGGGGACGGCGCCGGTGACGACCAGGATCGGGTCCGCGCCGCCGGCCCGCAGCAGGTTCACGCCGCGTTCGGCGAGGGTCTGCCCACTGAACTCGACCAGCGCCTTGGGCTGGCCGAACCTGGAGCCTTCCCCCGCGGCGAGCAGGACGCCCGCGACCGTCGTACGCACGGCGTCTAAGCGTACGCGTCCGCGCGGGCCGCATCCATCGCCACCTTCGCGGGCCTCGTTAACCGCGGTTTTCGCATTCTGAGACGCCCCTGCTATTTTTTTAGGTATACCGAAATCAAGTGTGACCCCAGTGCGCTCGTTCTCCCCGGCGGTGGAGGACTACCTCAAGGCCATCTACCGGCTGGAGGGCGAGGCGGGCGACCCGGTGACCACCAACGCCCTGGGCGGCTGGCTGGGCGTGACGGCGCCGTCGGCGACCGGGATGCTGAAGAAGCTGGATGACCTGCGGCTGGTCGTCTACGTCCCCTACCGGGGGGTGCGGCTGAGCGAGGCCGGCCGGCGGGCGGCGCTCGGGGTCGTACGTCGGCACCGCCTGCTCGAGACGTTCCTCGCCGAGACCCTGGGGCTGTCCTGGGACCGGGTCCACGACGAGGCCGAGGCGCTGGAGCACGCCCTCTCACCCGGACTGTGCGAGGTGATCGCGGCCAGACTGGGCGACCCCAGGACCGATCCGCACGGCGATCCCATCCCCACCCGGGACGGCCAGGTGGTCGAGGCACCCAGCCAGAACCTGGGCTCGCTCACGCCGGGCCAGCGGGGCCGGGTGGCGCGGGTCTCCGACCGCGACCCCGCGATCCTGCGCTTCCTGACGGCCCGGGGCATCTCGCTGGGCGACATCTTGGAGGTCATACAGGTCCGTCCCGGCGGGGCCGTCACTGTCCAGGCGCCATCAGGGGTACACCTGCTCGACGCCACCGTGACCACCGCCATCAGGGTAGAGGCGGACTAGTGACCCTTACCCCCTCTGAGCTGCCGCTGACCGGGGAGGACACGACGCGGTCACGGGACCGCTCGCGGGTTGACCGGGCTCGCGGGCACAGCAGGCGCTGGCTGCTGCTGTGGCTGCTCGCGGGTCCGGGGATCGTGGCCATGCTCGGGGAGAACGACGGGCCGAGCATGATCGCCTACGCCGCCGACGGCGCGCAGTACGGGCTCGGGTTCTTCGTGCCGCTCATTCCGGTGCTGTTCGCGATGGCGTTCATCTGCCAGGAGATGTGCATGCGCGTCGGCGCGGTCACCCACCGTGGCTATGGCGGGCTGGTCCTGCAGCGTTACGGACGGGCCTGGGGCTGGTTCGGCGCCGCCGATCTCGCCCTGACCAACCTGGTTACCCTGGTAGCCGAGTTCGTCTCCATCCGGGTCGGGCTGGCTTACTTCCATCTCGGCTCCGGGGTGGCCGTCGCGCTCGGACTAGCGTTGGTCGCGATCACTCTCAGCGGCGGGCGGTACTGGCGCTGGGAGCGCATCGTGATCGGCCTGGCCCTGTTCAACGGGCTGTTCCTGGTGGCCGCGATCCTGGTCAAACCCCACGCGGGAGCCGTCGTGCGCTCCGTGGCCTTCGCGCCCTTTCCCGGCGGGAGCTTCAACACGTTGCTGCTGCTGCTAGCTTCCACGGTTGGCGCCACGGTGACGCCATGGATGATCTTCTTCCAGCAGGGCGCGTCCGCCGACAAGGGCATGACCGCCCGCGACGTCAAACACGGCCGCTATGACACCGCGGCAGGCGCGGTCCTAGCCGCCGTCTTCGGGGTCGGGGCGCTGATCGCCGGGGCGGCGCTGCTTACCCACAACGGATCGGGCATCGGTGGATTCACGGGGGCCGGGTTCCCGGCGGCGCTCAGGCAGGTCGCAGGCAGCGCTGCCGGAACCGTCTTCGCGCTGGGACTCATCGAGGCCGGAGCGGTAGCCATCCTCACGATCTGCGCCAGCACCGCCTACGCGGCGGGAGAATGTGCCGGGGTCTCGCACAGCTTCAACAGCTCGCCGCGTAACGCCGCCGTCTTTTACGCCGCCAATATCGGGATCGCGGTGCTCGCCGCGGTGGTCATCCTCATCCCGGGTGCGCCGCTGCTGTCGATCGCGCTCAACGCCAACGTCCTCGCGACCGTGCTGCTCCCCGTCAGCCTGGTCTTCATGGTCATGCTCGCCAACGACAAAGCCCTGATGGGCCGGTGGGCGAACAAGCGCTCAACTAACGCGATCGGGATCACCGTTATCGCGTTCGTCGGGCTCTGCGGAGCCGCATACGGCATCGACTCCTTCCTCCAAGTGACCCACCTGATGGCTTGACATCCTCCCCCGCCTGAACTGAAGGCGAGGGATCCAGCTACTACGCCGATTGGAGCAGCAGTTGAGGTTCGCGGTTCACAGGCCGGGCAACCCCGTCGCCTCCCCGCGCAGTCACGGCGTGCCCCGCCGCGATGTTCAAGGCCGCATTCACATCAGCGTTACAGGCGACACCGCAGGCAGTGCACCGGAACACGGCTTGGCTCTCACGCGAAGCCCGGTCCACCTGCCCGCACGCCGAGCACCGCTGGCTCGTCAACGCGGGTTTAATCTTCTCCACCCGGCCCGGCGCCTTCTCCTCCAGCCGGAGTACCAGCAGCCCCCACCCGGACCGCAGGATGCCCCCGTTCAGCCCGGCCTTCTGCCGCACGTTCCGGCCCGGGTTCTCCCGGGTACCTTTCGCGGACCGGGTCATGTTCGTGATCTTCAGATCTTCGACCCGGATCAGGTCAAACCGCCACACGAGGTCCGTGGACACCTTCTCGGCCCAGTCTTTGCGCCGGTCCCTCTCGCGGGCCCGCAGCCGGGCGATCGCGTGCTTAACCCGCCCGCGGCGGTTCGAGCCCCGCCTGGCGCAGGCCAGCCTGCGCTGCAGCCGCCGCAGCCTGGTCCGCTCCCGCACAGTCAGACTGGGGCAGTGCAGCAGCTGCCCGGTGGACAGCGCCGCGGAGACGGCCACGCCCCGGTCGATGCCTACGACCTGGCCGTTACCCGGTGCGGGAACCGGCCCGGGGATCACCGCGAAGGCGACATGCCAGCGCCCGGCACGGTCCTTGGTCACACGGTAGGACCTCGCGTCCGGCGGGACCGCGCGGGACCAGCGGAACCGCACCCACCCGGCCTTGGGCACCCGGACCTGGCCGACGTGGCGGGACACGCGGCGGACGTCCCACTGCCGCCCGCGCCCCACGATCCGGAAGCCCTCGTCCCGGCCGGCCTTGCGCCACGACGGCCGCCCGGCCGGGTTGCCCGGGTCGAAGAACGCGGTCATCGCCTGGGTGAAGTCCCGCAGGGCCTGCTGCTGGACCGTCTGGGAGCCTTCGGCCAGCCACGGGTTTTCCGTCCGGGCCTGGGTGAGCTGCCGGCACTGTTCCAGGTAGCCGGGCGCGCTTTTCCGGCCGGGGTGCCAGCGGGAGTGCTGCTCGACGGCGAGGTTCCAGACGTACCGGGCGTGGCCGCAGTGGTCCCGCAGCACCGTTTCCTGGGCGGGGGTGGGAGTGAGCCGGTACCGGGGCATACGAACACACTATCGGACACCGCTGACATTTCCGGGGAGGTGACGCGGCGTTTCCTCCCGGCCGGAAGGCCGGAGTCTCCACGCCGCCGTCCTGATGAATGATGCACACCAGGGCTCCGGCGCACCGGGGCGGGACCTGCAGCCACCGGAGCGCTTCGAGGACGAGCAGGTCATGCACCTCGAGCGCGGCCAGCTCGTAACCGAAACCTCTCGGCCCGTACCGCGGGCCGCACTCGGCGCACGTGCCGTAGCCGCACTGTGGGCGCTGCGGGTCTTCGTCGTCCTGGTCAGCCTCATGGTCATCTACACGTTCATCGACCAGCTGCGCTGACGAGCCGACCGTAAGCTACGGTAACGATCTCGGAACGGTACGGGCGTAACGTTGCGTCTCGTGACGACGATCGAGGAGGGCGGGCAGGACCCGGCCGGGGCGAGCCGTTTCCGGCTGGCGTCGCCGACGACCGCGACGGTGCTGGGGGCGCTGGCGCTGGTCATGGGGGCCGTCGCGCTCACCCTGAGCGGTCTGGTCGGACAGCTGTCAGTCCTGGGCTCGGGGCCGATCATCCCGATCGTGGTGATCTACGCCGGGGTCGGCGTGGTGGTGGCCCGGCGCCAGCCGCGCAATCCGATCGGCTGGATCCTGATCATCTTCATCCTGGTGTTCCTGCTGAGTGCCGTCGCCGGGTCCTATGCCGCGCTCTACTACCGCTTCGGCCACCACAGTCTCCCGCTGGCCCCGGTCGCGGTCGTGCTGCAACCGGCGTGGGCACCCGCGCTATTGCTGTTCCCGGTGGTGATCCTGCTGTTCCCGGACGGCAGGCTGGCGTCGCGGCGTTGGCGGTTGGTGCTGCAGGCCTATGCGGTAGCCGGAGTGCTGGCCTCGACGGCGCTCTTTTCCCCGGCGGTCAGCGCCGTGGCCCGTCATAACGTCCGGGTGGACGCTTTCGGGGACGTGATCAGCTCCGGGAACTCCCGCGGCGGACCGCTCGCTGCCGCAGAAGTGCTGGGCCTGGCGTTGATCCTGGTGATGTGGCTATCGTTCGTGGCCCACCAGGTGCTCAGCTGGCGGCGCGCCACGGGCGAGCGGCGCCAGCAGCTGAAGTGGCTGGCCAGCGGCGGCGCGGTCACCCTGGTCGTGCTCGCCCTCTCGTTCGGGATCAGCTCCGCGGGTGTGGCGGGAGAGGTGCTCGGGATCGGGTTGGCTGGGTTGCCGGTGGGCATCGGCGTGGGCATCCTCAAGTACCGCCTGTACGACATCGACCGGATCATCAGCCGGGCCGTGTCGTACGCGATCGTGACCGGGCTGCTGGTCGGGCTGTACGCGGGCCTGGTGCTGCTGGCCACTCAGGTGCTGACGGTCAAATCGCCGGTGGCGGTGGCCGCCGCCACCTTGGCCGCGGCGGCGCTGTTCAACCCGCTGCGGCGGCGGGTGCAGCACGCGGTGGACCGCCGGTTCAACCGGGCGCGCTACGACGGCGACGCGGCCGTGGCCGCGTTCGCCGCCCGCCTGAAGGACGCCGTGGACCTGGACTCGGTACAAGAGGACCTGACCCGGGTCGTGCACCAGACCCTGGAACCCGCGCACTCATCGGTCTGGATCAGCCGACCCGACTGAGCCGGGCCGTTCGGCGCGGGGCGCGGGCATACTGGTGCGGTGCCGTATGACCCGACCATCTACCTGGGCTCCGCTGCCCACTATCGCTACGGCCGCCCAGCGTATTCACCCGACCTCGAAGCTGTGCTGACGCGGGAGACGGGTCTGGACGGGACCGGCCGCCTGCTGGATGCCGGCTGCGGGCCTGGCGTGCTGACCATCCGGCTCGCTCATCTCTTTGAGCAGGTGACCGGCCTGGACCCTGACGCCGGCATGCTTGCGGAGGGCCGCCGGGCCGCCGGGGAACAGGGAGTCACGAACATCCGGTGGGTCCAGGGCCTGGCCGAGGACCTGCCCGCGGTCGCGCCCGGGCCGTACAAGCTGGTGACCTTCGGCCAGTCCTTCCAGTGGACCGACGAGCAGCAAGTGGCCGAGACCGTCTACGACCTGCTCGAGCCCGGCGGCGCGCTGGCCCTGATCGTGCACACGGTGACGGGCCGGCCCCGGCCGCCAGACCCTGGGGTGCCGCCGATCCCTCACGACGAGCTCGAGGCGCTGGTAGCGAAGTATCTCGGATCTATGCACCGGGCCGGACAGGGCACCACCCAGAAACGAACTCACCGCTTCGAGGATGTGCTCGTGCGGACTCGCTTCGGTGTCCCCCAGCAGCTCTTCGTCCCCGGCATTCCCGATCTGCTGCGAGATAGCGAGAGCGTCCTGTCCGGTTACCTGTCCATGTCATGGTCGGCGCCGCACCTGTTCGGAGATCGTCTTGACGACTTCGCAGGCGAGGTGCGCGCGCTGCTCGCGACCCGCAGCGCAGAAGGTGTTTTCTGGGACTGGCCGGGCGACACCGAGGTGATAGTGGCGCGCAAGCCCGGCTGAAGGTAAGACGGCGGCACCCTCAGCCGGCGTACTGGTGGTGGATGCGGCCTTCGGTGGCGGTCAGCGGCTGGCCGCTGCCGCCCCAGCGCAGCTGGATCAGTTCGGCGGCGATCGAGACCGCCGTCTCCTCCGGCGTCCTGGCCCCGAGATCGAGGCCGATGGGCGAGCGGAGCCGGGCGAGCTCGTCGTCGGTCAGCCCGACCTCGCGGAGCCGCTCGATCCGGTCCTCGTGGGTCCGCCGGCTGCCCATCGCCCCGATGTATCCGGCCGGGGTGCGCAGCGCCACCTCGAGCAGCGGCACGTCGAACTTCGGGTCGTGGGTGAGCACGCAGATGACCGTCCTGGCGTCCACGCCGGTCCCGGCGAGGAAGCGGTGCGGCCACTCGACGATTACCTCGTCCGCGTCGGGGAACCGTGACTTGGTGGCGAACACCTGCCTGGCGTCGCACACGGTGACGTGGTAGCCGAGGAACTTCCCGACGCGGGCGACCGCGGCCGCGAAGTCAATCGCGCCGAAGACCAGCATCCGCGGCGGCGGAGCGAACGAGTTCACGAACACGCCGAGCTCGTCGCCGCGCCGTTCGCCGTGCGCGCCGTACCGGCGGATCCCGGTCAGTCCCTGGGCCAGCATGCCCCGGACGTCGTCGTCTACCGCGGCGTCCAGCCGGGCGCCCGAGCCCAGCGTGCCGGACGCGCCGGTGTGCCAGTCATCGCCGGGCTCGTCGGAACCGGCCTGCCCTGGGGCGGCCCGGCCCCAGATCACCCGCCTCGCGCCGATCTGGCCCGGCCCGCCGATCACGGTGGCGACGGCGACCGGCTCACCGCGCTCGACCGCGGCGGCGATCTCGCCCAGCTCGGGGAAGCGCGCCTGGTTGACCGGCTCGACGAAGATGTCGAGGATCCCGCCGCAGGTCAGGCCGACCGCGAACGCGTCGTCGTCGCTTACGCCGTAGGTCCGCAGGACGGGGTTCCCGGTCTCGGACACCTCCATGGACAGCTCGTAGACGGCGCCCTCGACGCATCCGCCGGATACGCTGCCGATGACCTCGCCGTCGGGCGAGACCGCGAGCGCGGCGCCAGGGTCGCGGGGCGCGCTGCGGAACGTGCGCACCACGGTGGCCAGGCCGAACGTCTCGCCGGCCTCCCACCACTTGGTGACCTTGTTCAGGATGTCGCGCACTGCGTCACCTCGGCCTTACCGCTCCCTCACACCTGATCACGGACCTGTCGTCCTACCGACACTATCCCCGGACCAGGCGCAGGTCACAAGCGCTAGGGCCGACGATCGAGGACGCTGGCCGCGGCGGCGCGCATCAGGTCGGGAATGGCGGGATCGGCAGGGCGTTCGTCGCCACCCAGGTCCTCTGCTGACAGCCAGCCGTACTTGTCGGTGGTGGCCCGCTCCCAGTCGTCCAGGCCGTCGAGGGTCACATCGGCGGATTCGACGCGCACGGCGTAGAACGTCTGGCCCTGGACGATGTCGTACCCGTTCCAGGAGAACTCGACGGTGTTGTGGGCGATCGGCTCGCCAAGAGCTGCCGAGTCGATCACGATGCCGGTCTCCTCCCGCAGCTCGCGGGTGGCCGCATCGCGCAGCGACTCTCCCTGTTCGGCACCGCCGCCGATGGTGAACCAGAAGGGCGCCTCAGGGTGGTGCGGGTCCCAGCCGTGCAGGAGCAGGACCCGGCCGTCGGAGTTCACCGGCAGGACGCGGGCGGTCTGCCGCCGCCAAGGGGGCACCGCTACTCCACGATCTTGGAGATGGGGATCTCCAGGATGTCCCGCGCGCCGGCCGCCTTCAGGGCCGGGATCAGCGTATTCACGCCGCGCTTGGGGACGACGGTCTCTACCGCGTTCATATCTCCCCGGGCCAGCGCGGTGATCGTGGGCGAGGACAGCGCGGGCAGCATCTCGGTGACGGCCGCGAGCCGGTCGGCGGCGACGTTGAGCTTCAGCAGGACGCTGCCGCGGGCCTGGATGGCACCCCGCAGCAGCAGGGCGATGTCCTCCATGGCGGCGCGCTTGTGCGGGTCCGCGAAGGCCGGGCCGGACGCGATCAGCTCGGTGTAGCTGGTGAGTAGCGTCTCCAGGATGCGCAGGCCGTTTTTGCGCAGCGACGAGCCGGTCTCGGTGAGGTCCACGATCGCGTCGACGATGTCCGGCACCTTGGCCTCGGTCGCGCCGTAGGACGGGATGACCATGGCCTTGACCCCGCGCGCGTCAAGGAACCGCCTGGTCAGGGACGGGAACTCGGTCGAGATCCGGACGCCCTCCGGCAGGTCGGCGGCGGACCGCCAGGAGGCGGAGTCCGGCACCGCGAGCACCACCCGGACCGGCTGGGAGGTCGCCTTGGAGTACTGCAACTCGCCGAGGGAGACCACGTCGGCCTCGGTCTCCTCGATCCAGTCGCGGCCGGTGATGCCGAGGTCGAACAAGCCGCGCTCCAGGTAGGACGGGATCTCCTGGGGGCGCAGAAACCGGATCTTGTCGATCCGCGGGTCGTCGATCGACGCGTGGTAATCCCGGTCCGAGGACCGCCGCACGGTCAGGTCGGCCGCGTCGAACAAGTCGAGGGTGGCGCGCTCGAGCGAGCCTTTCGGCAGTACCAGCGACAGCATGTGCGTCCTAGGGGAGAAAATTACGACTTCACGGGGAGGGGCTCTTGGTGACTGCGGCGGATGGAGCGGAGCAGGAGAGCGACCTCAAGCGCCGCGACCACGGCTTCCCACCCCTTGTCCTCGTGGCTCCCGGGCAAGCCGCATCGGTCACGGGCCGACTCTACCGTGTCACAGGTGAGCACGCCGTTGCCCACCGGGATGCGGGCGTCGAGGGCCACCCGGGTCAGGCCCGCGGTCACCGAGTCGCAGACGTAGTCGAAGTGCGGGGTGCCGCCCCGGATGACCGCGCCCAGGCAGGCCACCGCGTCGTGGTGGCGGGCCAGTTCGGCGGCCACGACGGACAGCTCGATCGCGCCGGGGACGCGGACCACGAGCGGGTCGAGGATGCCGCAGGCGGCGGCGGCCGCGACGCCACGGCTCACCAGCGAGTCGGTGATCTCCTGATGCCAGCGGGTGGCCACGATCGCCAGGCTGAGCCCCGAGGCGTCCACCGTGGCCGCGTCGGGACGGCCCGCGCCACTCACGCGGACTCCGCGCGGTGCACCTCGGCGGGCGCAAGCACCACGGTCCGTTCGGGATCATTGAGGTTTTGAATCTGGTGCCCGAGCTTGTCGCGTTTGGTGGTCAGGTACCTCAGGTTGTACGGGGTGACGGCCGCGGTGAGCGGAACCCGGGCGGTGATGTCCACGCCGCCGTCGATCAGGCCGCTGACCTTGGCCGGGTTGTTGGTGAGCAGCCGGACCGAGCGCACGCCCAAGTCGGCCAGGATCTGCGCGCCCGCCGAGTACTCGCGAGCGTCGGCGGGCAGGCCGAGCTCCAGGTTGGCGTCCACCGTGTCCGCGCCACCGTCCTGCAGCTCGTAGGCCCGCAGCTTGCTGAGCAGCCCGACGCCGCGGCCTTCATGCCCGCGCAGGTACACCACGACCCCCCGGCCTTCGGCCGCGATGGCCGCCATGGCCGCCTCGAGCTGCGCGCCGCAGTCGCAGCGCAGTGAGCCGAACACGTCCCCGGTCAGGCACTCCGAGTGCAGCCGGGTCAGCACGTCCGTGCCGTCGGCGACGTCTCCCAGGACGAGCGCCACGTACTCAGTGCCGTCGATCTGGTGCCGGTAGCCGTACGCCTGCCATAGACCGAAGGCGTTCGGCAGTCTGGTCTGGGCCTCGCGGGTGAGCTGGCGTTCGGTGCGGCGGCGGTACTCGACGAGCTGCTCGATGGAGATCAGGGCCAGGTCATGCGCGTTCGCGAACTCGCGCAGCTCGGGCAGCCGGGCCATGGTGCCGTCGTCGTTCACCACCTCGGCGAGGACGCCCGCCGGCGGCAGCCCGGCCAGCCGGGCCAGGTCCACCGCGGCCTCGGTGTGTCCGGGCCTGCGCAGCACGCCGCCCTCGGCGTAGCGCAGCGGGAATACGTGCCCCGGCCGGACCAGGTCCTGCGCCGTGGTCGCCGGGTCGACCAGGCGGGCAATGGTGGTGGCCCGGTCGGCGGCCGAGATGCCCGTGGTCACGCCTGCGCGGGCGTCGACGCTGAGGGTGAAGGCGGTGCGCATGTGCTCGGTGTTCTGTGAGGTCATCAGCGGTAGCTGCAGCCGGTCGAGCTCGGCGCCGGGCAGCGGGACGCAGATGACGCCACTGGTGTAGCGGATCATGAAGGCGAGCAGCTCGGGAGTAGCCAGGCTGGCGGCGAGGATGATGTCGCCCTCGTTCTCCCGGTCGGCGTCATCCACGACCACCACCGGCCGACCCTCCGCGATGTCCTTGATCGCGCGATCGACGTCGTCAAATACCTGGTTCACTTGTTTTCCTCCCCGCTCAGAAGCCGCTCTACGTACTTCGCGATCACGTCGACCTCGAGGTTCACGACCTCGCCCGGCGCTCTAGCGCCCATGGTCGTGCGCTTGAGCGTTTCCGGGATGAGGCATACCTCGAACCAGGTGTCGCCGTCGGGCCCGTCTGCCGGGGGCGGCCCCAGCGCGGACACGGTGAGGCTGATCCCGTCGACCGCGATCGATCCCTTGTGGACCACGTAGCGCGAGATGGTGGCGGGAAGGCTGATCCGGACCTGATCCCAGTGGGCGGCAGGCGTCCGGGAGATGATCGTGCCGGTGCCGTCCACGTGGCCCTGCACGAGATGGCCGCCGAGGCGATCGGCCAGGCGAACCGATTGCTCCAGGTTGACCGGCGCTCCCGGGGTCAGCGCGCCCAGGCTGGACCGGTCCAGGGTCTCCCCCATGACGTCGGCGGTGAAGGTCTGGTCCCAGATGTCGGCGACGGTCAGACACACGCCGTTGACGGCGATCGACTCGCCCGCGGATACGCCCTCGGTAGAACCTCGGATGGTCAGCCGCGCCGCATCGCCGTACTGCTCGATGGCGGCCACTTCGCCCAGTTCGGCTACGATCCCGGTGAACATCCGCGCTTGCCTCCTCGAAGCCCGATGTGCCGTCGGCTCCGGGGGTGGCGCGGGTGCGTGCTGCGGCGCCTAGTACGGTCAGCAGCGCCGACCGCCTGCGTGCTGCCTCCCATCCGGACTTTGACCGTCGGTCCCGGAATTTCACCGGGTCAACCGTCCGCTGGCAGCGGACGGGTCGCGGACTTTCACCGCCGGTTCGGACTTTCACCGACCCCGGAGCACGCCTTGCTCGTATAGCCAGTTTGCCACACGAGGTATTCCATAGGTGAAGGGCGCGGGGAGGTGGCCTGCGTCACAGGTCGGCCGCGTCATAGGGTCAGCGGCCGGAACTGATAGCCGGCGCGGTGCTCGGTAACCAGGCACTGGCCGTGCACCGGGCCGAGCTTGCGCCGGAGCCGGCTGACGTGGACGTCGACCGTACGGCTGTCACGCCGGACGTTCCTGCGGTCCGAGGCGTCCCGCCACACGTGCTCCACCAGATCGGCCCGGCTGAATACGGCGGCCGGGTGCGCGCTGAGGAAGGCCAGCAGCTCGAACTCCTGGAAGGTCAGCGAGATCTCGGCGCCGTCGGCCCAGACCCGGCGCTGCGCGTGGTCGACAAGCAGCCTGGCGGCGGGCTGGGCGACCAGGTCCGGCTGACGGGCCGCGGACTCTGGTGCCCCGGACGTGCTGATCGCGTAGCCGACGATGGCGAGCGAGGTACCGGTGCCGGGGATCGGCACCACCGCCAGCAGGGTCGCGTCCCGCCCGGGCGGCGGCACATGCTCGTCCCACGGGAAATCGGACTCGGAGATGACCCGCGCGGGCGGCTGGCCGAGCAGCTGCGTTCCGATCGCCAGTTGACCATGAGGCACCTGCCTATAGTCCATTTAAATGGTCGGTTTTGTCAAGAACATCGCTGGCGCGTCGCGTTCCGTAGGATGTCGCGTTCCGTAGGATACGGGCATGGCGGTCAGGGCGGTCATCTTCGACTGGGGCGGCACGTTGACCCCGTGGCACTCGGTCAACCAGGAGGAACTGTGGCTGGCGGTGTGCGCGCGGCACTACCAGGCCGCCGAGGCGGCCACCGCGGCCGCGGCGGCCCGGGCCGCCGAGATGGAGCTGTGGCGGCTGGCCGAGAGCGCGCAGCAGAGCGCGACCATGGATGCCGTCTTCGCCCGGGCCGGGGTCACCGCCTCGGCGGCCTTCCTGGCCAGCTACTACGAGGCATGGGATCCGCACACGCTGACCGACCCGGACGCGCCGGTGCTGCTGCGCGAACTGCGGCGGCGCGGGATCCGGATCGGCGTGCTGTCCAACACCATGTGGCCGCGCGACGCCCACGAGCGGATCTTCATCAGGGACGAGGTCTTCGACCTGATCGAC
>Ga0302235_10002354_pt1 | contig 13685 bp, 8 predicted proteins | sample II_Palsa_N3_3_FD_193577 | JGI IMG/M metagenome (GOLD analysis project Ga0302235, IMG submission 193577) | Peat permafrost microbial communities from Stordalen Mire near Abisko, Sweden - II_Palsa_N3_3 | ecosystem: Environmental > Terrestrial > Soil > Palsa > Peat permafrost | place: Sweden... | reverse complement strand
ATGGACAGCTACCTGACCGCCGTGGCCGAACGGGAAGGCCGGGCCGAGCTCGCCAGCCTGCGGCACGTGCTCGCGCCCGAGTCGGTGGTGGTGATCGGCGCGAGCCGGCGGCCCGGCACGATAGGCCGTTCGATCCTGGACAACATCGCGGCCGGCGGCTACGCCGGCCGCGTCTACGTGGTCAACCCGCGGGCCCGGCAGATCCGCGGCGAGCGCTGCCTGACCTCGATCCTCGACCTGCCCGAGCCGGCCGACCTGGCGGTCATCGCGGTGCCCGCCGCGGCGGTCCTTGACGTGGCGGAGCAGTGCGGCCAGCGCGGGGTGCTGGCCCTGGTGGTGATCACCTCCGGGCTGGACGTCGCCGCCTGCGCGGACCTGCTCGCGGTGTGCCGCCGCCACGGCATGCGGCTGGTCGGCCCGGACTGCTTCGGCGTGGCCGTGCCCGGCATCGGCCTGGACGCCACGTTCGCCGCCAGCCGCCCACGGCCGGGGGTGGCCGGCCTGGTGATGCAGTCCGGCGGCCTGGGCTTCGCCCTGATGGACCAGCTCTCCCGGCTCGACATCGGGATCTCGTCGTTCGCGTCGGTCGGCCACAAGCTTGACGTGTCAAGTAACGACCTGCTGCTGTGGTGGGAACACGACGGGGTGACCAAGGTTGCGGTGCTGTACATCGAGTCGTTTGGCAACCCGCGCAAGTTCGCCCGGACCGCCCGCCGGGTCGGCGCCACCATGCCCGTGCTCACCGTCCACGACGGCCGTTCGGCGGCCGACCAGGCCCTGTTCGAGCAGGCCGGGGTCATTACCACATCCGGGCTCGGCGAGCTGATCGAGGCCACCGCGCTGCTGGCCACCCAGCCGGTTCCGGCCGGGCGCACGGTCGCGATCGTGTCCAACGTAGGCAGCGCGGGGCGGCTGGCCGCCGACGCCTGCACCGACCGGGGCCTGACCGTCTACCGCCCGCACGGCCCGACCAGGCGGCGGCTGCGGGCACTAGCTCGCGGCCCCCACCCAAGCCCGGTCGGCACCGATCCGGTCGACACCGGTTCTTTCGACACGGGGACCACGGTGTCGGAGCAGGATTACCGCCAGTGCCTGGAGTTGCTCGCGGCCGACGATGAGGTGGACGCGATCATCGCGCTGGTTCTGTCCACCGGGGCGACCGGTGATCTGGTGTCCGCGATCGTCCACGCGGACGTGCGCATCCCGCTGGCCGCCGTCCTGCTCAACCAGCCAGAATCGGTCCGGCTGCTGCCCCGCCCCGCGGCGCAGACCCGGATACCCGCGTACAACTACCCGGAAGCCGCCGTGGGCGCGCTGGCCCGCGCCGCCGGCTACGGGGCCTGGCGGGCGCAGCCGCGCGGGCAGCTGCCTGACCTGCCGGATATCAACCCCGAACAGGCCCGGACGCTGGCGCGCGAGTTCCTCCGCCAGGCGCCAGCGGGGGGCTGGCTCCCGGCAGGCGCCGCCGCCGACCTCCTGGGCTGTTACGGCATAACCCTCGGTGATCCCGCGGCCGCCACCGAGGTGACCGTCCGGGTCACCGCCGACCGCACCTTCGGCCCGCTGGTGGTGCTCGGGATCGGCGGGGCCTCCTCGGCCCGGCTCACGCCGCTGACCGACACCGACGCGGAAAATCTGATCCGCTCGGTCCGCCCCGCGCCGCCGCGGCCCGAAGGCCGCCCCGCGGCCGAACTGCGCGACCTGCTGTTGCGGGTCGCCCGGCTCGCCGACGACCTGCCCGAGGTCACCGACCTCGACCTGGCCGGCCCGGACGGGACCGTGGTGGCGAACGCGCGAATAAAGCTAGAACACTACGAGTCACAGGACCCGTTCCTGCGGAAGCTGAGCTGATCCGGCCGCACAGTTGATACGGCAGGAACGCTGACACGCCAGGATAGCTGCCGGTTACTGTGAGCAATCATCAGGCTACGTTCAGATAATAAGGGGGTTTACCGTGACTGAGACTGAACCGGGGCCGTTGACCAGCGGCGAGCTCGACGCGCTGGACGCGTGGTGGCGGGCCGCGAACTACCTGTCGGTGGGGCAGATCTACCTGATGGACAATGCGCTGCTGACCGAGCCGCTGCGGCCGGAGCACGTCAAGCCGCGGCTGCTCGGGCACTGGGGCACGACCCCCGGGCAGAACATGATCTACGCGCACCTCAACCGGGTGATCAAGAACTCGGACCTGGAGATGATCTACATTTCCGGGCCGGGGCACGGCGGGCCTGGCGTGGTCGCCAGCACCTACCTGGAGGGCACCTACACCGAGCGGTACCCGCACATCACCCGGGACGCCGCGGGCATAGGCCGGCTGTTCAGGCAGTTCTCGTTCCCCGGCGGCATCCCCTCGCACGTGGCCCCGGAGACACCTGGCTCGATCCACGAGGGCGGTGAACTCGGCTACTCGCTGGTGCACGCGTACGGGGCGGCCTTCGACAACCCGGACCTGATCGTGGCCTGCGTGATCGGCGACGGCGAGGCGGAGACCGGGCCGCTGGCCACGAGCTGGCACTCCAACAAGTTCCTCGACCCGACCCGCGACGGGGCGGTGCTGCCGATCCTGCACCTGAACGGGTACAAGATCGCCAACCCGACGGTGCTGGCCCGGATCCCGCACCGGGAGCTCACCTCGCTGCTCAACGGTTACGGTTACCAGGTCCACTGGGTGGAGGGCGATGACCCGAAGCTGGTGCATCAGCAGCTCGCCGCCACCATGGATACGGTGATCAAAGAGATCCACGCCATCCAGCGGCGGGCCAGGCAAGACAGCACCGCGACCAGGCCACTGTGGCCGGCCATCGTGCTGAAGACGCCCAAGGGCTGGACCGGGCCCAAGGTGGTGGACGGGCTGCCGGTGGAAGGGACCTGGCGGGCGCACCAGGTACCGATCGACGCGGCCCGCACCGACCCCGGGCACCTGGCCCTGCTTGAGTCGTGGCTGCGTTCCTACCGGGCGGAGGAGCTGTTCGACGCCGAAGGCACGCTGATACCCGAGCTGGCCGCGCTGGCGCCGCAAGACGACCGGCGGATGAGCGCCAGCCCGCACGCGAACGGCGGCGTCCTGCTGCGCGACCTCAACCTGCCCGACTTCAGGGACTACGCCGTCGCGGTGGCCACGCCGGGCGATCAGATGTCGGAAGCGACCCGGGTGCTCGGCGCCTGGCTCCGCGACGTGATCAAGGCCAACCCGTCGAACTTCCGGCTGTTCGGCCCGGACGAGACCGCATCGAACCGGCTGGGTGACGTGTTCGAGGTGACCAACCGGGCCTTCGACGGGGAGATCATCGACGGCGACGATCATCTCGCGCCCGACGGCCGGGTGATGGAGGTCCTGTCCGAGCACATGTGCCAGGGCTGGCTGGAGGGCTACCTGCTGACCGGCCGGCACGGGATGTTCAACTGCTACGAGGCGTTCATCCACATCATCGACTCGATGTTCAACCAGCACGCCAAGTGGCTCAAGGTGACCAGGGAAATCCCCTGGCGGCGCCCGGTCGCCTCGCTCAACTACCTGCTCTCCTCGCTGGTGTGGCGGCAGGACCACAACGGGTTCAGCCACCAGGACCCCGGTTTCATCGACCACGTGGTGAACAAGAAGGCCACGATCGTCCGGGCGTACCTGCCGCCGGACACGAACACGCTGCTCTCGGTGGCGGACCACTGCCTGCGCTCGCGGCACTACGTCAACGTCGTCGTGGCAGGCAAACAGCCCCAGTGGAACTGGCTGACGATGGACCAGGCCGTCATCCACTGCAGCCGGGGTGCCGGGATCTGGGAGTGGGCGTCGAACGACGCGCCGGACGTACCGGACGTGGTGATGGCGTGCTGCGGCGACATCCCCACCTTGGAGACGATGGCCGCGGTCTCGCTGCTGCGCGAGCACCTGCCGGAGCTGAAGGTGCGGGTGGTCAACGTGGTCGACCTGATGCGGCTGCAGCCCGAGACCGAACACCCGCACGGCATGTCCGACGCGGAATTCGACGCGCTGTTCCCCGTCGACCGGCCGGTGATCTTCGCCTACCACGGCTACCCGTGGCTGATCCACCGGCTGACCTACCGGCGGCACGGGCACGACAACCTGCACGTCCGCGGCTACAAGGAGGAAGGCACCACCACCACGCCCTTCGATATGGTGATGCTGAACGACCTGGATCGCTTCCACCTGGTCATGGACGCGATCGACCGGGTTCCCGGGCTGGCGGCCTCGGCCGGGCACGTCCGGCAGCTGATGGCGGACAAGCGGCTCACCTGCCGCGCCTACACCCGCTCCCGCGGCGAGGACGCCCCCGAGATCGAGGACTGGAAGTGGCCGTACTGAGTCAGATCCTGGTCGTCAACGCCGGGTCGAGCAGCCTCAAGCTGCGCGTCCTGGGCGACGCCGACGAGGTCACCGGCTCCGCCGACCTTCCTCCGGAGAAGGACAAGGCGGCCCTGGAGGCGACGATCGAGGGGTTCGGTGAGGTGCACGCGGTCGGTCACCGGATCGTGCACGGCGGCGACGAGTTCCGCGGCCCGGTGCTGATCGACCCGTCCGTCCGGCAGCGGCTCGGCGCACTCACCGACCTGGCTCCGCTGCACCAGCCCAAGTCGCTAGCCGCCCTGGACGCGGTGACCGAGGTGCTGCCTGACGTGCCCGCCGTCGCCTGTTTCGACACCGCGTTCCACGCCACCATCCCGGCCGCCGCCGCCACCTTCGCGCTGCCCGCCGAGTGGCGGGAGCGCTGGTCGCTGCGCCGCTTCGGATTCCACGGCCTCTCCCACGCCTACGTCTCGCGCCGGGCCGCGGACCTGCTCGGTGTTAGCTCATCCGACTCCGACTCCGACTCCGACTCCGGCCCCGGCTCCGGCCTCCGGCTGGTTAGCTGCCACCTCGGCGCGGGCGCGTCGCTGGCGGCGGTACGGGACGGGCGCAGCGTGGATACCACGATGGGCTTCACCCCGCTGGACGGCCTGGTCATGGCCACCCGCTCCGGTTCGGTCGACCCCGGGCTCGTGCTGTGGCTGCAAACGCACGCCGGGATACCCGCGGACGAACTCGGCGACGCCCTGGAGAACCGGTCAGGGCTGGCCGGCCTGGCCGGGACGGGCAACCTGCGCGAGATCCTGGCCCGGGCCACCGCGGGCGAGGCCCAGGCCGAGCTGGCCCGGGAGGTCTACCTGCACCGGCTGGCCGCCAGCGTGGCCGCGATGACCGCCGCCCTGGGCGGCCTGGACGCGCTCGCGTTCACCGGCGGCGTCGGGGAAAATTCGGCCGAGATCCGGTCCCGGGCCGCGGCCCGGCTCGGCTTCCTCGGCGTCTATGTCGACAATGATCGGAACGGCACTGCCCCCAGCGACCGGGACATCAGCCCGCCAGGCGCCCCGGTCCGCGTCCTGGTGATCAGCGCCCGCGAAGACATCGAGATCGCCCGCCAGGTTCGCGACGTCATACCCGCGTAACCGGCCCGTGCGAAACTGGCCGTGCGAAACCGCCCGTGCGAAACTGGCCTCCAGCCTCCAGCCTCCAGCCTCCAGCCTCCAGACGGCAGATCGGAGCCCAGGTCATGCCTTCATCAGTTCCCGTCATCGACCTCGCGCCCTGGCTCAGCGGCGACGCGGCGGGCCGCGCCGCCGTCGCCGCCGAGGTTGACGCCGCGCTCCGCAGCGTGGGCTTCTTCCTGATCACCGGGCACGACGTGCCGGACGAGCTGCCGGCCGACCTCCGGGCCCAGGCCCGGGCGTTCTTCGCGCTGCCGGCGCAGGCCAAGCAGCGCTACGCGGTCACCGTCGGCGGCCGGGGCTGGCTGCCGCCCGGCGTCGAGGCGAACGGCTACGCCGAGGGCACCGCGACGCCGCCGGACCTGAAGGAGTCGTTCGCGGTCGGCGCCGACACCCCGACCGGTGACCCCGACGTCGACGGGTACTGGTTCCAGCCCAACGTCTACCCGGCCGAGATCCCGGCGCTGCAGGCCGCGGTTGTCGCCTACCTGGCCCGGATGCGCGCGCTCGCCGACGAGCTGCTGGTGATCTGCGCGGCCGCGCTCGGCCTGGAATCCGACTTCTTCACCCGGCACACCGGACACGCCACGCACACCATGAACATCAACTGGTACCCGCCGATGGCGGTGGCCGGCCAGCCAGAAGCCGGCCAGTTCCGGATCGGCCCGCACACGGACTTCGGCACGGTCACGATCCTGGACCGGGAACCGGGCCGCGGCGGCCTGCAGGTGTGGACCGAGCAGGACGGCTGGGAAGACGCGCCGTACGTGCCGGACGCGCTCACCATCAACACCGGCGACCTGCTCGCCCGGTGGAGCGGCGGCCGGTGGAAGTCCAACCGGCACCGCGTGCTGCCGCCACAGGCCGAGGCGCCGGAGGAGGACCTCGTCTCGCTCGTCTACTTCTATGAGGCCGACCACGACGCCGTGATCGAGTCACTGCAGCCCCCGATCGGCCTGCCGAACGAGTTCGCCCCCGTCATCTCAGCCCAGTTCCTCAAGAAACGCCTGGACGCGATCACCGTCGGCTAATCACCGTCGGCTAATTACGGGCGGTTACCCGCCCCGGTGCCGACTTTCGAATTGGCATTCCCTCCGGGCAGTGCGCCTGAGCCTGGTGTCGCAGTTACTACAGGTTCGCGTGAGCCTCACCTAAGTCGATCGCGGATGATCGTGGATCGATACCACCGCTCTGGGGGTAGTACAGATCCACAATCATGGTTAGCGCCGATTCTTGCGCCCCGGAGCCGGGGTCAGATTGTGTCCCGTGGGCGGCCGTCGCCGCGCGTGGGGAAAGCTGGATAGCATCCGGGATCATGACCACACAGTCGGCGCCGCCCCGTGAGCTGGCCGCGGCGTTGCGCGCCGCCGGGCTGAACGGCGTGGATGACTCGGTCCGCCGGCGGGCCGAGTACTCCTCCGACGCGTCCAACTACCGGGTCGTGCCGACCGTGGTCGCCTTCCCCCGGCACGTGGACGAGGCGGCGGCCGCGCTGGGCGCGGCCCGGCAGCTCGGCGTGCCGGTCACCTGCCGGGGCGGCGGCACCTCCATCGCCGGCAACGCCGTCGGCACCGGCCTGGTGCTGGACTTCTCAAGGCACCTGAACCGGGTGCTCGCGATCGATCCGCAGGAGCGCACCGCGGTGGTCGAGCCCGGCGCGATCCTGGACGACATCACCGTGGCCGCCGCCGGGCACGGGCTGCGGTTCGGCCCCGATCCGTCCACCCACGCGCGGGCCAGCATCGGCGGTTCGATCGGGAACAACGCCTGCGGCTCCCGGGCGCTGCGGTACGGCCGTACCGCCGACAACGTGGTGAGCCTGGACGTGCTGACCGCCTCGGGGGAGTGGCTGGCGGCGCGGCGTTTCGGCCGTGACGGCCTGGCCGCCGCCGGGCCGGCCGGGGTGGCGCTCGACGCGCTGGTCGCCGAGCACCTAAGCATGATCCGCACCGAGTTCGGCCGGTTCACCCGGCAGGTGTCCGGCTACTCCCTGGAGCACCTGCTGCCGGAGAACGGCGCGGACCTGGCCAAGTTCCTGGTCGGCACCGAGGGCACCCTCGGCCTGGTGGCCGGCGCGACGGTGCGGCTGGTGGCGTCGCCGAAGGCGGTGGCGCTGGCCGTGCTCGGTTACCCCGGCATGCCGGAGGCCGCCGACGCGGTGCCCGGCCTGCTGCCGCACGACCCGGTGGCGCTTGAAGGCATGGACGCGCGGCTGGTCGAGGTCTTCCGGGCCCGCCGCGGCGCGGCCGCCGTACCCGGCCTGCCCCGGGGGCAGTCCTGGCTGTTCGCCGAGACGGCGGGGGAGACCGAGGCGGAGGCGCGGGCTGAGGCCGAGCGGCTGATCGCCGACGGCGGCGCCCTGGACGCAGCCGTGGTCACCGGCGGGCCGGCCCGCGCCCTGTGGCGGATCCGCGAGGACGGCGCCGGCCTGGGCGGCCGCACCCCGGCGGACGCGCCGGCCTGGCCCGGCTGGGAAGACGCCGCGGTCCCGCCCCGGCACCTGGGCGCGTACCTGCGTGACTTCGGCGCGCTGATGGCCGAGCACGGCCTGGACGGCCTGACCTACGGGCACTTCGGCGACGGCTGCGTGCACGTCCGCATCGACTTCCCATTCGCGACCGAGCCGGGCCGCTACCGGCCGTTCGTCGTCGCCGCCGCGCAGCTGGTGGGCAAGTACGGCGGCTCGATGTCCGGCGAGCACGGCGACGGCCGGGCCCGCGGCGAGCTGCTGCCGTACATGTACTCACCCGAGGCCATCGACACCATGGCCGCGGTGAAGGCGGTATTCGACCCGGGCAACCTGTTCAATCCGGGCGTGCTGGTCGACCCGAGGCCGGTCGACGCGGACCTGCGGGTGCCCCAGGCCCGCCCGCTGCGCACCGGGCTCGGCTTCGCCTATCCCCACGACGACGGTGACCTGTCGGTGGCGGTACACCGCTGCACCGGCGTCGGCAAGTGCCGCGCCGACACCACCGCGGGCGGGGGAGTGATGTGCCCGTCCTTCCTGGCCACCAGGGACGAGAAGGATTCCACCCGCGGTCGCGCCCGGGTGCTGCAGGAGCTCGCGAACGGCACGCTGGTCAAGGGCTTCGGTTCGGCCGAGCTGGCCTCGTCGCTGGACCTGTGCCTGTCGTGCAAGGGCTGTTCGTCGGACTGCCCGGCGGGCGTGGACATGGCCACCTACAAGGCCGAGGTGCTGCACCAGCGGTACCGGCGCCGGCTGCGCCCGGCCGCCCACTACTCGCTGGGCTGGCTACCCCGCTGGGCCAAGCTGGCCGCCCGTGCCCCGGGCTTGGCGAACGCCCTGCTCGGTAACCGGCCGCTGTCCGCGGTGGCCAAGCGGCTGGGCGGCATCGACGCCCGCCGGCCCTTGCCGGCCTTCGCTCCCTCCGGTTTCCGCGACTGGTTCGCCGCCCGGCCCGCCCGGCCCGTCCGGCCTGCCAAGGTCGGCAACCTAGAAGCCCCAGAAACCCCAGAAACCCCAGAAGCCCCCGGAGTCCCAGAAACCCCGCGAGCCCCGGTCCTGCTGTGGGTGGACACCTTCACCGAGCACTTCGCGCCCGAGGTCGGCCAGGCCGCCGTGCGGGTGCTCGAGGCGGCCGGCTACGCGGTGCAGCTCACCAGCCAGCCCGTGTGCTGCGGGCTGACCTGGATCTCCACCGGCCAGCTGGACGGCGCGCGCAAGCAGCTGCGGCGCAGCGTGGCGGCCCTGGACGCCGCGGTCCGGGCCGGCATCCCGATCGTGGGGCTGGAACCTTCCTGCACCGCGGTGCTGCGCGGCGAGATCACCGAGCTGCTGCCCGGCGACCCGCGCGCGGCGCAGGTCCGCGCGGCCACCCGCACCCTGGCCGAGCTGCTAGCGGCCACGCCCGGCTGGGCACCGCCCGACCTGGAAGGCGTGCCCGCGGTGGCCCAGCCGCACTGCCACCACCACGCGGTCATGGGCTGGCAGCCGGACGCCGCGCTGCTGGACCGGGCCGGCGCGAAGGTGGACGCGGTCGGCGGCTGCTGCGGGCTGGCCGGCAACTTCGGCGTCGAACGCGGCCACTACGAGGTCTCGGTGGCCGTGGCGCAGACCGCCCTGCTGCCCGCCGTGCGCCACGCCCCGCCGGGCGCCGTGGTGCTGGCCGACGGCTTCTCCTGCCGCACCCAGCTCGACCAGCTCGCCCACGTCAACGCCATCCACCTGGCCCAGCTCCTAGCCAGTCACCTGCCGGACCAGCCCTAAGCGCTAGTGGCCAGCCGCCTGCCGACCAGCGCTAGCTTCCGGCTTGCGGCCCCAGGCGAGGAAGGTCAGGTGCGGCATCACGAGCGTGCGGGGGTCATCGAGATGCTCGCGGAGCGCGCGGTCCAGCTCGTCAAGCTCCCGCTCGCCGGCCAGCCCGAGCTCGAGGATCGCCGGGCGCATACTGCGCACTAGCTCAAGGCGGACGGTGCGGCGCGTGTCACCGGACCGGTAGACGTTCGCCCGCGCCTCGACCCCGATATCCTCCAGGCCCGCCTCGCGATACAGCTCGGTCAGGCGGCGGCCGATCAACAGATCGGCGCCGTTCCGGCCGAACGCGGCCTGAAAGATCTCCGATACCCGGGTCCAGGCCGGGTGGGCCGGGTAGCACAGCCCATATTCGCCGTCCGGCTCCAGGCCGGCGATCCAGCCGCCGCCTCGGGCCAGCCGCACCATCTCGGCGACCACAGCCGCCGGATCGGGCACGGTCACCAGCAAGGTGCGGGCGTGCACCAGGTCGAACGAGCCGCAGGGGAGCCCGGTGCGCCGGGCATCCGCCGCCACGATGTCGACGTTGCCGAGCCCGCGCTGACGGACGAGCTCGCGGGCCATGGCGACATGGACCGGGTCGGCGTCCAGGCCCACGACGCGCCCACCCGAACCAACCCGCCCGGCCAGCAGCTCGAGGATCCCGCTCGGCCCGCAGCCCAGGTCGATCGCGTCCTGGCCCGGCCCGATGCCCACCCGGTCAAGCAGCGCGGCGCTGTCCGGCCGCAGTTCTTCGGACTGGCGCTGCAGCCGCGCGCTTTCTCCTCGGTCGCGCCCCAGCGCGTAGACGTCGACGGCCGAAGGCTCCACCGCCGCAGCCGTCCTGGTCACAGATTCTGGCATGTTTCTACCTCCTGCTCCCTCGAGTCCGCTTCGAGTCCGTCTCAGCGCCAGTCTGGGTCGGCCCGTCCCATGGCCGCCATCCGACGTTCTGCGGATGGCCGGCCCGCGGCGTCCGGAGTACCGTGGGTCGGGGATCGTGATGACAGCTTCGATGACGGCCAGCGAACGGGACCTGCGCGCCCTGGCCGGGATGGTCAGCGACCACCGGGCCGACCTTCCGGCGCAGGGGCTGCCGATGTCCTTGCTCAGCGATCTGGCGAGCCAGATCCGCTGCGACGCGGTCCTGTTCGAGGGCCTGGACAGTAAGAGGCAGGGGACCTGGTTCGCGGAATCGTTTCCCGCTGACGACGGCACCCCGGATGATGGCCTCGCCCAGGCCCACTGGCAGCATTACTGGGACTGTCGGCCGTGCAGCCACCCCGACCGCACCGGCGATGTGCGCTCGGTCATCAAGATCGCGGACTTCTACTCAGCCCGGGAATGGCACAGCACCGGCATGTACTGCGACCTCTACCAGCCGCAGGGGATCGAACACGAGCTGATGCTGACCCTGCCCGCCGCGCCCGCCCCGCCTCGCCGGACCCTGGGTCCAGGCCGGACCCTGCGGCTGTTCCTGTTCCGCGGGCCCGGCGCTGACTTTTCTGAGGCGGACCGCGCCCTGCTCACCCTGCTGCGCCCGCATCTGCACCAGGCTTACCTCGACGCCGAACGCCGCCGCCACCCTGTCCCCGAGCTCACGGCCCGGCACTGGCAGCTGCTTGACCTGCTTGCCGCCGGGCACACCAACGCACAGATCGCCCGGCGGCTTGGCCTGTCCGAAGGCACCGTCCGCACGCACCTGGAAAATATTTACCGTCGGCTCCAAGTCTCGAGCCGCACAGCCGCGGTCACCCGCGCCTTCCAGGACCCTGCCGCGCCGTCAGCAGCGCCCGCGGACCGCAGGCTGGCCGCAGCTGACGGCGAAATTTGACCTCGCCCCTGGGGCCTGCCTGAAGCTGATCTCACCGGGCTCACCGCCCGGATGAGGAGGGCACCGTGGGAGCTGCAGACCACGTGGGACTAATGACCAGTGGCGCGTTCGCTCGCGCTTCCGGGCTCTCCCGCAAGGCGCTGCGCCTGTACGACGAGCTCGGCCTGCTGCGCCCGGCGCAAGTCGATCCGGTGTCGCAGTACCGGCGCTACGACCCGGCCCAGCTCGAGCAGGCCCGGCTGGTAGCGTGGCTCCGACGCCTGGGCATGCCGCTGGCCAGGATCCGCGCGGTGAGTACGCTGCCGCGGGTCCAAGCCGCGGCTGAGCTGGCGGCGTACTGGGACCGGGTGGAGGCCGAGACCGCGGCCAGGCGCGAGCTTGCCACGTTCCTCATAGGCTTCCTGTCTGGAAGGGACACTGCCATGCGCGATGGTCAGGGGACGCTCGCCGTCCGGTGCGGGGTGCAGTCCGATATCGGCCTGCACCGCCAGGACAACGAGGACTCCGCGTACGCCGGCGCCCGGCTGCTCGCGGTCGCTGACGGGATGGGCGGTCATGCCGGCGGCGAGGTGGCCAGCGCGGCCGTGATCGAGGCGCTGCGCCCGCTGGACACCGAGGTGCCGGCCGGCGAGCTGCTCAACGCGCTTGATCACGCGGTCCGCCGGGCCAGCAGCGCGCTACGCGACATTGTCCTGCAGGACCCGTCGCTACTCGGCATGGGAACGACGCTGACGGCGCTGCTGTGGTCGGGTTCGCAGCTGGGGCTGGTCCACATCGGCGACTCCCGGGCCTACCTGGTCCGCGACGGTGAGGTGTTCCAGATCACCCATGACCACACGCTGGTTCAGTCCCTGCTGGACGAGGGCAAGATCACGGCCGGCGAAGTCGCCTCGCATCCGCAGCGATCGCTGCTGCTGCGGGCGCTGGGCGCGGGCAACTTCGAGCCCGATCTCCAGCTGCACGAAGCCCGGCTCGGGGATCGCTACCTGCTCTGCTCCGATGGCCTGCACGGGGTCGCCGACGCCGAGTCCATGGCCCGGGTGCTGCTCACCATCACCGATCCGGACCAGGCCGCCAAGGACCTCATCGCCCTGGCCATCGACGGCGGCGGCCCCGACAACGTCACCTGCATCGTGGCCGACGTGGTAACCCCAGCCGATGTCGAAACCTCAGCCGACCTTGTAACCACAGCCGATGTCGAAACCTCAGCCGACCTGGTAACCCCAGCCGACCTGGTAACCCCAGCGGCCCCAGCATCAGATCCCGCCTAGCCGTTCCGGTCCGCCCGCACGGCCAGGGCCCCAGCGGCCCCGGCCAGTGCGGCCCCGCCGGCGGAACCGACGACGAGCCACCGGCCCATCCGCGGCAGCTCGCGCCACGATGCCAGGCTGGCCACCACGTCGAGGGCATCGGAGAGAGCGCCCGCGGCCACCCACGCGCTGGCCGGGCCGGCCCCGGTGGCCGGGCCTTGCCGGGCCGCCGGTCCCTGCAGGGCCGCCAGTGCCCCTAGCCCCAGCGCGAGGTCACGTGCTCCCAGCGCCCGCCCGAACACCCGTGCGCCCAGTTCATCCGCCGCTCCGCCCACCCACGGCCGAGCCGGGACCGATGGCCAGACCAGCGCGGTCAGGCCGAGCGCGACCCGCCCGGCCGCCACCGCCCTGGCCCCACTCCGCAGCAACTCCGGGACAGCAATCGATGTCACCTGTGCTCTTCCCTCCAGCCCCCCAGCACGCCAGCCGAGGCACCACGATCTTAGCCGGGTCCCCCAACAGCAAGTTCGTTGCCGTTACGGCAGGTAGTTGGGCGCGAGCTGGCCGGGATCCTGGTCGTCCCGGCCCATGGCCTCAAAGCCACGGCCGCCGGGACCGGGCACCCAACAACCGAAGCATCAAATCATCCCAAATATGCATAAAAGGCGCAATCGGGAGTTGCCGCCCCGAGATCGGCCCGTACCGATGGAACATTGGGCCGGTCTGGTGCGGCCCAACGGTCCATCGGTCCGGTGGCGGCGCGGCCCGCGGCGGGCGGGCCGGGCCGGGTGGGGGCAACGGCGGTTCCTGGCGGGGCGGCCGGGAATGGAGGGGCTGGGAGCAACCCCTCCAGCTAGGCGACCCTGCC
>Ga0302235_10002348_pt1 | contig 13697 bp, 10 predicted proteins | sample II_Palsa_N3_3_FD_193577 | JGI IMG/M metagenome (GOLD analysis project Ga0302235, IMG submission 193577) | Peat permafrost microbial communities from Stordalen Mire near Abisko, Sweden - II_Palsa_N3_3 | ecosystem: Environmental > Terrestrial > Soil > Palsa > Peat permafrost | place: Sweden... | reverse complement strand
TCGACGGCGATCAGGGCCAGGATCAGGCCGCCGGCGACCAGCGCGATCACCGACAACGCCGACCCGAAGCGGCCCGATGAAGTCTGCGCCGGTCCGCCGCTGGATTCAACCACGCTCATGGGCGGAACCCTACGCACGGACAGTTCCGAGAACGTTACGGCAGGGCCGCAATACTCCCTATTCGGCGGCCCGGTTCGCGAGTTCGCGTTCGATCAGCGCAACCAGGTCTGGCCGCTCGCTCAGCCCCCACAGCACCTCGGCTGGTATCCCGAGCTGGCGGGCGGCCTCGCTGACCGCGGGCCGGAGCATGCCCAGGGCCTGGGCCAGCCCCTCGTCCCGGGTGTAGGTCGGCGGCAGGTCGTCGAGCGACAACCCGCCGGGCCGGTGGAACGCCCCGTCCCGGCCGGGCAGCCAGGCCTCGCGCGCCGCGGCCTCGCCCATCACCGACCTGGCCTCCGCCACGGTGGAGTCGCTGAACGAGGTCAGCACGGATCGCTCGACCACCCCGGCCACCAGGCGGCGGTTCGGCGCGAGCAGCACGTTCCAGACGTATTCGGACCGGGCGTGGCCGGGGTGGGCCAGCGCGAAGCCCAGGCCGTCGACCTCGGCCGCGGGATCGAACCCGTCCAGCCCGCGCTCGTTGCGCCCGAAGTCGACCGTGATCGTCACGTACCCGGCGGCGTTCGGGGTCCGGGCGCGGACCTGCACCGCCTGCCGGACGCCCATCGCGCGCAACTGGACCAGCCACGGCCCGTATCCGTCGCGGGCGAACCACGCGTCAGGGTTGCCCTCGAAGTACGCCTCCAGCTCCTTGGAGCGCTGGTACAGCCGGGGCGGCGGCAGCAGCGCCTGCTCGCCGGTGGCGGCGTTCTCGCCGATGAGGAACGGCGTGGCCGCGACCTTCTCGAGCAGTTCGGCCCGCCGCCCGGCCGCCGCCTCGTCCAGCGCCCACGCGATCCGTTCCAGGTCGGCCTGGTGCTGGGCCTCATTGAGCGCCGCGATGTCCAGCCCGTCGTACCGGGGCAGGACGATCTGGAGCACCTCGGCCACCACGTCCGGCACGGTGAGCTGCAGCGCCGCCAGGAAGGGCTCGGCGGCGGGGGAGTCGGCGACGGCCCGCTTGACCGTGGGCAGGCTGCTCGGCACCGGACCGGGCAGGTACACGGCCGGGCGGCCCTGCTCGTCGAACGGCGCGACCTGACGCCCGTCCTCCAGCCGGATGACCGGCTTGACCCCAGCGGCCGGCCACAGCGACGGATAGCCGGCCAGGAACCGGTAGAAGCGCGTGATCCACAGGTCGTTCTGCTCCTCCAGAAACGCCTCGGTTATCCGCGTCACTACGGTCTCGGGGGTGACCTCGTCGACGCCGATCTCGTCCCGCAGGTACCGCCACAGCACCGGCGTGCGCCCTTCGCTGACCGCCCCGTCGGCGAACCAGACCGGCCGCCCCGCCCCGCTCAGCGCACCGAGCTGGCCAGGGTCGAGCAGCCCGAGCACCTCCGGGCTGCCTGCCAGCAGCAGGTCGACGGCCACGCCGTAGCCGCCGCCCGCCACCGGGATCAGCGCCTCGGCGGTCAGCGCGTCACCCACCGCGTCGAACAGCGGCCGGAACATCGAGCCAGCCGGGAAGCGCTCCGCGTCCAGCGGCAGGGTCTGCAGCGCGTCGGCTGTGAGCAGGCCCTCGTCGCGCAGTTCCGGCAGCACGTCGGCCAGCAGCGCGGCGGTCTGGCGCACCAGCGCCTGGTTCGACGGGTCGTCGGCGGGGATGTTGTCCCGGGCCGGCGTGGTCCGGTACGGCCCCTGGATCAAGAAGCCGAGGAAGGTCTCCTTCTCGGTCGGGAAGAACACGGTCAGTGGCGAGGATCCCACCGCCGTGACCCGCCCGCCCTCCAGCCGGAACACGGCCTCCACCTGCTGCCCCGGGTGGCCCTGCACCGGACGCTGCCAGGCCAGCCACTCCTCCCGCCGCCCGTCCCTGGATACCGTCACGTGCCGGGCCGTCCCCGGCCGCGCGGCAACCGGCCGCGCGGCAACCGGCCGCTCCGCCCCCGGCTGCGAGGCAACCGAGCGCTCCACCACCGAGGCCTCCGCCGCGGGCCCGCCGGTCCGCAGCCGCTCCACGGTCCGCAGAAACAGCAAGATCCGCGGCTGGAGCGCGCCCAGCGCCGCCGCGATTTCCCGCGCCGCGACCTCGGCGGGCACCAGGTCATGGTCGAACGGGAACACGAACAGGGTCTCGACCAGCGGTCCGGCCAACAGCGCCTCCACCGGGAACGGCCGGACGTACGACTCGATCCGGAACGCCTCACCGCCGCTGTAGATACGCGGGCTCTTGGTGTAGGCGTACACCGACTTGAAGCCGATGCCGAACTTGCCGATCGCGGTCAGGTCGGCCGCCTTGTCGCTCTGGCCCACCCCGCACACGCCGCGGACGTCGGCTTCGGTGAAGGGCCGTCCGTCATGCCGCAGCTCCAGCCGGTCCTGGAACAGCTCGAAGGCCAGCTCGGTCGCGCCCGCGTCCTCGGCGTTCTGGATCAGCTCGAAGATGAAGTGGGTGCGCTCGCTATAGAGTTGCCCGAGCAGGTCTAGCACGGCCGTGTCCCAGCCGTACCGGGCGATGTTCTCCTCGCGGATCTTCTGGTAGTCGGCTGGCAACGCCGTTCCTTCCGGTTCTGGTCCGTGCGCAGAATCTACTCCGGGCGGCGGACCGGTCCCGCGCGCCGATCACCAGGAGCCACGTATTCGTCTCAGATCACTGCTAAACCGGTTATTCGTTTGCGTACCTTTCGGTTCAGACGCGAAGAACTTTGCGACTTTGCCTGAGTCATCCCCGCCTAAGTAGCTAATTTGGATGGGGAGCCTGCACGGTGACTTCGCTCTGTAGTATCCGAAGTACACAGGGTGCCAAAGGTCACCGTGACCGGTGTCCGTGGGAGGAATTATGGCCGCATCTGCCTCGCCAGCTTTGGCGATGACCCTGTCCGGGAAGTCCCAAGAGCTAACGGTCGTCCGATGAGCCGCCAGTTCGCATGGGGGGACCCATCGATGGCTGCGCAGCGTGACGACCGGCATCGTCCGTTGCCGTCGGCGCAGTGCTCGTTGTGCGGGATCGCGCTGCCGACCGGCCTGATGGTGCCCGACGGAGGCCAGGCTTGCGCCGACGTCCGCTGGTACTGCAAGGACGCCCAGTCGTGTACCGAGCGCTGGACCGCGAGCCTGCCCCGGCACGCGCATATCGCCCCGACCCCGGTCAGCCTGGCCCCGCCGCCGGCGCCCATGCCGATGGCGATCACGGCGAGCGACCCGGTGCCGGCCGAGCTGCTGAGCGCTCCCGAAGAGGCGTGGTCCATCGACCCGTCTTAGCGGGACGCCAGGCTGCGCAGGGCGTTCCTGATCGGCCTGCCCGCAAAGCGCAGCCAGCGCATGGTGGTGACGTCCAGGATGGCCCAGTTGCCGCTGTCCGCGCCGTCACGGTCCAGGCCGGTCACCTCGATCGGCCCGCCGCCCAGGTCGACCTGCCGCTGGTAGCTCAGGTGCAGGTGACCGTGCATCAGCCAGCGGGGGCGCACCGCCAGCACCACCTCGCGGAGCAGCCTTTGGTGCGCGTCGCTGCGCTGCAGGTCGGCGGGCGACCACCCGGACGGAACGGGCGGGAACGCGTGCTCGATGCCCGCCGGGCATTCGTGCGTGACCATCACGTCGGCGGGCCCGGCCGCCATGACCGATACGGCTTGGAGCCGGGTGATCTCCTCCTCGGGCCACCAGTCGGCGCCCTCGGTCCGTGCCGCGCGGTCCAGGCTGACCGCCCCGCCCAAGGCCAGCCAGTCCCGTCCGTGCCAGCGCCACCGGTGCCCGCGCGGCAGGTACCAGATCCGCTCCGTGACCTGCGCCCGCCCGTCCGGCCCCGGCCGGAGCCTGGCCAGCTGGGTGAAGTCCTCGTGGTTCCCGTCCACGAAGGACAGCTCGGCGCGGGCCGCCGCCAGCTCGGCGTCGAGCCGGGACAGGTACTCCTGCCCGCCGGGTCCGGGCCAGATGCCGAAGTCGCCCAGGTGCACGATCACCCGCGGCCCGTCGGCCGGCAGCAGCGCGGCCATCTTGCGCACCGCCCGGGTCGCCCACGCGGTGTTCCCGTGCCAGTCGCCCGCGACCCCGATGCGCTCGGGTACCCGTTCCATATGTCGCCAGCGTAGGCGAGAAACCACTTTCCGTTTGGCCAAAACGGGCATCGGGGGCTACGGTGAGGCATCTACCTGCGAAGACATCTGGGCGTTGACAGATGTCTACCCGCTCGTTTACCGTCGTTTTTCCCGCGTAAATATCGGAGGGGGGCGACGCATGCTGCGGATGCCGGCGGTTTCGGGTCTGACCTTGCGGAGCCCGCTCAGCGGGACCGGGACCGGGATCGGCGGACGTCGCTCGCCGGTCGAGGTCGTCGCCACCATGGGGACCTACCTGACCCGCACCCACGCCGCCGAGATCTCCGGGCTGCGTGCCGGCCCGTTCGGGCGGTGGGCCGACGGCGTCACGGCGATGCGCGCGGACTGCGTCGCCTTCGCGGACCACTGGCAGCAGCACAACGAGCAGGTCCTGCGGACCGCGGCGGCCGGGCCGCTGTGGGTCGTGCTCGGAGACTCGACCGCGCAGGGCCTCGGCGCGCCGAGCCCGGACGGCGGGTACGTCGGCCAGGCCCTCGACGCGATGCGGCGCCGCACCGGCCTGCCGTGGCAGGTGCTCAACCTGTCCGCGTCCGGTTCGCTCATCCGCGACGTGCTGCACCGCCAGCTACCCCGGCTGCCCGCCTCGGCGGACCTGGTGACCTGCGGCATCGGCGTCAACGACATCCTGTACACCGGCCCGGGCAAGCTGTTCGCCGACCTGCGCGCCCTGCTCGCGGCGGTGCCCGACCACACCATCGTGCTCGACCTACCGCTGCCGGACGGCTACGGCGGCCTGATCGGCCGGGCCGGCCGGCCCTACGTGGCGCGGATCAACCGGACCCTGTACGAGGCGGCCGCCAGCCGGGGCCTGCCGGTGGCCACGGTGTCGGCGCACTTCCAGCCGCCCTGGGCCGGGAAGTTGGCGTCCGACTGCTTCCACCCGAGCCAGGACGGCTACCGCGACTGGACCAGGGCGCTGCTCGCCACCCTGGACGCACGGACGGCGCAGGACCCTCAGCTAGCTGCCGACGCGGCTGCCTGAGCCAGCGGCACCCCGTCGACGGTAAGCGTGACCTCGATGTTGCCCCGGGTCGCGACCGAGTACGGGCAACGCTCGTGAGCCCTGGTCATCAGGTCCGCGGACTGTACCGCGGTCAGGTTCGGCGCGTGCAGGTCCAGCGACACCACCAGCCCGAAGCCGCCGTGACCGGTCGGGCCGATCCCGACCCGGGAGGTGATCTGCGACCCGGACGCGTCCAGATTGTGGCCGCGGGCGACGCCCAGCAGCGCGGACTGGAAGCAGGCGGCGTACCCGACGGCGAACAACTCCTCGGGGTTGGTGCCGGGCCCGCCCGGCCCGCTCATTTCCTCCGGAACCGACAGGTCAACCTCGAGCCGGCCGTCGGTGGTCCGGCCGTACCCCTGGCGCCCGCCGACCACCACCGCCTCCGCCGTGTAAAGAACCTTCTGAAGCTGAACGGCCATGGTGTGTTCCCTTCGAGTCAGCGATTCGTGCGTCCAGGTAGGTGAACCACGGCCCGTTCGGAAATATGTCAGATTCCGAACGGCCGTGGCGCGTGCTGGCCGGCCGGCCCGCCGCCGCCCGGCGCAAATGACTGGAAGGCCGCCCGGTGAGCGGGTTACACTCCCGGCATGGTCCAGCTGGCCTGCCTGCTCCTCGTGGCGCCGCACTGACGCGATCGGTCAGTGCGGCAGCCCCTCACGCGTGAGGGGCTTTTTCGTTTCCGGCCCCACGATGGACGAGGAGAGCCCGATGGACGAGGAGACGCCGCGGTTCCGCTACGACGCGCGGCTGGCGAACGAGATCGAGCTGGCCTGGCAGGACCGCTGGGAGCGCGAGGGCACCTTCCGCTCCCGGGTGGCCGGGCGGCCCAAGTTCTACCTGCTGGACTTCTTCCCCTATCCCAGCGGCATCGGGCTGCACGTCGGTCACCCGCTGGGTTACATCGGCACCGACGTGTTCGGGCGGTACCTGCGCATGACCGGGCACGACGTGCTGCACCCCTTCGGCTTCGACACCTTCGGGCTGCCCGCCGAGCAGTACGCCATCGACACCGGCCAGCATCCGGCCGTGACCGTACGGCAGAACGCGGCCGTCATGCGCCGCCAGCTGCGCCGCCTGGGCCTGGGCCACGACCGCGGCCGCGAGATCCTGACCAGCGACCCGTCCTTCTACCGCTGGACGCAGTGGATCTTCCTGCAGATCTTCAACAGCTGGTACGACCCGGACGCCGGCCCGCCGGGTGCGGGGGGCCGGACCCGGCCGGTCGGCGAGCTGGTCGCCGAGTTCGCCGCCGGGCAGCGCCCGGTCCCGGACGGGCGGGCGTGGGCCGCCCTGTCCGCCGCCGAGCAGCGGGACATCGTGGACGGTTACCGGCTGGCCTACCTGGCCGAACAGGTCGTCAACTGGTGCCCGGGCCTGGGTACCGTGCTGGCCGACGAGGAGGTGACGGACGAGGGCCGCAGCGCGGTGGGCAACTACCCCGTCTACCGCAGGCCGCTGCGGCAGTGGCTGCTGCGCATCACCGACTTCGCCGACCGGCTGCTGGCCGACCTGGACGGCGTGGACTGGCCGGAGCACGTCAAGCGCCTGCAACGCAACTGGATCGGCCCGAGCGGGGGACCGTACCGGCTGCGGGACTGGCTGTTCTCCCGGCAGCGGTACTGGGGCGAGCCGTTTCCCATCGTCTACGACGAGACCGATCCGGCCCGGCCGATCGCGCTGCCCGCGGACATGCTGCCGGTCACGCTGCCGGACGTGACCGACTTCCGGCCGCTGCCGCAGGACGACGCCAGCGATCCGGTGCCCGCTCTGGCCCGGGCCACCGACTGGGCGCAGGTCACCCTGGACCTGGGCGACGGCCCCAAACGCTACCGGCGCGAGCTGAACGTCATGCCCCAGTGGGCGGGCTCGTCCTGGTACTACCTGCGCTACCTGGACCCGTTCAACCAGACGGCTCTGGTCGACCCGGACATCGAGCGCTACTGGATGCGGCCGCGCGGCGTCGACCTGTACGTGGGCGGCGTCGAGCACGCGGTGCTGCACCTGCTGTACGCCAGGTTCTGGCACAAGGTGCTGTACGACATCGGCGTGGCGAGCACCCCCGAACCGTTCGGCCGGCTGTTCAACCAGGGCTACATCCTGGCCGACGCGTTCACCGACGCGCACGGCCAGTACGTGCCCGCGGCCGAGGTGACCCGCGAGCCGGACGGCTGGGCCTACCGCGGCCAGCCGGTCACCCGGCGCGCCGGGAAGATGGGCAAGAGCCTGAAGAACGGCATCAGCCCGGACGAGATCTACACCTCCTACGGCGCTGACACGCTGCGCCTGTACGAGATGGCCATGGGCCCGCTGGACGCCGACCGCCCCTGGCGCACCGACGACATGATCGGCATGCACCGGTTCCTGCAGCGCCTGTGGCGCCTGGTGGTGGACGAGTCGACGGGGGAGACGCGGCAGCCGCGGCAGCCGCCTGACGCGGAGGAGTCCCTGGACGCGGCCACCACCCGCCTGCTGCACCAGACGATCATCGCGGTCCGGGACGACTTCGCCGCGCTGCGGTTCAACACCGCGATCGCCCGGATCATCGAGCTGACCGCCCATGCCTCCCGGCTGGATCACGCACCGCGCGCGCTGACCGAGCCGCTGGTCCTGATGGTGGCGCCGCTGGCCCCGCACGTCGCCGAGGAGCTGTGGCAGCGGCTGGGGCATTCCGCCTCGCTGGTCTACGAGCCGTTCCCGCAGCCCGACCCGGCCCTGGCCGCCGAGCCCACCGTGACCCTGCCCGTCCAGGTCAACGGCAAGCGCCGCTTCACCCTCGAGGTTCCCGCCGCCGCCAGCGAGGCCCAGATCGCCGACCTGCTGCGCCGCCACCCCGAGTTCCCGGCAGCAGACGTCGCCCGGCTGGTCATCGTCCCCGGCAAGATCGTCAACGTCGTCCTGCGGTAGTCCGCCCTCTGCCGGTTCTGCGATGGTCAAGCCAGCAGCGATTCGTGGAGTAGCCACAGGCAACCGGTAGCCATAGGCGATCCAAGCGCGAGGGGTGCATGTAGCGCGGCAATTGGTGCGGCTTTGCAGGTATCAGCGCCGGGGGCCGGCCCTCCGGATAGGTGGAGCCATGGGCGGAGAGGAAACCTGAGATGGGCGAGAAAGGCAATCTGGTCGACATAGGCGAGGAAGTCTTCGAGAACCTGGCCGAGCAGGGCCCGCAGTTCTGGCTCGCCTACGAGCAGTACAAGGAATCCAGGAGCAGGATCACTCAGCCGCGGGCCGCACTGGGACCGGCGGAGGGCGCGCCGGACTCGGTGACCCAGCGGCTCAGACCCCCGGCCGCCGGGTAGCCCGGCCTGGCCTGGCTTGGTGCCCGGAGAGGGGATGCCCGATGTTGGCGTTGGCCGGCTACGGCGACCGCCGTGCGGGACGGGAATTGCGCCGTCAGGTCCCCAGCGGCGTCACGCCAGGCCCGGGTGGCCTCCTGGGATTGGAACTGGAATTTTCGGTGCGATCCAGAGCGGGCGGGCCGGTCCATTTCGGATCGCTGATCCACCGCCTGGCCATGGACGGCAGCGCGCTCGATCCCGGCGACCCGAACGCCTATCGCTGTTCGTGGGGCGGGGTCATCACGTCGGACGGCGCCGAGGCCGAGATCGCCACGCCGCCGGTACCCACCCGGCCGGGATTCACCAGCGAGATCCGGTCCTGGGCGGAAGCCGGGGTCACCGAGCTGCGCCGCGCGGTCCCCGCCGGGATCGAGCTGGCCGGGTACTCGGCCCATTTCAGCGCGGCCATGCCGGCCGGGCTCAATGAACCGGTTTGCAGGCTATACGCCAGGACGTTCGCGGCCGGCCTGATGCTGCTGATGGAACGCGCCGATTCCCCCGGCCTTCTCATCCGTCCCCGGCCAGGACGTACCGAACTGTGCGGGGAGTTCGTCACGGGGGAGTTGCTGCCCGCGGTGGCGGCGTTCGTGGCCGGGAGCACCAGAGTCTGCGCCATGTCGATCCGGAGGCGGAGCGCGAGGGCCCTGCTCCCGCCGCGCCTGGAGGTGCGGCTGGCCCCGGCGGTCCACCGCTACGGCTGGTATGTGGACCGCGGCGCGTTCGGCACCGACCTGCACGCGGCGTCCCGGCGGACGCTACTGCCGCGCGCGCAGGGCGGGACGATCTCGGCGCAGTCGCATCTGGAGCTGGCCTGGGCGGCGGCACGCCAGGCCCTAGCGGAGGACGCGGCGGACACCGATCTGCGGGCCGCCGACGCCATGGTCGCCGGATCCCTGCCCTTGCCGGCCGAGGACCCCCCGGCGGCCGGTCCGGACCGTCCCGAGGCTGGCGACGGTCCCCGGCCCGGCCCCGGTGACCAGGTAGCCCGGGAAACGCCGCCGCGCCTTGGCCCGCGCGCCCGGCGTGGGTTCGCCCTCCACCCGATCGCGGCGACCTGGGATTTCACCGTCTTCGCGGCCAACGGCCCGGAGCGGACCGCATACCTGTGCGTCCCCAGGGACAGCCTGCCCGGCTTTGCCGAACGGCTTGAGCACGGTGCGCTGGACGACGCCATCGCGGGTTATCTGGCCCGGTCGGCCCGGCGCCAGGTCCTTCCGGCCCGCCAGCAGGTTCTGTCCGCGCGCCAGCAGACCGCGCACTTGGGCCTCTACGACCGGATGGGCGCTCCCGCCGGGCTGCTCGCTCCCGAGCGCGACCCGCAGACCGGCCGCCGGGAGTCGGCGCGGCGGTCGGCCAAGCGGACGCTTACACGCCCGGGCAAGTCACGTCGGCGCGAAAACTCCGCGGACCGGCCACCCCGCCGCGAGGACCCCGCGTACCGGACCAGACCGCGATTCGCCCGCCGGGCGCTACTGGCCGTCGCCGTGTTCGCCGCCTTGCTCGCGGGCGTCGGCGCTGCCGTGGCTTGGCTCGGCCACGCGAGCGGCCCGCCTGCCGCCCCGCTGTCCTTCCAGCCGTCCGCGCTGTCCTTCCCGGCTGTGGCGGTGAAGTCCAGCACGACCAGGAACCTCACCATGACCAACGACAGCCGGTCGCCGGTCACCATCAGCCAGATACGTGTCAGCGGGCCCGGCCGGGATGACTTCTCGGTCCTGCCCGAGGACCGGCGCGCCCCGGCCGGCCAGGCTATCCAGGCGGACTCGTCACCCTTGTTCGCCTGCCCGCAGCCCATTCAACCCGCCGGGACCTGCACGGTCGCCGTCAGGTTCGCTCCCTCGGTGGCCGGGAAGCGCACGGCTCAGCTGCTGATCTACCTCACGTCCCCGCCGCGGCCCTGGACCGTCACCGTGACCGGCACGGGTACCGGTACCGGCACCGGCACCGGCACCGGCACCGGGGGTGGACACACCTTCACACCGCCACCACCGCCCCCACCCTCCGTTTCCGGCGTCTCGCCGGCCAGCGGGCCCGGGGCCGGGGGGACGACGGTCATGATCACCGGTGCCGGGTTCACCCCCGGGGCGACCGTAAGCGTGGCCTTCGGCACGGTCCAGGCCACGGACGTGGATGTCGTGTCGGCCACCGAGATCACGGCCGTCAGCCCACCCGGGGCCGGCACCGTGGACGTCATCGTCACCGTCGGCCCGCACTCCTCGGCCCTTACCGCCCCGAACCAGTTCGGCTACGTGCCGGCCGTGTCAGGTATCTCGCCGGCCAGCGGGCCGCCGGCGGGGGGGACACCGGTCACGATTACCGGTGCCGGGTTCACCGCCGGGGCGGCCGTGGCCTTCGGCTCGGTCCCGGCCGCGAGCATGACTGTGGTGTCCAGCACCGAGATCATCGCCACGAGCCCGGCCAGCCCCGCCACGGGCCCGGTCACCATCGTGGTCACTGTGGGCGGCGTCCCCTTGACTGCCACCGGTCCCGACCAGTTCACTTACCTACCGGCCATCACCGGCATCGACCCGATGAGCGGGACCTCGCTCGGCGGCACCAGGGTCATAATCACCGGGATCGGGTTCGCTCCCGGGATAACCGTGAAATTCGGCTCTGTCCAGTCCACGACGGTCAGATACATGTCCAGCACCGAGATCATCGCCGCCAGCCCCGGCACCGGCAGCCCGCCCGGCACCGCCAACGTGACCGTGGACATCACGGTCACCGTCGGCACGCTGACCTCGGTCGATACCTCCGCCGACTTGTTCACCTACAAGTAGGCTCGCCCGCGAAGGCCGCTGTGCCCTAGCCCGCCTGGGACGAGCCCGGGTTCAGCGGCAGATACTGGCCAGGGCCGCGCGCGCCGATCCTGGCCGCTCGAGCCAGGGGAAATGCCCGCAGTCCGGTTCGATCCGGTAGCGGGCGCCGGCCATGAGCGCGGCGGTGGCGATGCCGTGCTCGGGCGGGATCGGGCTGTCCGCGCCCAGCACGAACAGGGCCGGCATGCTCAGCGACGGCAGGCCGTCCTCGAGACTCTTATGCTCGAAGTGCCACTGAATCGACGCGAACGTCCCGGCGTAGCAGTCGACGGACAGGCCAAGCGGCGGCATCGGCGGGGCCTGATCGGGCCTGGAGAAGTAGCCGGGCCACACGATGGAAAGGCTCTCCAGGGCGTCTTCGGCGGCACCCTGGCCGACCAGGGCCTTCTCGTCCAGCTCACGGGCCCGTGCCGCCCGGTCGGGCAGGATCCGGCTGGTCAGGTTCCGTGCCATGTCGCTGACACCGCCATCCGGGATCGCACCGAGCGGGTCGATGACCACCAGGCCTGCCACCCGGTCCGGGTGCCGGACCGCCAGGTGCATGGCCAGGTGGCCGCCCCACGAGTGGCCGGCGACGTAGACGCGTCCGGTTCCGGCGGCGTCGAGGACGGCGACCGCATCGGCGACGTGCCGGCCGACGTCGAACGGCCCGCAGGTGAGGGATGGAGCCAGGCCGCGCTGCTGGTACCGGATCACGCGGAAGGCATCGGTCAGCTCGGCGGCCAGCGGCGCGGTGTAGTCCGAAAGGCCGGGTCCGCCGTGCATGATGAGCACGTCGGGCCCGGCGCCGGCCTGCCACGCGACGATCGTGCCTCCCGGCACCTCGGCGCGTAGCTCACCATCATGCCGACCGGACGGCATCGTCAGTCCTTGTGTAGCAGGTCCTTGGTCAAGGCGGTGTCCTCGGTGCCACGGTACAAGTAGATCCTGCCGTCGCGGAACCGCCACCAGTGGTGGATGTCCATCGCGGCGGACTTCCCGGTCGCCGGAGCGGTCGCGGCAAAGCGCGTCACCACCAGGACGTCCGTGTCGTTGGAGGCGAACGATAGGTGGGTGAACTCGGTGATCTGAAGGTTCTCGGCGAGCGCCTTGAAGAAGTTGGGTACCTCGGCTTTGCCCCGGTGGATCCCGTGCCAGGGCGCGATGTCGCTATCCGGGCAGGAAGCCCAGTCCACGTCATCGGTGAGCTGGTCGAGGATGAAGCCGGTGTCCCCGCGGCCGAACGCCTCGTACACGCTCTGTATGGTCTTGATCTTCGGGTCGGTCATGGCTGCCTCCGCTATGCAGTGACGGTATTTGCCCGAGGCTCCCACCAGGCGCGGGCGTGGAACATCACGGAAACTATGTAGTTCAGCTGACCAGCCCGCGGCGATAGGCCCAGGCGGTTGCCCCCGCCCGGTTGGTGACGTTGAGCTTGGCGAAGAGGTTGGCGACGTGACGTTCGACGGTGTGCACGCTTACTTCGAGGGCGGCCGCTATCTCGGAGTTGCCGTGGCCGCACGCCAGCAAGGTCAGCACCTCCGACTCACGGCGACTCAGCGGGATGGTCGTGGCCTGCTGGCCGAGATTAGCCAGCGGGTGGCCGAGTCCTCCCGCCCCCCACTGGCGGTGCAGCCGCTGTGCGGTGGCTGCGAAGCGGGCCGCGTCGGCCCGCCGGCCGAGCAGCCATTGCAGGCGGGCGATGTGCCATGCGGCCGCTCCCCATCCCACCGGCACACCCTGGATCAGGTTCCGCGGCGCGTACGGGAGGAGCTCGTCCAAGATCGGCCGGGCGAGATCGGCGGCGCGGCACCTCACCGCCGCCTCGCCGAGAATCGCCAGGCTCGCCAGGTACAGCGAGTCCCGCGGCAGGGCGGCGAAGCCGTCCGCCGCGAGCTCGTCGATCTCCCTGGTCGCCTCGGCGGTGCGGCCGGCCGCCGAGCTGACCAGGGCGCGCATGCAGCGCAGCGTGACCAGACCGGGAAAGCGCGTCACCGCATGCTCGATGTCGTCCTCGAGTTCGGCCAGTCGTCCCGCAGCCCAGTAAATGCGGGAAAGTTGCCCGATCCGATAGGCGTCTGCCGCGGGCAGGCCGAGGCGGCGCCCCAGGGCCGCCGCCTCGTGTGCCAGTTCCTCGGCCTCGTCGGCCCGCCCGGCGAAGATGGCCAGCAGCCCCCGGTAGATCAGCACCCACCAGCGCTGCAGCGGATTGCGGCGTGCCTCGCCGATCGCCGCCATCTGCTCCACATCGGCTGTGGCCAGGCCGACCGCGCCGAGCTGGTAGCGGTCGGGCACCAGCCACTGGTACGCGCGGAAGCGCAGATCCTGATCGCCTAGGCGGGTG
>Ga0302235_10002347_pt1 | contig 13697 bp, 15 predicted proteins | sample II_Palsa_N3_3_FD_193577 | JGI IMG/M metagenome (GOLD analysis project Ga0302235, IMG submission 193577) | Peat permafrost microbial communities from Stordalen Mire near Abisko, Sweden - II_Palsa_N3_3 | ecosystem: Environmental > Terrestrial > Soil > Palsa > Peat permafrost | place: Sweden... | reverse complement strand
CGGGGCCGCGTCTATCGCGGCAGCACGGTCGGCGGCCGGCGCAGAGGGCTGGCGGCGAGCTCGACGTCCGGAGCCCGGCTCGGCGGCCGGGACGGGAGCCGTTTCCGCGCCACCGCCGAACGCACTTGCGACCGACCTGAGCGCCGAGGTTACCTCGCTCGGGATGACCCAGAACGTATTGCCCGCGCCCTGCGCGAGCTGGGGCAGCGTCTGCAGGTACTGGTAGGCGAGCAGCTTGGGGTCCGGGTCGTTGTCGTGCACGGCCTGGAAGACCGCGCTGATGGCCTGCGCCTCGCCTTCCGCGGTAAGGATCTTGGCCTGCCTGACCCCCTCGGCCGTCAGGATGGCGCTTTGCTTCTCGCCCTCCGCGGTAAGAATCTTGGATTGCCTGACCCCCTCCGCCGTCAGGACCGCGGCCCGCTTCTCCCGCTCGGCACGCATCTGCTTCTCCATCGCGTCCTTGACTGATTTCGGCGGATCGATGGCCTTGAGCTCCACCCGGGTAACCCGGATGCCCCACTTCCCCGACGCGTCATCGAGCACGCCGCGCAGCAGGGCGTTGATCTTGTCCCGCGACGTCAGCGTCTGCTCCAGGTCCATTGACCCGATCACGCTACGCAGCATGGTCGCGGTGATCTGCTCGATCGCCTGGATGTAATTGACGATCTCGTAGTCCGCCGCCCGCGGGTCGGTCACCTGGAAGAACAGCACGGTATCGATGAGCACGACCAGGTTGTCCTCGGTAATCACCGGCGCGCCCGCGAACGAGACCACCTGCTCGCGCAGGTCGATCATCGGCTTCACCCGGTCGATCATGGGGATAACGAAATTCATCCCCGGTTCCAGCGTCTTGCGGTAGCGGCCGAGCCGCTCGACGTTGCGCGCGCGTGCCTGGGGCACGATCCGTACCGAACGCATCACGGTCATGACAACTAGAAGCGCGACCACGGCCGCGATGACGAGCTCCGCCACCAACATGGCTACTCCCGAGGGTAAACGAGGGCGGTAACGCCTTCGATCTGCATGACGTCGACCTTGGCGCCGACCGGGATCACCAGCGATTCGTCGTATGGCCGCGAGGACCATTCCTCACCGCCAATGCGGATCCGGCCGCCGTGCTCGGTGACTTCTTCGAGGACGATCGCGGTGCGGCCGACGAGCGCGGCGGTTCCGGTACGCAGCAGCGGCGGCTGCTTGATATGCCGGAGCGCGATCGGCCGGACGAAGCCGAGTCCGGCGCCGGCTGCGACGACGAACGCGGCGAGCTGCAGCGGCAGATCAACGTGGAACGCCCCGACCACGGCCGCGACCAGGGCCGCGACCGCGATGAGGCCAAGGGCCAGCGTCGTGGTGAGGAGCTCGGCAACACCGAGCACGCCTGCCACGATCAGCCATACGATCCAAGACATCATGGCCGCTCCGCGGATTTCTTTCTAGTGTGACTGTAACCCCGCCGAGGAGCATCCGCACCATGGCGCGACGGTGAGTAGGCGGTAGCGCTACTACGCAGAGTCATCTCTTCAACACCCCCCGATGGTGTGCAATTAGCACAATTTGGCGTCTCGGTCCTACAGGTGATTTCCGCCGACCTACACTCGTGAGACAAGGGCAACTGTCCGCGGCACGGCTGGGCACTTAGGGTCCAGGAGGTATCTGGTGGAACGTGGCGACACCGGCCTCGGCCGTGACGCGTACGGCCTGCCCAGACACCGTGCCCGCGGATTTGATGACGGCTACCAGCCGGCCTTGCATGAGTACGAGGAAGAGGACGAAACGCCAGGAGCAGGCGAATCCGTAGCGGTCGAGGACGACGACTACGGTCAGACGCCGCGGCACCCCGGCGAGACGCCGACCCATCAACCTCATCAACCTCAGCAGCGGCGGGCTCGTGAGCCTGGAAACCCGCCCGTGCGCCCGCCAGGCCAATTCACCCCGAACCTGAGCCCAAGCCTGACCTACGGCGGCCCGAACGGGGATCTGCCCGGCGGCATCCCGGCAAATGACGGATTTCATGGCGGCGTGCCCGGCGCGGGCCCGGTGAGCGGTGGGCCTCACCGCAATACGCCGGGCCCAGACCCGGTAAACAGAGGGATGCCGGGCGGCGCGATGCCGAATGGCGATTCCATGGCAGGCCGGCAGTCCCGGCTGCCGAACGGCCGCCGAGTCCCGGCCGGCCCGGACCGCCCTTACCGGCCGGGGCCACCGGGGCCGTCAAGCGCAGCAACGGGCCGGCACAGCCAGACCCCGGCACCACCACATCCCGTCCCCCCAGACCAGGATCCGCTCGGCGCCGGCTGGGCGCGACCGTCCCCGGCTACCGTTACCCCATCTGGCGGGCCCACGCCGGGTGGCTCAGTCCCAGGCGGCCCAGCTCCGGGCGGTCCGGGTGCTGGCCGGGCTCAAGAGGGTCCGCAGAGATTTACCTCTGCGCCGGCATCCCCGGGGTTTTCTGATGCCACCAGGTTCTCGCCGCCACGCGAGCACCCTGGCGTGCCGGGTCCCCGCTTCGATACCCTCGACGGCCGCGAGCGCCTAGGACCGCACGGGAACCCGGCGGCTCCAGGACCGCATGGGTCGCCTGGACCACACGCGACCCAGGGGCCACAGGGACCCCCCGGACCGCACGGAGCCCCCGGACCACAGGGACCCCCCGGACCACAGGGACCCCCCGGACCACAGGGAGCGCCTGTAGGCCTCAGCGCCCCCGGAGGGCTTGGAGGACCAGGACCCCACCGAGCGCCGGGACCACAGGGAGCACCCGGGCCGCACGGAGCACCGGGACCGCGCGGTGTCCCGGGGGGACTCGGGGCACCGGGACCGCTCGGGGCACCGGGACCGCTCGGGGCACCGGGACCGCTCGGGGCACCGGGACCGCTCGGGGCACCGGGACCGCAGAGAGCACCCGGACTGCGCGGTACTCCGGGGGGACTCGGAGGACTTGGGACCCCGGGCGTGCAGGGAGGGTACACGCCGCAGACGCCACCGGAACCGGGCGGTCCGGTGATCCGGCAGCGGGAGACGGCGGTTCCCGGCGAGCGGCCGGACGGGCCGGGGCAGCCGGTGGCGAGCATCGCGCCCGACGGGCTCGAGGATTTCGCCAGGGATCTGCGCACGCTGCGGGCCAAGGCTGAGCTCGACTACACAGAGATAGCAGAGACTTCGCACTTCAGCATGAAGACACTGGTGGCGGCGGCAGGCGGCCTGCGGCTGCCTAGCCTGCCCGTTGCCGTCGCTTACGTGCGGGCCTGCGGCGGAAACGTCGCCGAGTGGGAAGATCGCTGGCAGAAGCTGGCCACCAAGATCACCGACGCGGCGATGAAGCGCCGGAATGACGGCGACGCCGGCGCCGAGCCACCCGAACCCGCGGAGTCAGCGACCGCGCTGGAACCCCCGGCGCTCGGGCCGGCCAGTGCGGGGGCTCCGGATCCGGATGCGGGCGAGGTCTACGTCATCACTTCCGCCAGGCCACGCCAGCCCGGCTGGTGACCGGTGCCCGCGCCCGGGGCGCGGACCTGGGCGCATGACACAATTGGCAGCGTGCTGCCGCCCGATAACCATGTTCATACCGAATGGTCCTGGGACACTCCCGGCGAGGCGTCCATGGCGCGCAGCTGCGAGCAGGCCCTGGCGGCCGGCCTGCCCGCCGTGGCCTTCACCGACCACCTGGACTTCACCGACTGGATCGACGGCGACCAGATAGGCGAGGAGAATCTCGATCCGCACCGTTACGCCCGGATGCACCTGCTCGATGTCACCGGGTACCTGGCGGCGGTCGACGAGTGCCGCGAGCGCTACCCGGACCTGCGGATACTCTCCGGGGTCGAGATCGGCGAGGCGCACCTGTGGGCCGCGAGCGCGGGCGGGCTGGTCGCCAGATCCGGCTTCGAGCGGATCCTGGGCTCACTGCACGCGATCCCGTTCGACGGGCGGCTGACGGCCGCCGACGAACTGTTCCGGCTGATGGACGCCGAGGAGGTGATGCGGCGGTATCTCGGCGAGTTGCTCCGGCTGGTCGAGGGCAGCGACCTGTTTCAGGTCCTGGCGCACCTGGACTTCCCCCGGCGCATGTGGCCGTGGACGGCCGGGCGCTATGACGAGCGGACCTTTGAGGCGGAGTACCGGGCCGTCCTGCTCGCTCTGGCCGCCGGCGACCGGGTCCTCGAGGTGAACACGAAGAGCCCGATGGTGTCGGCCGAGCTCGTGCGCTGGTGGCGCGAGGCGGGCGGAAGGGCGGTGTCGTTCGGCAGCGACGCGCATCAACCCTGGCGGGTCGGCGATAAGTTCAAGCTGGCGGTCGACGTGGTCGAGGCGGCAGGTTTCCGGGCCGGACACGACCGCTTTGACTTCTGGCGGATCTAGGTCCAGGTGTCGCCGAAGCGCGCGACGATCTCGTCCCAGGTCTCGCCAGCGGTGCCACTGGTGGGGTCCGACGAGTCTCGCGACCGGGTGTTCCCGCGGTCGGCGCGGGTCCAGGTGTCCGCGCCCAGATCGTCCAGGACGGTTCGCGGAGCGGGGATCGGGCCCGTCGACCGGCTCTGGCAGTGAACGGCGAAGCGTAGCTCTGCGTAATAGGTCTCGCGATCGCGCAGTTCGGCGCGCGCCTCGGTGTGCGCGGGGTGGCCGGAACCGCCGCCCGCGCGGAACGGGAGCTTACGGCGGCCCTCGCCGTCAGCGCTTGCTGATTGGCCTTCTTCTGGGAAACTGCTGGCCACGGAACACACCTCGAATACGAATCTGACCTACGGCGAAGCCTCGTCAGCAGAAAAGATCCGCTCGCGGACATCGACCCTAAGAACCCTTAAAAACCCTCTAAACACGGTGCGGAGTTATTTCGCTACCATTTGTAATGTAACTATACGTACTGTACCCGATGCAATGGGTGACAAGGTAATAGTTGGCTATCCTTCAGGTAAGAGTTGACGGAGAGTAGCGATACTGATACTGAGGAGAAGCCTAGGGCACTAGGGACCCGTGTGAACGCGGAAGAGTTAGCTATGGGCAGTCACGCCCGACCGTTCCGGAAAAATGGGGTGACAGCCGGTTACTGCCCACGCAGGATGTTGCCGATGATGCCACCGACCGCGCCGGCCTCGGCCGCCTGCGGGTCAGTTTGGCGGGCTAGGTACGGCTCGAGTCCGTGGGCCAGCACCGGCAGCGGCATCGACTGCAGCCAGAGCTGACCCGGGCCGGTCAGCGCGACCAGGTGGAAGCCGTCGGCGCCGAAGGCCAGGTTCGCGATGCCCGGCACCCGGGTGATGGTGAACTGCACGGTGCCCTCGAACATGCCCACGTGCCCCGGGTGCACCAGCAGCGTCTGGCCCGGCGCCAGGGTGTAGTGCACAAGCTCGCCGGAGAGCTCGATCCAGGCGCGGCCCTGGCCCTCCAGCTTCTGCAGGATGAACCCGTCGCCGCCCCACATGCCGCCGCGGAAGCTCTGCTGCAGGCCGATGGTCGGCGTGATCCCGGGCGTGCCGCACAGCCAGCCGTGACGGTGCACGTAGAAGGCCTGGCCACCCGCGATGTCGGTGGGCACGATATGGCCGGGCAGCTTCGCCGCGAACGTGATCATGCCGGCGCCCTGGGTGGCCTCGTAGTGGGTCAGGAACAGGCCGCCGCCGCCCATGACCCGCTTCAGGCCCTGCATGAAGCCGCCGCCCTGCCCTCGTGAGCCTCCGCCGCCGGTGCCCATGTGCTGAGACATCTGGATGTTCGGGGTCATCCAGGAGAGCTCACCGTGGGTGGAGATGACCTGCTCGCCCTGCTGCAGGGTGACCTCGAGCACCGGCATGGTGGTGCCCTTGATTTCGGCTTGCATGACCACTCCTGTTCGCCCGTGCGCGCGCTCTTATCCGCAGGAGCCTACCGGTTAGGTAACGACGTGTCTGTACCGGCCTGCCGAGGGTACCTGTCCGATTTCCGCCAGTGTCAGTCGGCGCGGGCTGGCATTGTGGAAGCCGTGACGAAGAACACCACCGCAGCGGGCGCCGGGGTAGCCGGGATACCGGCCCTCGACGACGAACAGCGCTATCAGGCGGCGGTCAGCAAGGACCCCCGCTTCGACGGCGTGTTCTTCATCGCCGTGACCTCGACCGGGATCTACTGCCGCCCGTCCTGCCCGGCGATCACGCCGAAACGTCAGAACATGCGGTTCTACCGCAGCGCCGCCGCGGCCCAGGACGGCGGTTTCCGCGCCTGCAAGCGGTGCCGCCCGGACGCTTCCCCCGGCTCGCCGGAATGGAACATCCGGGCCGATATGGTGGGGCGCGCCATGCGGCTTATCGCCGACGGCATCGTCGACCGGCATGGCGTCGAAGGGCTGGCCGATCGCCTCGGCTACGAGCAGCGGCAGGTGCGCCGCCTGGTCACCGCCGAACTCGGCGCCGGCCCGCTCGCCATCGCCCGTGCGCAGCGGGCCCAGACGGCCCGCATTCTCACCGAGACGACCGCGCTGCCGCTCTCGGAGATCGCCTTCGCGGCCGGCTTCGCCAGCATCAGGCAATTCAACGCGACCATCCACGAGGTCTTCGCCGTGACACCGACGCAGTTGCGTGCGGCACGCGGGGCCAAGGCCCTGCGATCGGGGCGCCCCGGGGCGGCCGCGGGGCCCGGGGATCCTTCCGCGGCATCGCCGCCTGGCCTGATCAGGTTGCGGCTGGCGTACCGGACTCCGATCGATCTGGACCGGATGTTCGGATTCCTCGCCGCCCGGGCCATTCCAGGGGTGGAAGGGGTGGACGCGGGCCGCTACTTCCGGACAATCCAACTGCCGAACGGCACCGGTCTCGCCTCGCTCGGTCCCTTCCTGCGACCACGTGATCCCGGCTACCTCGACTGCGAGCTCCAGCTCGAGGACCTGCGCGACCTGACCGCCGCGGTCCAGCGCTGCCGCCGCCTGCTCGACCTGGACGCGGACCCCGAGGCGGTGACAGGCAACCTGTCCGCCGATCCAGTGCTCGGTCCGCTGGCGCGAGCCCAACCGGGGCGGCGTTCGCCCGGCCACGTGGACGGCAACGAGCTCGCGCTGCGGGCGGTGCTCGGCCAGCAGGTATCGGTCGCCGCGGCCCGCCGGCTTGGGGCGCGGCTGGTGGCTGCCTACGGCAAGCCGCTCGCACGCCCTGACGGGCCGCTGACCCACTGCTTTCCCAGCGCGGAGACGCTGGCGGCGGCCGACCCGGCCGCGCTGCCGATGCCGCGGGCGCGCGGCCGTGCGCTGACCGGGCTCGCCACCGCGCTCGCTTCCGGCGAGCTTTCGCTGGACCCTGGGGCCGAACGAGACCGGGCCGAGGCGGTACTGCTCGCGCTGCCTGGCATCGGGCCGTGGACCACTTCGGTCATCCGGATGCGGGCCCTGTCTGACCCCGACGCGTTCCTGCCTGGCGATGTGGGGGTGCTCGACGCGCTCCGGCGCCTCGGCGCCGTCCCCGGCAAGGCTAACGGGCTTTATGGGTCGACGGCGCTGGCCGAGAGCTGGCGGCCGTGGCGTTCCTACGCCGTGCACCACTTGTGGGCCAGCCTTGAACCGGCCCCTGTTACCGCTACCGAGCATGACCTCCAAGAGAAGGGTCAGCCCCATGACTAACCCGTTCGTCGCGCCGGACCTGGCCGCGCCGCCGCTTTCCCATATCGTCAGCACCCCCATCGGCAGGCTGCTGCTGACCGGCGACGGACACGCCCTGACTGGGCTCTACATGATTGACGCCGATAAGCACGTGGGCCGGCCCGAGACCGGGTTCACGCCGAGCCCGTCCGCCTTCGCCGAGGTCGCGGCGCAGCTCGAGGCATACTTCGAGGGCGACCTCAAGGAGTTCACGCTGCCGCTGGCACCGACCGGCTCGGTGTTCCAGCTCGCCGTGTGGACGGAACTGACCAAGATCCCGTACGGCAGCACCGTCAGCTACGGCGATATCGCCCGCGCGCTCGGCAAGAGGCTCGTCGCGTCACGGGCGGTAGGCCTGGCCAACGGCGCTAACCCGATCTCGGTCATCGTGCCCTGCCACCGGGTGATCGGCAGCGATGGCAGCCTGACCGGGTACGGCGGCGGCCTCGAACGCAAGGAACTGCTGCTTCGTCTCGAAGGCGCAGGTCCAACGACCCTTTGGTAATGCTGTGAGCTGGGTAGCGTTGGTGCATGCTCGCTCTGCTGCTGCTCGCCGTCGCGGTCGGCCTGTCCAACTTCGCTGCCTCGATCGGGATAGGGGTCAGCGGGGTCAGCCGCAGCATCAGGATCCGGGTCGCGGTGGTGTTCGGCGTGTTCGAGGCGGGCATGCCGGTGGTCGGACTCGTCCTGGGCCAGAGCATGGCGGCCGACCTCGGCCAGGCCGCGCGATGGCTGGGCGCCGGGGTACTGATCGCGGTCGGTGTGGTCGGCCTGGTGCAAGCCTGGCGCAGCCGTGACGCCGACGCCTCCAGCCGCCCGACGCGGTCGTGGCGGACGGGCCGGGTCCTGACCAGCGGGCTGGCGTTGAGCAGCGATAACCTCGCGGTCGGTTTCGTCCTGGGTGCGTACCACACGGGGCTGCCGCTGGCCGCGGTGGTGTTCGGCGTGGTCAGCGTGGCCATGTCCCTGGCCGGGCTGGAACTGGGCGCGCGGATCGGGATCGCGGTCGGCGACCGGAGTGAACTGATAGCCTCCGCGATGCTTATCGCGGTCGGTACCGCTATAGCGGCCGGTGCCTTCTGAGTTAGCGCTCCTGAGGCAGCGTTGTGAGACAGCGTTGTGAGACAGCGTTGTGAGGCAGCGTTGTGAGGCAGCGTTGTGAGGCACGGCGGGTACGCGATGGAACGGATGACGCGCGGAGTGCGTCAAAGCGGCATGATGTCCTCACGCCAAGTCCGCGGAATTGTAGTAGCAGGCCTGCTCTGCGCGGCGGTAGCCGGGTGCGGCTCTACGGTCGCGACGACTCCTGCCTCGGTCCAGGCCGCGCGTACCACCCCCGCGGTCGGCTGCGCCAGCGTCAACCAGGCGACGACGGTCACCATCCACCGGACGATGAACACCGTCGAGCCGACCCGGACGGGCGCGGTCGCCACGACGCAGCGCAAGACCGCCCTGGTGCGGGCCCTGTTCAGCGACCTCTGCGAGGTCGTCGCTCACCCGAACACGGCGAAGGGGCCAATCAACTGCCCGATCGCTTTCGGGCTCGCGTACACCGGCACGTTCTACGACGGCAACCGGGAACTCGGCACGTTTACCTACGGCGCCAGCGGGTGCCAGAACGTGCGCGTCAACGCGGCCGGCCAGAGCAAGTACTCAATGGTGACGGGCTCGGCGGCCAGTGCCGCGCCGCACCTGGAAACCGACATGGCCGCGGTGCTTGGACTGCCGAAGTCGGCGGTGTTCACCCCGACACAGCAGATCAACCCGGGCGGCCCGAACAAGCCGGCCAAGAACTTACGGTAGGTTGCCCGACTCGTCGAGGTCGAACTCGCCGTCCTTGACCCCGAGGACGAACGCCTCCCACTCCGCCTCGGTGAAGTAGAGCTTGTCACCGTCGGGATTGGCCGCGTCGTACATGACGTAGAGCTTGGCCTCATCGGCCTTGTGCGGCGCGGCCGAGGTGTCGGTGGTGACATACACCTCCACCCGGCTTTCGTCAGTATCAACCGCAGCAGCGTCGTCACCCGGTGTGTGCATGAGCCCAGGCTACCGGTGTCCGCGGCTGGCCGGCCCGGATAAGGTCATGTCCGTGCCCGATAGCCCGGACCCCGCTCATACGGCCCCGGCCCGCGTCCGCTACTCGCGCGCCGAAGAGGTCGCGTGGTACGCCACGCTGGCCACGATGTTCGGCGCCGCGGCCGCGCTGTTCACCAACCCGGCCGGGCGGATCCTGCTGGTCAAGCCGAACTACCGGGATCACTGGTCGCTGCCGGGAGGGCTCCTCGAGCACGGCGAGCCACCGCAGGCCGGCTGCCGCCGCGAAGTCGCGGAAGAACTCGGCCTGCAGATCACCCCGGGACCGCTGCTCACCATCGACTGGGTTGCGCCGGACGAGGTCCGGCCCCGGCCGATCGTGCACTTCATCTTCGACGGCGGCGAACTCGACGACGACGTGCCCATCGAGTTGCAGGACGAAGAACTCGACGAGTACCGCTTCGTCGAGCCCGGGGACCTGGCCAGCTATCTGCCGCCGGTCATCACCGCACGGGTGACCGCGGCGCTGCGCAGCCGCGCGGCTGGCGGGGCCGCCTACCTCCCGCAGGCCGGGCCATGAGCCCGGGGCTGCGCGGCTTACTGGGCTGCGCGGCTTACTGGGCTGCGCGGCTTACTGGGCTGCGCGGCTTACTGGCGCTGAGGCGTCCTGACCTCGAGTTGGCCGAGCAGTGTCGCGGTGGCGGCGGCGACCGCGTCGACCGCGTGGCCGAACGCCTCGGCGTTATGCCCAGCAGGCGCGCGAAAGCCGCTGATCTTGCGGACATACTGCAGCGCGGCGGCGCGGATATCGTCATCGGTAACCCGCTCGGCATAGGGCGGGCGAAGGGTCTTAATGCTCCGGCACATACCTTTGACCGTACCCTCAGGGCAAAAAGAGCAGTACCTCCAGGCCCACGGTGAGGCCGGGCGGCAGGGAGCCGATCCGCCGGATGGCGAGCAGCACGCCCGGCATGAACGACACCCGGTCCAGCGAGTCGTGCCTGATCGTCAGCGTTTCGCCATTCCCGCCGAACAGCACTTCCTGGTGCGCCACGAGCCCCGCGACCCGTACCGAGTGCACATGCACGTCATCGACGGTGGCACCGCGCGCACCGGGCCGGGACGACGCGGTGGCGTCCGGCGGCGCGCCCAGGCCGGCCGCCGTCCGGGCCGCACTGATCAAGGACGCCGTCCGCAGCGCCGTTCCCGACGGGGCGTCGGCTTTGCCGGCGTGGTGCAATTCGATAATCTCAGCGGATTCGAAGAACCGTGCGGCCTGCTCGGCGAAGCGCATCATCAAGATGGCGCCGACAGAAAAGTTCGGCACGATGAGGACACGCGCGTCCGGGTGATCGGTCAGCCACCCCCGGACCTCGTCCAGCCGTTCCTCGGCGAACCCCGATGTCCCGACCACCACGTCCAGATCGTGCTCTATGCACCAGCGCAGGTGCTCCATGACCACGCCGGGATGCGTGAAGTCGACCACCACGTCGCACCCGGTCAGCGCGTCTAGGTCGTCGCCCTGGTCGACCTCGGCCACAACGTCCAGGTCCGCGGCCTCGCCAACCACCCGGACGACCTCACCCCCCATCCGCCCCCGCGCCCCGACCACCCCGACCTTCGCCATGGCTGTCCTCCGGGTTACTCGGCTTATCGTGTGCAGTTACCCCCCGCCTGGCGGGGGGTAACTGCACACGATCCTGCGCTTTAGACTTTGAACGCGGTGGGGTCGTCGAAGGGGCCGACTACGGCCAGGGCTTTGGGGCGGGTGAGGATGTCGGCGGCGACGGCCCGGATGTCGTCGTGGGTGACGGCGTCGATCGAGGCGAGTACCTCCTCGACCGGCTCGAGCCTGGGGTACACCAGCTCGGACTTGCCCAGGCGGCTCATCCGCGAGGACGGATCCTCCAGGCCAAGCACGATCGAGCCGCGCACCTGGCCCTTGCCGCGGGCGAGTTCGGCGTCGGTCAGGCCGCCTTCGACCACCCGGGCGACCTCCTCGGCGCAGATGGCGAGCACGTCATCGGCCTTGGATGGCAGGCAGCCTACGTAGATGCCCCACATGCCGGTGTCGGCGTGCTGCCCGGCGAAGCTGTACACCGAGTAGGCCAGGCCGCGCCTTTCCCGCACCTCCTGGAACAGCCGTGACGACATGCCGCCGCCGAACGCTGCGTTCAGCACGCCCAGCGCGAACCTGCGGTCGTCGGTCCTGGCCAGCGCCTCGCAGCCGAGCACAAGGTTGGCTTGCTCGATGCCGCGGGAGATCAGCGTGGTGCCTACTCCGGCCTGCGACCCGCGCTGGTCTCCGGCCAGCCGGGGCGGGGCAGGCTCAGCCGTCGCGGCTGATGGTGCCAAGGCGTCGCCGAAGGCCTGGGCCACCAGGCCAGTCACCGTGTCGTGGTCCAGGTTGCCCGCCGCGGCCACGACCAGGTGCTCCGGGGTGTACCGGGCCTGGTAGTGCTCGAAGATCTGATCTCTGGTGATCTTGTTGATCGAGTCCGTGGTGCCCAGGATCGGCCGGCCGAGCGGGGTGTCGCCGAACAGCTTCGCGGTGAAAGCCTCGTGCACGGTGTCCGAGGGGTCGTCCTCGTTCATCGCGATTTCTTCGAGCACCACGTTGCGTTCGGCGTCCACGTCCTTCGGCGTGATCAGCGAACTGGTCACCATGTCGGACAGGACGTCTACGGCCAGCGGCAAGTCCGCGTCGAGCACCCGCGCGTAGTAGCACGTGTACTCCTTCGCGGTGAACGCGTTCATCTCGCCGCCGACCGCGTCCATCTCCGACGAGAGCTCAAGCGCGGTCCGCTTCTTGGTGCCCTTGAACAGCAGGTGCTCCAGGTAGTGCGTCGCGCCCGCGTGCGTCTCGTCCTCGTCGCGGGACCCGACGCCTACCCAGATGCCGAGCGCGACCGAGCGCACCGCGGGCAGGAACTCGGTAACTACTCGCAGCCCGCCGGGAAGGACGGTACGGCTGACACCCTGGGATCGTTCGGTGGCCATCTACTCGTGATGCCCGCGAGTGCGGTGCCGGGTCCGGCGATGCCCGTCCGGTCCGTCGCGATCGCCGCCCCGGTCGCCCCCGTGGTCGCTGGGACCGCGGTCCCGGGAACCGCCAGAACGCTCACCGCGGGATTCGCCGCCAGACAGGTCCTCGCCGGCCGCCTCGCGCTCCACCACCTCCACGGGAACGAGCGACAGCTTGCCGCGGTCATCGATCTCGCGGATCTCGACCTGGATCTTGTCGCCGATGTGCACCACGTCGTCGATGTTCTCGATCCGCCTGCCGCCATGCAGCTTGCGGATCTGGGTGATGTGCAGCAGGCCGTCCTTACCGGGCAGCAGCGACACGAACGCGCCGAACGTGGTGGTCTTCACCACCGTACCGAGGAACCGCTCGCCGACCTCGGGCATGTGCGGGTTGGCGATCGCGTTGATCACGGCCCGGGCCGCCTCGGCCGAAGTCCCGTCGGTGGCCCCGATGTAGATCGTGCCGTCGTCCTCGATCGTGATCTCGGCACCGGTGTCGTCCTGGATCGAGTTGATCATCTTGCCCTTCGGGCCGATGACCTCGCCGATCTTGTCCACCGGAACCTTGATCGTGATGATCCGCGGGGCGAAGACCGACATCTCGCCCGGCTCGGTGATGGCACCGCGCATGACCTCAAGGATGGTCATCCGGGCCCCGCGGGCCTGCTTCAGCGCGGCCGCGAGCACCGAGGCGGGAATGCCGTCGAGCTTGGTGTCGAGTTGCAGCGCGGTGATGACCTGCTCGGTGCCCGCCACCTTGAAGTCCATGTCGCCGAAGGCATCCTCGGCGCCCAGGATGTCGGTGAGCGTCACGTACTGCCCGCCCTCGTGGATCAGGCCCATGGCGACGCCGGACACCATGTCCTTCAGCGGCACGCCCGCGTCAAGCAGCGCCATCGTCGAGGCGCAGACCGAGCCCATCGAGGTCGACCCGTTGGAGCCGAGCGCCTCGGACACCTGCCGGATCGCGTAGGGAAACTCTTCCCGCGTCGGCAGCACCGGGAGCAGGGCCCGCTCGGCGAGCGCGCCGTGGCCGATC
>Ga0302235_10002338_pt1 | contig 13726 bp, 6 predicted proteins | sample II_Palsa_N3_3_FD_193577 | JGI IMG/M metagenome (GOLD analysis project Ga0302235, IMG submission 193577) | Peat permafrost microbial communities from Stordalen Mire near Abisko, Sweden - II_Palsa_N3_3 | ecosystem: Environmental > Terrestrial > Soil > Palsa > Peat permafrost | place: Sweden... | reverse complement strand
CCCGGGAGTGGCTGGACGCGCACGGCTACGACGACACCCTGTCCTACGTCCGGGCGATGGCGATCCGCGTGCTCGAGGAGACCGGCCTGCTGCCGCACCTGAACCCGGGCGTGCTGTCCTGGCAGGACTTCCAGCGCCTCAAGCCGGTGGCCCCCTCGATGGGCATGATGCTCGAGACGACCGCAAGAAGGCTGTTCAGCGACAAAGGTGGCCCGCACTTCGGCAGCCCGGACAAGGACCCGGCCGTCCGGCTGCGCGTCCTGGAAGACGCCGGCCGGTGCAACGTCCCCTTCACCACCGGCATCCTCATCGGCATCGGCGAAACCCTGGCCGAACGCGCCGAGTCGATCTTCGCGATCAGGAAGGTCGCCCGCGAGTACGGCGGTATCCAGGAAGTCATCGTGCAGAACTTCCGGGCCAAGCCGGACACCAAGATGCGCGACGTGCCCGACGCCGAGCTCGACGACCTGGCCGCGACGATCGCGGTGACCAGGGTCGTGCTCGGTGCCAAGGCCCGGATCCAGGCGCCGCCGAACCTGGTCGGGGCCCAGTACGACCTGATCCTGCGGGCCGGCATCGATGACTGGGGCGGCGTCTCCCCGCTCACCCCGGATCACGTCAACCCCGAACGTCCCTGGCCCGACATCGACGAACTGGCGGCTCGCACCGCGGCCGCCGGCTTCACCCTGCGCGAGCGCCTGACCGTCTACCCGCCCTACATCCGCGAGCCCTGGCTGGACCCGCGGCTAGCCCGGCACGTGGAGGCGCTGGCCGATCCCGCCACCGGCCTGGCCGCCGACGGCGCCATGCCGCGCGGCCTGCCCTGGCAGGAACCCGACGGCGGCTGGGGGCAATGGGCTGAAGCCGGCCGCACCGACCTGCACGTGACCATCGATACCACCGGCCGCACCCATGACCGCCGGGATGATTTCGCTGAGGTCTACGGCGATTGGAATGAGATCGCAGAACGGACGGTGGTGCGTCCCCCCGGCCACGCTCCCCGCCCCGCGGCCCAGACCGCACCTGCCGTCTTGGCCGCACCTGCCGTCTTGGCCGTCGGGGAGGTCGCCTCCGCCCTCCGCCAGGCCGAACGCGACGCGCTCGCCCTCACCGATACCCAGGCGCTCGCCCTGTTGTCCGCGGACGGCCCCGACCTGGAGGCCCTGGCCGGAATCGCCGACGCGCTCCGTCGCGAAACCATGGGCGACGACGTCACCTATGTCGTCACTCGCAACATCAACTTCACCAACGTCTGCTACACCGGCTGCCGCTTCTGCGCGTTCGCCCAGCGCCGGACCGACGCCGACGCGTACACCTTGTCCCTGCAGCAGATCGGCGACCGCGCCGCCGAGGCCTGGGATGCCGGAGCCACCGAGGTGTGCATGCAGGGAGGGATTCATCCCGATCTGCCAGGAACAGCATACTTCGAAATCGCTTCCGAAGTCAAGCGTCGGTGCCCAGATCTTCACGTACACGCGTTCTCCCCGATGGAGGTGGTGAACGGGGCCTCGCGCACCGGCCTGCCGATCAGGGAGTGGCTGATCCGGGCCAAGGAGGCGGGCGTCGGCTCGCTGCCGGGGACGGCGGCGGAGATCCTGGATGACGACGTGCGCTGGGTGCTGACCAAGGGCAAGCTGCCCGCCTCGGTGTGGATCGAGGTGATCACCACGGCGCACGAGCTGGGCCTGCGGACCTCGTCGACGATGATGTACGGGCACGTCGACACCCCCGCCCACTGGGTCGGCCACCTGCGCGTGATCCGGTCGATCCAGGAGCGGACCGGCGGCTTCACCGAGTTCGTGCTGCTGCCGTTCATCCACGAGAACGCGCCCATCTACCTGGCGGGCCTGGCCCGGCCCGGGCCGACCCGGCGGGAGAACCGGGCGGTGCACGCGGTGTCCAGGCTGCTACTGCACGAAGCGATCGACTCGATCCAGTGTTCCTGGGTCAAGCTGGGCGACGAGGGCTGTCGTGACGTGCTCCGCGGCGGCGTCAACGACCTGGGCGGGACGCTGATGGAGGAGACGATCAGCCGGATGGCTGGCGCGGACCACGGCTCCTACAAGACGATCAGCCAGCTGCGCGCGATCGCCGAACCCCTCGGCCGTCCGATGCGCCAGCGCACCACCACCTACGGCGAGGTGCCCGAGGAGCGGCGGGCCGCCGCGGCCGCCACCGATGGCGTCTGCGCCTCCGTTCGGTCCCCGCTGCCGGTGCTGTCCCCGTAAGCAGGCCAGCTCACCAGGCAGCTCACCAGGCCAGCTCACCAGGCCACCTCAGCGAGTCAGTACGAAGTCGTCTGGGTCCTGCGGCGGGCGGGGCCTGGCCTGCTCGGCGGGACGGCCGACCGCGATGGCCCCCATCGGCCGCCAGCCGGGCGGCAGGTCCATGGCCCGGGCGGCGACGTCGGCGCAGAACAGCGTGCTGGAGATCCACGCGGAGCCGAGCCCGTCGACGGCCAGCGCGATAAGCAGGTTCTGCACCGCCGCGCCCATCGAGACGATGAACATGGCCTGCTCGGCGGCGCCGCGCCGCTCGTCGGGATAGTCGTGCGCCGCGTCGGTGACCAGGCATGGCACGACGACCAGAGGCGCGGCCCGCAATGGTTCCCCGCGCCGGATCCGGCGGGCGATCTGCTCGTCGGTGAACCCGTCCCGCCGCAGGTCGGTGATCCAGGCCTCGCGCATCGCGTCGAGCAGCGCGGTCCGGGCCGCCGCCGAGGACAAGATCACGAAACGCCACGGCTGGCTGTGGTGCGGCGCGGGCGCGGTCAGGGCGGTGGCGACGGCCCGGCGGACCGCCATGGCGTCGACCGGTTCGGGCGTGAACGCCCTGATGGTGCGGCGGGCCAGCGGTACGTCCGCCGACCCGAGCCGGAACATGTCGTCCTCGGCCGGCCTGATCAGCGCCCGCGCGCCCGGGCCGTCCTGGTCGGTGACGAGTTCGGCCAGCCCGCGCACGACCGCTACCGGGACCTGCCATGACTTTCCCTTCACCAGGTCCGCGGCGGCGGCGATCTCGTCGGCCACGGCGGCCACGGTGACCTCCAGGATGTTGCCGAACGTGTCGGCCTCACCGCGGTAGTCACGTACCGGCAGCACTCCGGCGGCGCCGATCGCGTTGTCCGTCTGCCCGGCCCGCCACGGCCGGCCCATCGTGTCGGTGACGATGACGCCGACCCGCACGCCGGTGCGGCCATGCAACGCCTTGCGCAGCCGCCGAGCCGACTCGTCGGGATCCTCGGGCAGCAGCACGACGGTTCCCGGGCTGGTGTTGGACTCGTCCACCCCGGCCGCCGCCAGGACCAGGCCGTGCCGCGTCTGCGCGATGGTGGTGGCGCCGCGCCTGGCCACCACCCGCACCGTTTCCGCCTCGATCGCCTGATCCCGGGAGGCGGCCACCACCCGGCCCTCGGCCTTGCTCACGATCTTGGAGGTGACGACCAGGATGTCGCCATCGCGCAAGTCTAGGTCCGGGCGGACGGCGCCGGCGATGAGCGCAGCCAAGTCGTCGCCCGCGGCCACCTCGGGCAGCCCGGTCACAGGGGTGACGGTGAACGCTGACATCACGCTCGTCCAGGCGCGAGCTCGGCGGCCAGGTCCAGGGCCGCGCGGGCGATCGCGGTGGTGGCGGGCAGGTCGCGCATGTACAGCGGGAGCGCGCGGACCTCGATGCCGGTCAGGGCCGGATCGTCGGCGGCGGCCTTGTCCTGGTCGTCTACCAGCCAGCCGTCGATCACCCCGGACCCGTAATGCGCGCCCACCGCGGTGGCCGAGGTGGCGACCCCGATCGCGGTCAGGCAGGCGTCTGCCATCCCGCGCACCGGCGCGCCGCCGATGATGGGGGAGACGCCCACCACGGTCTTGGCCGCGACGGCCGCCCTGATGCCGGGCACGGCCAGGATAGTGCCGATGCTCACCACGGGATTGGACGGCGGGAACAGGATCACGTCCGCCGCACCGATGGCGTCGAGCACACCCGGCGCGGGCTCGGCGTCGGCCGCGCCGGAGGCGATGATCTCCGCCGCCGGCGCCTCGGCGTGCAGCCGCACCCACCATTCCTGGAAATGAACCACGGTCTGCTCGCCTGAGTCAGCCAGCACAGGGCTGGCCAGCACGACATGGGTTTCGATCGGGTCGTCGGACATGGGCAGCAGCCGCACCCCGGGCCGCCACCGCTGGCAGAGCACCTCCGTGACCGCGGACAGCGGCTGCCCGGCCGCGAGCAGCTGGCTGCGCCGGATGTGGGTGGCGAAATCCAGGTCCCCGAGCGTGAACCAGTCCGGGCTGGCGCCGTAGGCGGCCAGCTCGGCCCGGATGCGATGAGTCTCCCCGGCCCGCCCCCAGCCCTGCTCCTCGTCAATGCCGCCGCCCAGCGTGTACATGACGGTGTCCAGGTCCGGGCAGACCCGCAGTCCGAACAGCGTGATGTCGTCACCGGTGTTGCCGATGACGGTGATCTCGGCGTCCGGGGCAGCCTGCTTCAGGCCGCGGAGAAAGCGCGCGGCGCCGACGCCGCCCGCGAGCACGGTGATGCGCATACCCAGCAGTCTGTCAGGTCCGGCCGGCGCGGGCTGCGGCGCGGGCTGCGGCGCGGGCGGCGACTCCCCTCAGGCGGCCTCGCCCGGGCCCGCGTCGGCCCCCGCTCCGGTCCGCTGCCCGGCGTCGCCCCGGACCGCTGTACCCCTTGAGCCGAGAGTGACCGCTGATTTCTGCGCGTGTCCAGTGGCACTCACGGATCGCGCCGCTCCAGATTCTTTGGTGATTTATTTCGCATCTCGGGCAACAAGGCGACCATTATCACCTTCTCCGCTTGACACCAAGCAAGACACGCAGGTGTAATTTCATTGATGTGATTCTTACCCGCCGCGGGGAGTGGTGGGACCGGGGGAGCAAAGTGGGGAGGGAGGATGCGCTATGACCGAGGTCATCGTCCCGCTGGCACAGGTCATCGTCAGTCCAGATGATGTCGACGAGCTGGGCTGGCAGGATCAGGCGTTGTGCGCGCAGACGGATCCGGAGGCGTTCTTCCCGGAGAAGGGAGGTTCGACCCGGGAGGCGAAGCGCGTATGCCGCAGTTGCGAAGTCCGCGCCGAGTGCCTGGAGTATGCGCTCGAGAACGACGAGCGGTTCGGTATCTGGGGCGGCATGTCCGAACGTGAACGCCGTCGCCTGAAGCGCGAGGCCGTCTTAAGCTCCGGGCCGCCCCGGGCCGCCTGAACAGCCAGGCCGCCTGAACGGCTCCGCCTGGAGCGCGGGCCGTGCTGGCGGCTGGACATCGCGCGTTCACCCTGCTGAGCACCTTTGGGCTGTGTATCTTTAGTGCTGCGTGAGCGCTGGGGATTATCGCTCACGTGGTCCACGCGCTCTTGCCGGACGGGGTAGCCGTGCGGGGCGCCGCTGCCCACGCACCAGACAGGTCCTTTGTCACAGAACGCATCGCATCTCCGTCACGTCGTCACCGCTGTGGTGGTAGCACACGACGGCGCCCGGCTATTGCCGGGCCTGATCCAGGCGGTGCACGAGCAGACACATTCCGTGCATCGCATGGTCGGGGTCGACACTGGCAGCCGGGACCGCAGCGGGGCGGCGCTGACCGAGCTGCTCGGCCCGGACGCGGTGTTCGGCATGGAGCCGGAGACCGGTTACGGCGCGGCCGTCGCCCGCGCCCTGCAGCATCCGGCGGCTCGCAAAGCGATCCCGGAATCCGCGCCTGACCAGGAACCGCCGGTGGAGTGGATCTGGCTGCTGCACGATGACTGCGAGCCGGCCCGCGACGCGCTCGAGCAGATGCTGCGGGCGGCCAGCCGCAGCCGGTCGATCGCGGTGCTCGGCCCGAAGCTCAAGGACTCCTCCGACCGGCGGGTGCTGCGTGAGGCCGGCGTCACCACCGACCGGGCGGGCCGGCGCTTCACCGGGATCGAGCCGGGTGAGATCGACCAGGGCCAGCAGGACGGGAACCGTGCGGTGCTGGCCGTCAGCTCGGCGGGCATGCTGATCCGCCGGGACGCCTGGGACCAGGTGGGCGGCTTTGACGCCAACCTGCCCCTGTTCCGTGATGACATCGACTTCTGCTGGCGGGTGCACGCGGCCGGCTACGAAGTTCGGGTGATCACGGACGCCGTGGTGTACCACCGCGAGCTGTCCGCCCGGCAGATCCGCAAGACGCCCGCCGCGGGCGGCCATCCGCGGCTGCTCGACCGGCGCAGCGCGCTCTACGTTTTCGCGGTGAACCTACCGCTGGCGCCCATGCTCGCCGTCGTGGGCGGCTGCGTCGCCGGGTCGCTGGTGCGCGCGGCCTATTTCCTCGTGACCAAGCAGCAGCGTAAGGCGGCGGCTCACCTCGGGGCGGTGGCCTGGCTGCTGCGTCATCCGGTCCTGCTGTGGCGAGCTCGCCGCCGCCGTGCCGCGCACCGTAGGCACGCCTACGCCGTTCTGCATGCTCAGCTGCCCCGGGCCAGAACACTGACCCTGGCTGCCGAACGGCTTTCTGGCCTGCTGTCCCGCGGGTCCGGCTACGAGAGCAGCGGGCTCCATCACGCCGTCGTGGACGAGCCCGACGACGAGATGCCGCTGCCGGCCAGCGATTCGGTCATTCGGCGCGTGCTGACGAGCCCGGGTGTCCTTCTCTTTGTCGGCCTGGCCGTCGTCGCGCTGGTGGCGGAGCGGTCATGGGTCGGCTCGGTGCTTTCCGGTTCCGGCACGCTGGCGGGCGGCGCGCTCACGCCGGCCTGGGGCGGAGCCGGCGATCTGTGGCACGAGTACCTGGCCGGGTACCACGATGCCGGCATCGGCTCGACCGTGAGCACGCCGCCCTACGTGGGGGTAATGGCCGCCTTGGCTACCCTGTTCGGGGGCAAGCCGTGGCTGGCGGTCGACGTGGTGCTGTTCGGATGCGTTCCCGCGGCCGGGGTCACGGCGTTCCTGGCCACCCGCCGCGTCACGCCCGTCCTGGCGGCGAGGGTGTGGATCGCGACCACCTACGCGCTGCTGCCGGTGGCGATGGGTGCGGTCGCGGGCGGTCGCCTGGGCACGGCCGTCGCCTTCGTCCTGCTTCCGCTGGTCGGCATCATGATCGGCCGGATGCTCACCCAGCCGCCGCGGGCGGCCCGCCGGGCGGCCTGGGCTGCGGGCCTGATCATCGCGATCGCGGCGGCCTTCGTGCCGCTGGTCTGGCCGATCGCGGTGCTCGCCGCGATCGGCGCGGCCGTGGCCTGGCCCTGGCTCGGCCTGCGGACGGTCGCCAATGCCGTGATCGCCGCCGCCGTACCCGCGGCCATCCTGGAGCCGTGGGCCTTCCACCTGGTGACGAGCCCTTCCGCTTTCTTCGCAGAAGCGGGATTGTCGCGGCCCGGGCTCGCCGCCGCAGGCCTGCGGCCCGGATCCCTGCTCTTGCTCAGCCCGGGCGGACCGGGGCTCCCGCCCGTCTGGGTGACCGCGGGGCTGGCGCTGCCAGCGTTGGGCGCGCTGCTGGCTCGCCGCCGGATGGCCCTGGTGTACGCGGGGTGGAGCGTCGCGCTGGCCGGACTGGTCCTGGCCCTGGTGGTGAGCCGGGTGCGGGTGACGCCACCGCAAGGCGGGCCCGCCCTCATCGCCTGGCCAGGTATCGCGATCGCGATCGCGGCCGCCGGGCTGCTGCTCGCGGCCGCGCCCCTGGTCGAGGCGGTCGGCCGTCCCCTGCATCAGGCCGCGGACCTGATCGTCGGCCGGGTGTCCAGAGCCGACTGGCGGGTCCTGGCGACGCTGGCTGGTTTCGCGGTGGCCGTCTCGGCGCCGGTGCTGGCGGCCGGCTACTGGCTGGCCGCGGGTGTCGGCGGAACCGTGACCGCGGCCAGCCCGCAGATCCTGCCCGCGTTCGTGGCGGCCGCTTCGGCTGGTCCGAACCGGAATAGGACGCTGGTTCTGCGGCAAGTGGGCGGGACGCTGTCCTATGCCGTCTTGCGGGACACCGACCCCGTGCTCGGCGAGCCGGAACTGACCGAGACCTCGTCCTCGACGCACGCGCTCGCGGGCGTCGTCGCCTCGCTGGCCGCCGCGGGCGGCGGTGACGCCGGGGACACCGGACAAGCGCTCAGCCAGTTCGACATCGGCTATGTGCTGCTGCCCGCGCCGGTTGACCAGCCACTCGCGCAGCAGCTCGACGCGGCGGCTGGACTGCAGCCGCTGACGCAGTCGGCCTCGTACGACCTGTGGCAGGTTTCCGGGACCGTCGCCCGCGCCCGTGTCGTGGCCTCGGACGGCACCGTGGTGCCCGTTGCCTCAGGATCGATCGGCGTGGACGCGGTCCTCGCGCCGGGAACCTCGGGCACGCTGGTGCTGGCGGAGGCCGCGGGGGGCTGGTCCGCGGCCCTGAACGGTAAGCCGCTGACGCCGCTGGCCGCGCCCGTGGACGGGTGGGCGCAGGGCTTCGTGCTGCCCGCGGGCGGCGGCCGCCTGGTCGTCACCCGCGATGAGACGGCACGGGACGTCAGCCTGGGCGTCGAGGCCGTCGCCCTGTTCGTCGCCTTCGTGCTCGCGCTGCCCGGTACCAGGTCCTCGGCGCTCGCGGCCGCCGAGGCCAGGGCGGATTCCGAAACCATCCCCGCCCAGGGCCGACGAGAGCGTGCCCAAAGCGCGAGGGCCGCCCGCCGCAGGCGTCGGCCCGAGCTCGCCCCAGCCGGTGTCCAGGCCGCCGCCCCAGCCGGTGTCCAGGCCGCCGCCCCAGCCGGTGTCCAGGCCGCCGCCCCAGCCGGTGTCCAGGCCGCCGCAAGGGCCGGTGTCGCGACCCAGACCCGCGGCGCCGATGACACGGCCGCCGGGCGCGCCTCATTTGCTTCCTCCGGATCTGCTTCGGCGCAAGCCCCGTTTTCGGCGGAAGCCCCGTTTTCGGCGGAAGCCCCGTTTCGCGTCGCTGCTCCCGCCGGTTCGGCCCAAGCCCCGGTCAGCCTCGCTGCTCCCGTCGGGTCCGCTGCCCCCGCCGCCTTGAGCCCTGACGCCGACCCCACGTTCGGCTCGGCGGCGACCGCCGTGTCCGCCGTGTCCGGCTCCGGGGATGACGCCGACTACGCTCGCGCCGGGGCTGGTTCAGGGCGCCAGGCTGCGGTCGGCGCCGCACAGGCCGCCGGATACGGCTCAGGTCCGTCCGCACCAGCCCGGCGTGGGCACGGCCAGCACGCGGCACGACACGGCAAAGGCAAACCACCGCGGCGATGGCGCGGGAGCAACGCCGCGAAGTCACCGGCCCAGACCCCGACGGCCCAGACTCCGACGACCCAGACTCCGACGACCCAGACTCCGACGACCCAGACTCCGACCTCAGACTCCGGGTCGGCGGTCGAGGCGGTCGAGGCGGTCGAGGCGGCCGAGGCGGCCGAGACCTCCGCCGCCGATTCGCGGGCACCCTGGGAGCGCGGTGACGCCGGATGAGGGCCGTCCACCTGGTGCCCGCCGGGGTGGTGCTGCTGGCGCTCGGTGCCATCGGCGCCGCCGCCTCACTGGATCGCCCGACGGCCAGCCCGAACCCGGCCGCCGTGACCCGGCAGGCCACGGTCACCGCCGCGGCCCGAGCCTGCCCGCCGACCCTTGGCGGTGGCACAGGCACCGTCGCGCTGATCGCGGGACAGGCTGGGTCCGGCGGGTCCGGCGGGTCCGGGCAGGCGGAACTGGCGTCGCTGCCGCCCGTCGGCGTCCAGCTGCAGCCTGCCGGCGCGATCAGCGCGAAGGGTCCCGGGGTGCTCTCGCTGCTGACGGTCCCGGCCGCCTCGAGCGCGCCCGGCAAAGGCGGCAAGGCCAGCAAAAGCAGCAAGGACAGCAAAAGCACCAAAGCCACTTCTGAGCCGACCGGCTGGTCCGTCACCGCGAGCGGCACGATGGCGCAGGCCATGGAGGCCGAGGTGGCGCAGAGCTCCGGTCTGGCCAGCCTGCGCTGCGGTGAGCCCGGTTCTGACATCTGGTTCGTCGGGCCCGGCCAGTCCAGCGGCGCGGCGCACATCCAGCTCGAGCTGATGAATATCGATTCCCTGACCGCGACCGTCGACGTCAGCATGATCACCGATGCCGGCCCGGTGCAGGCGGGCAACGGCACCGGGATAACGGTTCCGCCGCACCAGACGGTGACCGAATCTCTGTCGTCGGCGGCCGGCGACTCCAGCGTGGTGGCGATCGAGGTACACACCAGCAGCGGCCGGGTGGCCGCCGACGTCTCCTTGGGGGGCTCCGCCCGCGGCAGGACGACGAACTGGCTGCCGAGCGCGGCCGAGCCCTCGACTCAGCTGGTGATCCCGGGCGTGCCCCCGTCCAGCCACGCCGCCGAGCTCTTCCTGACGGTCCCCGGTACCGCGGACGCCAAGGTGAACGTGCTCGCGATCACCCCGCAAGGGCAGTATCGCCCGTTCGGCTCGCAGCCGATCGACCTGCCGGGGCAATCGGCCTCCTCGATGACCCTCACGCCGCTCGGTGGCACGGCGGCCGCCGTCGCAATCACGGCGAACGTGCCGGTCACCGCCACCGTGCTGGTGCCAGGCAGCGGTGTTGGCGCCTTCACCACCGCGACGGCACCCATCAGCGAGCAGGCAGTGGTCGCGGGCAACGTCAGCGGGTCCGGCTTCGCCCCCTCGGTCGTGCTTTCCGCGCCCGCCGGGGCCGCCCGCGTCCGCCTGACCGAGATCCGCGCGAGCACCGGCTCGGCCGGAAGCCAGGTCATCTCGGTGCTGGCCGGGCATACGCTCATGGTCCCGGTCACAGCGCCGTCCGGGACCAAACGCGGCGCGGCCTTCGCCGTCGTCATCACGCCGCTGGCCGGGTCGGGTCCGCTGTACGCGGCCCGGGTGGAAACACAGGATCAGAGCACCGTCGTCTCCATCATCCCGGCCGCTAGCGCGCTGACCACGATCGGCCTGCCCCCGGTGAGCGACTCCTATGCTGCGATAACCCCATAACGCCCGCCATCAGGAGCGACCGTCGTGGCCGACACCGAGCCCTTTGCCCTGATCCTGCTGTTCACGGCGGCGGTGGGACTGGTGGCGGTGCTGTCGAACCGGCTGACCGAGTGGGTGAAGATCCCGTCGCCCGCGCTGGTCCTGATCGGCGCGGCCATCGCGGTAGAGGCCATCCCGGCCCTGCACGAACCGCCCCGGCTGACCGTCGAGCGGGTGGTCACGGTGGCCCTGGTGTGCATCTTGTTCGACGGCGGCATGCACATCGGCTGGTCCCGCTTCTCCTCCGCGCTGGGCCCGATCACGGCCGTCGGCGTGTGCGGCACGTTCCTGACCGTCGCCGCGGCCGGCGTCCTGGCCCACTTCGGGTTCGCCCTGCCCTGGTACGTCGCGCTGCTGGTGGCCACGGCGGTGGCCCCCACCGATCCGGCCGTCGTGTTCTCCGTGCTGGGCCAGCGGGAGGTGTCCGGCCGCGCCGGCACCATCCTGGAGGGAGAATCGGGCGCTAACGACCCGGTCGGTATCGCGCTGATGGCCAGCCTCATCACCGCGGGCGGCCTGTCCGCGGGAGCCTTCGCCACTGTCGGCGGCGAATTCCTGCTGCAGATGGGCGTCGGCGCCGTGGTCGGCGTCGCGGGCGGCCGGGCGCTGCTGTGGTTCACCCGCCGGGTGCCGCTGCCGGGGGAGGCCCTGTATCCGCTGCGGACGCTGGCCTGCGCCCTGCTGGTGTTCAGCATCGCCACCTTGGCCCGCGGGTCGGGGTTCCTCGCGGTCTTCGCGGCCGGGATCGTCCTGGGCGACGAGGCCGCCCCGTTCAAGCGGGAGATCGAGCGATTCCACTCGGCGATCGCCAGCCTCGCGGAGATCGCCGCCTTCGTCGTCCTCGGCCTCACCGTGGACCTGTCGGTGCTCGCCCGGACCGACGTGTGGATTCCGGGTGTCGTCCTGTCCGCAGCCCTTGCCTTCGTCATCCGGCCGGTACTGATCGGCGGGTGCCTGATCCCGGCCCGGCTGCCCCGCGGTGACCGGAACTTCGTGCTGTTCGCCGGGCTCAAGGGAGCCGTGCCGATCCTGCTGGGCGGCTTCCTGATCGCCGCGGGCATCCCCGGGGCGCAGCGCCTCTACGGCATCGTCGCGGTCGTGGTGATCTTCTCCGTGGTCGTCCAGGGCAGCCTGGTGCCCGCCGCCGCTCGCCTGCTGCGGGTGAAGATGCGGACCGTGGAGCCGGAACCCTGGGCGCTCGGCGTCCGGCTGCGGGACGAGCCCAGCGACGTGCATCGCCTGACCATCGCGGTCGGCTCGCTCGCCGACGGCCGTACCATCGCTGACCTTTCCGACCTGCCTGGCGACGCATGGGTCAGCTTCATCGTGCGAGACGGCCGGCTCGTCCCCATCAAGGCTGACACCACGCTGCGGGCCGGGGACGATGTCCTCGTCCTGGCCGACGTGGACCTGGGAGAGAAACTGACCAGCGCGTTCGAGGGTCCTGGTCCACGGCCGGTCACCCCAGCCCAGGAAACCCCAGCCCAGGAAACCCCAGCCCAGGAAGCGGCAACCCCCACGGAGGAGTTAGCCGAGCTCGCCGTAGCCGGGATCGATGATTTCCGGCTCGACCCCGAGGATCTCGGCGAACTCCTCGACCACCACGTCGAAGACGAGGTCGCTCAGATCGTCCTCGTCTTCGGCCCGGGCCAGCAGCGGCTGCCGGAACAGCACGATGCGAGGTCCGGTAGCCGGGTTGCCCGGGTCACTGATATCCGGCGAGCCTCGGACGATACGGGCCAGCGGCACGCCGTCCTCATCGCCGGTATCACAGTCCGGCACTTCCTGGACCGCGAATTCCACGTCGGACAGCTCGGCCTCCCAGCGCGGCTCGAGCCGCGCTACTGCCTCGAGCACCAGGTCGTCGAACTGCTGGGCCCGGCTCCGGTACAGCGGAACTCCCGGCGGTACCAGCCTGCCGCGCAACCCGCGCCCGTGCCGGTCCCGTCGCCGCGCCCGTGTTTGAGGGAGCGGCGCGCCAGGAACCGGTGCGCCAGGAAGCCTGGCCCCTGGCCCTGCGCTGTCCTCGCCGGTCTGCACAGTCACCGAGCGTATCGGATGGCCCCGGCGCCGGGACACCCGCGCCGACCCGGGACAAGACGTGCTAAGCACGACACGACGCAGGCGCAGGGCGCGGGTGGTGGCGTTCGGCGCCGCGGACAGATACCGTCACGGTTGTATCCGACACTGTCCCGGTTCCGGGATGAGGTCTCGAGGGCGAGGTGGGCTGGTGGGTTTGCGTTGCTGCTCGCGCACCGCGTGCAAGCATCCTCCTGTCTACACGCTGACCTATGTCTACCGCGATTCCACCGCGGTACTCGGCCCGCTGGCGGCCTACGTCGAACCGCACTGTTATGACCTGTGCGAAAAGCACGCGGGTCGGCTGGTGGCCCCGCGCGGCTGGGACGTGGTCCGGCTGCCGGTGGATCCGGCTCGGGACCGCGCCGACGACCTAGAGGCGCTGGCCAACGCGGTGATGGAGGCCCGGCCGGCGGTGCGGCCGGAGACGGAGCCGGTCGGCCAGGGCGTCGAGGTCGGCCGCCGCGGCCACCTGAGGGTGTTGCGTTCGGGGCCGCCGCCAGACCGATAGGCTCGGGGGATGGGTGATCTCTCGAGCATCGTGAAGGCGTACGACATCAGGGGAGTCGTTCCTGACCAGCTAGACGAGGGTGTGGCCGAGGCGGTCGGCGCGGCGTTCGCCACGCTGACCGGGGCCGCGACGATCGTGACCCTGCACGACATGCGGGCATCCTCAGGCCCGCTGGCCGATGC
>Ga0302235_10002337_pt1 | contig 13729 bp, 10 predicted proteins | sample II_Palsa_N3_3_FD_193577 | JGI IMG/M metagenome (GOLD analysis project Ga0302235, IMG submission 193577) | Peat permafrost microbial communities from Stordalen Mire near Abisko, Sweden - II_Palsa_N3_3 | ecosystem: Environmental > Terrestrial > Soil > Palsa > Peat permafrost | place: Sweden... | reverse complement strand
AGGATCTCGTGGATGTCGTCGTCTGCGGTGTCCGGGCGTTTGTGTCCGGCGACGACCACTCTGGGGTTGAGGGCGGCGAGCTTCTCGACGCTTTCGATCCATTGCGGCCAGTCCCCGGGCTGTGATACGCCCAGCATCTGGTGTACGCCGTTGTAGACGATGTCGCCGGCCACGACGGCTCCGATCGAGGGAGCGTGAAGGACCGTGTTGTGAGCGATGTCGGCTTGGCCGATTTCAATCGGCTGCAGCTCGTGGCCGTCGAGCACGATGGTCTCCTCGGCCAGCGGTTCGGGGAGGGCGTCCGCGTCGACAATGTTGCCCGCAAGCCATTGGCTGGCCAAGCCGCAGTTCAACTCGTGGGTTTCCGTCACGAACTCGGCCACCGGCGCCAGCGCCACCCCGCGGGCGTCGGGGAATCGCGCCAGGAGCGTGCCGAGGCCGAAGTAATGGTCGAAGTGCGCATGCGTGATGTAGATCGTGGTCAGTTTCTTGCCTGTCGCGGTGATCGCCTCGGCCAGCCGCTCCACATCAGCCGGCGCGAACAGCGTGTCGACGAGTACCGCCTCTGTAGGCCCTGTCAGGATCGTCGCGGTGGTCGGCGAGAATGTGCCGCCAATCGCGATGGGTACGGTTGGACTCGCCACCACTTGCAGCTTCAGCGGTGATTCGGTTCTATGCATCGTTGCTCCTCTCGCCCGCGCCGCCAGCGGCAACGCGCCGACACACGTGGGCTTTAGATTGGGTGCTCTGGTGTACTCGGGAGGGTTGAGCGTCAGATCGTGAGTGCGACCTTGCCGAACGGCCGATCATCGACGAGATGGCGAATCGCGTCGTCCGCCTGATCGAGCTGGTACGACCGGTCCTGCGCAGGCTTGATCTCGCCGTCCTTGATCAGACCGAGCACCTGCTCGTACGCGGCAGCCTGGTCTGCATGGCTTGCTGTGAACAGGCTGAACCCGGTCAGCGTGGCGCCCTTCCAGATGATGTCGGTGACGTTTACCGCAGACTGCGTGCCCGCCGAATACCCGAGCGAGACATATCGGCCCCCTGGAGCGATCGACCCGAGCGCCTGCCCCAGCAGCGGTCCGGCGAGCCCGTCGACAACGACGTTGACGCCCTCGGGCGCGACTCGTTTGAGGCCGTCGCGAAGAGATTCGCTCTCCAGGTCGATCACCTCCACGGCAGACAGCGCTGGGAGCTCTCGCGCATGAACAGCCTTCATCGTGCTTCCGGCCGTTGAAACGGCCTTGGAGGCACCGAGTGCGAGTGCGAGCTGAACCGTGGCGTTGCCGACGCTGCCGCCGACCCCAGGAGCGAGGACCGACTGCCCCTCCGAAAAGCGGGCCCGCTTGAGTGCCAGCGCCGCAGTCAGGTAGGCGACGGGAATCGTCGCTGCCAGCACATCGTCGACCCCATCGGGGATCGCCGCGAGATTCCCAACCGGGATCACCGTGTAGTCCGCGTACGTGCCGTCCCTGCCGATCCCGCCGGGGCCTGCGAAAAACAGAACACGATCCCCTTCGGACCATTGTCCCGAGGGGTCGTGAGCGACGCGGCCGCTGCCCTCGGTGCCGAGGATCAGTGGCAGCTGGGCGAACGGAACCAACCCCGTCAAGATGCTGTGCTCCAGCGGCGTGACTCCCGCCGCATTCACCTTCACGAGGACGTCGCCATCCGCAGGCTTCATGACCGGCGCATCGACCACCTGGGGCGTCTTCTCGCCCGGTAGAGCGCGCACGGCACGCATTGTGTCTGGGATCATGCTGGATCTCCTCTCTGCTTTGTTGGACTGAGTCAAGTTCCGGGCCGCCCCATCGGGGACGAGCTCGATGTAATGGACGTCGGTGAGCGGCCGTGAAGCCTGCTCGAAGACCTTGCGCTTCCAGCCCCACTGCGAGCGGATCACGCCTTCGGCATGACGGCGCTCGTCCTCGCCGTCGAGGACCCGGCCGAGTGCGGCGATCGGTGGCCCGAGTGGCTGCCCGCGGAATGTGCACGGAGCAATCAGCGCCCGAGGGTCGTTGCGAAGCCGCTTCGCCTTAAACGCCTCGATCTCGGTCCAGATGTACACGCGATCATCCTCATAGCCCGGCCACACCGGCTGAGCGACGGGGCTGCCGTCTTTGCGGTAGGTGACGACGAGGCAGTGCGTGTGCCCGCGAAGCGCCGCGAACCCGCCGTGCTGAACCGGGAGGCGCAGCACCGTTCCAGCCTGATCGGTGCGCAGGGCACCGAGCAGGCGCTTGTTGGCGACTACCAGCGAGCGCCTGAGCCGATCTCCGGTTTTGGCGTGTGTCATACGGTGCGCCCTTGCGTGAGCCTGCTCATCTCGGCAGTGCCACCGGCCAATGAGCGCCGGTACGGTCGCCCGGAATGGAGATGACCAGCCGACCAACCCGCGGCGCTAAGCGGCGCGTACCGCGCGTCCGCACGGCGGGTTGTTCCGGAATTTCGCTTGTGCTGAGGAGTGTGTGATGTCACGGGGGGACCCCTTCTTCGGCACTGCTTGACAGGTTAGTACAAGCGTCTTAGACTCGCCACACCGTAGCCAATACGAACGTCTTAGTCAAGTCGTTCTTGGAAAAGGAACGAGGGTCCCGTGAGAAGACGCAGCTTGTTGATTGGACAGACCGTCCTGATTACTGGTGCCGCACGCGGCATCGGCGCCGAGGCGGCGAGGCGGGTGGTGGGCCTGGGAGCGAACGCGATGCTGGTCGGGTTGGAGAGCGAGCGGCTGGCCGCGCTTGCCGACGGGCTGGGTCACGACCGCGTTGCCTGGGCAGAGGCAGACGTCGTCGATGAGGACGCGCTGGCGAGCTCGGTGGCGATGGCGAGGGCGCGCTTCGGCCGCATCGACATCGCGATCGCGAACGCAGGCCTGCATTTCGCGGGGGGCGTCGCGACCGCTGCGACGAAGCAGCTCACACGCGAGCTCGAAGTGAACCTGCACGGCACCCTGCTGACCGATCGGGCCGTGCTTCCGGCGCTCGTCGAGTCCGGCGGATACCTGCTCAACATCGCATCGCTCGCCGCGAGCGCGCACCTACCGATGATGGGCGCCTATTCAGCATCCAAGGCAGGGGTCGAGGCCATCACAGACTGCCTGCGCGCGGAGATCGCGCACACCGGGGTCGACGTCGGGTGCGCCTACCTCGGCTTCTACGACACTGACCTCGTCCGCGCGAGTTTCACACATCCCTCCGCCCGCTCGATCGCCAGCGCCGTGCCTTCCTTCGTGAGCCGCCCTCGGCCCATGACCGAGGCCGTAACGGCGATCATCGACGGCCTGATGTGGCGACGACGGCGCGTATGGGCGCCGCGCTACGTTGGCGTGGCTCTCGCGTTGCGTGGCGTGCTGCAGCCCGCCGCGGACGCCTTCAACCGGCGTAGCGGGGCCGTTGCCGCCGGTGCCCGAATGCTCGGGGACGAGCCCCAGGCAACATCCGAGCGCGAACTGCTTCTCGGGGTTGCGGCCCGCATCAAGCAACGGTCCCTGCCGGGCTAAAGCCCGTCCCAGGTGAAGGCGTCGTGGTCAGGGCCGCGTCGCCGGCGTACCCTCCACAGCGGCGGTCGCGATCGCCTCGGCGTTGCGTGCGGCCGTCCTCATCGGAGCCGTGCTACCGCGGACCCGGGCCAAGAGCAGCGCACCCTCGAGCAGCGCGAGCACGGCCACGGCCGCGTCGGCCGCGGACCGCCGACTCGCTCCCGCGCGCCTCAGATGGGATGCGAGGCGCCTCTCCCAGGCATCAAATGCGGAGCGGGTCGTGTCATGAAGGGGGCCTGGGGTCACGGCCGTCTCGAGCGCGACCGTGGCAACCGGGCAACCCGCTGAGTATCCGCTCTCGGTAAGCAGCCTTCCACTGAGCTCGAACCACCGCCCAACTGCCTGCCCGGCGTCCGTCGCTGTGGAAAAGCAATGATCGATCAGCGCCAGCACCCCCTCGCTGCCCGCCTCGATCGCAGCAACTCCCAATTCGCTCTTTCCACCAGGGAAGTGGTGGTGAATCGAACCCCACGGCGTGCCGGCCTCGTCGACCAAGCTCCGCCAGCTCGTCGCATGGTAGCCCTCGCGCTGAAACATCTTTGACGCAGTTAGGACCATCTGCTGGCGAGTGTCGGGAGACATGCCACACACTTTAGCGGCCTAATAAGACGAGCGTACGAGCCCGACTGGGTTCACTCCTGAACTCAGGAGCTGAAATGCCCGTCCTGGCTGGTGCTTGGGCGTTCGCGGCGTCCGATGGGAGGAACCGTCCGAGAATTCCCTCGAGCTCCCCGCGTCGAATCGGCTTGCTCAGGTAGTCGTCCATTCCCGCCGCCAGACAGCGTTCGTGGTCCACGGGGGTCGACAGGACGGTCATCGCGATGATCGGCACGCGGTGCCCGACACAAGACCGTAGTGTTGGGCTCGAGTTCGGGAGCAGTCTCGTCCAAGGGCTCGGCGAGGGATCACTTGCCATCGGACGATCCCAGTGGCCGTCGGGCGGGCTTCTCGATTTCGCTGGCCGCCGCGGATAAGCGGAGCTGCTTAGGAGCTCAGCTCAGGCCGTCATGGTCCCAACAAATTGGTACGAAATTGGTACGAATTCGACCACGCCTACGGTGCCCAGCCAACGAAAAAGCCCCGCCGGAGCGGGGCTTCTTCGCATAGCGGGGGCGGGATTCGAACCCGCGACCTTCGGGTTATGAGAACGGCAAAAGGGGGTGCCATGGGTGCCGATATGGCTTTGTAGAGCCATTTTTGTGCTTCTCCGTACCCGCCAGTTTTGCTCAAATTGCACCCCGATTTGCACCCCGCTCTGAGCAAGCTCGGCACCGGCGATGCTGTAGCACTGGGAAGGTGATCAGGTTGCGCTATCCATAGCGGTGTTGATCGCGCCGGCACCGACGCAGCAAGCGCGACGCAGACGAAACAAGATCAGCCCATTCATCAGGACACGAAGTGAATGACTGCCAGCGCGATCGCGGCAGCAGCGAACACAGTGACGCCGTAGGTGAGGACTCGAGGCAGCGCCGACGCGGGCACCGGTTCGACCAGGCGAAGAGCCCGCTGGCTTCGCTGCCAGTGCCGGTAGCTTCTGTGCGACAGGCACGCACCGAGCGCGATAAGTGGCAGCGCCACAACGAGCCCGGCGCCCGCAAAGCCGCCCTTCAGGAACTGGGCGACGGCAAGGCCCCCGGCGACCAGAGCCAGCGCCGTGCGATTCCACGCCAGGTAAGTGCGTTCGTTGGCAAAGGTGAACCGTGGGTCCACGTGAGCACCCGGGTCCTGCGGGTGATCGGGCGCCCCCGGCGCGCCATCCGCGGCTGAAGTTTTCGCCTGATGAGCGGTGCCGCGCATGGCCTGCACAACCCTCCTACGACGGCGCTTGCCATACGTCGAGAGTGGCAGAGGCGCGCGCATCACGTGTTCAGCCCGAGATCGCGGTGTGGGTCTCCCACCATGACCTGCGGGTCGACAATCCGGTCGAAGTCGACTGGGGAGACACCTAGCGTGAGTGCTGCTTCGCGGAGCGAGCTGCCGTTGTCGTCGGCCTTGTGGGCGATCGATGAGGCCTTGTCGTAGCCGATCTCGGGGCTCAGGGCGGTGACGAGCATCAGCGAGCGACCGACGTACTCTTCGACCTTGTCGCGATCCAGCTGGGTGCCTTCGATGCTGTAGAGGCGGAGCTTCTCGCTGGCGTCGCCGAGGATGCGCGCCGAGTGCAGGACGTTGTTGATTATGATCGGGCGCATCGCGTTCAGCTCGAAGTTGCCCTGGGCTCCAGCGGCCGCGACGATCGAGTCCTCACCGATGACCTGCAGGCAGACCATCACCATTGCCTCCTGCTGGGTTGGGTTGACCTTGCCGGGCATGATCGAAGACCCGGGCTCGTTGGCCGGGAGCTCCAGCTCGTGAAGCCCCCCGCGCGGTCCCGACGCCAGCCAGCGCATGTCGTTGGCGATCTTCATCAGCGCCACGGCGAGACCGCGCAGTCCCGCGCTGACCGCGACCATCGCGTCGAGTGAGCCCTGTGCTGCGAACTTGTTTGGGGCGGTCTTGAGCGGCAGGCCGGTTAGCTCGGCGAGCTGGGCGGCGATCTCCTCGCCGAACCCGTCGGGGGCGTTTAGCCCCGTGCCGACCGCGGTGCCGCCCGCTGCCAGCTCATGGCACTCCTCAAGCGCACGCGAGAGCCGCTCGCTTGCGTCGCGCAACTGCACCGTCCAACCTGACCACTCCTGCCCGACGGTCAGCGGCACGGCGTCCTGGAGGTGGGTGCGACCGATCTTAACGACGTCCACCCACTGCACCGCCTTGGCCCAGATCGCGTCGATCAGCTGGCCGAGCTGCGCCAGGGTGTGATCCTGGACTTGCAAGAGCGTGGCGATGTGCATCGCCGTCGGGAAGGTGTCGTTGGAGGACTGGCCCATGTTGACGTGGTCGTTGGGATGCACCGGCGTCTTTGTGCCGAGCTTGCCGCCGAGCAGTTGGCTGGCTCGGTTGCCGATCACCTCGTTGAGGTTCATGTTCGACTGCGTGCCCGACCCTGTCTGCCAGACGTACAGCGGGAACTCCGAGTCGAGTTCCCCGGCAATCGCCTCCTCCGCGGCCTTGACGATCGCCTCGGCGCTCTCGTGATCAAGGCGTCCGGCTTCGGCGTTGACGAGCGCGGCGGCCTTCTTGACATAGCCGTAGGCGTGGTAGACGGCCTTCGGCATGTGGTCATCGCCGATCGAGAAGTGGATCAGCGAGCGCTGTGTCTGCGCGCCCCAGTAGTGCTCGGCGGGCACCTCGATGGACCCCATCGAGTCGCTCTCTGTCCGCTTGCCGCTCGCACCCGTGCCGATCGGCACCGAGCGCAGCTGATCTTTGGTCGCGGTCGCCATCACTTCACCTCGAGGCTCGGGTAGGTGGCATGCCACATCGCCTCCTGGATCGCCTCGACCGGATCATGCAGGTCAAACTGGGCGACGCCGTCTATCGCTGCCTGGCGGGCAACGGCGACCGCGACCGTGGCCGAGGTTGCCCGCAGGCTTTCGACCTGCGGCAGCACGCCGGCGCCTGGAGAAGAGACATCGACCAAGCCGGTAATCGCTTCCGCGGCTGCCAGCAGCATGCCGTCGGTCACATGGCTTGCGCGCGCGACGATCGTCCCCAGGCCTATCCCCGGATAGATCAGCGCGTTGTTCGCCTGCCCGATCTGATAATCGACGCCCTTGTAGGAGACCGGACCCCACGGGGTGCCGGTTCCAACCAGAGCGCGTCCATCCGTCCACTTGATGATGTCTGCCGGAACTGCCTCGATCCGCTCCGTCGGGTTGGAAAGCGCGAACACCATCGGGCGCTCGACGTGTGCGGCCATGTCTGTGAGGATCTCCTGCGTGAACGCGCCACCCTTCGTCGAGGTGCCGACGATCATCGTCGGATGCACCTGTGCGACGACCTCGGCCAAACTGATCGACCCATCGCGTTCATCGGCCTTCCAGCCTGAGACCTCCGCGCGCGGCCGCGCGTAGGGCGCCTGGAAGTCCCGCAGGCCCTCCATGCCGTCGACGAGCAGCCCTTGCTTATCGACGCACCAGAAGCAACGCGTGGCCTCGTGCCCCTGGACACCGTCGCGCTCGATGACGACGCGGATCTGATCTGCGATTCCAACCCCCGCGGTGCCCGCGCCGAAGATCACCACCCGCTGCTCACGCGGCTGTGATCCGGCGACCCGCATTCCCGCCAGCGCAGCGGATAGCGTGATCGCGCCCGTTCCCTGCACGTCGTCGTTGAAGATGCAGACCTTCTCGCGGTACTCGTTGAGGATGCGCCGGGCGTTTGAGGGGCCGAAGTCCTCGAAGTGAAGAAGCGCATTCGGGAACAGCCGGCTCGCGCAGTCGACGTAGGCGGCGATCAGCGCGTCATAGCGCTCACCACGCACACGGATGTGGCGATTGCCGACGTAGAAAGGGTCGTTGAGCAGCGACTCACGGTCGGTACCGACATCGAGCATCACCGGAATCACCCGGTCAGGATGTACGCCCGCTGCCGCCGTGTAGACGGCCAGCTTGCCGATCGAGATGTCCACTCCGTTGGCGCCCCAGTCACCAATACCGAGGATCTCCTCCGCGTCGGTCGCGACGATCAGATCGACGTCCTCAGCTCCGAGCCCGTAGTTCTGAAACGCAGCCTCGATGCCGTCTACGTCATCGACCGACAGGTAGACGGCGTCGGGCCGGCGGAACTCGTGGCTGAAGCGCTCGATCGCCTGCGCCACTACCGGGTCATAGACGACCGGCAGCATCTCCACCAGGTGATCCTCCAGTAGCCGGTAGTAGAGCACCTCGTTGCGGTCGTGCAGTGCTGCGAGGAAGGTGTTGCGCGCCAGATCGTCGGCCTGGCGGCCGTACTGCTCGTAGGAGCGCCGCGCCTGCTCCTCGAGCGACAGGACGCTCGCCGGTAGCAGTCCATCAAGGCCTAGAGCAGAGCGCTCTCCAGCCGTGAACGCCGTACCCCGGTTGAGACGAGGATCGCGCAGCAAGCTACGGCCCCCGCCGTGAGTCGTATTCGTAATAGTCGTTACCATCGGACTTCCTTTCGGTGATCGTGGCTTGTAGGGATAGAGGGGCAAGCACGTCCTACGCGGCTGTCGTCGATATTGGGGCAACCGTACGGTTGGGCGTAAGCGTGGCGACCGAGCTTTTCTAGCTGCCGTCTTCCTCCTCGGCGTCGACCACCTCATGCGCTCGCCGCAGATCCTGCTGGTTGACGAATATGAGGCGGGCACCGAATGCGCCCCACTCCGGCCCACCGATGGTGCGTCGCGCGATAGCCGGGATACCGGCCTGCGACAACAGGAGGCGGATCAAGTCCGCCTCCGGTTCGCTGGTGGCCGTCGTCAGGGCCTTCATCTGCATGTGGTGTGTTGTTGGGTGGGATGAGTCGAAGAGTCGCCGCATGGAGCCTCCCTTGTGCGCTTGGTAGTGGCATCACGGTCGCGCTTCGGGCAGCACGTCGCGCCTGTGGGAGGCCCTGGTCGATGCCCTTGTCTGTGGTTCCGGCTGACCAAGCGCCCGTGTGCTCGGTGCCGTGCGCGCACGGTGCTTCGTGGCGTGCTCACAAGCCGGGTCGAAGGCTTGTGTCCCACACTCCTGGTTGGCCTGGGCAGAGGAGCACCAGGGCTTCAGACCAGTGGCTCACCCGGGCGCGAGCACGTCCCTGCGGCGCAACTGTTACTGCATGGCCGACACACCATCACCGCTCACGCATCGAGCCGACGGGCTTGCACCGACGATTGATGACCCGGGGCACTTGCTGGAGTCGAGTCGCAATGCGCTCCGCATGCTCGTGCGCGCGTTGCGGCGCGCGGCGAAGATTGTCGGGCACGAGCTGTGGAAGGGCCTGGAATCGGAGGGGGCGTGGGCCTTGGCTATGGACTCAGCCATGACGACTCGAGCTGAGCGCGAGCAGTTGAATGCCCTCGCGGTGGAGGGGTCCTGGCTCTTAGGTGCGAACTCAACCACGATGCTCCGAGTTGAGCGCGACACTCAACCCCCAACCCGGCCCGCACTCCCGCGGGCCGAGCGCACCCTGAAGAGGAGCCCCACACCCGCATTTACCCACACCGCCCTCACACCCGTTATCGAGCCGCCCGATATGCCGGCAGCCATCGGACGCCTCGTCTACCGAGGCCGTTCCGGAGCCGTCGTGCCCTTCACGGCCGAGATGCTGGGCACGGGCCTAATGGCGGCCTACCCATGGAGCCGCGAGCACGGGTGGACCGCGACGAACTAGCGGCCCAGCTGAGCGGATACCGGCCGAGACACTTCTGCTCACCCGATACGACGCCGATGGTCCGGCGGGGCCGCGTCGGGATGGACGGCGTTGATCAGGTCTGCGACCAATCGGTGAGCCTGCGTATGGAATGGCGCATGCGTCGCGAGCGACCGGATAACGATCAGCTCACGGGAGAAAGTGCCCTACGTAGGCCATCGCTGCCTGCGGTCGTTTTTCCGCTGAAGCCCCGCCCGGCGCGTTCTGCCCACTCGCCATTCGTGATCGCCTCCGGTTCTGCCGGAACGTAGTGGTTGAGGATCAGCTCATGGACCCCTGCGCGTTCGGCTACGCCCCCGACCTCGGAGACGTCGGTATGAAGCGAGGCCATCCGCTCGAGGGCGACGCCGGTGATGCCGTCCTTCTCGAGGTAGTTGAGGTCGGCAACGCAGTGAACGAGTATGTCGGCTCCTTGGGCCAAGGCGACCAAATCGTCGTTCACCGTGGTGTCGCCAGAGAATACGACGGAGCCGTCGGCTGTGTCGAAACGGTACGCAAGGGCTGGGAGCGCCCGGCCGTGCGTCACTGCGATGGCATTAACCTGAACAGCGTCATCTTCGAACACGACCACCGGAACTTGGGCTCCGCCCTCGTTCTCTGTTGGGACGCGAATATCGACCCCCCGCACCAGCGCGCCCGCATCCGGCATGACGGCGTCCAGCGGCATGACGTTCAGATGGTAGGCGTAGGCGGCGAGTATGTCCTCGACCAAGTCCGTCGTGCCGGGGGCCGGAAGCTCCGGGTGGATCGTAGTCTCACGATGGAAATCGCCGTCCCCTGCTGGCAGCTCGTGCGGTCGCGACGGGCCATAGACGCGAATCGGAGCGAGGGGGCCGTCGTCACCCATCCGGACACCCCATGGATATAGGAGCATGCCGGGCAGATCACCGGTGTGGTCGGCATGGAGATGGGTGATGAGCACGGCCTCCAGACGGGTGAAGTCGAGCCCCGCGTCGACGAACGCGGACGGCGATCCGCGGCCACAGTCGATCACGAAGACTCGTTCGTCAACGACCAGTGCCGATGAAATCCCGCCCCGGCCGGCCACCGGCATCGGCGCACCGGCGGTTCCTAGGAGCACCAATTCGGTTGTCATCTTCTGCTCCTTCGGTTTTGAGCTTGACAACTTCGGCCGTTGGCTAACGGCCAAGGTAGCTGAGAGTCGCGGTAGTGAGAGTCTGGATCCCGGTCTCCAGAGTGGGGTGCAAGACGGGCGCGAACTTGGAGCTGTGATTGGTCGGGACGTCCTCAGCGACACGCCCCGCTTCCTCGGCTTTCCGGTATGTGTCCGGGTCGGTGCCACCGACGTACCAGAACAGCGAGGGGACCCCCCACTCGCTGCCGAAGGACCCGAAGTCCTCACTGACGGGGAGCGGGTCCTCGAGCTCATTGACTCGGTCAGCTCCGAAGTAGTCGCGAAAGGCATCGGCCACGTGGCTAGCCGCCTGCGGGTCGTTGGTGGTGAGCGCGAAGTGGTCGAAGTAGCTGATTTCCGGTGACTTCGGTGCGCCTGATGCAGTCGCCTCGGCGTTGACGATGCGCTCGATTGCCCCCAGAACGCGCGCACGGACCTTGTCGTCGAACGTTCTGACGTTGATCTTCAGCAGCGCGTCGTCGGGGATCACGTTGCCCCTGCTGCCGGCATGAAGCGCGCCGATCGTGACGACGACAGGTTCCTCGGCCGCGGTCTCACGGGAGACGATCGTTTGCAGGCGTAGCACGGTTGAGGCTGCCATCACGACGGGGTCGATGGTCGACTCCGGCCACGCGCCATGACCCCCCCGGCCGATCAGCCGCACCTGGATGTTGTCCTCCTCTGACTGCGTCACCCCGAGCCGATAGCTGATCTGCCCGGCGGGCGGCGGCATCACATGCTGCCCGAGGACCACCTCGGGCTTCGGAAACCGCTCGAACAGCTTGTCGTCGATCATCGCCTGCGCCCCGGTGCCCGTCTCCTCGGCGGGCTGGAAGAGCGCCATGAGTGTCCCCTGCCACGCATCAGGAGCCTTGGCCATCAGGTTCGCTGCGCCCGCGAGCCAGGTGACGTGCATGTCGTGGCCGCAGGCGTGCATGACCGGCACCTCCATGCCCTCGGCGTTGGTGGCGGTGACGGTGCTCGCGTACGGAAGGCCGGTGGCCTCCTTCACCGGGAGCGCGTCCATGTCGGCGCGCAGCATGACCGTCGGCCCGTCGCCATTTCGCAGCACGCCTACGACGCCGGTGCCTCCGACGCCGGTGGTGACCTCATAGCCAGACTGCTTGAGTTGCTCGGCAGCCTTGGCGGCGGTTCGATGCTCCTGCATCGAGAGCTCGGGGTGGGCGTGAAGATCGCGGTAGAGATCCTCCAGAGATCCGCTGATCTCTTGGAGGCCGTCGAGAACCCGGTCGGGTTCCGATGCGCTCGCCGTGCTCGTAGCGTGAGTGGTCGTCGTGCTCATGGCGTAACTCTCCTAAGTGGTTGTGGTTGGAATGCTGTTCTGCTCGGGCGCATGGATCACTCGAGCGCGAGCTCGCGGATGTTCGTCTTTGCAACCTCAAGGACCTCGTCTCCGCGCCCGGAGAGGATGCTGCGCGTGGCCCAGAGCGTGAAACCCTTGGCCTGGGCCGCCGTGATGCCCGGCGGGATCGACAGCTCCTCGTGAGCGGTCATCACCTCGATGACCGCCGGGCCGTCATGCGCGAAGGCGGCCCGCAGGCCGTCCTCGAGCTCGCTGGGACGCTCGATCCGCACACCATGGAGTCCAACCGCGCGCGCCACGTCGGCGAAGCTCGGGTTATCGAGGTCGGTGCCGAAGTTGACGATGCCGTCGGCCTTCATCTCGAGCTCAACGAACGCCAACGCTCCGTTGTTGAACACGATCACCTTCACCGGCAGCTCTTGCTGGCGGAGGGTAAGGAGCTCTCCCAGCATCATCGCGATGCCACCATCGCCCGAGAGCGTCACCACCTGACGTCCGGGATGGGAGGCCTGCACGCCGATCGCCTGAGGCAGCGCATTGGCCATCGACCCGTGGTTGAACGAGCCAATCAGCCGTCGCCGCCCGTTCATGCGCAGGTATCGCGTGGCCCAGATCACGGGACTTCCGACGTCGGCGAGAAACACCGCGTCGTCCGCGGCGATCTCGTCGATCGCCTTGGCGAGGATCTGCGGATGGATCGGACCACGGTCTGAGTGGGTGTCCGCAAGCGCGTCGAGGCGCTCGCGTGTGCGGCGGTAGTGCGATGTCATGCGGGCCAGATGTGTCGCGTCGCGGCCATCCTCCAGGTGTGGCAAGAGCGCCTCGATCGTGTCCTTGACGGTGCCGAGGAGCCCAACCTCGACGGGAATGCGATGTCCGATCTGCTCGCCACGAACGTCAACCTGCACGACCCGCGCGTTCTCGGGATAGAAGGGCCGGTAGGGGAAGTCGGTACCGAGCATCAGCAGCGCATCGCAGTGCTCCATCGCGCGGTAGCCGGAGGCGAATCCCAAAAGGCCGGTCATGCCGACGTCATAGGGGTTGTCGTACTCGACGAACTCCTTGCCTCGCAGAGCGTGGACGACCGGCGCCTTCAGCGCCCCGGCCAGCGCCACGACCTCGTCGTGCGCGCCCCGGCAGCCGGCACCGGCGAGGATCGTGACGCGCTCGGCCGCGTTGAGAACATCGGCGGCGGCTCGGAGCGCGTCGTCAGAGGGGCGGATGACCGATGAGGTCGACCGGATCACACCAGCACGCACGTCGTGCGAGGCGTGGTGCAGGAAGATCTCGCCGGGAATGACCAGCACGGCAACGCCACTGCGCTCGATCGCGAAGCGCATCGCGATTTCCAGCACCCGCGGCAGCTGCTCGGGCACGCTGACGAGCTCAGAGTAGACGCTGCACTCGCGAAACAGCTCCTGCGGGTGGGTTTCCTGGAAATAGCCTCCGCCGATCTCCTCGCGGGGAATGT
>Ga0302235_10002333_pt1 | contig 13741 bp, 7 predicted proteins | sample II_Palsa_N3_3_FD_193577 | JGI IMG/M metagenome (GOLD analysis project Ga0302235, IMG submission 193577) | Peat permafrost microbial communities from Stordalen Mire near Abisko, Sweden - II_Palsa_N3_3 | ecosystem: Environmental > Terrestrial > Soil > Palsa > Peat permafrost | place: Sweden... | reverse complement strand
AGCCGGTAGGCGGCCAGCTGGACGGCGACCGCGTCCTGCTCCGGCTGGCTCCTGGGCGGCAGGCCGGTCTTCCAGTCGACCACGTCGAAGGTCTCGTCGCTGTCGGCGAACACCGCGTCGATCCGGCCGCGGACCTGACGGTCGCCGATGAGCATGTCGAACGGGACCTCGACCTCGCGGGGCCAGCGGCCGCCCCACTGGCCGGCCTCGAACTGAGCCCGCAGCTCGATCAGGTTCTCGTCCGGTGCTTCCTCCTCCTCGGTGAACAGGTCATCGTCGTCGATCAGCCGCTGCTGGCCGAACCGCTCCTCGAGCCAGCGGTGGAACGCGGTGCCCTTGCGGGCCTGCCCGGCCGGCGGCTGCGGCATCGGGCGGCGCACCTGGCGCGCGAGCGCGTCCGGGTCGCGGGCGAGCGCGACGAGCGCGGACACCGACAGCCGGGCCGGGAGCAGCACCTCGACCGGGCCGTCGCCCCGCTCGCGCAGCCGCCCGCGCTCGGCCAGCAGCAGCCCCGCGTCCAGCTCCCACGAGGCCGCCAGCTCGCGCTCGGGCGGGGCGAGCGCGTCCCGGCCGGACTCGGCGGCGCCGGCCGCCTGGGCGACGCCAGCCCCATCGGCGGCGACGCCAACTCCATCGGCGGCGCCCGGGCCATCGGCCCGTTCCCAGGCACGAGCGCGGGCGGCCGCTTCGACCAGCGCGGCCGCCTCGCCGACGGCCGCGTGGTGCTGCCCGGCCGGGGTGGCGGGCCAGTCCGCCTCGGCCGCCTCGGCCAGCAGCGGGTTCTCGGCGTCGTCGGCCGGCCGGTCGGCCCACTCGGCGATGGTCCCGGCGCCGGCCTCGCACGCCTGGCGGACCTCGGCCAGGAAGACCGACGGCCCGAGGGCGGCGGTCGCGTCGCCCCACCAGTAACCGGAGCAGCCGAGCCAGAAGGCGGCCCGGGTCGCGGCGACGTAGCCGAGCCTGCGCTCCTCGGCCAGGTCGCGGGCGGCGCAGGCGGCGGTGAACGCCTCGAGCGCGTCCGCCTCAAGCGATGGCAGGTCGGGCAGGTCGGCCACGTCGCCGCGGAGCCGGTACGGGATCAGCCGCGCGTTGTCCGTCCAGCGGGTCGAGACCCTCGGCCGGGCCGGGAAGACCTGTGACCTCTCGCCGGCCGCGAGCCCGGGCACGAAGACGGCCGGCCATTGCAGCCCCTTGGCCGCGTGCACGGTGAGCAGCTTGACCGTGTCGGACTCGCCTACCCGCCCCGTCTCCAGGCCGAACTCCTCCTGCTGGGCGGCCGCGAGATAGGCCAGGAACGCGCCCAGCGTCGGCTCCGGCTGATCGCCCGCGAACGTCGCCGCCACGTCGGTGAACGCGTCCAGGTCGGCCCGCGCGGTGGCCAGATCGCCGCCCGGCCTGGCGGCGACCTCGATATCCAGGCTCAGCGCCCGCTCGACCTCGGCGATGAGGTCGGCCAGCGGCCTCGACACGTGCGCCCGCAGGTACCGGGCCTCGCCCGCCAGCGCGCTGAGCCGCGCGTAGCCGGTCGGCGAGTACCCAGCCGGGTCGCCGAGGTCGTCCAGCGCCTCGACCAGCGAACCGGTCTCGGCGGTGAGGTCGGTCAGCGCTTCGGTCAGGGCGTCCGCGATCGGCGGGCCGCCGCCGGGGTCGCCCTCCAGCGGGGGTCGCGCATCCTCGGGGTCATCCGGCCGGGGCGGCGGCCCGGGCGCGGGCGCGGGGTCCGCGTTTGCCGCTTGATCGGCGCGGTCTTGATCGGCGCGGTCTTGATCGGCGCGGTCTTGATCGGGGCTGTCCTGATCGGGGCTGTCCTGATCGGGGCTGTCCTGATCGGCGGCGCCTTGGTCCCCGGCGCCCCTGGCCAGGTCCCTGGCGCGGCGGCCGAGCGCCACCAGGTCCCGGGGGCCGATCCGCCAGCGCGGTCCGGTCAGCAGCCGGGCCAGCGCGTCCGACGCGGCCGCGTCGTGCAGCACCCGCAGCGTGGCCACCACGTCCTGCACCTCGGGGACCGACAGCAGACCGCCGAGGCCGACCACCTCGCACGGGATGGACCGCGCTTCGAGGGCCCGGCGGAGCTCCGCGAACTGCGACCGCTTCCTGCACAGGACCGCGATGTCGGACGGGCGGACGCCGGCCGGCTGGCCGTCCGGCCACGGCCTGCCGTCCGGGGCCGAGCCGATCGGCAGCGCGAGCAGCGCCGCCGCCTGGTCCCCGACCCAGTCGGCCTCGTCGACCGCGGTGGGCAGCAGCGCCGCCGTCACCCGGCCCCGGTCGCTGCGGCCGGGCGCGGGGACCAGCACCGGCACGTCGGGCGCCTCGGCCCGCAGCTCGGCCTGCAGCCGGGCGGCCGCGTCGAGGACGCGCCCGGTGTTGCGGAAGCTGGTCGACAGCAGCCGGACCGGCGTCCGCTCGCCCGCCTTGGCCGGGAAGTCGTGCGCGAACCGGCGCAGGTTGCCCGCGCTGGCGCCGCGCCAGCCGTAGATGGACTGGCACGGGTCGCCGACGGCGGTGACCGGGTGGCCGCCGCCGAAGAGGGCGCGAAGCAGCACCAGCTGCGCGTGGCTGGTGTCCTGGTACTCGTCGAGCAGCACGACGTGGTAGCGCCCGCGCTCGGCCGCCCCCACCTCCGGATGACGGGCGGCGATCCGCGCGGCCAGCTCAACCTGGTCTCCGTGGTCGAGCACCTCGCGTGCCTGCTTGGCCGCCTGGTAGCGCTCTACCAGCGGCAGCAGCTGCTCCCTGGCCCGCTGCGTTTCAAGCACCCGCCGGACGGCGGCCGGGCTCCGCCCCGGCAGCGCGGCCTGCTGCCGGGCCAGCCACTCGCCGACCGCCCGGACCTCACCCGGCGCCCGCAGGTGCTCGGCCAGGTCCCCGGTCAGCTGGAGCACGGCCGCGGTCACCGTCTGCGGGGTCCACTGGACCGCGTCCATCGGCCCGTCGTAGGCGGCCACGATCGCGGCCGCGAGCTGCCAGGACAGCGCCGGGGTGATCAGCCGCATCGACGGCTCGAGTCCTTCGCGGAGCGCGTGGTCGCTGACCAGGCGGCCCGCGTAGGCGTGGTACGTGCTGATCACCGGCTCGGCCTCGGAGTCGGCCTGGACGCCGGCCAGCCCGGCCCGGTACAGCCGGTCCAGACGGCCGCGGACCCGGTCCGCCAGCTCGGCGGCGGCCTTCCTGGTGAAGGTCAGGCCGAGCACCCGGTCCGCGCGGACCATGCCGTTGGCGGCCAGCCAGACCAGCCGCGCCGCCATCGTCTCGCTCTTGCCGGACCCCGCCCCGGCGATGACGGCCAGCGGCCCGAGCTCCGCCCCGATCACCGCCGCCTGCTCGGCGGTCGGCTCGGGCAGCCCGAGCACCCGTGCCAGCTGCCCCGGCGTGTACGTGGTCACGAGCTCATTCCATCAGAGCCCACCGACATTCCGCAGGCGTCGCGGCGACGACCGGCCAGGGTCAGCCAACGGCGCCCGGGGCCGAGTAGAGGTCGATGCCGTCCGGGGACGTAGCGCGGGCGAGCTGGCCGCGGAGCACGAGGACCTCCAGGTGGGCGGCGGTCTCGCCGACGGCCAGGAGCTGGTTCATCGGGTCGAGCTCGGCCAGGCTGCGCTTCCTGCGGGTCCAGGGCAGCGCCGCGGCGGCGGCGAAGGCGGTGACGGGGCCGGCCGACGCGACCTCGAGCGTCTGCCCGAGCCTGGTCTCGTGGTGCGCGAGCAGCTCATTCACCCGAGCGTGGGTGGAGTCGCGGACCGGCCCGTGCGCGGGCAGCAGCCGGGCGTCGGGCAACGTCAGCATCAGCCGCAGCGAGCCGAGGTACTGGCTCAGGGCCTGCCGGGTGATGGCCGGCTGGAAGCCGATCGACGGGGTGATGTGCGGCAGCACATGATCCCCGGCGAACAGCTGGGCGGCCGCCTCGTCGTGGAACACGACGTGGCCGCGGGTGTGTCCGGGGGTGTGGATCGCGCGCAGCGAACGAGACGGCAGCTCGATCACCGCGCCGTCGCTCAGCCAGCGATCCGGGTCATCCCACTTCAGCGGCGGCTGCGGGTTCGCCAGCCCGGGCGCGACGATCGCGCGCACCTGCTCGACGAGCTCCGCCGCGCCGAGCGCGGGCAGCATCTCGATGAACCCGGGCTCGTGGTTTCCCTCGGCGACGTCCCTGATCGCCACCAGGTTGTCCCGCTCGCCCTCGCCCAGCGCGATCAGCCCGCGCAGCGTGCTGCGCAGCTCCACCGCGAGGGTGTAGTGGTCCTGGTGAATGTGGGTGATGAAGAAGTTCCTGATGTCGGGCAGGCCGTAGCCGAGCTGGCCGAGCGCCTCGGTCAGCCGCTCCCGCGCCTGAACCAGCGCCATCCCCGCGTCGATGAGGTCGACGCCGTCCTCGCCGGTGATCGCGTACACGTTGACCGCGGTCAGCCCGTCATTCGGCAACGGCAGCGGTATTCGGTGCAGGCCGCCGCCGAGGTCCTCCACCCCTGGCTCGGCCCAGGCGGTCCGGTCATCCCTGGCCGGCCCCCGGCTCGTCACGTGATCCACGGATGGGTACCTCCTGCCGCCAATGTACTCGGCAGTAGGCAACCGGTGATGACACGGGTTACTCCCTACCCGGGCCCCGCCCCGACGTGCGCGCCGTCCGCCTGCACCGGGCAGCAGGACGCCACCGGGCAGGTCCGGCAGCCCGGGTTGACCCGGGCGCGGTAGACCGGGCCCGCCATCCCGGTCGCCACCGCCGCCACCAGCTCGCCCGCCCAGGCCGGGTCGGGGTCCTCGGCCAGCGCGCGCTGGTGCTGGACCTTCGCCCGCGCGGTCAGCCCGGCCTTGCCCACCTGGACGAGCTCGGCGCCGCCGGGCTCGGTCACGCCGAGCCGCTCGAACGCGCCGAGCAGGACCGCGAGCTGGTAGACGCCGAGCTGCGGATGACGGTCCAGCTCCTCCTCGCGGGGCGCGGTCCCCCCGGTCTTCAGGTCCACGATCACGCCCCGGCCCTCCCCGTCGCGCTCGAGCCGGTCGACCCGGCCGGTGATCTCGACCCGGCCCACCCTGACCCGCAGCGACTGCTCGGTCGCGATCAGCTCCCGGGGGTTGGCCGCGTGCCAGTCGAGGAATTTGCGGACCATGCGCTCGGCCAGCTCCCGCTGCCGGCTCCCGTACCAGACCGAGCCGAAGTCGAGGTGGTGCCAGATGTCGTCGATCCTCGCCGCCACCGCCGTCTCGCTCTCGCCCTCGGCGATGAGCTGGGCGGCGGCGTGGATGACGGTGCCAAGGTGGCGAAGCACGTCGGGACGGCCCGCTCCCACCGCCGACTCAAGCAGCCAGCGAAGGCCGCAGCGGGTGAACGTCTCCACGTGCGACGGCGACAGCCGGACCCGCTCGCCGTCCGCGACCACCGGATCGGCATCGGACGACTCGGTCAGCGCGTACCAGCCGGCCGGGTCCGCGCCGCGCACGCCCGCCGCCGCCAGCCGGGCGAGCTGGGCCGCCGCCGCCTCCCTGAGCGCGCGCGGCCGCCCCTGGTCGGCGACGGTCCTGCGCAGGTCGGCGACGAGCGCGGGCAGCGCCAGCCAGCGGGTGGCCGCGCCCGCCCGTCCGATCTCAACGTCGTCTCCGGCCAGCTCGGCCAGGAACCGCGACGGTCGCTGGTCCTGCTCGTCGCCGCCCGAGGCGGTCACCACCAGCAGTCGCCGGGCGCGGGTGGCCGCCACGTAGAACAGCCGCCGCTCCTCGGCCAGCAGCCGGGCCGCGCGCGCGGCGACGGCGACGTCGCTGAGCTGACCGGCCGCCCCGCCCGCGCCCGCCGGGCCGGTCGCGCCGGTCGCGTCCGCGAGCTCATCGGCGCCGAGCAGCGAGCCGCGCAGCCGCAGGTCCGGCCAGACCTCCTCCTGCACCCCGGCCACGACGACCACGTCCCATTCGAGTCCCTTGGACCGGTGCGCGGTCAGCACCCGCACGCTGTCGTCGCGCACCGCCTGCTCGGCGATCGTGTCCCCGGCGATCTCCTGGCCGGTCAGGCTGTCGAGGAACAGCTGCGGGCGGCCGGGCGGCAAGTCGTCGGCGAACCGCGCCGCCGCCTCGAACAGCGCCAGCACCGCGTCCAGATCCCGGTCGGCGGCCGGGTCATGCTCGGCCTGCCGCTCCCACACGGCGGCCAGGCCGGAGGCGTCCCAGATCGCCCACAGCACCTCCTCGACGCCGTCCCCGGCCGCCAGCCGCTCGGCTGCCACCTCCAGCAGCGTGGCGATCCTGCGGGCGGGCGCCGCGATCCGGTCGCTGACCGCGTGCAGGCAGCGAGGATCGGCCAGCGCGTCGCGCAGCGTCGTGCCCTCGAGCGCGCGCCGCAGCTTGCGCAGCCCGAGGGCGTCGGTCTGGCCGAGCGGGCCGGTCAGCAGCTCGACCGCGGTCTCCTCGTCGAGCCGGCCGGGACGCAGCGCGCAGCGCAGCAGCGTCAGCAGCGGCCGGACGCCGGGCTCGTCCGGCAGCGGCAGCTCGTCGCCGGCCACCGTCACCGGGACGCCCGCGGCGGCGAGCGCCCGCCGCAGCGCCGGCAGCTGCCGCTGGGCGGAGCGGACGAGGACCGCCATCCGTCCCCACGGCACCCCGTCGGCCAGGTGCGACCGGCGCAGCGTGTCGGCGACGACAGCCGCCTCCTGGGCCTGGGTGTCGGCCACGCAGATCCGCACCTCCCCGGCCGGCCCGCCGCGGGCCGGCATCAGGGCGCGGTGCGAATGAGCGTCACCGCCGGCCGCCGGGGCGGCCGGCAGCCGGCGGGCGATCCGCCGCGAGGCCGCGAGCAGCAGCGGCCCGCTGCGGCGGCAGGTGCGGAGCGCGACCACCGGGGCCGCCGTTCCGTCCGGGCCCCGGAACTGGTCGGGGAAGCTGGTCAGCACCCGCACATCCGCGCCGCGGAAGCCGTAGATCGACTGGTCGGGGTCGCCCACCGCCACCAGGTCCCGGCCGTCCCCGGCCAGCGCCTGCAGCAGCGCCTCCTGGGCCGGATCGCAGTCCTGGTACTCGTCGACGAACACCGCGTCGTACGCGTCCCGCTCGCGTTGCCTGGTGGCCGAGGCGCCGAGCAGCCCGGCGGCGATCCTGACGATCTCCGCGTAGTCGTAGGCGGGCACCGGGGCGAGGTCGAATCGGGCGGAGTAGCGGTCGAGGAACGCGCCCGCCGCCACCCAGTCGTCCCGCTTGCACCGTCGGCCGAACTGGCGCAGCGCCTTGCCGTCGAGGCCGCGCTCGGCCGCGCGCATCAGGACGTCGCGCAGTTCCTCGGCGAAGCCCCTGGTGGCGAGCGCCGGACGGAGCCGCTCGGGCCAGTTCGCGGCGCCGTCGGCGACCTCGCCGCGCAGCAGCCGGCGGATCTCAAGGAGCTGCTCGGGCGCGGACAGCAGCCGCGGCGGCTGATCGCCCGCCAGCACGAACTCCCGCCGGACCAGGGCGTAGGCGTAGCTGTGGAAGGTAAGCGCGAGCGGCGCCGAAGTGGTGCGGCCGAGCCTGGCGGTGATGCGGTCGCGCAGCTCGCCCGCGGCCTTCCGGCTGAAGGTCAGCACCAGAATGCGGCCAGGATCGATGCCGCGGCGCTCGATCCGCTCGGCCACCGCCGCCACGATCGTCGTCGTCTTGCCGGTGCCCGGTCCGGCCAGCACCAGCAGCGGGCCGCCCTTGTGGTCGACCACCCGCTGCTGCGCCTCGTCGAGGGCCGGCGGCGCGGGGGGATCGGGGGACGGCGCGCGGCGGACGAGTCGGTAACCGTTCATCAGAATCGCATTCCACCACGCCCCACTGACATTCTCGCGCGAACACCCAGGATCAGCGCTGGCCCGACCAGCGGGCGCGGCGCAGGTCGACGCGGACCGGCCTGCCCGGGGGGATATGCGGCGCCGCCCGCAGCGGCGTCCCCTCGGCCAGGTAGTTCTCGAGCGCGGCGGCGTCGTGCCCGGGCGCGGGGGTGCCGTCCGCGTGGATCACCCGCCACCACGCCACGGCGCCTCCGTAGCTGGCCAGCACCCGGCCGACCTGGCGGGGACCGCCGGCCTCGAGGTACTCGGCGATGTCGCCGTAGGACATCACCTGACCGGGCGGGATCGCGTCGACCACGTCGAGCACCCGCGAGGAGTAGTCGTCGAGGTCGTCATCCATGCCGGGGCGGCCGCCGCCGCAGCGCCATCAGGCCGCCGCCCGCGGCCGCCAGCGAGACGACCGCCAGCAGCGCGAACACGACCAGCGGGCCCGGACCGCGCGGGGTCACCGGAGCGGCCGGGATCGCCGCCACACCGCCGCCGAAGTGCGTCGCCAGCGAGACCTGGGAGCCGGCCGGGCGCGCGCCGGCCAGCTTGCCCGCCTCGACCAGGGCCGCGTCCGCGTTCACGATGCCGAAGCCGGTGAGCACGTTGTAGCTGCCGCCCGACATCGGCTGCTGGGCGGTGGTCGTCAGCGCCTCCGTCACCTCGGCGGGCGAGATCGACGGGTACTTCGACTTGATCAGCGCGGCCACGCCCGCCACCAGCGCGCAGGCCGGGCTGGTGCCGTTGACGGTGTAGTACAGGCCGTTCCTGCCCTGGGCGGGCACCCCCTCCCCCGGCGCCGCCACCTTGACCGAGAGGTTGCCGCTCGAGAACGACGTCGGCTGCTTGTCACTGTTGACCGCGCCCACGCTCAGCACCCCGGGGTACTCGGCCGGGAACGACACCGGCGCCCAGCCGTGATCGCCGCTGCGGGCGGTGTGCTGCTCGTCGTTGTCGCCCGAGTTGCCCGCCGACGCCACCAGGACGATGCCGTGGTCGTAGGCGTCCTGCAGCGCGGCCCGGACCGGGCCGCTCGGCGCCGAATAGCCGATCGACATGCTGATCACCTGGGCGTGATCAGCGACTGCCTGGTTGATCCCGTCGGCCAGCTCGTCCTGGATCTGCGACTCGGCCTCGCTGTCGTATTTCTTGTAGCCCGGGTCGTTCATGTCCGGTATGACCCGGATAGAGAGTATTTTCGCGTCCGGGGCGACCCCGATGACGCCGTCGTCAAAGCCGTTCCCCCGGCCGGCGATGATCGACGCCATCCAGGTCCCGTGCTGTCCCCAGTGCGGGTCGCTGCTCGGGGTGCTCAGATCGGTGAAGTTGCTTCCGGTCACGACCGCGCCGTCCAGGTCGCTGACGTCCGGGTTCACCCCGCTGTCGATGACCGCGACGGTGACGTTGGCGCCCATGCTCATCGACCACGCGGACGGCACGCTGAGCATGTCGAGCACCCACTGCTGCTGGTCCCGGACCGGGTCGTCCGGGGCCGCGGCGGCCGGCGCCGCCGTCGCGACGGCGAGCGCCCCGGCCAGCGCCACGCCCGCGAGCGCCCGCCCGCCGGGGCACGCCCGGCGGGCGGAAACGCCGGCCCGGCCGAAGTGCCTCAGACGCCTCAGCATCCGGGCGTCCCCGGGCAGTGCGGCGGCCGCACCGGCGCGCCGACCTCGGCCAGCACCGCCTGGGCGACCCCGCTGCCCACGCTCGTCATCTCCCCGTCGGCGTAGCTGTCACCGGTGACCGGCTCCCGCGGCCTGCCGTCGGCGTAACCGACCGTGTAGAGCGCCACGTACAGGCCGGCCCGGGAGGAACCGGAGAGCTGCCGGCGCGAGTCGGTGAACCAGGCCGCGGCGGTGTTCTTGAACGCCAGCGCGTTTACGCCGGGCTGGATCCCGCCGACCGGGGCGGCGGCGGACAGGGCGGCGCTCGCCGCCTCGGCCTGGGCCACTGACGGCAGGACGGCCACCCCGACCGTCACCACGTAGCTGTCGGTGCCGTCGGCGTAGGTCGCCCGTAGTATGGTCGTGCAGCCGTTGCGGGCAAGCACCAGCGCCGCGGCGGGGTCGGTGGCCGCCTGGCAGCCGGACTGCCCGGCAATGCCGATCCGCCGCGCGGTCAGCATCAGCGCGGAGTCGTCGAGCACGACCGGCGCCTGGTAGCTGACCGAGGCAGGGAAGATCTGGCCGGCCGGCAGCGCTCGCCAGCTCCGGCCGTACTCCCAGTCGGTGATCTGCCGCTGCTGCCCGGCCGTGAAGGTCCGCGGCATCACCTCCGTGGCCACCCCGATCAACGAGATGACCAGGCCGATCAGGCCGAGCGCGAGCGCGCTGGCGGCGATGACGATGACCGCGGTCGAGCGAGGCCGCCGCGGGCCGGGCGGCTGCGGCTGGTACCTGGGCGGTTCGTATCCCGGCGGCTCGTATCCCGGCGGCCCGCCGCCGTGGTACGGCTGGCCGGGGTACTGCGGCTCCGCATCGCGCCACGGCTGATCACCGTATGCGCCGTACTCCGTTGCCACATGCAAATGGTAGGGCTTATCGTGACTGCTATCCCGCCTGCGGCCCGTTTTTGTTATTACTAACGCCTCACAGTAACGGGTCCACTCCGATAACGAGCGCCGTGCCCGCCAGCACCATGACCGCACCGGCATCTCGATCGTCGGCGAGTCCCCGGCCCGCCGCTCGAGCACTTCCCGGCAGCGGGCGAGCCCGGCCGCCCGGTCGGCGGGCGAGGCGGTGATGAAGCCGCTGTTCGACGCCAGCCAGGCGAGCGCGTGCTCGATCGAGACGGTCCGGGCGGAACGGAACGACGCCGTCTCCTGGTCGGCGAACTCCGCCCCGGCCGGGAGGGCGACGGTGTGGTGGCGGTCAAGCGCCGCCCTGACCCGCTCGACCGTGCGCTCCCCGTCGTCCTCCTGGTCGTTGACGCCGGGGAGGCGGAGCAGGTCGAGCTCGGCCACCCAGTCGTGGTCGCGGTCCCTGGTCGTCCAGATGACGCCGAGCCGCCCGCCCGGGCGGAGCACCCGGGCGATCTCGGGGACCGCGCGTGCCGGGTCAAGCCAGTGCCAGGCGGTGGACACGAACACCGCGTCCGCGCTCGCGTCGGGGAGCGGCATGGCCTCGCCCCAGCCCTCGCGGACGTCCACCTCGGGCGACCGGCGGGCGAGAACCTCGCGCATCCGGGCGTCCGGCTCCACCGCCACCACGAGGGCCGCCCGGCCGAGCAGCCCCCTGGTGAAAAGACCGGTGCCGGCCGCGAGGTCCACCGCGACCTCGCAGCCGTCGGGCACCAGCCAGTCGAGCGCGCTCGGGACCGGGCCCGGCCGCACCCGGTCGTAGCTTTCGGCGACGTTCCCGAACGAGATTGCCTTTTCTTCTTCAAAAGTCACAGGCATTTATTCTGAACGGTCCCGTGGTTCCACCTGCAGCCGACCCTCTCGTTCTCCGGGGGCCGACGTCAGCCGCGCGGCACCGGGCCAAGTCCGCTCGCGGCGATGAACACCGTCGCCGGCCCGGCCGCGGTGACCGCGCCGTCGTCGGCGGCCAAGAAGCAGGACTCGCCCCGGCCGACCGTCAGCTCCCCGGGCGCGACCGCGCCGTCGCCGGCCCGCAGCAGCGCCGCGCCCTCGGTGCAGAGCACGATCCTGGCGCCGCCCGCTCCAGGCAGGGCGATCTCGCCGTCACCGAGCTCGGCCCGGTAGAGCCGGAACTCGGGAGCGGGCGAGTCATAGACGAACAGCCCGCCGCCGAGCGGGCGCGGCTCGAGCACGGGCACCGTGACCGCCGGGTCGGTCAGCCTGAGCAGCTCGGGCACGTCGATGTGCTTGGGGGTCAGCCCGGCCCGGACCACGTTGTCGGAGTTGGCGAGGAGCTCGATCCCGGTGCCGTGCAGGTAGGCGTGCAGGCCGCCGGCCGGCAGGAAGACCGCCTGGCCCGGCTGCAGGACCGAGTGGCGCAGCAGCAGCGACGCGATCACGCCGAGGTCACCCGGGTGCTCCTGGCTCAGCCGGACCGCCGCGGCGCAGGCCGCCGCGTAGGGGCCGCCGCCCGCCGCGACCTCGGCGCAGCCGGCCGCGACGTCCGCGACCAGCGCCGTCCGGCGCTCCGGGGGCCAGGCCAGGATGGCGGCCAGCGCCTCGGTCAGCGCCTCCGGCCCGCCGGCGGCGGCCAGGATCGCGGTGACCGGGTCAAGCTGGCCGACCCCGAGCTCCTTCAGCAGCGCGGCCGCGTCCTGCGGTGAGCGCATCCCGGCCAGCGCCTCGAAGCGGGTCAGCGCGCACAGGATCTCGGGCTTGGGCCAGTCGTCGCTGTAGTTGCGGGACCTGTCGCCCAGGGCGAGGCCGCGCTCGTTCTCGGCCAGGAACCCGGCCTCGGCCTGCCGCCGCGACGGGTGCACCTGAATGGACAGCGCGTTCTCGGCCGCGAGCACCTTCAGCAGGAACGGCAGCCGCCCGCCGAACCGGGCCACCGACGCCGGGCCGAGCTCGCCGACCGGGTCGGCCGCGATCACCGCGTCCAGCGTGGTGCGCCCGCCGCCGGGCAGCGCCACCCCGGACGGCGCGGACTGATGGGCGCCCATCCACAGCTCCGCCTCGGGTTGCGCGGACGGGACGGGTCGGCCCTGAAGTGCGGCGATCGCCGTGTGGGATCCCCACGCGTACGGCTGCGTTACCGGCTCTAGAAGCTCCATCCGCGCATGGTATTGGCTATGGCAGATGGCCGCTAATCGGCCTGACTGGTGTCCATCGGGTGCTCGACCAGAGCGATCACCCGGCTGGCCATGAACCTGGCGGTCCGGACGGTGGTCCCGGTGCGGGTGACCTCGGTCACCTCGACGATGCCGCGGCCGGTGCTGACCTCGACCCGCCGCCCGGCCCGGGTGGCGGATACCTCGTAGGTCCTGGTTCCCTCGCCGGCGTCGACCACGATCTCCACGCGGTCCCCTTTCACGGCACCCTCCCGGCCTCTGGTTCATAACCGCCGATGGCCGGCACCGGCGGGGCTTCCCGCCGGGCCGGCCACCGGTGCTGGCAGCGGACTAGTAGGTGGGCAGCGAGGGGTCCACCTGGTTGACCCAGGCGAGCACGCCCCCGCCGACGTGCACCGCGTCGGAGAAGCCGGCCGCCTTGAGGACCGCGAGCACCTCGGCGCTGCGGGCGCCGCTCTTGCAGTGCAGCACGATCTGCTTGTCCTGCGGCATCTGCTCCAGGGCGGAGCCGTTCAGGAACTCGCCCTTCGGGATCAGCGTGGCGCCGGGGATCGAGACGATCTCGTACTCGTTCGGCTCGCGGACGTCGACGACGAAGATATCGTCGCCCCGGTCGAGCATCCCCTTCAGGTCCTTGGCGCTGATCGTCGACCCGACGACGGCCTCCTCGGCCTCCTCGGAGACCGCGCCGCAGAACGCCTCGTAGTCGATCAGCTCGGTGACGGTCGGGTTCTTACCGCAGACGGCGCACTCCGGGTCCTTGTTGATCTTGACCGTCTTGTACGACATCTCCAGTGCGTCGTAGATCATCAGCCGACCGGACAACGGCTCGCCGATGCCGGTGATCAGCTTGATCGCCTCGTTGACCTGGATCGACCCGATCGACGCGCAGAGCACGCCGAGCACGCCGCCCTCGGCGCAGGACGGGACCATGCCGGGGGGCGGGGGCTCGGGGTAGAGGCACCGGTAGCAGGGGCCGTAGTCCGCCCAGAACACGGACGCCTGGCCGTCGAACCGGTAGATCGAGCCCCATACGTACGGCTTGTGCAGGAGCACGCAGGCGTCGTTGACCAGATAGCGGGTGGCGAAGTTGTCCGTGCCGTCGATGATCAGGTCGTACGGCTCGAAGATCTCCATCACGTTGTCCGACTCGAGGCGCACCTTATGCAGGATCACCTTCACGTACGGGTTGACCTCGGCGATCGATTCCTTGGCGGACTCCGCCTTGGACTTGCCGATGTCGGAGACGCCGTGGATGA
>Ga0302235_10002327_pt1 | contig 13750 bp, 13 predicted proteins | sample II_Palsa_N3_3_FD_193577 | JGI IMG/M metagenome (GOLD analysis project Ga0302235, IMG submission 193577) | Peat permafrost microbial communities from Stordalen Mire near Abisko, Sweden - II_Palsa_N3_3 | ecosystem: Environmental > Terrestrial > Soil > Palsa > Peat permafrost | place: Sweden... | reverse complement strand
AGCGCGGGTAGGTGTCCGGGTTCGGCGCCAGGTCGGGGCTAGGCTAACGCGGGGCGATCGCGCGCGCGATCCGCGCGATCAGCGGGAGTGGCTGGTCCATCATCTCCCAGGTCACTCGCACGACGGTTAGGCCCCGGTCGGCGAGAAACGCATCCTTCCGCCGGTCCCGCTTGAACGCACGCGAGCTCGAGTGCCACGTGTAGCTGTCGACCTCGATCACGAGCCGCGCTTCCCGCCACAGGAAGTCGACGACGTACGGGCCGATCGCCACGTTGCGCTGCGGGTCGGGGATGCCCGCCGCGCGCAGCAGCTCGAGCATCCGCTCCTCGGCGTGACCGCGGGTGACCCCTCTCGCTCGCGCCGGCTCGAGCAGCGCTTCGAGCAACGCGGTGCCGCGCCGGCCCGGCGCGCGCGCGATCGCTTCGCGGAGGCTCGCCGGCCTCACGAGCCGCCGCGCGAGCGCCTCGTCGAACGCCCGCTCGACTTCGCGGGCCGTGCACGTCTCCGTCATGTCAACGAGGGTCCGCGCTGCCGTGGTCACCGGCAGTTCCCGGCGGCGACCGAGATCGGCCTTTGTCAGCGAGCGGCTGCGGTGCACGACGATCCCGATGCGACTCTCGCAGCGGGCGCCGCCGAGCAGCGTCATGTGCACATCGTTGGGTGGCCTGTCGATGATCTCCCAGAGCAGCGCCGCGGTGTGATGGCTGAGCGCAGTCCGCGCGGAGCCGCACGCGAGCAGTGCGGCCACCTCGGCCCCAAGCTCCGTCCGGACCCTGTGGCCGATCCCGTAGACGCCGCGATGAAGGAGGCGGAGAGCCCCGGACCGGAGTCGCGCCTTGATCATCCCGGGCGTGAAGCCGATGGCGAGCAGCTGCTCTCGTGAAACGCGGCCCCACTGGGCGTCCGCCAACGTCGCGAGCCGCTGATCCGGCGTACCTGAAACGACCACAAGTCCGCACACGCCCACGATCCGCAAGGGGGTAGCGGCTGCGGGGCTCTCTGAGTGCCCCGCTCCCGCTACCCCCACCGCCGCAGAGGGGGTGTGCGGAGTTTGGGCCGTTCGGGGGCCGGTCATACACAACAAGAGCCGCGGCCACCGCCTCAACCACCCCTCTCACTGCAAAAAACATCAACCCCGCTCGATGCCTGTCTCCTCGAACCGCCCCATCTCGGCGTGCAAGCGGCCCGCGAGCCCGATCAGCGGCACCGCCAGCGCGGCGCCAGAAGCCTCACCGAGCCGGAGCCGCTGGTCGAGCAGCGGCTCGAGCCCCAATTCCGTCAGCACGTAGCCGTGCGCCGGCTCGGCCGACCGGTGCCCGGCGAACAGGTAGTCCCGCAGAGCCGGCGTCAAACGGCACGCCGTGAGCGCGGCGACCCCGACCGCGAACCCGTCGAGCAGGACGGCGCGGCGCCGCGCCGCCGCGGCGAGCATCGCTCCCGCGAGCGCCGCGAACTCCAGCCCACCGACGGCGGCCAGGCAGCCGAGCGGGTCGGCCGCGTCAACTGCGTTCGCGGCTAGAGCATTCGCGACGACCGCGCGCTTGCGCGCCACCCCCTGCGCGTCCAGCCCGGTCCCGCGTCCGCACACCGCCTCGGGCGCCAGCCCGGTCAGTGCCGCGAGCAGCGCCGCCGCGACGGTGGTGTTGCCGATCCCGATCTCCCCCAAGACGACCAGCGAGCAGCGAGCGGCCAGCTCGTCACCGAGCGCAAAGCCCGCCTCGACTGCCGCCCGTACCGCATCCACCCCCATCGCCGGCCCGACGCTCACATCGGCGCTCCCATCCGCGACGCGGACATCGCGCACGCCGTCCCCGAGGCGCGGCCCGCGCAAGCCCACGTCGGCAACCACCAACTCCGACCCGAGCGCCCGCGCGAGCACCCCGATCGCGGTCTCGCCCCGTGCCGCCGCACCGGCCACCTGCGCGCTCACGCGCCCGGGGAACAGCGACACCCCGCGCGCCGTTACGCCGTGGTCGGCGCACAGCACGAGGATCCCGGTCGATGGCTCCGCCGCCGGTGGGGCGCCGCACGCTGCCGCCCACCGCTCGAGCATCGTCTCGAGAGTGCCGAGGCTGCCGGCCGGCTTGACGAGCTCGTCCGAGGCGTCCCGCACGCGCACCGCCGCCGACGCGTCGCCCGGCACCACCCCCGCCGCCAGCGAACGCCACCAGTCGGGCATCAGGACGGCTGCCCGCCCACGGGGCGGCCTCGCCGCAGCTTCGGCCGCCTTCTCGGGGTCCGTCGCCTCCGGGTCCCAGCGTTCGGCGAAGACGTGGCGCTCGAGCGGGTGGCGCACACCCCAGCCGCTTGCCTCGAGCCCCGGCCGGACGGGGCGCTCGTCCGGGTATCCGATACAGAGCCACGCGACCGGGATCACATGCCCGGGGATGCCGAGCAGCGACCGGACGTCGTCGTCTCGGTAGAACGAGACCCAGCCGATCCCGACCCCCTCGGCGCGGGCCGCCAGCCACAGGTTCTCGATCGCGAGGCAGGTGCTGTAAACGTCGGTGTCGCGGATCGTGTGGCGGCCGAGGATCTCGCGGCCCGGCTCCCGGTCGCAGCAGACGCAGACGCTGACGGGGGCCTCGCGGATACCCTCGAGCTTGAGATCGAGGTACTGCCGGGCGCGCTCGTCCATGTGCTCGGCCTGCACGAGGCGCTCGCGCGCCGCGATCGCCTGCATCGCCGCCTTCGTGTCCTCGTCGCGCACGACGATGAACCGCCACGGCTGCATCAGCCCGACCGATGGCGCCATGTGGGCCGCCTCGAGCAGCGACCGCAGCAGTTCGTCGCCGATCGGCTCGGGCCGGAAGCGGCGGATGTCGCGGCGCTCGGCAAGCGCCCGCCAGACGGCCGAGCGCTGCTCATCGGAGAACCGCCACCCGGCCGGGCCGGCGGCGCGCTCACGTGCGCGGGAGCTGTCGAACTCGGGCGGCAGTAGCGGGCGCTCGACGCTCACGGTCTCCCTCCGAGCGCGACCGCGGCCGGTCGCCCTCCGAACGCGACCGCGGCGACCAGCACCGCCGTCTCTGACAGCTCGAGCGAGGCGCCGAGGGTGTCGCCGGTCACTCCGCCCAACCAGCGCTGGCAGACCAAGCCGCACGCCAGCACCACGCTCGCCGCCACGGTCGCCAGCCGGACGCCGGCGCCGCGGGCACCGATCGCTGTCGCGGCCAGCGCGAGCCCTCCGGCGGCGGCCGCGCGCCCGCGGCCGGTGCCCGTGATCGCAAGCCCGGTGCCCTCGCCGGTGCGGGCGTACGGAAGGGCGGCCGCGAGCGCGACCGGGACGGCGCGCGACAGCGCCCCCGCCGCCGCGGCCACCCCGACGGCGTCGCTTCGCTCGGCGAGCGCCGCCAGTGCCGCCGACTTGACGAGCAGGTCGAGCGCCAGCGCGGCGGCGCCGAACGAGCCCAGGCGCGGGTCGCGCATCACCTCGAGCGCACGCTCGCGCCCGTGGGCGCCGAGCGCGTCGGCGCTGTCGGCGAGCGCGTCGAGATGCAGAGCTCCGGTCACGGCGGTGCCGGCGGCCAGCGACAGCGCGACCGCGAGCGGCGGCGGGAGCCGCGCCGCCAGACGGACTGCGAGCGCGCCGACCCCGCCGCCGACCGCCGCTCCGACGGCGGGGAAGTACGCCGCCGCTCGACGCAGGTCCTCCACTTCGAACGCCCTGTCGCGCCCCACGGGCACCCGGGTCAGGAAGCTCGCCGCGGCCAGCGCCGCGCGCGCCTCCTGCCTCATGGCCAGAGCCGGTTGAGCAGCTCGTCGGTGCCGTGCAGCGGGAGCATCCGGCCCGCGACCAGCAGGTAGGACTCATCGGCGGCCTGTGCCCAGCTCGCGTTGACCCGCCCGAGCAGGTCGCGGTAGCGGCGCCCGAGCGCGTTGTCCGGCACGAGCCCGAGGCCGACCTCGTTGGAGACCGTGATCGTCATGCCGTCGCGGGCGGCGGCCGCCCACGCGGCCTGGCTCCCGAGCGCCTCGATCTCCTCCTCGCCGTGCTCGCCGAGCAAGTTCGCGACCCACAGCGTCAGGTCGTCGATGATCAGGCAGTACTCAGGTGGGGCATCGTCGATCGCCTGCTCGAGCTCGATCGGTGCCTCGACCGTCTCCCACGCCGGTGGCCGCTCGGCCTGGTGGCGTTCGATCCGCCGCGCCATCTCGTCGTCGTAGGCTTCGGCGGTCGCGATCATCACGACCGGCGCCGGCTGCACGGCCGCGAGGCGGACGGCGAGGTCGGACTTGCCGCTGCGTGCGCCGCCGAGCAGCAGGATCAGAGGCATCTATCCGAACTCCACGTGTCGATCTCCGACCATCGCATCGAGATTATTGATCGCGCGGCGCGCGCCATCAGAAGTCGAGCCCGCGGCGAGCCTTGATCCCGCGGTCGTAGGCGTGCTTGAGCTTCGTCATCTCGGTGACCGTATCTGCGATCTCGATCAGCTCGGCGGGTGCGTTGCGGCCCGTGGCGACGATGTTGACCCGCTCGGGCCGGCCGGCGATCGCGGCGATCACCTCGGCGGTGGCGATCCAGCCCCAGTTCATCGGGTAGGTGATCTCGTCGAGCACGACCAGCTGATGCTCGCCGGCGGCGATCGTCGCCGCGGCCAGCTGCCACGCCGCCCGCGCGCGGCCCTCGCTCTGGTCGAGGTCCGGCGATTCCCACGTGAAGCCATCGCCGCCCTTCAGCCACTGCACCCCGAGCCGGCGGGCGACCTTCTCCTCGCCGACGACCCACTTGTCGGACTTGATGAACTGGATCACGCACACGTGCCAGCCGCGCGCGACCCCGCGCATGACGACGCCGAACGCGGCGGTCGACTTGCCCTTGCCATCGCCGGTGTTGACGAGCACGAGCGAGGCCTGTCGCCGCGCCGGGGGTGGCGGCGCTTCCGGCCTGACGCCGGGGGGCCGGACCTCGCTGGTCATCTGGCCACCGCCGCGGGCGCCCTCGCCAGCAGCGCGTCGACATCGAGGTGGCGCTCGGCGGCGTCGGCGAGCTCGACGAGCGCCTGCTCGAGCGAGCGCTGGGGCGCCTCGCCAAGCAGCGCCAGGACGAGCCCCGGCGACTCGAACAGCCCGTGCAGGTAGATACCGAGCACCGGCCCGGCGACGTATCCGAGCCCGTCCGGCAGCGCCGGCGCGACGGCTCCGATCGGGCGGCTCACGCCGTGACGGATCTCGTAGCCGGCGATCGGGAGGCCGCTCAACCCCGCCCACGGCTCGGCGAGCGTCGCGAACACGGCCTCGGTCCGCTCGGTGCGCTTGACGGCGTCGAACGCCGTCTCGATCGCCAGCAAGCCGAGCCCGGGCGCGGAGCCGTCGACGCCGGCCTCGTCGCGGACGTGCCCGCCGAGCATCTGCAGGCCGCCGCAGATGCCCAACACCGGCAGCCCGCTCGCGGCGCGTTCGCGCAGCGCGCTCGCCAAGCCGGAGCGCAGGAGCCACGCGAGGTCGGCGGCGACATGCTTGGAGCCCGGCAGGACGACGAGGCGGGCGCCGGCGACCTGCGACGGCTCGGTCGCCCAGCGCAGCACGCCGAGCTGCTCGAGCGGCTTGAACTCGTCGAGGTTGGACGCGGTCGGGTAGCGGATCACCGCGACGGCGCGCTCACCGCCGTCGGAGCCGCCCGCCTCAGCGGCGCCGTCCTCATCCGGCAGCGCGTGCTCGAGCCACGGCAGCACGCCCAGCGTCGGCACGCCGGTCAACTCGCGCAGCCGCTCCGGCGCCGGCGGCAGCAGCGCCGGGTCACCGCGGAACTTGTTCAGCACGAACCAGCGGATCCGCGCTCGCTCGTCCTCGGCCAGCAGCGCCCACGTCCCGTACAGGTGGGCGAAGGCGCCGCCGCGATCGATGTCGGCGACTAGCAGGACATCGGCGCCGGCGAACGCCGCGGTTCGCATATTCGCGAGGTCGGTGTCGCGCAGGTTGATCTCGGCGGGGCTCCCGGCGCCCTCGATCAGGACGAGCTCGTGGCTGGCGAGCAGCTCGCTCAGCGCCCGCTCGATCACCGGCCACAGCTCGGCCGGGCGCTCCCGCCAGGGCCGGCGCGAGAGCTCCAGGTCGGGCCGCCCGAGCACGACCACCTGGCTGCGGCGCTCGCCCTCGGGCTTGACAAGCACCGGGTTCATCCGCACGTTCGGCGCCACCCCGGCGGCGAGCGCCTGGAGGTACTGGGCGGTGCCGATCTCGCCGCCGTCGACGACGCGGGCGTTGTTGGACATGTTGACCGCCTTGAACGGCACCACGTCGATGCCGCGGCGGCGCAGCGCGCCTGCCAGCGCGGTCGTGATCAGGCTCTTGCCCGACCAGCTCGAGACGCCCTGGACCATCAGCGCGGTCATGCGCGGCCCCGCCGGCTCGGGAGCACGAACACGCGCCCGTCCTCGCTGAGCACGCGGACCTCTGCGCCGTAACAGCCGGCGATCGTGTCGGCCGTCAGTACCTCCTGCGCGGTGCCGAGCGCGATCACCCGCCCGAGATGGAGCAGCGCGAGCCGGTCGGCGTACTGGCCGGCGAGGCTGAGGTCGTGCATCGCGCTGATGACGGTCAGCCCATCCTGCCGGCGGAGCTCGTCGACCAGCTCGAGCGCGTCCTGCTGGCGTCCGAGGTCGAGTGCCGAGGTCGGCTCGTCGAGGAGCAGGATCGGCGCCGCCTGCGCGAGCGCGCGGGCAAGGACGACGCGCTGGCGCTCGCCACCGCTCAGCGACCCGAGCCGGCGCTCGACGAACGCGCGCAATCCGAGCCGATCGATCGCGGCGCCCGCGGCCAGCCGGTCGGCGCGACCTTCCCTGCCGAGGTAGCCGATGTGCGGGGTCCGCCCGAGCAGGACGTACTCGGCGACGGTCAGCGCCGGCGGCGTCTCCGGCAACTGCGGCACGAGCGCGACCGTGCGCGCCAGCCGGCGCCGCCGCCGGGGGCTGTGCAGCTCACCGTTCAAGCGGATCGTCCCGGCCGCGGACACGAGCCCCGCCAGCGCGCGCAGCAGCGTCGTCTTGCCGGCGCCATTGGGCCCGATCAGCGCCAGCCATTCGCCCGGCTCGACGCTCAGCTGCACTCCATCGACCGCCCGCGTGCCGCCGAGCGTGACGCCGACCGCCAGGGCCTCGATCGCCGGCCTCACAACCCCACCCAGCGCGTCCGGCGGAGCACGATCGCGAAGAACGGAGCGCCGAAGAAGGCGGTGACGACGCCGATCGGCAGCGTCTCCGGTGACAGCACGGTCTCCGCGAGCACGTTGGTCAGGATCAGGAACCCGGCTCCGACGAGCAGCGACAGGGGCACGATCGCGCGGTAGCTCGAGGACACGAGGAGACGGATCGTATGCGGGACGATGATCCCGACGAACCCGATCAGGCCGCTGACCGCGACCGCCGCCGAGGTCCCGACGGTCGCCGCGACCACGATCAGCACCCGGGCCCGCCTGACGTCGACCCCGAGCGAGCCCGCCTCCTCCTCGCCGACGCTCAGAACGTCGAGGATCCGCCGGTGCGCGATCAGCACCGTCGCGCTGATGGCGATCCACGGGAGGACCAGCAGCACCGCATGCCAGGTTGCGCCCGACAGGCCACCGAGGATCCACGCGTACACCTGCTGGAGCGTGTCCGATTGGCGTTGCTGCAGGAACGTCTGAATCGCGGTCATGAACGCGGCGATCGTGACCCCCGCGAGGATCAGCGCCCCGGCGCCGCCGGTGCGCGCGACCGAGTTGCCCAGCAGGTAGGCCAGGGCGACCGCGACCAGACCACCGATGAACGCGGCGAGCGGCAGCAGCTCGGTGCCCGCCGCGGCCGGGAAGAAGGCGATCACGATCGTCGCACCGGCGCCGGCGCCCTCGGACACGCCGAGCAGGTACGGGTCGGCGAGCGGGTTGCGGAACGTGCCCTGGTAGGAGGCGCCGGCGACCGCGAGCATCATCCCGACGAGTCCGCCGAGTGCGACGGCGGGGGCGCGGATCTGCCAGACGATCGCGTCGTCCTGCTGGGACAGCGGCGAGCGCAGGCCGAACAGGTGGGCGAAGGCGCTGCGCGCGATCATCCATGGGCTGATGTGCGTCGGCCCGACCGTCAGCCCGACGAGCACCGCCGCGATCAGGAAGCAGAGGGCTCCGAGCGCCCACAGCGGCGGCAGCCCGCGCGAGCGGACCTCCTCCGGGCCGGGCGGGATCGCGGCCTGCATGGCCGCGATCGAGCCGGCACGTAGATCTGCCGGCCCAGTTTGCTCGCCGCTGGCGCTCACCGGTGCTCGATCTTCCGGACAGCCCCCGCCACCTGCTTGAAGAAGTCGACGAACAGCGGCCCCCACTGTGAGGCGATCGTGTCGTTGACCGTGAGCACGTCGTGGTTCTTGACGGCGGCGATCGTCGACCATCCCGGGCGGGCGGCAACGGTCTTGTACGACTGGCCGCAGCAGAGCGTGTCTGACAGCACGATCAGGTCAGGGTTCGACGCGACGATGTACTCCGAGGAGAGCTGCGGGTAGGTGGTCCCCTTCGCGGCGGCATCGGCGATGTTCTTCAGGCCGAGCATCGTGAACACCTGGCCGATGAACGTCTCCGAGCTGACCGAGTAGTACGTCTGGTCGAGCTCGTCGTAGACCGTCAGCGGCGGCTTCTCCTGCTTGACCGAGGCGACCAGCGAGGCGACCTCGCGCTTCATCCCCGTTACGGCCGCCGCCGCCTGCGCGGCGTGACCGGTCGCCTGGCCGAGCGCGAGCAGCTGCGGGTAGATCCCGTTGAAGGTGGGCGGGGCGGGCTCGACCAGGACCGCGATGTGGAGCGCCGCCAGGTGCTGCTCGAGGTTGTCGACGTTGTCGGAGATCACGACCAGGTCGGGCTTGTACTTGGCGATCGCCTCGACGTTCGGATCGAAGCCCGAGAGCTTCGTGCGCGGCGCGTTCTTCGGGTAGGTCGAGTACTCGTCGACCGCGACGACCTGCTTGCCGGCGCCGTCGGCGAACAGGTCCTGCGTCGAGGAGCCCGACAGCGACACGATGCGCGTCGGGTCGGCGGGTAGTGGCACTCCGTTGCTGGACGCGCGCGCCGGTCGCCGGGGGGTGCGAGGCGCGCCCGCCGCGACGTGGACGCCCGCGAGGATCGTGAGCAGCGCCACCGCGGCGGCGAGCAGCGCTTGCGCTCGGCGCTTGTGCCGGGCGTGAATCGTGATCATCGGGTACCTCCGCTGTAGGCGAAGGGAGGTGGCTCGCCGGCGTCGCCGGACGATCCGCCCTTCCTCCGAGGGCTTGTCGTCATCGGTGCAGCGCAGGCGACCTGGCTCGCCCCGCCGGCGGGCGGGGCATCACAGTTGCGGGACAGCTCCGGGATCTCACCGGATTCGCTGCTGCGGCACCGTCCGGGGATATCGGCCCGGGGCCGGGAGTCTACGCGCGACGCTGGCGAACCGCGATCGTGACGTCGACGAGCGCGCACAGCCGGCCGCCGTCGTCGCGGAACTCGTGACCCCACAGCCACTCGCGCTGATCGCGGGCGCGGCAATGGGCGCTGACGTGGACGTGCCCGGCCGTCACCGGCCTCAGGAAGCTCGCTGAGTTGCTGAGCCCCTGGGCGAGCAGGCCGTCGCGCCACACGACCCGAACCGTCGCGAGCGAGGCGACCGACTCGGCGACAGCCGAGTAGATGCCGCCGTGCACCAGGCCGAACGCCTGCTTGAGCTGATCGCGAACCTCGAACCGGACAGCGGCCGAGTGATCGGTCACCTCGAGCCATTCGAGGCCGAGGAACCCGTCGAGCGTGCGCTCGGGGTCGATCGCGGTCGGCGGCAGCGTCGCCGGGTCCCAGACCGGCTCGCTCACGCCTCCACGACCATCGCGTTCTCGATCCGCCCGATTCCATCGATCTCGACCGTGACCACGTCGTCGTCTCCAAGCAGCAGCGGCGGCTCGCGGCGGAAGCCGACGCCGCTCGGAGTGCCGGTCAGGATCACGTCACCCGGCTCGAGCGTCGCGAACTCGGAGATCGTGGAGACGAGCGTCGGGATGTCGAAGATCAGCAGCGCGATCGAGGCCTCCTGCACGGTCTCGCCGTTGAGGGTGGTGCGCAGCGTCAGCGCGGACACGTCGGGGATCTCGTCGACGGTCACGAGCGCCGGGCCGACCGGCGTGCTGGCGTCCCATGCCTTGCCCTGCAGCCATTGGTGGGTCTTGGTCTGGTAGTCGCGTACGGTCACGTCGTTGGCCACCGCATAGCCGGCGACCGCGCGCATTGCGTCCTGCGTCGAGATCCGCCGGACGCGCTCGCCGATCACGACGGCCAGCTCCCCCTCGTAGTCGACCTGGTCGGACTCGGGCGGCAACGGGATCGGGTCGAAGGCACCGGTTAGCGAGGTCGCGAACTTCGTGAACAGAACCGGGTAGTCGGACTCTTCGCGCCCCGTCTCTTCGATGTGGGCGCGGTAGTTGAGCCCGACGCAGATGACCTTGCCGGGCCGCGGGACGACCGGCCGGAAGTGGACCTCGTCGAGGGGACGGGAGGCGCCGCGATCGAGCTCCGCCCTGCGCAGCATCGACAGCGGCGTGTTGGCACCGATCTCGGCGATCCCGCGCAGTGGGATCGCCCGATCGTCCTCGATCGCGACCGCGACCTGCTCTCCCTCGTATTCAACAGATGCAATCCGCACGTCCCGAGCACCTCTCCCTCATGATCTGGTTCTCCACAGCGTGGGATGGTGCCTGAGGCGAGGGCGCGGCGTCGCGTGGCCACGGGCTGAGACCCGGCCGTGGCCGCTCGGCGTGGCGCACACGCAGATTCAGAACTTGCATACAGTTTATGGATCTGTCTATAGTTATGCCCGCCTGACGCATCCAAAGGGAGAGAACATGAAACTGGTGACCTTCGACGACGATCGCGTGGGACGGGTGGTGGACGACCGAGTGGTCGAATTGGACGTCCCGACGATGCGTCGGTACTTCGAGCTCGGCGGCGCTGTGGCCGAGACCGGCCGCTCGTTCGCCCTTGCCGACGTCCGGCTCCGCGCGCCGATCGTCCCCAAGAAGTTCTTCCACACCGCCGGCAACTTCCGCGAGCACCACGAGGAGTCCAAGCGCGTCAATTGGTCGCACCCCGTCAACCCGTGGATCGTGTTCTTCCAGAACGTCGACGCGATCATCGGGCCGGACGACCCGATCATCTATCCGGAGACGATGACGAGCGAGCTCGACTACGAGCTCGAGCTGGCGGTGATCATCGGCAAGGCGGGGAAGTTCTTCGACCCCGAGGCGGCCGAGGAGTACATCGCCGGATACCTCGTCTTCAACGACATCAGCGCGCGGGACATCCAGCGCGAGGAGATGAAGGCGGGCGTCTTCAGCCTCTCGAAGGGGATCGACACGTTCTGCCCGATCGGGCCGTGGATCGTGACCGCCGACGAGATCCCCGACCCGCACAACCTCGCGATGGAGCTGCGCGTCAACGGCCAGCGTCGTCAGGAGTCGCACACGAGCCGCATGTCTGTGACGGTCCCCGAGATCATCAGCCACTACTCGGCGATGGGCTACAGCCCCGGGGACATCCTCTCGACCGGGACGGTGTCGGGCGTCGCCGGCTTCAGCGAGGATGCGGCCTCGCTGTACCTACGCCCGGGCGATGTCGTCGAGGCCCAGATCGAGGGAATCGGCGTTCTTCGCAACCCGGTGATCTCCTGGGCCGAAGGGCACCCAGAGCTGACCCCGGGAGTACGCCCGGGCCACGAGCAGGCGGCCCGGCAGCCCGCCGGCGCCTGACGCGCGCCGCACGATCGGGCGATGAGCGAGGAGGTGGTCGTCGAGGTCGGCGGCGGACGCTTGCGCGGCCGCCGCGGCGAGGGCTATCACGAGTTCCTCGGCATCCCCTACGCGTGCGCGCCCCGGTTCGCGCCGCCGGGCCCGGTGCCGCGGTGGCCGGGCCTGCGCGACGCGACCGCGCCCGGCCCGGCGGCGCCGCAGCCGGAGCGCGAGGTCGCCACCTTCACGCACGGTGCGCGCCCGCCGACCGACGAGTCCGGTTGCCTGAACCTGAACGTGTTCACCCCTGGGCCAGGGGGCTCGCGGCCGGTGCTCGTCTGGGTCCACGGCGGCGGCTTCGCGATCGGGCACGGGGGGGCGAGCATCTACCACGGCGGATACCTGGCGCGGACGGCGGACCTGGTGGTCGTCACGCTCAACTACCGGCTCGGGAGCCTCGGCTGGCTGTGGCACCCGGAGCTGGCCGCCGAGCCCGGCGCCCCGGCCGGAAACTGGGGCCTGCTCGACCAGATCGCGGCGCTCGAGTGGGTGCGGCGCTCGATCGCCGCGTTCGGCGGCGATCCTGCGCGGGTCACGCTCGCCGGCCAGTCAGCCGGCGCGCTCAGCGCGATGGACATGCTCGTCTCGCCGCCGGCGCAAGGGCTGTTCGGGCGGCTGATCCTGCAGTCGCCGCCGCTCGTCGACGTCGCACATCCGCCCGAGCTCGCCGTCCGTTGGGCGGCCGCGCTGCACGGTGCCGCCGGCGGGCGGGGTGCGTTTCACCGCCAGCGCCTCGCCTCGGTGGCGGCGGACGATCTGGTAGCGCTGTCGGAGGCGCTGCTCGACACCGACGAGTGGCGCGGGACGCGAGGCGGCGCGCTGCCGACGCTCGATCCGATCGTGCTGCCGATCTCACCGGTGCAGGCCGCCGCTGCCTCGGGCGGGGTCGAGGTGCTGGTCGGCTCCACCGCCGATGAGGGCACCTTCTTCTTCGGATCGCCCTGGCGGCCGGCGCCGCCGCCCGACCGGATCCGGGCGATCGTCGCGCACCTTTGTCACACCGACGATCCCGACGCCGTGCTGGCGGAGTACGGAGAGCGAAACCGAATCGGCGCTCGGGTGGCCGACGCGGCCGGCCTGCTGGCTCAGATCGCGACGGACGCGATGTTCACCGCGCCGATCGATCGCTGGGCAACGGCTCGCGCCGCAGCAGCGGGCCGCGTGTTCAGGTATCGATTCGACCATCCCGGTGCCGGCGCGCAGCTGCGCGCGACGCACACGGCCGAGGTCCCGCTGCTGTTCGGGACCTGGCGTGACGGCGGCCCGGGCGAGCGGCTGGGCGGCCAGGCGGTGGATGCCGAGGCGGTGTCCGCCGAGCTCGTCGGCGCGTGGGCGGGCTTCATCCACCGGGGCGAACCCGGGTGGCACCCGCTCGATCCCGGTGGCGACGGTGAGCCGCGCGTCTTCGGCGCTGCGCAGACCCGGGCGGCGGCCTCCCGGGAGCACGCCGACTGACAGCCAGAACATGCGTGCAGCCTGATCTCTGGACACAAAAGCAAAAACTGTGTACAGTTACTGCCGAGGCTGACGGGTCGCACCGTCGCGATCGAGGAGAGATGTCAGAAGCCAACCACCCGCTGCTCGACGTTCGCGCGCTCCGCGTCACCTACGGCGGCGTGGTCGCGGTCAACGACGTCGACGCGAGCATCGGTGAGGGCGAGGTGTTCGGCCTGATCGGGCCGAACGGGGCGGGCAAGACCTCGATGATCGACGCGCTGACCGGCTATCAGCGACCGGCGGCGGGAAGCGTCGTCTTCGCCGGTCGCGACATCACGCGCTGGCGCCCGCACCGGCGCGCCCGCCTCGGGCTCGCGCGCACCTTCCAGTCGGTCGAGCTGTTCGACGACCTGACCGTCGACGAGAACCTGCTCGTCGCGAGCGAGCGCGCGGGGTTCACGCAGGCGATGCGCGACGTGTTCCTGCCGGCCCGGCCGCCCGACCGCGGCGCGGTCGACTGGGCGATCGGCGTCTGCGACCTCGG
>Ga0302235_10002315_pt1 | contig 13813 bp, 13 predicted proteins | sample II_Palsa_N3_3_FD_193577 | JGI IMG/M metagenome (GOLD analysis project Ga0302235, IMG submission 193577) | Peat permafrost microbial communities from Stordalen Mire near Abisko, Sweden - II_Palsa_N3_3 | ecosystem: Environmental > Terrestrial > Soil > Palsa > Peat permafrost | place: Sweden... | reverse complement strand
CACAGTGACAGGTCGGCATCCCGGTTCCTGGCCAGCACCCGGGTGAGCTGCGCGATCCGCCCGGCCCGGAGCCGCTCCCTGTCGTTCCCCGGAAAGTCGCCGTGTTGCAGCAGGTCGTGTTGCCTTCACCGTCGCGCCATGTGGCCCAGATCGTCGAGGGTTAGACGGTGCTGTCTATTGCTGGCCTGGCGCATGAAGCGCTAGTTCCGGGTGGCGGAACTCGACCTGGCCGCCGCCGTTCAGGAAGACGCCGAATATGATCCGGTTGGCGTCCGCCGGGATCTGGGCGGTGACCTCATACTGGGTCCACGCGCCGGTTTCGGCGGCGAAGGCGAAGTGGTTGGCGGGATCTTCCCAGGGATCTGGGCTGGCTGCCTGCGGTGGCGTGGACCCGCCCGGGCTGCCGACGCGGAGTGCCAGCCCGGCGCGGCCGTCCGCCTGGGCGGTGCGCAGTTCGCCGCGGAAGGTGACGGTGCGGCCGCGGTAGTTGTCGGCGTTGATGTCCTGGGCGAGGAAGGCGAATCCGGCCGGCTCGGGGCCGGCCGCGGCCAGGATCGCCCGCCCGTCCTCGGTTGTGGCGGAATAGTCGAACCCGGTGCCCTGGCGCAGGAAGGGGCCGCCGAGCTGCCATCGGTCCAGGCCGTCGGTGAAAGCCATGTTGCGGGGCTCGAACCCTCGGCGCAAATGTCTGGGGGGTGTCTCCTGGCTGCGGAACTGGCTGAGCAGGTCGGGGCCGGTGACGGGCCTGGCGAGCCGGTCCATGACCGGGTCGTCGACGGCCAGCGGCGCGCTGGCGATGACGGCCAGGGTCAGGCCGTCAGCGAGGCTGGCGGTGACGGGCCGGGTTCCGCCAGGCCCGGCGATGCTTATCCGGGTGGCGGTCACTCCCGGGCCCAGGTCGGTGATGGTCACGCCGGCCAGGGTGACCCCTCCCGCCTGCAGCAGCCGGCCGGTCATCTCCTCGGTTTGACCGCCCAGGGGGTCCTCCTCGTGGAGGTCGTCGGAGCGGCTGAGCAGGCGCCAGAGCTGGCGTTCGGGACCAGGGAGCCGGACCGGCAGCGCCCGGTGGCCAGCGTCGTCGGCGAGGATCACGAGCACGTGGCGGATATCCATCCCCCCGTCTGGTGTCCGTCCGGGCCAGGGGTCGGCGTGCGCGATGCGAACAGCGGTCATGGGGCTACTCCGGGAGAGGGCGGGGATGAGGTCAGGGCGGTGCGCGGTGATGTACTCGCGCAGTCGGCGGCGGGCCTTGTGCAGGCTGGCCTTGGCGGCGCCGGGAGTGCCGGCGATCTGGCCGGTGGGCTGGTCGGCGTAGTAGTACCGGGTGACGGCCTGACGCTGCCCGGGGGGCAGGTCGGCGACCGCGCGGCTGAGCACGTCGGCGCGGTCCAGGTCCTCAGCTGACGGCAGGCCGCCGGCGGAGGCCGGGTGCAGGTTCTCGGGCCACTCGCCGAGCAGGGTAAGCGGTGCGCGGCGCCGCTGGGCGCGGCAGACATTGGCCACGATGCCGCCTAGCCAGCCGGCGAACCGGTCGGGGTCGCGCAGCCGACCCAGGGCGATGAACGCCTGCAGGAAGGCGTCCTGCACGGCGTCGTCGGCGTCGTCCGGCTGCGGGCACAGCCGGGCCGCGCGGGCGCGGGCCATCGGCAGATGCCGTTCGACCAGCAGCCGGAACGCGGCCGGGTCGCCGTCGCGGGCCAGCCGGACCAGGTCGCCGTCTGCGATGTCCATGCCCGGCTTTACTCCTGGGTTCCCGGCCGGGCCAGGGTGAGTTCCGCGCCGCGCAGCTCGATGCGGCCGTGGCCGGCCAGGGAGATGCCGAACCGGATGCCGGTGCCCTCGCCGGGGACGGGCACCGTGACTTCATGCCAGGTCCAGTCGCTGCTGCCCGGGGCGGTCAGGCTGCTGCCGCTGTGCTCGCGCAGCAGGGCGCCGAACGGCGCGACCGCGGCCAGGTGCAGTCCGGCCTGGCCGGCGATGCCGGTGGCCCGCAGCTGTCCGCGGAAGGTGACCCCGGTGTCGCGGTAGTCCTCGGCGGCGATGGTCTGGACGAGGACGGCCGAGCCGGCAGGTTCCGGGACCGTGGCGGCCAAGACCGCGGACCGGTCCGCGGCGGTGCAGGAGTAGTCCTGCCCGGCGGGCTGGCCGTCGCCAAAGAAGCTGCCAGCCAGTTCCCAGTAGTTCAGGCCGTCGGTGAACGCCATGTTCCGCGGCTCGAAACGCCGTGGTTGCCCGGGGCGGCCCGGAGACAGGAACGGCGCCAGTATGTCCTCGCCCGGCACCGGAACCGCGAGCCGGTCCATCACCGCATCGGCCACCCGGACCGGCGCTCCGGCCACGGCGGCCAGCGCCAGGCCGTACTCGGCGCTCACCGTGACCGGCCGGGTTCCCGCGGCCGTGGCCAGCCCGACGCGGGCCGTGACCGTGTCTGAGCGCAGCTCGGGCACATCGTCGCTGGCCGGCTCGATGTCCACGGCGCTCACCTCCGTCCCGGCCGTCCCCAGCAGCCGGACCGCTGTCTCCAGCAGGCCACTGGCCGCCTCGGCGTCTCCGGCGGGCCGGCCCAGCCGGCCCAGCAGCCCCTTGTGACCGGCAATCACCCACAGGGGCACCGCCCGGTGGCCCGCGTCATCGGCCAGCACGATGAGACGCTGATGCGACCACCAGTCGGGCATGTCGCTCCCGTCCGGGGCCCGTCTGGGCCGGATGTGGCGCACAGGGACGATGCGGACAGTAGTCACGGCGGTCCTCCAGCAGACGGCAGGGCAGCGGTTCGGCTCACACTTGTTAGTGTCCGACGGCCCGCCACCGGTTACCCGCCTGCCGCCGCGTCCGGTCAGGAATTACTGATCACGATGGCAGCCCTGCCGGGCACACCGGACCGATCTGGCGGCGGGGGCCTCGCGGACGGGGCTGTGCCCGGTTTCCACTAGCCGGAACTTCGCGTCAGGCAGGGAGCCGGCGAGCTCGCGGCCTTGTTCTGGCGGCTGGGCATAGTCGTAGCGGCTTGCCTGGGCCCGGTGGGCGCGCCCCTGCCCGGGGCGCGCGTACGCGTTGAGCAGGTGAAACCGCTGGCAGCGGGGCTGCGGACAGCACGATCACCACGCGCATCGGTTCCACCGTTGACCTCGATGGCGCCGGGCAGGTGCTCGAAGACCTCCACCACGGCAGGCTGCACGGCAAGGCCGTCATCCGCCTGTAGACCCGGCGCCGCACAGTGACAGGTCGGCATCCCGGTTCCTGGCCAGCACCCGGGTGAGCTGCGCGATCCGCCCGGCCCGGAGCCGCTCCCGCTCGGCCGGGACGGTGCCGCCCCAGACGCCGTGCTGGCCGACCGCCCAGTTGCGCAGCGCCAGCTCCAGGCACTGCTCACGCACCCGGCAGCCGGAGCACACCGCAATAGCGTCGGCCGCCTCGCGCCTGGCGGCCTCGGCCGACCCGCTCACCGGGTACCAGTCGTCCGTGCTCAGCCCGCTGGTCGAGCAGGCGCCTCGCTCCACCATCAGCAGCCACAGTGTCCGGTCGCTCATCGCGAAGCCCCGTGTGATCAAGGCAGACAGGTCCATGCCACAAGTCTCGCGACGCGACGGCACCAGGGCATCAGCCGAAAGACTAGACCTGGTAGACGTGCGTCGGCCGGTGTGCGTACGCCTCCATGCTTAGCGGCGGGGCGGCGCAGGCCGGTACGCGAGGGCCGATGATGCCGCCCGGTCAGTCCTTGCGGAGCTTCGAGTCGGCGGCCGGGACCGGCGGTGGGCCGCCGGAGGCCGGCTGCTCCGGGGTGGGTTCGGCCCGGGTGGATTTCGAGCGGAGCTGGAGCGCGACGATGACGGCGGCGAGGACGGCGAGTCCGGCCGCGATCAGGAACGACAGCCGGTAGCCGACCACCAGCGAACCGCCGTGGGCGGCGGTGGCCGCGGCGGCAGCGGTGGCCAGGATCGCCAGTCCGACCGCGGCGCCGGTCTGCTGGCTGGTGGTGAACAGGGCCCCGGCCAGCCTTCCGCCACCCGCTGGTCAGCTCCGCGATCTACCAGAGCGCCCCGGTCGAGGAGCGGCGCCTGGTTCACGCGGCCCTGGCCCGGATCGTTCCGGCCGCCGGCGACCGCCGCCTGTGGCATCGCGTGGGTCGGCTGTCCCTAGTGACCCAGCTGGCGCTAGTCAACGCACAGGCGGCGCTGTGGTGCGGCAACCTGGACGAGGCGGCCGCCGCGTCGGCGGAATCCCGGCGGTCAGCCGCCGACACCGGGCAGTCGGCCTGGGCGACGCTCGCCCGCGTCCAGGAAGCGCTGGTCGACGGGCTCAGAGGCGACTACCGGGCGGCCGTCGCGCAGGTCCGCCAGGCGCGGGAGCAGCCGGAACTATGCCTGGACCATTACGCGATGGCCGGCTGGCAGCGGGACCTGGGTCTGGCCGCGCTGGCGCTGGGCGAGCACGAGCGCGCGCTTGAGCACCTGCGCCGGATCGTCGAGCCCGGCGATCCGGCGTACCACTTCGGCCTTCGGTACGCCGTCGTGGGTGACCTGGCCGAGGCCGCGCGGGGGGCCGGCCGTCTGCCCGAGGTGCGAGAACTGATCGAGACGCTGCTGCGGGACACGTCCGGGTCGACGCCGGGCCTGTCGATCGCGGCCCGGCACGCCCGCCTGATGCTCGCCCCCGACGGCCGCGCGGAGGCCGAGTTCAGCGCTGGGCTCTCCGCTGACCTGTCCCGGTGGCCGCTCGCCCGGGCCCAGCTGCTGCTGGCGCACGGCGCCTGGCTGCGCCGACGACGCCGGCCGGTGGCGGCGCGCGAGCCGCTGCGGGCCGCGCGCGAGCTGTTCGACGCCCTCGCAATCGTCGGTTGGAGCGCTCGCGCTCGCGCCGAGCTGGCGGCCACCGGCGAGGCCAGCCAGGAGAGCCGGCCGACCGCGTGGAGCACCCTCACCCCCCAGGAATGGCAGATCGCCCAGCTGGCGGCGGCGGGCATGACCAATAGCGAGATCGGCGAGCAACTCCTCATCTCCCGGCGCACGGTCGGGTCGCACCTGGACCACCTGTTCCCGAAGCTGGGCGTCACCGCGCGATCACAGTTGGCCGATGCGCTATCCGCCGCCGAGCCGATCGCGGGGCAGCGGCCGGCCTGAGATTGACGCGTATACGCTTGACCTGCGGCCTTGATGGACTCGCGCAGCGGCCGCTGAGAATCCAGGGGGCGTCTTCATGGCCGCGCTGATCACAGCCGCCGATCTCGGGATCGACACCAGCACCGACCAGGGCCTATTCGACTGGCTTCTGGCCAGCCTGCTGTTCGGGCGTCCGGTTCAGCAGCAGACGGCCGCCAAGGCCTATCGCAGGTTCAAGGCGGACGGCTGGGATACGCCCGACCACTTCATCGCGGACGACCAGCACCCCCTCTGGCACGAGCTGTGGGAGGGGGACTACCACCGGCTGGGCTCGGTCATGAGCGCGGAACTGCGTGACGTGATGCGCGGCCTGACATCCGACTATGGGGGCTCGGTCGCGCGCCTGGTACGCACCGCCGGGTCGCGTGCGGAGCTGACCACGCGGTTGGAGCAGTTCAAGGGCGTCGGGCCGAAGACCGCCGAGATCTTCCTCCGCGAGGTGCCCGACTCGGCGATCGGCAGCGACGCTGGCGGTTGATGCCTCCGGGTCGCGCTAGAGTCCGTCGATAACGTTCTTCGCTTCTTTGAGCCCGATGCCAGGGTTCAGTTCCCGGTAACGCTTAATCGCTTTGGTCTTCTTGCCCTGCTCGACCATCGTCCAGATCTCCGGGGGCACCGCCGACTCGGCGTCATAGGTGGACGGCTGGTTCCGGCGTTGCTGGAGCTGATGACGGCGCTTCTGCGCCTGCCCCCGGGACAACATGGCCATGACGAGGGCCATGAAGATCATCCAGGCGCCCAGGCCCAAGGCCCACCGCTTAGTGCTCCCGGCGCTTCCAGCGAAGTCGGCCAGTGCAGCGCCGCCGACGACCAGGTAGATGACGGCTGCGCCGTACAGCAGGCGAACCTGAAACTTGTCTTGCCGCGACCAACGTTGAACAGTAGACCACACCTGCGCTAGCTGCCCCGGAGCCGAGATTGAAACGGCCGGCGCTTGCCTCTACGGGGCCAGGCATCGGCGCACCGCCCTCACCGTCACCACGCCCAACAGGCAGGGCCGATAAAGGGGTCAACGCGGGTGCTTCGGGTCGGGGCGCCCGCGACAGCACACGCTGACGCACGCGCCCGGAAATCGCGACCCCCAGCGGCACACAATCACGGCTCCCGCCCGAACCTGCCCGCAGGCATCCGTCACAGCCGCCTCACCACCCGCACCCGCCACCATGCAAACACCGCCTGGAGCCGCCGCCAGCAAACTCAGGAAGCCGCCGCCTGACGAGTAAGGGCCTTGGATGTCTAAGTGGTTGTGGCCCGAAGCCCGTTCAGCAGGGAGTTCGCGATCGCGTCAGCATCGTCTTCGGTCAGGGGGCGTCGCCCGCTTACGAGCCGCCACATGACGGGCCCGAACACGAGGTCCATGGCGAGGTCGGGATCGATGTCTTTCTGAACTTCGCCGCGCGCGACTGCCCGGTCCCACAATTCCCGAGTGCCACGCTGGCGGCTGTCCAGAAATCGTGTCTGGAGCCACCCGGCCGCCACCGGATCCTGGATGGCGTTCGCGAGCAGCTGGGCGAAGACACTTCCGACCGGCGAGGCGTAAAACGCTGATACGCGTCTGATCTGCTCGCGAAAGTCGCCCAGCGCCGTCCCGGTGTCCGGCAGGCTTGTCTCCGTGGCCAGGCGTTCGGCGAACGCGTCGATGGCAACGCACAACCGGTTCGGCCAATGCTTGTAGATGGTGGTCTTGGAAACCCCGGACCGGTCGCGGATCGCGTCGATCGTCGTTGCCGCGAGCCCGCCTTCAGCCATGATGGACGCGGTCGCGTCGAGGACCGCATGCTGGGCGCGGCCGCTCCGGGAGGGTGCCGACCCGTCCGCCGATGAGCTAGTCCCCATAGCGGCCATCTAAGCCGATTTCGAATCGGCGGTGTCTGTGAACAGCGTGGATGAAGCGAGGGAACGCCACGCCTCGAGTTCATCGCGGACGCGGACGAGCTTGTCTTCCACCATGGCGACGGCGTCCGGCCCGACCTGGAAACGGAGGGGTGGCTGCCCCGCCGTCACCGCGGCGTAGATCGCCGCCGCGCCCTTGGCCGGGTCGTTGACCTGACCGCCGTTGCTCGTCGCGACGGCCTGGCGCACCCGGCCAGCGGTGGCGGCATAGTCCGGCAGTTCCTTCTCCGTGGTGCGCAGTGAACTGCCGTCGAGGAAGCTCGTGCGAAAACTGCCGGGCTCGACGATGGTGACCCTGATCCCGAGCGGAGACAGCTCCGCCTGCATCGCTTCGCTCAGGCCCTCGACGGCGAACTTCGTCGCCCCGTAGACCCCCCAGCCGGCGACTTGAGCGAACCCGCCCATGGAGGAGATGTTGAGGACATGCCCGGAGCGCGCCGCCCGCATGGACGGAAGGACGGCGCGGGTCACGTTCAAGAGCCCGAAGACGTTCGTGGCGAAGACGGCCTCGACCTCAGCGGCAGAGGCCTCCTCCACCGCGCCGAGCAGACCCCGCCCGGCGTTGTTGACCAAGACGTCGATGGAGCCGAACCGGGCGATGGCTGCTTCAGCCGCCGCCATCGCCTGACTCTCGTCGGTGACGTCGAGAGCCACCGGGAGGAGCCGCCCGGAAAGCCCCGGCGCGGCCGCGAACGCAGCCTCGACCTGGCTCAGGGCCCGTGCCGTGGCGACGACATCGGCACCGGCTTCGAGCGCGCGGAGCGCCACCTCGTGCCCGAGCCCGCGCGCCGCACCGGTGATGAACCACGTTGCCAAGGTATCTCCCGCTGACTAGAAAAGTGTACTGTACGTACAGTACACCTACAGTTCGCGAGAGGACGCGGTCGACAGGACACCGAGCCTGCTAGAGCCGGTCACGGTCCGTTCGATAAATAGGGTTTGATCTGCCTGGAATCCTCGGTCGCCTCACTGGCGGTTAGCCGGGCCCGCGTTGCCGACGATGGCGGCGAACGGCGGGATCACCAGCGCGACCACGGACATGATCACGGCCGCGACGATCGAGAACCGGTCGACCACCATCCACGCCAGCACGATCAGGACCAGGCACGCGCCCATCATGATGAAGTAGGCCCGCTTCCGCGTCCTCAAGCCGAGCGGCCCCCGCTCACGCGGCGAGCCCGGACTCCCCGGCGGATCCGTCGGGGAGTCGTCGCGCGATGGCGGCGATGACGGCATCGACATGGCGATCGCCTCCTTCCGGTTCTCGTTCCACTTCACCCTGCCCCGGGCGGGGCGGCCGGAACGTGACCTTCGCCCGGTCCTACCGGAGCAGCGACAGCAGTCCGACCAGCTCGGTCAGCTGCCCTGCGTCGAGCCCCCGCAGGGCCGCGGGCGGCTCGCCGATGATCACGTCGGCCAGCGCGGCCGCGTCCCGCCCGGCCGGGGTCAGGCTGACGACCTTGCTCCGCCGGTCAGTGGGGTGCGGCTGCCGTTCCACGAAGCCGAGCTGCTCGAGCTTGTCGACGATGATCGTCGCGTAGGGGCGGTCGACGCCGTGCGCGTCGGCCAGCTGAGCGAGGGTCATCGGCTGCTCGCGGAGCAGGAACAGGACCTTGATGCGTCCCCTGCCCGCGCCGAGGCCCAGCCGTTCCCGCAGCTCGGTGTGGGTGCTGTTGGCCTCGACGAACTGCCGCATCAGCTCCCACGCGGCAGCGGGCAGATCAGCTGAACCGGGCACGGTCGGGACGGGCCCGGCCGCCTGATCAGCTGACGTCGGCTGAGTCGCGGCCATAAACGGCACCTTCCTCCGGCTCGGCGATAAGCAGTTCACGGGTCCGCAGCGCGGTCGCGCGGGCCCAGCCACTGGTCGACGCCACGCCGAGCAGCAGCACGGCCAGCCCGCAGCCGCAGACGACGGCCCAGCCGCCGTGGCTGGCGGTGATGAACCCGGCCAGCGTGCGCCCGGCGATGAGCGACCCGATCACGGCGACCCCGAGCGTGGCCCCGACCTGACGACAGGTCGATGCTATCGAAGCGGCGACCCCGGACTGGGCCGGCGGCATTCCCGACACGGCCGTGTTGGAGATCGGCGGGTTGACGAACCCGAAGCCGATTCCGAACACGATGTAGACCACCACCAGCACCGCGACCGGGGTAGTCGCGCTCACCGTCATCAGCACCGCCGACCCCGCCGTGATCCCGACGCCGCCGATGACCAGCGCCCACCGGGCCCGCCCGGCGGCGACCAGCCGCCCCGACAGCCGCGCGGTCACCCCGATAGCGGCCGCCATCGGCAGGATCAGCAGGCCGGCCTCGATCGCGGAGTAACCGCGCGCGCTCTGCAGGTAGAGCGTGTTCAGGAACAGGAACCCGGCCAGCGCCGCGAACGCGGCCACCGCGATCAGCGCCGCGCCGGAGAACGGGGCGGAGGCGAAGAACCGGGGGTCGATCAGCGGCTCCCGGCGACGCCGCTCCACCATCGTCACCGCGGTCGCGGCGACGGCGGCGGCCGCGTAGCACCCGATGATCAGCGGCGACGTCCACCCCCGGTCCGGCCCCTCGATGGTTCCGGCGGTGACCCCGGCCAGCAGCACGACGATCAGGATCTGGGCCATCGGGTCGAGCCGCCGCGGCCGGGGCGCGCGCGACTCGGGCACGAACCGCTGGGTCAGCACGATAGCGGCCAGGCCGACCGGGACGTTGACCCAGAAGATGGAACGCCAGCCGATGGTGCCGACCAGGACCCCGCCGAGCACCGGGCCGACCGCCAGGCTGATGCCGAACACGCTCCCCCACACGCCCATCGCCCGGGCCCGCTTGGCCGGGTCGGTGAAGGTGTTGGCGATGATGGCCAGCGCGACCGGGTTGAGCATCGACCCGCCAACGGCCTGGATCATCCGGAACGCCACCAGCCAGCCGAGGCCGGGGGCGAGGCTGCACAGCAGCGAGCCGACGGTGAACAGCGCCAGCCCGGCCTGGAACACGCGCCGCCGGCCGAGCCGGTCGGCCAGGGAGCCCGACAGCATCAGCAGGCTCGCCAGCACCACCGTGTAAGCGTCGATCGTCCACTGCAGCCCGGCGGTCGAGGCGCCGAAGCTGCGCTGGATGGACGGCAGGGCGATGTTGACGATCGTGACGTCCACCCCGACCACGAACAGGCTCAGGCAGCAGGTGGCGAGGATGATGCCAAGCCGCCGGTTCTGCGCCTGCTGCTCCGTCAAAGTGTTTGTGCTCATACGATGATGATAGTTCTACAACTATCTACCGTCAACTGCGGTGGCGCGACGACGGAGCCTAGAAGCCCAACGGGATCCGGGGGCCAGAAACGAAGCCGCCCGGATCCCCCAGGACCGCTAGCGCAGTGAGCGGAAGGCGGACCGCAGCTCGGTGGTGAACAGCGCGGGCTCCTGCCAGGCGGCGAAGTGGTTGCCCCGGTCAACCTCGTTGAAGTAGATGAGGTTGGGGTAGGCCCGCTCGGCCCAGCTGCGCGGCGCCTTGTAGATCTCGTTCGGGAAGACGCTCACTGCGGCCGGCACCGACACGCCCTTGACGTCGAAGAAGCCGACCGTGTTCTCCCAGTACAGCCGGGCGGAGGAGACCCCCGTGTTGGTCAGCCAGGTCAGGGTGACGTTGTCCAGGATCTCGTCGCGGGTGAGGTTGCCGACCGGGTGCCCGGCGAAGGCGTCGGCGATGTCGGCGTAGCTGGACGCGTCGTGGTTGATCATCCAGGCCGCCAGGGCCACCGGCGAGTCCGCCAGACCGTACATCGTCTGCGGCCGCGTCCCCATCTGCACTCCGTACCCCACCCCCTTGGCGAAGAAGAAGTTCAGCTGCTCGTAGGTACGGCTTTCCTCATCCGACAGCCCGGCCGGCGGCGGCGGGCCGGCCCCCAGCGCGTTCTGCGCGAGCGCGGTCGAGACATCCGCCGGGACGACGCCGGCCATGTTGCTGTGGATGCCGAGCAGCCCGGCCGGCGCCTGCACGCCCAGCATGTCGGTGACGATCGCGCCCCAGTCGCCGCCTTGCGCCACGTACCCCGTATAGCCGAGGCGCTTCATCAGCACGTCCCAGGCGGCCGCGATCCGGACCGGGCCCCAGCCGAGGTCGCGCGGCTTGCCGGAGAACCCGTAGTCCGGCATCGACGGGATAACCACGTCGAAGGCGTCCACCGCGCTCGCCCCGTGCGCGGTCGGGTTGGTGAGCGGGTCGATGACGTTCAGCAGCTCGATGACCGAGCCGGGCCAGCCGTGCGTGATGATGAGCGGCAGCGCGTTCGCGTGCGGCGAGCGGACGTGGATGAAGTGGATGCCGAGCCCGTCGATCTCGGTGACGAAGTTCGGCCGCGCGCTCAGCCTCCGCTCGTACCGACGCAGGTCGTACTCCGTCGACCAGTAACGGGCAAGCTCCTGCATCACCGCCTGCTGCACGCCCTGCGAGAAATCGTCCACGAGCTCCGAGTCGGGCCAGCGAGTGGCCATGATGCGGGCGCGGAGTGCGTCGAGCTCCGTCTCGGGAGCGGCCGGGACGGTAAATGGCCGGATCTCCCCGGTCCTGGTCGGGTCTTCGGTCTGGGTAGACATGGATGCTTCCTATCCGTGAGTGTTTGACTGCTTTACGTAGCCTCCTCGCCTTCGCCCGGGGACGCGCCCGGGCAGCACCCTTGGCCGGCCCACGGGGATGGTCACCGGGTAGCGCCCGGGGCCAGTCACCCCAGGGCGTTGGCAAGCTCGCGCCGGGACTGAATGCCCAGCTTGGTGAACACGTTGCGCAGGTGCCACTCGACCGTCCGCGGGCTGAGGAACAGCCGGGCTCCGATTTCCGGATTGGATAGCCCGTCGCGGGCGAGCCGGGCAATCTGCCGTTCCTGGACGGTCAGGTCATCGCGCGTGCCCGCAGCCCGTCTGCGCACGCGTTCGCCGGTCGCCGCGAGTTCCCTGCGGGCGCGCTCCGCGAACGCCTCCATCCCGATCGTGGCCAGCTCCTCGTAGGCCGTGCGGAGCTGTTCGCGCGCGTCCGTCAGGCGGTTCTCGCGACGCAGCCACTCGCCATAGAGAAGGCGGGCGCGGGCGGCCTCAGGACGGATCCGGGTACGACTCAGCCGCTGGATCGCTTCGCGGTACAGTCCGTCAGCTGCCTCTCCGTCACACAGCAGCGCCCGGCAGCGCGCCTCGATGCCTTGCGGGAAGTCGCCCTCGTAGGGCTTTGCCGCCTGGGCCAGTCGCTGGTACGCCTCACGGGCTAGGCCGATGTCCCCGGTGCGCACGGCCGCCTCGACGAGCTCGGGCAGTGTCCACACGAAGACCCAGTGGCTGAAGGCGGCCTCCGAGACGGCCGGCCGGGCGGCTGCCACCGCCAGCTTGTAGCGGGCAAGCCCGTTATTCAAGACGGCGGTCGCCCACAGTCCGCGGATGGCCGTCGTGCCTTGCGTGCCGAAACGCTCGATCGCGGCGGACGCCTCATCTTCCCTGCCTTGCAGTGCGCGCAGGCGCAGCAAGGCGTAGGGCGGCAACCGGCTGCCGGTCGCCGCGGCCACGCTGTCGATCTCCTCGATGAGCGACTCGGCACCCGCGAAGTCACCCATCCACGCCACCGCCATCGCCAGGTAGGTGAGGTGGGCGGGCAGCGTGGCAAGCTCGCCGGCGTCGCGGACGACCTGGACATTCCTGGCCGCGACCGCGCACCAGCCGTCGTAGTCCCACAGCGTCGCGCGAGCGCCCACGGCCATCCAGCCCCAGCGCAAGACGTCTTCCGCGGGCATGCCCTCGAGCGCGAGCACGGCTCTCCGCAACGTCGGAGTCGCGGCCGTGTAACCCTCGATGATCAGCTCGGCGAAACCCTCAAGCAGCTGGTCACGTGGGCGGAGACCACCCTGCGGCGAGGGGAGGGCCCGCACCGCGAGGCAGATCTCCACGATGACGTCCCGGGCGGCGAGCTCCTCCGCCATCCCGGCCGTTCCCCAAGCGGTCAGGTAGGTCTCCCGCGCGAGGTCCACGTCAAATGGCGCTAGCCGCGCGGCAGCCTCCCGCAGCAGCGGGAGAGCCTCGGTCCACCGACCGGCGCCCAAGGCCACGTGGGCACGGACCCGGCCGGCCAGGGCGCTCTGGAACTCACTGAGCGGCAAGGCCTCTGCCATGGCGACCAGCCCGAGAGCCGCATCCAGCTCGCCGGCCTGGGAGCTGGCTTGCGCGGCGGCAAGGGCGCGATCCGCCCGGCGGCCAGGATCGCTCGTCAGCTCGACGGCGCGAAGCAGGAACGCCGCTGCGGCGGCGAGTCCGCCGCGTGCTTGCGCCCGGCCTGCGACGCGCTCGAGCTCCGCCGCGACCTGCTCGTCAGGCCCGGCCGCAGCGGCGGCCAAGTGCCAGGCGCGACGGTCAGGGTCGGCCTCGGAGTCGGTTGCGTCCGCCAGCGCCTGGTGGACCACGCGGCGATCGGCCGGCGCCGCTGACCGATAGATCGCCGAGCGCGCCAGTGGATGCTGAAACGTCACCCGTCCGCCGATTTCTAGCAGTCCTTCCGCCTGCGCCGCGTCGGCGGCGGACGGCGCGATGCCGAGCCGCCCGGCCGCGCGCCACACCAGCAGCGGGTCACCGACAGGCTCTGCCGCCGCGACCAAGAGCAGACGCCGCCCGTCAGCAGAAAGCAGCTCAAGGCGCCGGACGAAGCTCTCCTGTATCCGCCCGGTCAGCGCCCGCGCCCCCATCAGGCCGAACCCGCCCGCCAACTGCGCGCCGGTCAAGCCCATCGGCAGCTGGAGCAACGCC
>Ga0302235_10002313_pt1 | contig 13819 bp, 10 predicted proteins | sample II_Palsa_N3_3_FD_193577 | JGI IMG/M metagenome (GOLD analysis project Ga0302235, IMG submission 193577) | Peat permafrost microbial communities from Stordalen Mire near Abisko, Sweden - II_Palsa_N3_3 | ecosystem: Environmental > Terrestrial > Soil > Palsa > Peat permafrost | place: Sweden... | reverse complement strand
TGGCGCACCTACTACCCGAACCCGCGTCCGCTCGAGGACCTGCTTGAGGTCGTGGAGCTCGCAGAAGCACGGAACACCCAGGTCAGAAAGCTGTCCGCGGGCCAGCGGCGGCGTCTGGATTTTGCCCTGGCGCTTGCGGGCGATCCTGATCTGGTCTTCCTCGACGAGCCGACGACCGGCTTCGACCCGGAGGCGCGCAGGCGATGCTGGGCGGCGATCGAGAACCTGCGGCGCCTGGGCAAGACGGTCCTGCTCACCACTCACTACCTGGATGAGGCGGAACGGCTGGCCGACCGGATAGCCATCCTGAGGGCGGGCCGCATCGAACTGACCGGGACGACTCGGGAGGTCGCGGTCCTGGGCGGCCTGGCCACCCGCATCTCCTTCACCACCCCGGCGGCCCTGCGCCGCGGCCAGATCCCGCTGCCGGCCGGGATCGACCTGGCGGTACGCGGCTCCGAGTCGGTCTGCCATAGCGGCAACCCGGGGATGACCCTGCGGCTGCTGCTGGACTGGGCGCTGCGGCACAGCCTCGGTGACCTGGACGGCCTCGCCGTGACGGCCCCCAGCCTCGAAGACACGTACCTGCAGCTCACCGGGTCGGGCCCGGGTCTAAGCCAAGCAGGAGGAGATCGCCCGTGACGAGATCGGTGCGCCTGGCTATGGGGCAGGCGCTCATCGAGCAGCGCAGTTTCTGGCGCAGCGCCGAGTACGCGCTGTTCACCTTCGTCTTTCCGCTAATGATCCTGCTGCTGATCGGTGCGGCCAACGTCGGCTCGTACCTGCCCGGTACGCACATCAAGAACACCACGGTCTTCGTGCCCGGCATCCTGGCCTTCGGGGTGATCGTCGCCGCCTACGTGAACCTCGGATCCAAGGTGGCGGTGCTGCGCCACGACGGCGTGCTCAAGCGGATCAAGACCACGCCGCTGCCGTCAGCGGCCTATCTCGGCGGACTGCTCGCCAGCACGGTAGCCACCGCGATCCTCCTGGCCGCGGGCACGGGCCTGATCGGCTGGCTTGCCTTTGGTGCCCTGCCGCGTCCGGGCGGCCTGCTGGCCCTAACCGGCGGGCTGGTCCTGGGGATCGTGTGTTTCGGCTCGCTCGGCCTGGCCATCAGTTCGGTCATCACCAGCGCCGAATCGGCCGGGCCGGTGACGTACGCCAGCTTCCTGCCCATCGCCATCATTTCCGGTGTCTTCGACCCCACCTTCGGCGGCCTGCCGGCCTGGCTCTCGCACCTAGTGGACCTGTTCCCGGTCAAGTCGCTCGCCCAAGTGCTGCAGAACGCCTACGCGGTCCGGCCCTTCCCGGCCTGGGACCTGGTCAACCTGGGGCTGTGGGCGGCGGCCGGGGCCACCTTCGCCGTCTGGCGTTTCCGCTGGCACAGTTAGACCGGCCAAGCCACCCGCGAATCCGCCTTACTCGATCCGGGTCCCGATGGGGGTGCCGACCTCAATGGTCCGCCCCACCGAGCACAGCCGGTCATGCGACATGCGGACCGCGTCCGGCAGCAGCGCCCGGGCCTTGTCGCCCTGCTCTCCGGCCGGGAACGAAATGCGGAAAGTCACCAGCAGGTCGGTGAGATGATTGCCCGCCGTGTCCCTGACCTTCTCCGCGTCGACCAGCACCTCGAAGGTGTCCGGCTCGGCCCGGCGTGAGGTCAGGATGTCGACGTCGACGGCCGTGCAGCCGCCGATCGCGGCGAGCAGCAATTCGACCGGGGTGAAGTCGGTTCCTTCCCCGGTCCCCATGCCGATCTGCCCGCCCCGGTCATTGCTGGCCGTGTACCGGCTGTTCTCGGTCCGCTCGAGCCGTACGCCGCGATGGGCGGAATCAGTCGTCATGGTGGCCACCCTGTCATACCACGGCCGTGCCCGGCACCGGCCCGGGCCTGAGCTCCGCCAAGCTGCGAGCGGGCCTCGCCGACCCAGACCTGGCCACGCTCGGCACCCTGCTCGGTCACCTGGCCGCCAACGTCGGCGCAGTGGAAGCCACCCCGCCCTGGGCCGACCTGGGCGACCGCCGATCGAAGTAACAGACGGTGCCCCATGGCAGAATGAGCCGGTGGCGACGGACAGCGGGGTTTGAGTCGAGATGGAAGACGGCGGTCCGTCGATAACCGCTCGGCGGGTGGCGGCGCACCGTCTCGGATTCACCCGGGTCCCCGCGCCCTACGGCGATCCCGCCGCTGACGACTCTCTGGCCACTGAGGTCGCCGCCGGCCGCGAGGCGCCGCTGAACCGGATGCATGACTACCTGGCCGCGCGCACGTCGTTCTTCGACCGGATCGTGGTGGCCGCCATCGCCCGCGGTGTGCGGCAGATCGTGGTGGGCGCAGCCGGCTATGACGGCCGCGCGATGCGGTACGCCAAGCCCGGCGTCCGCTGGTTCGAGGTGGACCATCCCGCCACCCAGCAGGACAAGCTCCGAAGGCTGGCGCGACTGGGCATCGCCACCCCCCAGGTCCGGTTCGTCGAGGCCGATTTCACCCAGGACCCGTTGGCGGAGCGCCTGCTCGCGGCCGGACTCGACCCGGCCGCGCCCAGCCTGTTTCTGCTCGAAGGGGTCGCTGTCTACCTGAAACCGGCCGTCCTGGAAACCGTCCTGGATCAGCTCCGCCAGGTCGCCGCCCCGGGCAGCCGCCTGGTCATCAGCGTGTCCCTGTCCCGGGCCCACGACAAGGACTCCAGGGCCCGGTTCCAGGCGTCCGTGGCGGCGATGGGTGAGCCAGCCATGTCCGCGTTCGATGCCGGCGAGGCCGAAGACCTGCTCGCGCGCCACGGATGGCAGATCATGGCCGCCGGCGAGGATACCGATGATCTCCAAGCGGCCAAACGGCAGCGTCAGCGTTCGGCCGGCCTGCTCGTGGCCAGGGCCGGCCCCCGAGCTCCCGCCAGCCCCGGCCAGCAACCAAGCTCCGGCCAGCAACCAAGCCCCGAAGGGCCCGCAGGCCAGCGAACCCGGACTCCGGGCTCCCGCCCGGCCCTCCCCGTGCTCCAGTCCCCGGGAACCCTCTCCCTGTCAGCGTTGCTGTCTCAGGCCCTGGTCGCGTTCACCATCGAGTTCGACAACGAAGCCGAACACCGGCTCCCGCACCACACGACGAACTTCGGGGCGGGCAGCCAGGGCGACGGCGTCTGGCTGGTGTCGCTGGTCATGTGGGAGAACTGCATGCGGTTCGTCACCGACGAGCCGATCACGGTCGGAGAGCTCGAAACGTTCGCCCGCACCGGAACCAACCTGGACGGCATGAGGCGCTGGGGCTACGTCACCATCGACGGGACGTCGAAGAAGGTACACAAATCCCGGCCTGGTCCGGACGCCGTCCTGCGGGCCACCGCGAAGGGCCTGCGGGCTCGGCAGGTCTGGCTGCCGCTGTCTGGCCTCATTGAGGAACGCTGGCGAGAGCGTTTCGGTCCCGCCCAACTCGCCCTGCTGCGAGACTCCCTGACACAACTGGTCGGCCAGCTCGACCCGGGCCTGCCCGACTGCCTGCCGATCCTCGGCGCGGGACTGCTCAGCCGGGGACCGGATTCGGCGCTGCCGCCGCCGAGAGCGGGCCAAGTCGAGGTAGCTGGTTTGCCGCTGCCGGCGCTGTTGTCCCGGGCGCTGCTGTCCTTCGCCCTGGAGTACGAGCGGGAATCGAAACTGTCGCTCGCGGTCGGCGCGAACCTGCTCCGGGTCCTGGACCGCGAAGGGACACGGCTGCGTGACCTGCCGCCGCTGGCCGGAATTTCCAAGGAAGCCGTCAGCTGGGCGATGGGCGTCCTGGTCAGAAGCCGCCTCGCGGTCGAGGCGCCCGACCCGGCCGCGACCCGGGGCAAGGTCGCGCGCCCCACGATCGCGGGGATCGTCGCCCAGAGCGTCTACCACGAGCTCGTCGGTATCGTTGAGCAGCGCTGGCAAGAACGCTTCACCGGCGGCACCGTCAGCGCTCTCCGCCGGGCCCTGGAAACCCTAGCCGCCGCAACCGACGGCCAGCCGCCGCCCCTGTTCGGTGGCCTGACGCCCTATCCGGACAACTGGCGTGCCCAGGTCCGGCCGCCGGGCATCCTGCCGCACTATCCGATGGTCCTGCACCGCGGCGGTTACCCCGACGGCAGCTAACCTCGACCCGTGAACTCTCGACCCACCAATCCCGTCCAGCGTTCCATGCCGCCCCTGAACACCGACGAGCGCGCCACGCTCGAAAGCTGCTCGACTTTCACCGCGCCACGCTGGCTATCAAGTGCGAGGGCCTGGACGATCAGCAGGCCGCCACCGCCTGCTCCGCGAACGCATCGACGGCACCACCGGCGTTTAGCGCCTGAGGTCTGCCACCATCGTGGGATGAAGTATCGAGAGGCGACCGCCGATGATGTAGCGGCCATCGCCGGGCTGCACGCAGAAAGCTGGCGGCGTCATTATCGCGGTGCGTTTCTTGATTCGTTCCTCGACGGTAACGTCGTCGAGGACCGGATGGCCGAGTGGACCAGCAGGCTCGCGCAGGCCGGACCGGACCGGTACACGGTGGCCGGATTCCTCGACGACGGAACCATCGCCGGCTTCGCACATACCTTCCTCAACGCCGACCCGGTGTATGGCGCCTTCCTGGACAATCTTCACGTCCGCCCCGACCTGAAGCGCCAGGGGGTCGGCGCCCGGCTGATGACGGCGACGGCGCGGGCCGTCCTCGACCGCAGTCCGACCAGCGGCCTGTACCTGTGGGTACTCGAGCAGAACACCGCCGCCCAGGCGTTCTACGAAGCCAAAGGTGGCATTCGTATCGAACGCCGGATAACCGGCCCCTTCCCAGGCGGCGGCCACGCCTATGGGTTCCGCTACGCCTGGCCCGACCTCTCCACCCTCACCAACCCGCCCGAAACACCCGATTTAGCCCCCGCCGACGCTTAGTGCACGTCATGATCGTGACCAGTTTTAGGCAAATAGCGGGGCACGGATCGTCAACTGGGGTCGGGCTCGGCCAGGACGTCCAGGATCTGCTGCCCGTACCGGGCCAGCTTGGTCTCGCCCACCCCGTTCACCAACGCCAGCCCGGCCAGCGTGGATGGCGGCGAGGCGGCGATGAGCCGCAAGGTCGCGTCGTGGAAGATCACGTATGGCGGCATTCCCTGCTCCTTCGCCACCGCCGTCCGCCAGGCCCGCAGCCGCTCGAACACCGGCTCGGCCTCGGCAGGCAATTCCGCCGCCGCCGCGGCCCGCCCCGCCGCCCGCCGCGACTTCCCCCCGGAGACCCCAGAGACCCCCGGAGCGCCCGCCGCACCCGCGACGGCACGCCCGCTCCGCGCCGCGGGCACCTTGGGCGGGTCCCGCCGCAGCAAGACCTGCCGCTCCCCGCGCAGCACCTCGGCGCTCAGATCCGTCAGCGCTAGCGTGCCGTGATCGCCCTTGACCGCCAGCATTCCCGAGGCCAGCAGCTGCCGCACCACGCCGCGCCACTCGCCCTCGCTCAGTTCGCTCCCGATCCCGAATACCGGCAGCGCGTCGTGCCGGTAAGACTCCACCCGCGGCGTCTTCTTGCCCAGCAAGATGTCGATCGGCTGCCCGGCACCGAACGAAGGCCCGTCCAGCCGCCCCAGCCGTACCACGGTCGACAGCAGTTTCTGCGCCGCCACCGTCCCGTCCCACACCTGCGGCGGCGCCAGGCACGTATCACAGTTGCCGCACGCCGGCGCGCCCGTCTCGCCGAAGTAGGCCAGCATCTGCGCCCGCCGGCACCCCGCCGTCTCGCACAGCGCGAGCATCGCGTCCAGGTGCGCGAGCAGCCGCCGCCGGTGCGCGAGGTCACCATCGGAATCGTCGATGAGGCGCCGCTGCTGCACCACGTCGGCCAGGCCGTAGGCCAGCCACGCGGTGGCCGGCTGCCCGTCGCGTCCGGCCCGGCCGGTCTCCTGGTAGTAGCCCTCGACCGACTTGGGCAGGTCCAGGTGCGCGACGAAGCGCACGTCGGGCTTGTCGATGCCCATCCCGAACGCGATCGTGGCCACCATGATCAGGCCGTCCTCGCGCAGGAACCGGGCCTGGTTCGTGGCCCGCGTCCGTGCGTCGAGGCCCGCGTGGTAGGGCAGGGCCACGAAGCCCTCCGAGCACAGGAACGACGCGGTCTTCTCCACCGACGCCCGGGACAGGCAGTAGACGATGCCGGCTTCTCCCGGATGCTCGGTCCGCAGCAGCCGGAGCAGCTGTCGCTTGGGCTCGTTCTTCGGCTCGATCCGGTACTGGATGTTGGGCCGGTCGAAGCTGGCCACGAACTGCCGGGCATCGCCGAGCGCGAGCCGCGAGGCGATCTCAGTGCGGGTGTGCTCGGTCGCGGTCGCCGTCACCGCGATCCGCGGCACCGACGGCCACCGTTCGTGCAGCACTGACAGCGCCAGGTAGTCGGGCCGGAAGTCGTGCCCCCACTGGGCCACGCAGTGCGCCTCGTCGATCGCGAACAGCGAGATCGTGCCGCGGTCGAGCAGCCGCAGGGCGGAGTCGGTCCGCAGCCGCTCCGGCGCCAGGTAGAGCAGGTCGAGCTTGCCGTCCATGAAGGCGTACTCGACCCCGCGGCGCTCGTCGGCGTCCTGCGTCGAGTTCAGGAACCCGGCCCGCACGCCGAGCACGGTCAGCGCGTCGACCTGGTCCTGCATGAGCGCGATCAGCGGCGAGATGACCACGCCGGTGCCGTCCCGCACCAGCGCCGGGATCTGGTAGCACAGCGACTTGCCGCTGCCGGTCGGCATCAGCGCGACCGCGTCCCCGCCGGCGCAGACGTGCTCGATGATCTCCTGCTGCTGCCCGCGGAACGAGGAGTACCCGAACACCCGGCGCAGGACGTCCGCAGCCGCGTCGGGAGTTCCGGTAAGCACCACGCCGCGATTCTACGGTTCGCCGCCGACATAACACCCCGGTGTCGGCGTTGATCGATGTGATCACCAGCTGGGCCCCGGTCAGAACAGGTGCCGGAAGTAGGCTTGCGGATCGCGCAGGAACCCGCGCCAAGCGACCACCAGGCCCAGGTCGTCCCAGGTCGCGGGCCGCATTCCCCACGGGCCGAGCTCAAGCAGGTTCGCCCCGGGAATGGCCGCGACGACGGGGGAGTGGGTGGCGACGACCGCCTGGCCGCCGGCGGCGGCCAGGTCGTGCAGCAGCGCGGCCAGCCCGAGCGAGGCGGTGAACGACAGCGGCGCGTCCGGCTCGTCCATCAGGTAAAAGCCGGTCTCGTTCACCCGCGTCCGCAGGATCTCAAGGAACCCTTCGCCGTGACTCAGCTCGTGCAGCCGCTCGACCTTGCGGCCGGGGTTCTGCTCCAGGTAGGTGTACAGCTGGCTCATGGTGTCGGCGCGCAGGAAGTAGGACCAGCGCGGCTTGACGCCGCGCACCACGGTCAGCTCCGACCCCTTGCCTGGCTCACTCGGCCGGACCCGGAACAGCGAGCCCTGCGCCGAACCGCCCTGCGGGTTCAGCCCGTAGGACTCGGCCAGGCACTCCACCACCGTCGACTTCCCTGACCCGTTCTCACCCACCAGCACAGTCAGTCCGGCCGGCAACTCCAGCCCCTCCCGGAGCAGCTGCGCCATGGCCGGCACGCTGGCCGGCCACACCAGCTCATCGACCACAGCGCCGTCCTGGGGGCGGAACTGAAGGACCGGGCGGGCGTCGAACTTTTCCGGGTCAGACATGCTCCCATCCTGCCGTCAAAGACATACCGCGGAACGGGCAGTGGTGCCCGCCCCTCGCCATGTCGTACCGTGCCCCCATGGACGCCGCACGCGAAGATCGCCTCGCCATCAGGGACATCGTCGAGACCTGGACCTACTCCAGGGACGCCGGAGACTGGGAGGCGTTCCGCGCCTGCTGGCACGACGACGGCTACATGATGGCGACCTGGTTCCAGGGCCCGAAAGAGGACTTCATCAAGGTCAGCCAGGAAGGCCGGGCCCGAGGCGTCAACATCTTGCACTTCACCGGCGGCTGCCATATCCAGCTCAACGGGACCCGGGCCATCGCGCAGACCCGGATGACGATCATGCAGCGCGGCGAGGTCGACGGCGTGCGGTGCGACGTGGCCTGCACCGGCCGGTTCTACGACTTCATGGACCGGCGGGACGGACGCTGGGGGATGGTGCTGCGGCAGCCCATCTACGAAAAGGACCGCCTCGACCCGGTCGATCCAGCCGCCTCGCTGGTGCTGGACGAAGAGATCCTGGCCCGGTTCCCCGAGGGCTACCGCTACCTGGCCTACCTGCAGCAGCAGGCCGGGTACCCGGTCAAGACCGACATGCCCGGCCTGGCCGGCCCCGAGGTGGAGCGCCTGTACGAGCGCGGGGCCGCCTGGCTGGCCGGGGAGCCGGTCACCCGGTAGGGCGAGGCGGCGGCCGGCTGAGCCAGCCTGACCGCTCAGCTCGCGCGGGGGAGCCGGAAGCCCCAGTTCAGCATCTGCTCCGCGGCCTGGGCGCCCGCGCCCACACCGGAGGCCGGGCTGTCCAGCACGACCCCGATCAGGGTCCGGCTGCCCCTGACCGCCTCGAACAGCAGGCAATGCCCGGCGTCGTCGGTGTACCCGTCCTTGATCCCGACGGCACCGGAATACGAGCCGATCAGGTCGTCGGTGTTGTCCCACCAGTACTGGTGATGCCCGCGGCCCTTCGGCAGGTGGTAGAACTGCAGGTCCACGACCGACCGGAAGGCCGGGTAGCGCATCGCTGCCAGGCCGAGCGTGAGCAGGTCGGCGGGCGTGGAGTAGGTCGAGGTCTCGGTGGGGTAGGGCAGGCCGTCCGGTGAGGCGAAATGGGTGTGGGTCATGCCCATCCGGGCCGCGGTCGCGTTCATCCGCGCGACGAAGGCGGTCAGGCCGGGGCCGTAGGCGTTCGCCAGCGTATAGGCGGCGTCTGCCCCCGACGCCAGCAGCAGCGCCGGCAGCAGTTCGGCGGCCGTGAGCACGTCCCCGGGGTGCAGCGCCGCGGTTTCGCCGCCGTACTCCCAGGCGTAGCTGACCGCTGTTTTGGGGATTTCGATCTCGCGGCTGAGGTCGCCGCTCTGGAGCACGAGCAGAGCGGTCATCACCTTGGTGATGCTGGCCATGGGACGTTCGGTATCGGTGTCACGGCCCCACAGCACCTGGCCGGTGGCCGCGTCGGCCAGCACTGCCCCCTTGGCCTTGACCCCGCCGGGTGCGCCGGTCACCGCGATCATCGGACGGGGCGAAGGGCGGGCAGACGAGGGGCGGGCAGACGAAGGGCGGGCAGACGAAGGCACGCGTGTCGGGGCCCCGATCGCCGCGTCCGGCCCGGCGGCAGCCCGCGGGCTGTGTCCCGTGAGCGTCCAGGCCGCGGCACCGCCGACCACGACGGTCATCACGGTCACAATGATGAGCCATGTCCTCAGCCGCACGACACCGCGTCCTCGCTCCGAGGCCATCGACGAAGCGTACCAAGCCGGACCTAGATTCTCGCGGCCGCTGCGGCCCAAGCGGCAGCGTCGCCCGCGGGTGAGAAGGAGCGCAGCGGCTGGGACGACCGCAGCAGGGCACGCATCCCGGCCAGGTCGCCGGGCGCCGCGCCCAGGGCGCGGGCCTGCACCAGCACGTTGCCGAAAGCGGTGGCCTCGGTCGGCCCCGCCGTCACCGGCAGCCCGGTCGCGTCGGCGGTGAGCTGGCAGAGCAGCGTGTTAAGGGCTCCGCCGCCGACGATGTGCACCACGTCGGCGTGTCGGCCGCTGAGAGACTGCGCCGAGCAGATGGCCCGCCGGTAGGCCAGCGCCAGGCTGTCAAGTACGCAGCGCACGGTCTCGGCCGGCTCGCCGGGCGCGGCCTCGCCGCGATCAGCCAGCCAGGAGGCGATCCGGGCCGGCATCTCGCCGGGCGGCAGGAACACCGGATCGTCCGGGTCGACCACGAACCTCAGCGGCGGCACTCGCGCTGCCTGCGCCAGCAGCGAGTCGAGCGAGGCCTCCGGCCAGCCGCGTAGGCATTCCTGCAGCAGCCACAGCCCCATCACGTTGCGCAGGTACCTGATGGTGCCGTCGATGCCGGTCTCGTTGGTGAAGTTGGCGGCCCGGCTCGCCTCGGTCAGGACCGGCGTGGCCAGTTCCATCCCGGCCAGTGACCAGGTGCCCGAGGAAATGTAGGCGAAGTGCGGTCCGGTCGCGGGCACGGCGGCCACCGCGGACGCGGTGTCGTGCGAACCGACCGCGATGACCGGAAGCGGGGACCCCGGTTCGCTGCGATACGTGCCGATGACGTCGCCCGGTTGCCGCAGCGGCGGGAAGATGCGCGGCGGGAGGCCTGCCTTGCGGATCACTCCCGTGGCCCAGGTCTGGGCGCGGACGTCGAACAGGGAGGTGGTCGATGCGTTGGTGACCTCGGCGCCCGCCGCTCCGGTCAGCCAGTACGCCAGCAGGTCCGGAATCAGCAGCATCGTGCGCGCCTGCGGGAGCATCGGCGTCGCGGCGAGCTGGTAGATCGTGTTGAACGGCAGCTGCTGTATCCCGGTCACCGCATACAGCTCGTCGGCGGGCACGGCCGCGAGGACCCGGGCGGCCACCCCTTCGGTCCGCGCATCACGGTAGTGCACCGGGTTGCCGAGCAGCGCGCCGGACTCGTCGAGCAGGCCGTAGTCCACGCCCCAGGAGTCAATGCCCGCGCTGGCCAGCGGGAACTGGCGTGCCGTCGCCTCCAGGCCGTGCCGGACCTCGGCGAACAGCCGCAGGATGTCCCAGTACAGCGTGCCGCCCGCGGTCACCGGCAGGTTGCCGAACCGGTGCACGTCGTGCAGCGAGACTTCGGACCCGCTGACCCTTCCGGCCATCACCCGGCCGCCGGACGCCCCCAGGTCGACGGCCGCGACCGTGACGTCACTGGTCATCGCAGGAAGGCGGCCGCCACCCCCGCGTCGACCGGGATGAGCAAGCCGGTGGTGAGCGGCAGATCCCCGGCGCACAGCGCGGCCACCGCCGCGGCCACGTGCTCAGGCAGGACCTCGCGTTTGAGCAGCGTCCGCTGCGCGTAATACGCACCGAGTTCGTCCTCGGGCACGCCGTAGACCGCGGCCCGCTGCGCGCCCCAGCCGGAGGAGAAGATCCCGGAGCCGCGCACCACCCCGTCCGGGTTGATGCCGTTGACCCGGACGCCGATGCCGCCGAGTTCGGCGGCGAGCAGCCGCACCTGGTGGGCCTGGTCGGCCTTGGCGGCGCCGTAGGCGATGTTGGACGGGCCCGCGAAGACCGCGTTCTTGCTGCAGATGTAGACGATGTCGCCGCCCATGTCCTGGGCCGTCATGACCCGGGCGGCCTGCCGGGATACCAGGAACGAGCCGCGGGCCATGACGTCATGCTGAATGTCCCAGTCCGCCACGGTCGTCTCGAGCAGCGGCTTGGAGATGGACAGGCCCGCGTTGTTGACCACCAGGTCCACGCCGCCGAACGCCAGCGCCGCCGCCGCGAACGCGTTCGCTACCGCCGCCTCATCGGACACGTCCACGCTCACGTCCACGGCCACGTCCGCCGGGTTAACCTGCCCGGCACCGAGTCCGGCCGCGACGTCGCGCGCCGACTCGCCGTCGCGATCGGCCACGACCACGCAGGCGCCCTCGGCGGCGAGCCGCTGCGCGGTGGCCCGGCCGATGCCCGACCCGCCGCCCGTGACCAGCGCCACCCGCCCGGCCAGCGGCTTGGGTGCGGGCCTGCGGCGCAGCTTGGCCTCTTCCAGCTCCCAGTACTCGATCCGGAACTTCTCGCTCTCCGGTATCGGCTGGTAGGCGGATACCGCCTCGGCGCCGCGCATGACGTTGATCGCGTTGAGGTAGAACTCGCCCGCCACCCGCGCGGTCTGGGCGTCGGCGCCGAAGCTGAACATGCCGACGCCGGGCACCAGCACGATGGCCGGATCCGCGCCGCGCATCGGCGGTGACGATTCGTCCGCGTACCGCTCGTAATAGGCGAGGTAATCCTCTCGGTAGGCCGTGTGCAGCTCGCGAAGCCGGTTCGCCGCCGTCTCATCCGGCACCTCCGGCGGCAGGTCGAGCAGCAGCGGCCGGACCTTGGTGCGCAGGAAGTGGTCTGGGCAGGAGGTGCCAAGCGCCGCCAGCTGCGGGTGCTTCGCGCGGGCCAGGAAGTCGAGCACGGCGGGGGAGTCGGTGAAGTGCCCGACCTGCCGGCGGTCGGTCGACGCCAGGCCCCTGATCAGCGGCGCGAGCTCGGCAGCCCGGGCCCGGCGGGCCTGCTCCGGCAGCGGCTCGGCGATCTTCGGCCCGAACGGTTCGGCCTGGCCGTGCTCGTCCAGGTATTTCTGTGCGGTGGCGATGATCTCCACCGAGTGTGCCTCGCATTCGCCGCTGGTGGCGCCCCAGGCGGTGATGCCATGACCGCCGAGGATGACCCCGATGGCCTGCGGGTTGTCCCGCTTGACCTGCGCGATGCCCAGTCCGAGCTGGAAACCGGGCCGCCGCCACGGCACCCAGGCCACCCGGTCACCGAAGCAGGCCTTGGTCAGCGCCTCGCCGTCGGCGGCCGCGGCCAGCGCGATGCCGGCGTCGGGGTGCAGGTGGTCGACGTGCGCGGCGTCGACCAGGCCGTGCATGGCCGTGTCGATCGACGGTGCTGCACCCCGCTCAGCTAGCCCATCAGGCCCCCACCTGCCCAGGCCCCACAGGCAGTAGTCGAACGCCGCCACCATCTCGTCTTCGCGTTCGGGGCCCGGGTAGACGTCGACGAGGGCGCGGAGCCGGTCCAGGCGCAGCACGGCCAGGCCGGCCGCGGTCAGCGTGCCGAGATCACCGCCCGAGCCCTTGACCCACAGCAGATCGGCCGGCTCGCGCGTGACCGGGTCGGTGACCGTGCCCTTGGCCGAGGCGTTCCCGCCCGCGTAGTTCGTGTTGCGCGGGTCGGAGCCCAGCCGGTTGCTGCGCTCGAGCAGTTCGGCCACCACGACCAGGTCGGAATCGTTCACGCTACTCATTCTTCAGGCCCCCCAGCTGGCTGGCGTCCCGCCCACGCGGTCGGCCACGATCTTCTCCGGATAACCGGAGCGCTGGTAGGCCGCCACCGGATCCGGATCCAGGCCGCTTTCCTCGCGCAGTTCGGCGAGCAAGGGGCGCACGTCGGTGTTGTACGCGTCCATCAGGGCGGCGTTGGCGGCGAGCACGTCGCCGGCCCGCTGGGCTTCGGCGAGCGCGCCGGCGTCGATCAGCAGCGCCTTGGCTGTGGCCTCCTGGACGTTCATCACCGACCTGATCTGCGCGGGAATCTTGGGCTCGATGTTGTGGCACTGGTCGAGCATGAAGGCGATTCCCCCGGCTGGGCGGAGCGCCTCGGCCCGGATGACCTCGTGCATGATGCGGAAGAGCTGGAACGGATCGGCGGCGCCCACCATCAGGTCGTCGTCGGCGTAGAAGCGGCTGTTGAAGTCGAAGCCGCCGAGCCGGCCGGCCCGCAGCAGCAGCGCCACGATGAACTCGATGTTCGTGCCCGGGGCGTGGTGGCCGGTATCGACCACCACCTGGGCCTGGTCGCCCAGGGCCTGGCAGTGCAGCAGGCTGGTGCCCCAGTCCGGGATGTCGGTGGAGTAGAAGGACGGCTCGAACAGCTTGTACTCGAGCAGTATCCGCTGGTTTTCCGCCAGCCGGGCGTAAACCGTCGCCAGCGCCTCCGCCAGCCGGTCCTGCCGGGCCCGGATGTCGTCCTGGCCGGGGTAATTGGTGCCGTCGGCGAACCACAGCTTGAGGTCTCGCGAGCCGGTGGCGTCCATGATGTCGACGCAATCCAGCAGGTGCGCCACGGCCTTACGGCGGACCCGGGGGTCGGGGTGGCAGACGCTGCCCAGCTTGTAGTCGTCGTCCTG
>Ga0302235_10002312_pt1 | contig 13828 bp, 12 predicted proteins | sample II_Palsa_N3_3_FD_193577 | JGI IMG/M metagenome (GOLD analysis project Ga0302235, IMG submission 193577) | Peat permafrost microbial communities from Stordalen Mire near Abisko, Sweden - II_Palsa_N3_3 | ecosystem: Environmental > Terrestrial > Soil > Palsa > Peat permafrost | place: Sweden... | reverse complement strand
TGACCTTCCTCGTCTCGCTCCTCGCGGACGGCTTCGGGGCGGGGTTCGACCTGGCCGAGCACCGCAAGATCGTGGCGGGCTGGCGGCCGGACCGGTACCCGTCGGTCGACGTGTTCCTGCCCACCTGCGGCGAGCCGGTCGAGCTGCTCCGCAACAGCTGGACGCACGTCGCCGCGCTGCGCGCCGCCTACCGCGGCAGGCTCACGCCGTACGTGCTCGACGACGGCGGCAGGCCCGAGCTCAAGGCGCTGGCCAAGCGGTTCGGGTTCGCGTACGCCGCCCGGCCGGACCGGGGCTGGTACATGAAGTCGGGCAACCTCAAGTACGGGTTCGACATCTCCGAGTCCGAGTTCATCCTGCTGCTCGACGCCGACTTCGCGCCGCGGGCCGACCTGCTCGAGGAGACGCTGCCCTACTTCGACGCGTTCCCCGACGTCGGGATCGTGCAGACGCCGCAGTACTTCCACGTGGTCGACGAGCAGACCTGGGTCGAGCGCGGGGCCGGCGCCATCCAGGAGCTGTTCTACCGGTCGATCCAGACGGTGCGGGCCCGCAAGGACGGCGCGATCTGCGTCGGCAGCTGCGCGGTGTACCGCCGGGCCGCGCTCAGCCAGAACGACGGCATGTCGCTCGCCCACCACTCGGAGGACCTGCACACCGGGTTCGACCTGTACCGGCTGGGCTGGCGGCTGCGCTACCTGCCGGTGGCGCTGTCGACCGGTAACTGCCCGGACAACGTGATGGCGTTCATGAACCAGCAGTACCGCTGGTGCTCGGGCACGATGAGCCTGCTCAGGGGAGGCAAGTTCTGGTCGACCAGGCTGCCGCTGCACAGCCGGGTCTGCTACCTGGCCGGCCTGGCCGGCTACGCCTACACCGCGGTGTTCACCTTCGTCGCGCCCGCTCTGGCGATCGGCATGCTGGTGCTCACGCCCGACTTCCTGCTGCTGAAGAACGCGGTCTTCATCGTCCCGGTGCTGTTCTACGCGGGGGTGATCTACCCGATGTGGCACCGGGCGCCCTACCGGCTCGAGGCGTGGTCGGTCCGGGTGCTGTCGAGCTGGGCGCACGTGTTCGCGCTGTGGGACATGTTCACCGGCCGGCTGCGAGGCTGGCAGCCGTCGGGCACCGGGGCCAAGGGCCAGAGCGACCGGCGCCGCCTCTGGACCGCGCTGATCTGCTGGTCCCTCGGCACCGCGGCGCTGTGGACCGGGCTGGCGGTGTGGCGGATGATGACGATGGACGCCTACAACTTCATCCTCACCTTCGTGCTCGGGGTGTTCCAGCTCGTCGTGGTGGGTCGCATCCTCATCGCGCCGCGAACCGAGCTGCCGTCGTGACCGCCGTGACCTGGCGCGTCGCCGTGTCCGCACTCGGCCTGGCGGTCGCCGCCGCGCTGGCCGCCTGCGGCGGCGGCGCGTCCACGGCGGGGCCGGCGGCCAACGGCCCGACGGCCTCCGGCTCGGCCGCCGCGCAGCAGCAGCCCGCCCCGGGCAGGCCGGCCAGCACGGTCTCGGCCGCCGTGCTGAACCGTCCGGACGGCAAGTTCTTCGGCGTCGAGGCCGACGGCTCGCCCGACTCGCTGGGACCGGCCCAGGAAGTCGCGGCGTCGGTCGGCCGCGCCCCGAATCTGCTCGGCACGTACGTCGAATGGGGCAGCCCGTTCGACGAGACCGGCGCCGCGCGGGCGACGAGCTACGGGGCGCTCTACTTCATGGCCTGGGAGCCGTTCGGCACGACGATCGCGTCGATCGCCGACGGCGGGAGCGACGCCTACGTCACGAGCGTCGCCAAGGCGGTGGCCGCGTTCCGCGACCCGGTCGCGATCAGCTTCGGGCACGAGATGAACGGCAACTGGTATCCGTGGGGCACCACCGAGACCACCCCGGCCGAGTTCGTGGCGGCGTGGCGGCATATCCACGACTTGTTCGCCGCGGCCGGGGCGACCAACGTGATCTGGATCTGGAACCCGAACGTGGTCAACCCGATGCCGACGGTGGAACTCGAGCCGTTCTGGCCGGGCAGCGCCTACGTGAACTGGGTGGGTCTCACCGGCTACTTCGGCACCACCGGGCCGTACAGCTTCGCCAGCGCCTACGGCGAGACGATCGCGGAGGTCGGGAAGTTCACCAATGACCCGGTCATCATCGCCGAGACCGCGGTCCAGACCGGCCCCGAGGAGGTCACCTCGATCCGCAGCCTCATCGACGGGGTCCGGGCCGACAGCAACGTCCTCGGCTTCATCTGGTTCGAGTACGACAAGAACGGCGTCGACTGGACGCTCACCGATCGTCCGACGGCGCGGGCGGCGGTGGCGGGCGGCGTCGCCGGACTGCATCTGGTCAGCCTGAGCGGATGACCGAGCCCAGAGCGATGACGGGACAGCAGCGGCCGACCGAGGCGGTCGAGATCCAGCGGGCCGAGGCGGACACGGTGATGTTCGCGTCGCTGCGGGCGGTGCTGCCCAACGCCACCACCGAGAACCGGTTCGTCGGGCTGGACGACGGCCGGCTCGGCCCGCCGCCCGCGCGCCGTCACTGGGCCGCCCGGCTGCGGCCGTCGGCGCACCGGCAGGTCTGGATCAGCCGGGGCGTGCTGCTGCTGATCATGGTCCTGCAGGCGCTGCTGACGCTGCGGATGTCCAACTCGGCGTACGAGGACGAGGGCCTGTACCTGTACGTCGGCCACCTCGAGATCCGGCACTTCCTGCACGGCGCGGCGCTGCAGGGCGACTACCCGTCCTACTTCTCCGGCGCGCCGGTGCTCTACCCGGTGCTCGGCGCGCTGGCCGACAGCATCGGCGGCCTCGCCGCCGCGCGGGCGCTCAGCCTGCTCGAGATGCTGGCGGTGACCGGCCTGATCTACGCGATGAGCAGGCGGCTGTTCAACGAGCGGGTCGGCCTCTGCGCGGCCGGGCTGTACGCGGTGACCGAGCCGGCCCTGTTCCTCGGTAACCTGGCCACCTACGACGCCACCGCGCTGCTCCTGCTCACGCTGGCGACCTGGCTGGTGGTGCGGCTGGCGGACCACGCCCGCCCGTTCTACCTGCTGGCCGCGCCGGTGCTGGCGCTGGCGGTGGCCACCAAGTACGCGACGCTGCTGTTCGTGCCGAGCGTGGTCGGGCTGGCCGGGCTCGCGGCCGCGCCCCGGCTGGGCCGCCGGGCGCTGGTCACCTCGGCCGCGCTCGGCACGGTGACGGTCGGGCTGCTGGCCGGGGCGGCGTACCTGGCCGGGCCGGACTACCTGACCGGGTTCAGGTTCACCACCCTGGACCGGTTCGAGGGCGCCGCGTCGGTCGGGTCGCTGGTGTGGGACGTCGCGCAGTGGACCGGGGTGCCGTTCCTGATCGCGGTCGTCGGCGCGGTGGCCTACGCGGTGCGGCCGTTCACCGAGCCGGGCGAGCGGCTGGCGCCGGCCGGCAGCCGGCGCAGGCGGGCGCTGCTGGGCGGGCTGATGGCGGGCAGCGCGCTGCTCGCCCCGATCGAGCAGATCCGGATCCACACCGAGACCTCGTTGTTCAAGCACGTCGGCTTCGGGCTGATGATCGCGGCCCCGATCGCCGGGCTCGGCCTGGCCAGGATCATCGGCGACCACTTCCGCCGGGCCCAGATCGGCATCGCGATCTGGGGCGCCTCGCTGGCGGTCGGCATGACCAGCGCCGACAACCTCTTCCAGGCCTGGCCGAACAGCACCGTGTTCAGCGCCGACCTGGCCCGCTACATCCGGCCGGACGGGCGTTACCTGGTCGAGGTGGACGAGGTGCCGATCTACTACCTGCGGGCCGATCCCGGCGCGCAGCCGCGGCAGTTCACCTCCACCTACTACATCGGCTACACGACCGGCCAGGGCCAGTTCCTGACCGGCGACGCGGGCTACGTCGCCGCGATCAACGCGGGCTACTTCAACGTGGTCGCGTTCAACTACCAGACCACCCCGGCGGTGGACGCGGTCCTCGCGCAGACCCTGGCCGCCGACCCGGACTACAGCCTGGCCGAGGTCATACCCAACGGCGACGACACCGTCCGGCAGTACATCTGGGTCAAGACCGGCTAGCGGTGTGCACCCCCGACGTCGACGGCAGCACCAGCGGATGGCCCATGTCGTGCCAGACCGAGAGGGCGAGCCCGGCTACCAGCAGCGGGAAGACGATCCAGGTCTCGCACAGCTTGGCCGTGGTGAACTGCAGCGGCCGCGGCAGGAGGTGGAACTCATGCATGCTGACCGGCCAGAAGATCGGGCAGCCGCCGTGCGTGAGCTCGTCCCCGGCGATGTGCGCCGCGCAGCCGAGCGCGACCGCGATCGCCAGCATCGGGACGTGCCAGGAGCCCACCGGCAGCCTGGTCAGGTCCGCGCCGGTGTAGCAAGTGACGATCGCCGCCCCGATGCCGAGCAGGTCGCCGTGGTGCCCGCCGACGTGCACCGCGCGCAGCGCGGCCGAGTAGAGCAGCGACATGAACAGCAGCGCGGGCACCAGGTGCCAGGAGAACACCGGGTGCCCGATCCCGAACACCTTCGGCCCCGACAGCTGGTACTGGCCGGCGAAGTACGAGCCGGCCGTGAACACCGCGATGCCGACGATGCTGTGGGTGCCGTGCCGGTGCCCGCCCGACAGCGTCGCCACCAGCCGCGAGAACCCCTCGGTGAGGAACCCGAACGAGCTTGAGACCGAGGTGTCCTGGTGGTCGATGTCGGGCAGCACGCCCGCCCCGGCGCAGAGCGCCACCCCGGCCGCCAGGTGCGCGTCGCTCACGTGCAGCGTCGTCGCGAGCGCGGCGAAGACGAAGGCGCCGCTCAGCGCGTGATCCCGGCCCATCATGGTGCGGCCCAGCTCCCAGCAAGTCGGATGAACTACAAGATTGCGGAGCTAAGCGTGCCATACGTCCGCCCCGGGATGACGGAGGCGCGCGGGGAGGGGGGCGGAGCAACGGTCCGTTCGATAAGAAAGATTTTCGATGCTTTTTGTACGGGCCAAGCAACGTTACCGTCTGGTGAAATCGCGCTAACCGGCACGTTCTGCCCAGTACCGTTGCCACGGCAACCTTTCGCCTATGTATGTAGGCCACCTTCCCTCTAAGGAGAAAATCCCCCCATGGCCACGCTGCAGGAGATGCTTAGCCCCGTTGCGCCGCAGTTTGTCGCGGACTGCCAGACGCTGATCGACGGAGAAGTCGATAGCAAGGGCGGACTCTCCGGTACCGCCGTCAAGGCCGCGTACAAGGTCGTCACCGCGTTCGCGCCCGGCTACTACACCGAGACCCTCCGGGCCATCACCCCGGACATGCTCAACGCGCTCGAGCCGTACTGGGCCGACTTCCTTGTCTCCGGAGGCGCCGATTTCGGCGACTACCTGGTCAAGAACGGCGACGAGGTGTCCGAGGCGCTGCTCGCGGTGACCGACCACATGGCCGAGGTGTCCGGCCGGGCGACGATCGTGAAGGCCTACAAGATGGTCCGCGGCAGCGCGGGCAAGAGCATCGTGGCCGCGCTGCCCAACCTCGGCGCGATGATCCAGAAGTACTCCTGACGTCACGTCAGCCGCGCCGGCGCGGGGCTCAGGCGGGGCCGGGTCTCAGTAGACCACCCAGCCCACGTCGGTGATGCCCGCGTCGGCGCGGTTGATCGAGATGACCCCGGTCTTGGACGGGTCGGGGAAGGCCAGGTGGGTCAGGCCCTTGGTGCCCTCCACGATCAGGTTGTTGGTGACGTGAAACCCGGGCCCGGTGCTGTAGATCGCGACCCGGAGCTTGGTCGGCGGCTGCCCCTGGACGCCGTTGTCGACCCCGAACGCGATCTGGTGGGCGGTCCCCGGCGGCACCGCGATCGCGGTGTGCGCGTTCTTGCCGTTGTTCAGGCTGCCTGACTGCAATTCCGCCTCCGTGGTGACGGTGGGATCGGTGGTGAAGAAGTTCTCGAGCAGGAACGACTGGTCGAGCACCAGCGTCGCCCCGTTGACCACCGCGTTCGGCGTCCACTGGGTGCCGTCGGCGTTGACGCTGAGCGCGCCGCAGCTGTCGGGTCCGCAGATGTGCTGGCCGACGTCGTAGTGCGCGGTCCACAGCCGGACCGTCGACCGGGCGATGCCCGCCTGGCTGAGCACCGGCAGGATGTCGTCGTTCATGGTGGACGCGCTGCCGTACACGCACGGCCGCTGGATGCCCCGCTTGCGCTGCGCGGCGCACCAGGACGGGACCTGGGAGGGGGCGGCGGCGCCGGACTCGACGTCGAGCGCGTCGGCGCTGTTGCCGAACAGCGTGATCGACAGGTGCTGCGCCTTGGGGAACTTGGACACGATGAACGCGTAGTTGGGCTGGTCGCCGATGCCGCCGTCAACGTAGGCCGCGTACGCGGCCGCGTTCGCCGGGAACTGGTCGTTGTAGATGGTGTCGTACATCGTTATCCCGGCCACCCCCAAAAGGTAGTGCCTTCGGGGGTAACCGGGATAAAGAACCTCTGACTACAGCGGCCCGGCTAGCCGGCCGCGGTGCCGCAGTTGGCGCAGAACTTGGCCGCGCCCGGCAGTTCGGTGCCGCACTCGGTGCAGTGCTTCACGGCCGGGGCCATCACCTGGCCGCAGCCCATGCAGAACTTCGCGCCGGCCGGGTTCGACGTCGAGCAGTTGGCGCAGGCCACACCGGCCGGGGCCGGCGCGGGGGCCGCCGCCGCGGCCGGAGCAGGGGCCGGAGCCGGAGCGGGCGGCGGTGCCTGCTGCTGCTGGAACCCGCCGCCGAGGCCGCCGCCGAGCCCGAGGCCCGCGGCCAGGAACGCGCCCTGGGTCGAGCCGCCGCCCTGGGCCATGCCCTGCCCGGCGCCGAGCGCCATCTCGCCCGCCGCGTACTGCCCGAACCCGCCCGCCAGCTGCGTGTAGGAGCTGTCCTTGGCCAGCTGCTTGAGCTGGGCCGCGTCCTCGGGGGCGAGGTTGATGTCGAAGTTGCCCATCCGGGTGATCGCGATCCCGTAGGCCTCGAGCTGCCCGTTGCCCGCCGTGATGGCGGCCTGCTCGATCTCCGGCGAGTGCACCGACAGGCCCAGGATCGGCCACCCGTTGGCCACCACCTGGGTCGTGATGTTGGTGCGCATCACCTTGAGGAGCTGGTCGCTGACCCAGCCGGCGATCCGGTCGTTGTCGGTCACGTCGACGGTGGAGGTCAGGTTGGTGATCAGCCGGGCCGGGTCGATCACCCGGAGCGCGTAGTCGCCGAACACGCGCAGCGTCACCACCAGCCCGGTCCTCGGGTCCTGGACGTCGTCCACCCGGCCGCCGAACTTGAAGCCGGTGTACTCGCGGGTGCCGACGAAGTAGAGCTCCGCCCGGTAGGCGTTGCCGCCGGTGGCGAAGTCGACGATCGCGCCGAGACCGGGGATCTCGTCGGCGTCGATCGAGTGCCGTCCGGGACCCATGGTCGCCGCGATCTGGCCGGTGTTGACGAACATCGCCACTTCATCGGCGTTGACGATCGCATGGGTGAACTTGCGGATCGTCACATCGGGCCACTTGAAAACGATCTGACCCTTACGGTCATCAGGTACCGCGATAAATTCCCGCGAAAACAGTGCCATAGCAGAAACGATACCGTTCAAGAGGCCGTAAAGGCTCCCTAGCAGCCAAGGTACGTGCAGAACTGCTATGTTTTCGAGCCGTGGAAGCAATCTTGTGTGGGTGGTGCCGAGCAAACAACCAGCCGGAAGCCACCAGTTGTGTAACGTGCGGTGCGCCGCTCGACGTCCGGGACAAGGTCAGCGACTCCGGCTGGCGCGAGTCCCCCCGGCTCAGGGACATGACCGAGCTCCGGTTCTCCCAGAGCACCTGCCAGGTCGAAGGCGAGCTTGTTCCGGTCGCCGAGATCGCCCTGGCCCCCCAGGACGGTGTCTACTTCGAGCACCACGTGCTGCTCTGGAAAGACGAGTCCGTCCCCCTCTCCTCCCTCAAGACGAACGGGCCCAGGCGCTCGCTCGGCGGCATGCCGCACATCGTGTCGGTCGCCAACGGCCCGGGCCGGATCGCGTTCTCCCGCGACGCGCCGGGCGAGCTGGTGGTGCTGCCGCTGCACCCGGGCATGGAGCTCGATGTCCGCGAGCACGCGTTCCTGCTCGCGTCGCACTCCATTACGTACTCGTTCATCCGGATCAAGGGCCTGGCCAACGCGCTGCACGGCGGCAACGGCATGTGGATGGACCGGTTCGTCACCTCCAACCAGCCCGGGCTGCTGATCCTGCACGGCAACGGCAACGTCCTGCAGCGGACCCTCGGCGCGGGCGAGAAGATCCTGATCGAGCCGGGCGCCTTCCTCTACAAGGACTCCTCGGTGACCCTGCAGACCAAGCAGATCCAGCTCAAGTCCGGGATGCTCGGCCACCACAACATGTACCTGGCCGAGATGACCGGCCCGGGCCGGGTCGGCATCCAGTCCATGTACGTCCACCACGGCTCCGGTGAGTAGCGGGACGCGCGGATGAACACCTACGTCTGCCGGTTCTGCCGGCAGCCAAGCGACCCGAGCGCGCCGACCTGTCCGCTGTGCGGCGCGCCAGTCGACATCAGGGACTCGGTCACCGATTCGGGCTGGGTCAAGCAGCCGCCGATCAGGGACATGGCGAAGCTGCAGTTCGGCCAGTCGCACGTCCAGATCGCCGGCACCATGGTCCCGAGCGCCGAGTTCAACCTGGCCCAGCAGGAGATGGTGTACTTCTCGCACCACGTGCTGCTGTGGGCCGACCCGGCCACGAAGCTGCAGAACATGTCGATGCGCGGCGGCTGGAAGCGGATGATGGCGGGGATGCCGCTCATCATGATGGAGGCGCACGGACCGGGGCACATCGCGCTCTCGGACAACCACGCGGGCGAGGTCATCGCGCTGCCGCTGCAGAACGGCCAGTCGATCTGGGTCAAGGAGCACCGGTTCCTGACCGCCACCGGGAACATCCGCTACGACTGGACCAGCAACGACATCTGGTACGTGACCGGCGACGACAACGAGCAGGAAACGCACTACCCGATGGGGCAGTACGGCGACGTGTTCACCGCCGCCGACCGCCCCGGGCTGCTGCTGCTGCACGCGCCGGGCAACGTGTTCATCCGGGACCTCCAGCAGGGCCAGTCGCTGCTGATCCAGCCGAGCTCGCTGGTGTACCGGGACGCGACCGTCCGGGTCCACCTGCACCTGGAGTACCCGCGGAACCAGGGCTTCGCGTTCTGGCGCTCGAACTTCGACTACCGCAACATCTTCGTCAGGGTGACCGGCCCGGGCCGGGTCGCGGTCCAGTCGATCTTCGAGCGGCCGGAGGAGATGGACATGATCAGGAACCACTCCTACGCGACCCGCCACCGCTGGTAGCCGTCGTCTGACCTGATCGACCGGGGTACGACGCGGGCAGATGTGGGTACCCGAGGGGTGGATGAGCCGCCCCGGATGGTCCCCGCTGCCCGCGTCGCTCGCGCCCATGCTCGCCCAGCCGGGCTCGCCGCCGGCCGGCCGGCTGGCCGAGTGGGCGGTGGAGATGAAGTGGGACGGCGTGCGCGCGCTCGCGTTCATCGAGCACGGCCTGCTCCGGCTCGTCTCCAGGACCGGCAAGGACATCAGCGCCACCTACCCGGACCTGGCCGGGCTCGGCCCGGCGGTGGCCGCCGCGGCCGGCGGGCAGGCGCTGCTCGACGGCGAGGTCGTCGCCTTCACCGACGGGCGCCCCGACTTCGAGGCGCTGCAGCCGCGGATGCACGTGTCGTCGGCCGACGCCGCCTTCCGCCTGTCGGCCACGATCCCCGTCAGCTACCTGGCGTTCGACGCGCTGCAGGCGGACGGCGTCCGGCTGACTTCGTTCTCGTACCTCGAGCGGAGGGAAATTCTCAACACCCTCATCTCGAACGGACCGAGGTGGCTCGCCCCGCCCCATTTCCCCGGTCCCGACCTGGACGCGGTCCGGGCCGCGTCGGTCGCCAACGGGCTCGAGGGGGTGGTGGTCAAGCGGCTCGACTCGCCCTACGAGCCCGGCGCCCGGCCCGGGAGCTGGCTGAAGGTCAAGAACCACCTCCGGCAGGAGGTGGTGGTGGCCGGCTGGAAGCCCGGCCAGGGCAACCGCACCGGGCTGGTCGGCTCGCTGCTGGTCGGGGTGCGCTCATCGTCGGGGGCGCTGCTGTACGCCGGGCATGTGGGGACCGGGTTCTCCGATCCGGTGCTGCGGATGCTCACCCGGCGGCTGGACGCGCTGCGGCGGCCGGACTCGCCGTTCGACGGCGCGGTGCCGGCCGAGTATGCGCGGCCCGCGGTTTGGGTAGAGCCCCGGCTAGTGATCGAGGTGGCGTTCGACCGGTGGACGAGGGCGGGTCGCATGCGGGCCCCCGCCTACCGGGGGCTTCGTGACGACAAGGACCCGGCCGACGTGGTCAGGGAGACGTAGGGCGGTCTTCGTGGAGGCGTGATGCCGGAAGCTGGCAAGGCTTACCAGGCCGACAAGATCGCGGTGCAGGTGGACGGGCGCTCGCTCGCGCTGACCAACCTGGCCAAGGTGCTGTACCCGGCCGACGGCTTCACCAAGGCCGAGGTCCTCGACTACTACCAGCGGATCTCGCCGGTGCTGCTGCCGCACATCGCGGGCCGGCCGATGACGCTCCGCCGTTACCCGCACGGGGTGGCGGACCTGTCGTTCTTCGCCAAGCACGCGCCCGCGCACCGCCCGGAGTGGCTGCGGACCGAGGAGGTCGTCTCGCACAGCTCGCGCTCGCGGTCGCCGGGCGAGACGATCAGCTACCTCGTGATCGACGATCTGCCCTCGCTGATCTGGGCGGTCAACCTGGCCGCGCTCGAACTGCACGTGCCGATGTGGCGCTTCCCCGGTTCTGATTCTGATTCTGATTCTGATTCCGGTGCCGGTGCCGGTGCCGGTGCCGCTGCCGGTTCTGATTCCGGTGCCGGTTCTGACTCCGGGGCCGAGGCGTACGGCGCGGCCGAGCCCGATCTGCTGGTGTTCGACCTCGATCCGGGCGCGCCGGCCACGATCGTCGAGTGCTGCCGGGTGGCGGAGGCGCTCCGGCCGGCCCTGGAGGCGGACGGGCTGCGGCCGCTGCCCAAGACCTCGGGCGGCAAGGGCCTGCAGCTCTACGCGCCGCTCAGCGGGCGGACGGCCGAGCAGGCGAGCGAGCTGGCGCTCGGCTACGCGCAGCGGTTCGAGCGCGAGCTGCCCCGGCTGGTGGTGTCGCGGATGACCAAGTCGGCCCGCCCGGGCAAGGTGCTCATCGACTGGTCGCAGAACAACGGGTCCAAGACCACCATCGCGCCCTACTCGCTCCGCGCCCGCGACCTGCCGACGGTCTCCACCCCGGTCACCTGGGACGAGGTCGCCGCCTGCGGTGCGGTCGCGGACCTGACGTTCACCGCCCCCGACGTGCTCGCCCGGGTCGAGGCGGACGGCGACCTGTTCGCCGACCTGGTCTAGCTGGGTCTAGCTGAGGTCGACGTCGCCGCGGCGCTCGGCCAGCAGCAGCAGCGCGTAGGCGGCGAGGGTCGAGTCGTCGACGATCCGGCGGTCCCTGATCATCTCCTCGAACTCGTCCCTGGCCACCCACGCGCACTGGAGGTCGAGCTCCTCCGGCTCGAGGTCAGCGGGCCCCGGGGTCAGGTCGGTGGCGAGGAAGTACTCGCCGTACTGGTTGGTCATGCCGTGGCCGGCCGCGACCGTGCCCAGCCGGGTCAGCCGGGCCGCCCGTAGGCCGGTCTCCTGGGCGAGCTCCAGCCGGGCCAGCTCCTCGGCCGTGCCCGACTCGTCGTGCGGGAAGCCGCCCTGCGGGAACGACCAGCCGCGCTGCCCGAGCGGATAGCGGTACTCCTCGACCAGGTGGAAGCCGCCGTTCTCGGCCGGGATGATGAGCGCGAAATTGCGTTTCTGCACGAACGCGTAAGTGCCGCGCGAGCCGTCGCGGCGCTCGATCTCATCTCGGCGGAACGTCAGCCACTGGTCGGCGTAGACGACGCTGGTGGTCAGCATCCGGACTTCGGCGTCGGGCGCCGCGTCATTTCGCGTGTGGTCGGTGTGCACCTGATCATTCTGCCCCGGCGACCCGGCCAACGGGTTACGACCAGGGGAAGGCTCGCCGGCGCGGGCCGATCCGCTGATCGTGGACCGTTGCGTACATCCGGATGTACACAACCGTCCATCGTCTTGACTGCGGTCGAGGTGCGCGCGGGTTTTGTCGGTGCTGGTTCCTAGCATCGGAAGCGTGACCTGCCGAACCTGCCGGGGGCCGACGCCGGTCGGGCTGGCCCGGTGCTATCAGTGCGACCTGGCCCGGCGCCAGGCCGGGGCGCTGCTGGCGGACGCGGTGGCCCCGATCGGCTACGCGGTCAGGGGCGGGCCGCTGGCGGTTGACCTGTGGCGGTACAAGGCGGACCACGCGGGCGCGGCCGAATCCGCCGCCCGGTTGCGGGGGATGCTGGCCGGCTACCTCCGGGACCACGGGCAGTCGCTGTGGACCGCGGCCGGGATGGCGTCCGCGCCGGGGGTCGCGGCCGTCGTGCCGAGCGGCCGGGGCCGCCCGGGCGGCCATCCGCTGACGGGCCTGGTCCGGTCCTGCGTGGACGCTCCGCTGGTGGGCCTGTCGCTCGCGCCCGCGGGGGCGGCGCACCGGCGCGGGGTGGACCCGGGCTGGCTCCGGGTCGACGGCGTGGTGGCCGGTGCCGATGGCGGTGGCGGTGCCGCGGTGGCCGGTGCCGGTGCCGACGACGTGGTGGGCGGTGCAGTGGTGGCCGGAGCCGACGTGCTGGTCGTCGACGACACCTGGGTATCGGGCGGCAGCGCGCAATCGGCCGCCGTCGCACTGAAGCTGGCCGGGGCACGGCGCGTCGCGATCATCGTCATCGGCCGTCACGTCAACCCCGATGACCCGCGGTCGGCCGGGCTCGTCGCTGAACTCCGCCAACCCGGTGGCGGCACCCCGGCGCGTCAAGCCCGGTGACCCGCGGTCGCCCGAGTGCCCGGCCGGGCCGCCCGCTACTGCGCGTGGGTGATCACGCCGCGGATGATCTTGCCGTCGTCTAGGTCCTGGTAGCCCGCGTTGATGTCATCGAGCGAGTAGCGACGGGTGATGAGCTCGTCGAGCTTGAGCTGGCCGGCCTGGTAGAGGCGGAGCAGCCGGGGGATGTCGCTGAGCGGGTTGCACATGCCGAAGACGTGACCCTGGATGCGGCGCTGCCAGCCGACCACGCTGCCGTTGGCGGCCAGCTGGATCTGCTTCTCGGCGCTGCGGCCGACCGAGGTGATCGTCACCTGGCAGCCCTTGCCGACGATGGCGGCGGCCTGGTCGACCACCTCGGCGTTGAGCACGCCGATGGTGATCAGCGCGTGGTCGGCGAGCTGGCCCCTGGTCAGGTCGATGACCGCTTCCTGGGCGGCGGCGGCGTCGGCGAACACGTGGGTGGCGCCGAACGTGAGCGCGTTCTCGCGCTTGAACTCGACCGGGTCGATCACGACGACGTTCGCCGCGCCGGCGTACCTGGCGCCCTGGACCGCGTTTGACCCGACCCCGCCGGCGCCGAAGATCACCACCGTCTGGCCCGCCCGCACCCCGGCCGCGTACACCGCGGTGCCCCAGCCGGTGGGCACGCCGCAGCCGGTCAGCGCCGCGACCTCGAACGGGATGTCGGCCTCGATCGGCACGCAGGAGTTCTGCGAGACCACCGCGCGCTCGGCGAACGTGCCGAGCATGCAGAACCCGCCCAGGTCGGCCCCACCGTCGTCGTGGAACCTGAACGTGCCGTCGGCGAGCAGATGCTCGTCCGAGTGGCACATCCCCGACGCCGCGAACTTGATGCGAACCTCGCCCTGCCTCGGCTCGTCGAGC
>Ga0302235_10002310_pt1 | contig 13841 bp, 13 predicted proteins | sample II_Palsa_N3_3_FD_193577 | JGI IMG/M metagenome (GOLD analysis project Ga0302235, IMG submission 193577) | Peat permafrost microbial communities from Stordalen Mire near Abisko, Sweden - II_Palsa_N3_3 | ecosystem: Environmental > Terrestrial > Soil > Palsa > Peat permafrost | place: Sweden... | reverse complement strand
TGGGCCATCCGCTCTGGCCGATCGGGCCGGGGTTCGCGATTCCGATGTATAGGTTTCCCTGGGCATCGAACGACGGCGGATCCCACAGGCCGCCGCCGGAGTTGAGGCCCGGGTTCCCCCACAGGTTCTGCACCTCGTCCCAGGACCATTTCGGCGCGCCGGTGGCGGCGTTCAGCGCCCACAGGGTCGCCCTGGCGCCGCCCAGGTACTGGCCCTTGTTGGGGTTGACGGGCACGGTCGAGACGTACACGGTGCCGTCGTTGTAGCCGGGGGCCATATCGATACCCTCAAGGTCGTTGCCGATCAGGGTCCGGCTCCACAGCTGCCGGCCCGTGGCCGCCGACAGGGCGACCGCGGCGCTGTCCGTCGCCGCGTAGACGGTCCCGCCGACGACATTAACGCCGTCCGGGCCGCCGTTCAGAGAGTTGTAGTCGTGCGTCCACAGGACCTTCCCGGTGGCGAGCTGGATCGCCATCACGTTCGACTCTTGATCCTGGGTGTACACCACGCCGTTGACCACGACCGGAGTCGTCGCGTAGCCGTCGGCCAGGCCAGCGGTTTTGGTGACGCCCGTGGACTCGACCGGCACGCACCACGCCACGCCCAGCGTCGAGACATTCGAGCTGGTGATCGGGCTGGCGACGTCCCGGGTGTTGGCCAGGTTGGCGCCTGGCAGCGTCCAGCCTGCCGTGGCGGCCGGGACGGACGGGGCAGCCGCGGGCTTGGCGGAGCAGGCGGCCGCAGCGCTCGAGCTGGTGCTGCTGCTTCCGCAACCGGCCAGGGTCGCCGCGGCCACCAGGATTACGCCGGCCACTGCGGGCGGCTTGAGGAAACGCCTCATCTGACTCATTGCTCATCTCTGCTGCGTCGGCCTCCGGTGCCTGCCAATGGGCGCCGGGGCGCGGCCCTCACCAAGAAAAATAGATATCAATATGATATAAGCATGTGCTACCGAGCCTGTCAAGCGAGGGAGACGCCTGCGGTGGTGGGTTCTGTTGATCCCCGTCAGGGAGACGCCTGCGGTGGTGGCTTCTCTTGATCGGCGGCCGCGGTTATCGTCGTTTCCGAAGGCGTCACGACGAAGACCGGGAGAACGATGGCCCGCAGCACGAGTCTGTCCGAGTTCGAGCTCCGCCTGGCCGCGCAGCGGCGGGAAGACGATCGGCGGGACCGGGAACAGCGCAAGCAGGACAGGGAGCACGAAAAGGCTCGCCAGCGGGCGCAACTGGAGTCCCGGCAGCGCGAAGCGGACACCATGACCGCCGCCGTGCAGGAGCAGGTCAAGATCCTGGCGGAGGTGCTGACGAGTGTGCTGCCGCGGCCTGCGCTGACCTTCGAGCGGCTGATGGCCGCGCCGAAGGTGGCGCCCTTCGATCCGGGCGAACTCGGCCAGGTGATGGCCGCGCCCGACTGGAGCGAGTTCGCGCCGGTCCCGCCGCAGGGGCTCAACCGCTTCCTGCGCGCGCGTTATGACCGCCAGCTGGCGCAGGCGCAAGGCCGGTTCCAGGCGGCCGAGGCCGAACATCGACAGCGAGTATCGCAACGGCGGCAAGCGCTGGCCGTCGCGAAGGCCACATACGACAGGAAGGTCACGCAGGAGCGCGCGCGAACGGCACGGCGGAACGCCTACGTCGCGGATCGCGAATCGGCGTTCGCGGCCGGCGACCCCGCCGCCGTGGAGTGGTTCGCGGGTTGCGTGCTCAAGGCGTCCCGGTACCCGGACGGCTTTCCCCGCGAACACCAGGTCGCCTACCAGCCGGAGAACCGGAGCCTCACAGTGGATGCCGAGCTCCCGCCGGCCAGCGTGGTGCCTGCCGTCCGCGCGTATCGCTACGTCCGGGCGCGCGACGTCATCGAGCCGGTGCCGCGTCAGGAAAACGAGATCAGCCAGCGCTACGACCGGCTCATAGCCTGTGTCGCGCTCCGCACGCTGCACGAGATCTTCACCGTCACCCCACCCGAGGTAGTGGCGGCGGCGACCTTCCGCGGGCGTGTCACCACCACCGACCCGGCGACCGGCAAACCGTCCCGTGCTCACCTGGTCAGCGTGTCGGCCGGGCGAGGCGTGTTCGACGACCTGGTCCTGGCCTCGGTCGATCCGGTCGCCTGCCTGGCCCGCCTGAACGCGGCGGTGGCGGCCCGTTGATACCTGGAGCTATTACCGCTGTATGGAGGAAGGCTAGTGGGGTGCCTGGCTAGCTCGGGAACCTCAGGCGGCGAGTGATCACGGCTCGACTAGGCGGGCCACGGCGTCGGTGATCACTTTGCGGCGGCTCGTTGCGGGCACGAGGGCGAGCAGGTCCTCTCCTGACCGGTTCCACATGCTGGCGATGGAGAGCACCAGGGCGAGGATCTCCTCGGGCGGCAGGGCGTCGGTGACCGTGCCAAGCCGCTGGGCTCCGGCGATGGCGGCGATCTTCTCGTCCATCGCCACCTGGACGGAGGCGGGCCGTGCGGACTCGCCGCGTTCAAGCTGGTACCAGGTCATGAAGCGGGCAACCTCGGGGTTCGCGAGCCCGGCGTCGTACAGGCCGGCCGCGTACTCCGGCAGGTGGTCAGCATCGATCGGGACCGTGGATGTGGCCCGCTCGACGATGTGGGCGAAGACGGCGTCGAAGAGCTCGGATTTGCTTTCGTAGAACGAGTAGACCAGGCCCGGGCTGATGCCGGCGCGCCCGGCCAGCCGCTCGACCCGGGCACCGGCCACGCCGTAGGTGGCGAACTCGGCCAGCGCGCCCTCGAAGAGCTGCTGCCTTTTTGCCTCAGGATCACGTGTCATGACCGGTCACTGGACGCCTGACGACATCGCCGATCAGGCCGGCCGCACCGCCCTGATCACCGGCGCGAATAGCGGGATCGGCCTGGAAACAGCCCGGGTACTTGCCGCCCGGGGAGCACGCGTCATCATGGCCGGCCGGGACCAGGCGCGGCTGGATGAGGCTGCCCGCGCGATCCGCGCCGCCTCACCGCGGGCCGAGTTGCGGACGCTGGTGCTCGACCTCGCCGACCTGGCGTCGGTTCACGCCGCGGCCAAGGAGATCGCCGGGTCTGAGACGGTGGACCTGCTCATCAACAACGCCGGGGTGATGCACCTGCCGCAGCGGCGGACCACCCGGGACGGGTTCGAGACGACCTTTGGCACCAATCACCTCGGTCACTTCGTATTCGACGCCCAGGTGTGGCCGGCGGTCCGGCGGTCGGTGGCGGCCCGGGTCGTGACGGTCAGCGCCATCGCCGCGAGGTGGCCCTCGGGGAAGCTGGAGGACCTGATGAGCGAGCGGCGGTACCGGCCGATGGGAGCATACGCCAAGTCCAAGCGGGCCAACGTCGTCTACACGCTGGAACTGGCCCGCCGCACCGCGGGAATCCCGGTCGAGGCTGTCGTGATCCACCCGGGCGCCGCGCTGACCGGCCTGCAGCAGCACAGCACCGGCCTGGTACGACTGCTTACCCCGCTTGTCGCCCGCCTGGCCATGGGATCGCCCGCAGCTGCCGCCTGGCCCTCGCTCTACGCCGCGACCAGCCCGGACGTGCACAGCGGCCAGTTCATCGGCCCGGCCGGCCGCGACCAGACCTCAGGCACGCCTAAGCCGGTACGGCTCCCCAAAGGGGCCGACGACCCCGCGGAAGGCGCTTACCTGTGGCAGGAAAGCGAGCAGCTCACCGGCATCACCTTCACGGTCTGACCCCGGGCAGCAACGCTGGTGGCGGCCGCCGATACTGCGCCTATTACCCGGCCCGCGGTGCTAGTACTCGGTGTCGCGTTCGGCGGCGTCGAGCAGGTCCATCATCGCGCCGAGGGCCTCCAGGTAGAGGCGGGATTCGTCGCGTAGCGGCATCCAGTGGTGGGTACCGAACTGCCGCGCGACGTCATCTTGCCAGTGCGGCTCGGCCTTTTCCCAGGCGTCATCGAGCAGCCAGAGCTGCTGATCTCCGTCGCGATCCGGCCGGGCGGGCAACCGATAACCTCCAGAGGTGGATCAGGAGCCTGGCTGGACGCGGCGGGCGGCCTGCAGGCTCGCGAGGATGCCGGCCAGCTGCTCTTCGGCGCGGGGCAGGTCGGTCTCCAGCAGGTTCTTGAACCGGAGGGTGGCACCGTGGAACTCGATGGCCTGCTCATCGACCCGCTGCTGCCAGTGCCGGATGTGCTCGAGCCGTTCGTCGGCCTCGCTGACGGCCCGGGCGTAGCCTGAGCAGTCCGCCGGGTCGTCGTCCGCGGCGGCCCGGTTCCGGCAGGCCGCGAGTTCGGCCTGGCCCTGCTCCAGCCGGGCTCGCCAGCGGCTGGCCTTGGCCTCCAAACCGGCGCGGGTCGCCTCGATCGCGTCGCCGCCGCGGTCGGCCACCTCCCGCTGGGTGTACCGGAACCGGGTCAGCGCCGCGCGCAACTCCGTCAGCGCGTCGATGTCAGCGTGGATCGCGGTCACGCCGGCTCACCTCGCGGCCTGCGCCCGCCCCGGAGCCGCCCAGGCCGGTCTCCAGGTAGCCGCGAAGCTGCTCGATCAGGGCGGCCAGGTGCGCCTCGTGAGCTTCCGTCGAAGACAGGTAATGGGTGATACCCGGCGTCACCTCCTCGAGCGCCTCGCCGAAACGCCCGTACATGTCGTCCCGCCAGACCTCGCCGAGCTCACGCCAATGACCGCGGATGGTCGCGAAGTTTTCCGCCAGTTCATGATTGAATTGCTTCAGATGAGCCCTGAATTCAGCCAGCGCCTCAATATCGTTGACTACCCCAGCCATGCCCGTTCTCTCCTAGCATAGTCCTTCGAATTCGGCCGCGATTTCATCGAGGCTGATCGTTACGATATCCGGGTACTTCGCTACCCCGCCGGCCGCGATATGCTCGACCCGGCTGGTATAAGGTATTTCGATATCCCGCTGCCGCATAATGGCGTGTATCGAGGCGGCCAGGGGAACAAGCAGGCGATTGACCTCCTGGTTCAGGTCTTTCGGGACTTCGAGCAGAACCGCCTGCAGAGCCTTGATGGATTTCTCGATTTCCTCTGGCGGCATTTCGTTGCTGATGCCCTTGAGCTGTTCTTGATGCGCTTCCCAGACCGCCTTTCCGAGCTCGGCTTGCAGGTCGGCGGCCGCGCTTTCTTCCCCGGCGCCGGCCAGGAATCCGGCCAGCCGGCGCGCGTCTTCGGTGTCCCCCGCCTCTATCAGCGCCCGGCCCAGCGCCATGGAGCTGCCGACTACCTTGGCCCACGCCAGCCCCGCGTCGGCGTAGGCGTCGACAAGCCGCGCGCGACGGTCAGCGCCGTGCTCACCGGCCGCGCCCCCAAGGCCCCCAAGGCCCCCAAGGCCCCCAAGGCCCCCAAGAGCCCCCGGCTCAGGCCCGAGGATGCGCGCCTGCCCGGTGGCCTTCAGCAGTTCGCGGGTGAGCAGGAGCAGCTCTTCGCACTCGGCGGCCAGCTTTCCCGCCCGTTCGGCTTCCCCGGCCAGCAGCTGGTGGGCGAAGATGGCGGGCCGGACCGCCTGGCGCAGGGACAGGTACGGCGACGTGGCGGGTTTGGTCAAGCTGGGCTCCGGTACGGCGACGTGGCGGGCTTGGTCAAGCTGGGCTCCGGAAGGCCTGGGCGAAAGCGAGCAGGGAAACAATCGAGTACGGCTTGAACTTCTCGACCTGCTCGGCCGGCCACTCGGTGTCCCGGTACAGAGCACGGTTGTCGTCCAGGCTGGCCGCCGCCGAGACGCCGAGCAGCGCGTCGCTTTCCGCGGGCGACAGCATCCGCGCGGCCGCGCGCAGGCCGAAGTGGGCCAGGCCCGCGCGGCGCAGCGCGCGCTCGGCGGTGGTGTAGCTGTCGGCCCAGGCCACCACGTGGATGCCGACGTCCGGTCCGGCCTCGGCCAGGCGGACCAGGCGGGCGGAGGTATCGCTGGGCCGGCCGTAGTCGCCCTCGGTCACGAGCTCATGCCAGCGGTGCATCCCGGCGATGAGGAAGAACACCGTCGGCTGCGGTGATCCGCCGGGTCCGTCGGGTTCGGCCAGCCGGGCGTCCAGCTCCGCCAGCAGGTCGTCAAGCGCGGCCCCGGCGGTCTTGCGGTCGGCGATCCGCACCTCGTGGGGCAGCTGCCGCGCCGAGGTGAAGAAGCCGTGGAACGACGACGACGGCCGGGTGAACTCGGCGATCGTGAACCGGGCATCGGCCGGGGAGCGCTGGATCGCGGCGCTGAGCAAGGTGGCGAGCAGCAGCCCGTGGCCGTGTTCCTCGCCGCCGACGACGAGCAGGTTGGACCGGACGTAGCGTTCGAACGTCGCGGCGGTGGCCGGCTTGATCTCGATCGCCTCGCCCAGCCAGGCCTGCACGGTGCTGCCCGGAGCGGCGGGCAGGGCCATAGGGTCTACCGGGGCGAAGACCGCGGGGGCGTCGGGGTCGAAGCTCGCGGGCGGGGGGTAGTCCCGGCCGGGCGCGAGCGACCGGATCGCCGCGATCAGCTTCAGCCGTTCGGAGGTGGGGAGCATCGCGATCCGCATCACCGGATTGGCGCCCTCGCCGCGGCGGTCGTTGTAGATCGCGTCCCCGGCGCGGACCAGCCTGGTGGCGGCGTCGTTGGCCTCGCCCAGGATGGCCTGGGACACGCTCGGCTGGGTACAGCCCAGGGCTATCCGCAGCGCCATCTGCTCGTAGACCGGCCGCAGGTACGCGGTGAGGGGCCCGCCCGGGGACTGGGTGGCGAGCAGCAGGTGCAGGCCGAACGCCGCGCCGCGCTTGGCGATGTCGGCCAGCAGCCGCCCCGCTTCCCGGGCGAGCCGGTCCTCCTCGCTGAACAGCACCTGGAACTCGTCCATGATCACCAGGGCCCGGGACAGCACCTGCCCGGTTTCGCCGCGGTAGTCGGGCAGGTCGGTGACCTTCGCCTCGCGGCACAGCCGGGCTCGCCGGTCGATCTCGTCGTGGAAGCGGCGCAGCATGCTCAGGCCGAACTCGCGGTCGGTCCGCGAGGTGATCGCACGGGCGTGCGGTAGCCGTTCGGTCAGGTAGGCATCGAACTCGACTTCCTTGAAGTCGAGCAGGTAGAGCTCGAGTTCCTCGGGCGGGTACGTCAGGGCCAGCTGGCTGATCAGCACGTGCAGCAGGTTGGTCTTCCCCATCCGGACGTCGCCGCCGACCATGCCGTGGTGCACCCCGCGGACGCCCATCACGAAGTGCTGCGGCTCGCCCTTGCTGTCCACGCCGATCTGCACGTCCAGGCCGTCGGTGCTGACCCCGGCCCAGCGCCGCGGCGGCGGGATCGCGATCCGGGCGAAGGGAAGGTCCCGCGACGCCGAGCTCGCGGCGGCGCCGACCGCGTCGAGCCAGGGATTGGCCCGGGCGGCCGGCGGCATCTGGTCCGGCTCGATCACACCCGGCCCGAACTCCGGGTCATCCCAGCTGAGGTTGCCGCGCGAGTCCAGGCCCACGGTCGTGCCCAGCGCGGCCAGGGCCGCCAGGTCGAAGCCCCGGGGCGGCGGGAGGCCCGGATCGACCGTGGCGAGCAGGTACAGGCCGGCCCGGGGCCCGTTACGGGCCAGGCGGCCGAGCAGCTCCGCGGCCCGGTCGCTGATCCCGGCCGGCAAGCCGGCCAGGACCAGGACGTGATACGGAATCGTCGCCCCCGTGGTGGCCGCGTTGTAGGCCTCCACCGAGTCGTGCACGTTGGTCAGCCGGGTCTGGGTGACCTCTACCACGTGGCCGGTCAGCGTGGTCAGCAGGTCCTCGATCTCCTCGGGACTGGCCGCGACCCCTCCCCCGGTCCCCGCCCCGTTACTGCCGACCCGCATCGGCGCGGGCAGCCGCAGGAAGGCGCTCAGGTGCTGACCCTGCCCGACCGGATCGGCGAGCGCGAACCGTACCGCGCCCGGCCCGGTGGCGGTCGCCAACCGGAGAGCGAGGGCCTGCAGCAGCGACCGGGCCCCGTGGGCGAACCCGCTCTCGGTGATCAGCAGGTGACCGTGCCGGGCGAACCGGGCCACGGCGGGCAGCGGCGGACCGGCGCGGCCGGCCAGGCGCAGGACGCCGACGCGCAGCCCCTCCGGGGCCGGGGCGTCCGGGTCGGGCCGGTAGGCATCCCAGGCCGGCTCGCCGAAGCCGGCCAGCGCCCAGGGATGCGCGGCGGTCAGCGCCGTCACGACTCCGAACGGGTCCTGGCGCGGCGCGGTCGAAGGCGCCGGCGCGGAGTCCGGGGCAGCCAAGGTCATGGCCGGCCGCGGGGTCTTCGGGTCCACCGTGGCTGCGGGTCCGTCCAGGTAATGCTGGTGCTGATAGCGCGCCGCCGCGGCCGCGGCGGACAACTGAGCGCAGGCCACCTGCATCTCGCGCTCGATCGACTCGACCGGCATCGCACCCCTATGGTCAGCTGCCCGCTCTTCTTTTATGGTCAGCCCATCGCCGGGGATCGGCAAGCCCGGCGAATCAGGCGAACCCGGCACGCCGTGATCATGCCAGACTCAGGTCAGCCGCCGTTCGGCGGGTGCCGAGGCGGCCAGGGGCGGGTCGCCGCCGGCCTGGACCTGCGAACCGTGCAGCTCGCGGTGACAGACGCAGCAGCGCAGGACGGGGCGGAACGGGCCGCCGCAAGCGGTGTGGGTGAGCAGCATGGCGGGGCCCTCGGGCGCCCGGAACCACCGGTCGCCCCAGTCGAGCATCACCATGATGTGCGGGAAGAAGGCGCGGCCCTTGTCCGTCAGCCGGTACTCGGCCCGGCCCGAGCCGGGTCTGGCCACGGTCTCAAGCACGCCCATCTGGCGCAGCGTGCGCAGCCGGTCCGAGACGATGGTGGGCGGGGCGCCCATCATCACCAGCATGTCGGTGAACCGCCGGGCGCCGAGGAACGCGGCCGCCAGGGCCGAGGCCGACCAGCGGTTGCCGATCAGCTCGATCGTCTGCGGCACCAGGCCGGGACCGGGCGACCCGCCCGCGGACCGGCGCCTGGTGGTGGCCTGCGGCACCGACCGGCCAAGGCCGCCGCTCGGACCGAACGTGCCGCGCACGTCGGCGGGGCCGGCCGGCTCCTCGCAGGCCCGGCAGCACATCACCGGGGAGAACTCCTGGCCGCACGCGACGTGGTACATCGGCGGCAGCGGCTCGACGTGCTCGGTCACCCACACGGCTTCCCACGACCAGATGGTCAGCAGCACCTTCCACAGCTCGCGGCCGCAGTCGGTGAGCACGTACTCGTACCGGGGCGGGCCCAGCGAGTACAGCACCGGGGTGAACACGCCCGCCTCGGTCAGCCGGCGCAGCCGCGCCGACAGCACCGAGTTCGCGATACCCAGCCGGTCGCGGAAATCGGAGTACCGGCGCACGCCGGCCATGATGGCCAGCTTGACGATGGTCAGGTTCCACTCATCGCCGAGCAGCCCGAGGGCGATCGCGATGGAGTTCTCAGAGGTTTCAGTGTCCTCAGGCGTTTCAGGTATCTCCGACTCGTGGCCAAGCCGGGCCTTCACCACCCTGTGATGGACTCTCCCGGCGCCCAGCAGCTGTGCGTGCCACTCGCGATCCGCTCGGGCAGCTGAGCCCGCGCGATCGGCCCGCGTCCCACGTCGTCGGCCCGGAACACGACGCACTCGGAGCGATCACGGTTCATGTCGACCGTGAGCGTCACGAGGTACGCGTCGTCCTCCTGCGTCCCGCCGACCCGCGGGGCGACGCCAGCCTCACTGCAGAACACGCCCGGCTCGAACTGGTACCGTTCCTCGCGCCCGGTCAGGGTGTCGTGCTTGACCAGCCCGTTGAACAGGAACCAGCCTGGTTCGTTGGTGGCGGCGTAAGTGTACCGGTAAGGGCGGCCGCCGAACCGGCTGTTGATCGTGCCGAACTCGGTGCAGGCCTGCGACAGGTCCTCTTCGCGGGTCTGCCCGGTGACCAGGTTCATCCGCCACCGGTGCAGCCGGGTCTGCATGGTGTCGGCAGCCAGGAACCGGAACATCTTGTCCTTCGGGCCGCCCGGCCCGGCGCTGGCCGGCTCCGGGCAGCCCTGGAAGAAGCCCTCGACGACGATCTCCTCGCCCGACTCGTACGCGTTGGTCCAGTGCAGCACGTAGGTGGGCTCGAACTCGAACCAGCGGATGTCGGCCGAGGCGCCGCGGCGCGGGATGACCCCGAGCCGGGACGGGAGGTCCGGGTGGAACCGCGACGCGTACCGGCCGCGGGCCAGCAGCGCGGGCTCCCAGAACAGCGGCATGTCGTTCAGGATCGCGTAGTGCTCGGTGTAGGCCATGTCGTGCGGCAGCCGGGGTCCCGGCAGGTCGATCGGCACGTAGTGCACCAGCCGGTGGCCCGCGTCCACGACGCCGTAGTGCAGGTAAGGAGCGTTCGTTCCGTAATTGAAGAATAGAAGCTCGCCGGTGCGGTCATCGACCTTGGTATGGGCCGACACGCCCAGATCGGCGGGGAAGGACCCGCCCCAGCTGGACTTGCCCAGGTCATCGAGGGTCAGCGGGTCGAGGCGGTACAGGTCGCCGCACTGCCAGAAGCTGGCCACCGCGACCCCGGCGTGCACCACGACGTCGGTCGAGGCGGCGTCCTTCATCCGGCCGCGGGCGCCCCAGCCGTCCGGCCAGACGGCCACCTGCGGGTTCTCGGCCGCCCCGGCCCACAGCGACCGGCCGGCCTGCTGCTCGGCCAGCAGCCCGTCGGTCCGGACGAACCGGTTCCGGTAGGACATCTTCCCGCCGGCGAACGAGACCTTGTGGATCATCGCGTCCCCGTCGAACGGGTGGTACCTGACGATGGCCGGGTGCAGCGGGTTCTCGGTGTTGCGCAGGTACACGCCGTACAGATCGTCGGGCAGCTCGCCGGTCACGTCCAGGTCGGTCGCGTCGTACTCGACGCTCTGCGGTCGCCACGGACCTGACCGGTACGGATGGTCGTCGTCTTCCGGCAGCGTGCGCAGCATCTTGCCGTAGACCTCGACGTCGACCATGATCAGTCCTCCCGGGTGACGACGAAACTGACCGCGGTGGTGAGGCTACCGCCGATGTTCAGCGTGGCGAAGGTGCTGGCCCCGTCGACCTGGCAAGCTTCCGCCCGGCCGGTCACCTGCCGGGCGGCGTCGTGCAGCATGCGCACCCCGGTGGCGCCGACCGGGTGCCCCACCCCGATCAGGCCGCCGCACGGGTTGACCGGGATCGCGCCGTCCCGGGCCAGGTCGCCGTTCTCCACCGCCTTCCAGCTCTCGCCGGGCCCGGTGATGCCGAAGTGGTCGATGGCCATGTACTCCGACATGGAGAAGCAGTCGTGGGTCTCGATGCCGTCGAGCCCGCCGACGCTGCCGATGCCCGCGCGGGCGAACGCGTCGGTGACCACCCGGCGGACGTGCGGGAACACGTACGGCTGACCCTGGCTGCGGTCGAGCTTGGCCTGCAGCGGCAGGCCGGCGGTGCCGTGGCCCCAGCCGGCGATACGGACCGCGGGGCGGTGGCCGGCGCGGTCGGCCAGGAACCGGTCGCTGACCAGGAGCAGCCCGGCCACGCCGTCGGTGACCTGGGCGCAGTCGGTGCGCCGCAGCCGCCCCTCGACGATCGGGTTGTCGTGGTCGTCGTCGGCGAAGCCACCGGGGCCGAACGACCAGCCCCGCGTCTGGGCCAGCGGGTTGTCCTTGGCGTTGGCCATGTTGAGTTCGGCGATGGCGTGCAGGTGCGCGTCGTCGAGGCCGTAACGCCGGTCGTACTCGTCGGCCAGCTGGCTGAACATGTACGGCCACATGTACTTGGCGTCCTGGCCTTCGTGGCCCGTCCACGCGGCCGCGCCGAGATACCGGGGCGCCAGGTCCCCGGGCACGTTCCGCTCCTGCTCGACGGCGATGACCAGCACGCAGTCGTAGTGGCCCGCCTCGATGTCGGCCATCGCCGCGAGCACCGCCACGCTGCCCGAGGCGCACGCCGCCTCGTGCCGGGCGGCCGGCTTGCCCCACAGGTCAGGCTCGACGGTGGCGGGCATCGCGCCCAGCTGGCCCTGACCGGTGAACAGCTGCCCGAACGCGTTCCCGACGTGAACGGCGTCCACGTCCCGCGCCTGCAGGCCGGCCGCCTCGAGCGTGCCCGCGACCGCCTCGCCGACCATGTCGGAGACCTCAAGGCCCTCGCGCGCGTAATTGCGTGCGAAATCGCTCTGGTAGCTGCCGGCGATCCATGTGCTTGAATTACCCATGTTCTGACTCCGACCCGCTAGCCGTGCGCCTGCCGCACACACTACAACAGATGGAGTTACTCATCTAGGCAGAGATCTCCCGAGGGCACGAGGACGGCCCCGTTCGGTATCAATCTTTTACTGACCGAACGGAGCGTGGTTCATGCGCCATGAGATCCTGGCGCGATGCGGATGGGGACGGCCGGGACTGGTTCCTGCCCGAAGCGGATGGTGATGGGACCGTGCGGCGGGGTGCGGGCCGACGGGAGCTGCGAGGTCTTGCCGCGGCCGTGCGTGTTCGCGGTGCCCGCAGAGTGGACCGGACCGGCGCCGCGGACGGTGCCGCTGCGGACGGTGCCGCGGATCCTGACCGACTTCAGTTCGGAGCCGTGGTCGGCGGCGATGCTCGGGGCGGTGGCGGCCGTGCTCGCGCCTGCCTGCGACGCGGTGCTGGTCGGCGAGCACCAGGACCGGCCGGACTTCCCGCCCACGTTGCACGCCTCGCTGCTGCTGGCGGCGGGTTTGCGGCCGTGGATGACGCTGACCTGCCGGGACCGGAACCGGATCGTCCTGGAGGCCGAACTGACCGGCCTGCGCGAGCTGGGCGTGGACGCGGTGCTGTGCGTGACCGGCGACGCGCGCGCCTACGACGTGCGGCCAGACGTGACCCAGGTCTTCGACCTGGACGGGACGCGGCTGGCCGCCCTGGCCGCGGCGGCCGGGGTGCCCGCGGCCGTGGCGGAGACGCCGACCGCGCCGCCGCGGCCGCTGCGGGGGTTCCGGCTGTTCCAGAAGCAGCGCGCCGGGGCGGCCGTCGCGGTGCTCGGCGCTGGACTGGCTGCTTGACGGGCTGCAGCCGCGGGCCGGGGAGCTGCTGATCGACGTCGGGGCCGGCGTCGGCGGGCCTGACGCCTACGCGGCTGAGCGCACCGGCGTCCGGCCGGTGCTGGTGGAGCCCGAACCGGTGCGTGCCGCGCGGCGGCCAGGCTCTTCGGCGGCTTCGTCGTCCAGGCCGACGCGAGGGCGCTGCCGTTTCCTGACGCCGCGGCCAGCGCGGTGTGGTCGCTGGGCGTGCTCTGCACCCTCGACGGCCCGCAGTCCCAGCTCGCCATGCTGCGGGAGATGCGCCGGGTGGCGCGGCCAGGCGGGCGGATCGGGCTGCTCGTCTACGCGGCCACAAGGCCGGAGCTTGACGATCCGCCGGAGGGAGACCACTTCCCGACCCGCGGCCAGCTGAGCGCGCTGCTGGCCGGCGCGGACCTGCGGCTGCTCCGGCAGGCCGAGGCCAGCGACCTGCCGGAGGCGTCCCGCCAGTGGCGGGACCGCGCCGCCGCGGTCGAGCGGGAACTGCGGCGGCGGTACGGCGGCACGCCGCAGCTGTCGGAGGCCAACGAACAGAGCGACCGGATCGGCCACCTGCTCCGCTCGGGCGAGCTCACCTGCGAGCTGATGGTGCTGAGTGATAGAAACAGGCCGTGAGCACTGAGGCTGGCCGCGGGCAGACGGGGCGCGGGCCGGTGCTTTCTGTGTCGCTGGGGCTGTGGCAGGACCGGCCGGCCGCCGAGGTTGTGCGCACGGCGCAGGTGGCGGACGCGCTGGGTTACGGCGAGATCTGGATCGGCGAGATGGCCACCTTCGACGCCTTCGCGCTCGGCGCGGTGGTGGCGGAGCGGACCACGCGCGCCGCGCTGACCATCGGGCCGCTGGCCGTGGCGGTGCGGGACCCGG
>Ga0302235_10002307_pt1 | contig 13857 bp, 7 predicted proteins | sample II_Palsa_N3_3_FD_193577 | JGI IMG/M metagenome (GOLD analysis project Ga0302235, IMG submission 193577) | Peat permafrost microbial communities from Stordalen Mire near Abisko, Sweden - II_Palsa_N3_3 | ecosystem: Environmental > Terrestrial > Soil > Palsa > Peat permafrost | place: Sweden... | reverse complement strand
CGTCGTACGGGCCCACGGCGCCGGCCAGTTCGGCCGAGGTCTTGTAGGCGGTGCCGGTCATCAGCGAGGTGATGGCGGCGGCGATGGCCCGGCCGCCTTCGGAGTCGTAGGCGTGGCCGGTGGCCATCAGCAGCGCGCCCAGGTTGGCGTAGCCAATGCCCAGCTGCCGATAGGCCCTGGTAACGGTGCCGATCTTCGTCGTGGGGAAATCGGCGAAGCAGATGGAGATGTCCATCGCGGTGATGATCAGCTCGGTCATCTTCGCGAACCGCTCGGCGTCGAAGGTGTCGTCCTCGCGCAGGAACTTGAGCAGGTTGATGCTGGCCAGGTTGCAGGAGGAGTTGTCCAGGCTGAGGTATTCACTGCAGGGGTTACTTGCGGTGATTCGTCCCGATTCGGGGTTGGTGTGCCAGTCGTTGATCGTGCCGTCGTACTGGATGCCCGGGTCGGCGCAATCCCACGCCGCTTGCGCCATGCTGCGCAGCAGGTTCCTGGCGTCGACCCGCTCGACCACCTCGCCGGTGCGGCGGGCCAGCAGGTCGAACTCCTTGCCTTCCTCGACGGCGTGCATGAACTCATCGGACACGCGGACGGAGTTGTTGGCGTTCTGGTACTGGACGCTGACGATGTCCTTGCCGCCGAGGTCCATGTCGAACCCGGCGTCGCGGAGGGCGCGGACCTTCTCCTCCTCGCGGGCCTTGGTCGCGATGAACTCGGCGATGTCTGGGTGGTCCACGTCGAGCACGACCATCTTGGCCGCGCGCCGGGTGGCGCCGCCGGACTTGATCGTGCCCGCGGAGGCGTCGGCGCCGCGCATGAAGGACACCGGGCCGCTAGCTGTGCCGCCGGAGGACAGCAGCTCCTTGCTGGACCGGATCTTGGACAGGTTGACCCCGGCGCCGGAGCCGCCCTTGAAGATCAGGCCCTCCTCGCGGTACCAGTCCAGGATCGCGTCCATGGTGTCGTCCACGGAAAGGATGAAACAGTTGTGAACGCGCAGGTTCCCGGAAAGGTACTCGCCGCTCTCGGTCTGGATGTCGTAGACCTCCATCAGGCCCAGATCCTCGATCCGGTCGACCTCCAAACGCTTGGTCTCGCGCGCGGGGAGCCCGGGCAGGTCGAAGCTCCGTTCTAGCTTCGTCGCCTTGACCGGGTCAACGAAACCGATCACGTCCGCGAAGATGCGCCGGTCGCCGGCGGACTGGATGCGCAACGTCCAGCATCCATGGCGGTCCGCACGAGCATCCGCCTTGAAGCCCACCCGCGAGTAGATGCCGAAGCGGAGCAGCAACTGCTGCATACCCCTGATGAGCTGCTCAGAGATCATGTCGACCTCTACCACGGTCGAGGACTCGCGCGCCGACACGAATCCCTCGGCCTGGAAGACGCTCCGCAGGTATGCGGCCACGACAGGCAGCGGCGCGGTGAAAAGCCGACGCGGGACCGTCATCTCCGTGCCACGAGTCAGCAGATCCCACCGATCGACGAAATCGCGCAGCACCTCCCCGTACAGCCGCGTCCGACGGCAGTCGAGGCGGTCATCCTGCGTACTGACCTGTCGTTCATGACGGTGCACGCCCGGGAAGAGCAGGCTCAGCGCCTCGGTCACCCAGGCCAGTTCGCCGTCGGTGACCGTCATGGCCTCGATGGTGAGGGACCGGTTCGTGCCCTGGTACTGACCCACGAACCCGTCTGACTGCAGCCATCCGGCAAGCGCGGATTCGGCGATGTCGTAGCGGCTGATCTCATCCTCGCCGTGGCTGTCGCGACGGTGCCATTCGAGTTTGTCGCCCGGCTTCAGGGAACCGGCTGGCACGAAGCGACCGGCGCTTTGCGCGGAAGACCGCCAGACAAGGTGATCCGATGTCACGTCGAGCGCGTAGCCGGCCTTGGTGTGCAGCCGGAGTACCTGCTTCACGCCGTTGGCCTTCGTGGCTACGATCCGCGTTACGCCGTGGGCGTCATAGACCTTGGCACCAACCGCGTCGTCTTCGACGAGCTTGCCGATGGGGACTAGCCCTGCTGGCGTACTCACCAGAGCGTCATAGGGCTGGCACGCCGACACCTGCTGCGGGGAGGAGGTGCCGACGTTGAACCAGACTGGGGAGTTGAAGCTGAAGACCTGGTGGACCAGGGCGTGCTTGAGCTCGTGGTCGAAGATCACGGCGTCTTCTTCGGTGGCGAAGTAGCCCTGCTTGCGGCCGGTCTCGGTGTAGACGCCGACCACGCGGTCGACGAGTTGCTTGAGGCTCCACTCGCGGGTCGGGGAGCCGACCGCACCGCGGAAGTACTTGGTGGTCACGATGTTGGCCGCGTTCACCGACCAGAAGTCGGGGAACTCCACGCCGTGCTGCTCGAAGTTGACCGAGCCGTCCCGCCAGTTGGTCATCACCACGTCACGGCGTTCCCAGGTGATCTGGTCGTAGGGGTGTACGCCGGGCGTGGTGTAGATGCGCGTCATCGTGAGGCCGCCGCGCTGGGTTCGCTGACTGGGGGCCTCCTCGGCGCTCTTTCCCTTGCGGGCCCTGCTGCTCGCCGTCTCGGTCATAACTTCCCCCTTCCGGGACCCTTCCGGATCCCTCCCAGGCCGTGTACGGCCATGCTGCAACGATGACAACTTCGTGACGTCCTAGGGTGTCGTTTCCGCCGGTTGGCTACCTTGGCGGCCCTGGCGCAGGGTGGCGATCTCGTCCTCGAAGTCGGCGAGCGACTCGAAGCTGCGGTAGACCGAGGCGAACCTGAGGTAGGCCACCTCGTCCAGTTCCCGCAGCGGGCCGAGGATGGCCAGGCCCACTTCGTGCGAGGGGACCTCAGCCAGGCCGCGGGCCCTGATCGTCTCTTCCACCTGCTGAGCCAGGATGGCCAGCTTGTCCTCGCTGACCGGCCGTCCCTGGCAGGCGCGCTGGACCCCGCGGATGATCTTGTCCCGGGTAAACGGCTCGGTGACCCCGCTGCGCTTGGCCACCATCAAGATGACCGTCTCCTGCGTGGTGAACCGGCGCCCGCACTCGGGGCACGACCGCCGGCGGCGGATCGCGGCACCGTCGTCCGCGGTCCGGCTGTCGATGACCCTGCTGTCCGGATGACGACAGAACGGGCAGTGCACGCGATCACCTCCCCAAGGCTGCTTGCAGTACTAATTATACTCGGTAACACAACTTGTGGAAAAACCACAGCGCTGTAACTACTAGATGTTGTGGTTACGGTAGACCACGAGGGCGGCCGGAGGCAAGCAGGCGCGAGCCTTCGATCCGGAATTCGCGGCAGCCGGGCCGATATGAGCGGGGTGCCGGCGTGTCGCGGCGGTGGGTGGCTCAGCCGTGGGGTCAGTCGCGGGGGGTCGGTCGTGGGGCTCAGTCGCGGGGGACCCGCAGTCGCTGGCCCGCGAAGACCACGTTCCCGGTCAGCCGGTTGAGCTCGATGATCTGCTCGACGACCACCCGGGTGTCGGTGCCGGGGTCGGCGCTCTCGGCGACCGACCACAGGCTCTGGCCGGGGAGGACGGTGACCTGGGCGAGGCTCTGCTGGGGCGCCCGCGCCGGCCCCGGGTAGTTGGTGGCCTGCGCCGCCCCGGCGATGACCAGGGACAGCGCGGCCAGGACGAGCGCGGTGGCGACCACGACCACGACGCGGCCGCGCCTGGTCAGCCGGAGCGGCGCGTTCGCCGGCTGGCCGCGGGCCGGCTCGGAGCGCGGGACATGGCTCGGTACCGGCGAATCCGCGGGAGCGATCCAGCGGACGGCCGCCCGGCTCCGGGCGGTGTCCTGCGGCAATGCCGCTGGCAGCTCAGGCAACTCCGGAAGCTCCGGAAGCTCTTCCGCCCGCATCGCGCTCATGACGACCTCCGCTGCTCAAACCTTCATTCGAGCTATACTCTTAACTATGTCCGCTCTCGGACCCCTGCTCGATCGAACCTGTGCTCGATCGTACGCCTGTTCGATCGGAAGATCTACTACATCGTTGTATCGCGAGGGTCTGACATTTTCGCGACACGTCCGAACAGATGTTTGGGATACGGAACGGAAAACGTTAGTCTCTAGGCAGCACGCAAGAATCCGGACACGGAAGGTCATCAAATGGAGGAAACCGCCATGGGAGGCACTACAACGGGCACTTCCAGCACCGAGGCGCCCAGACCCAAGGGGCGACCAGGGCGCAAGCCGAAGGGCAGCGTGCCCGTGATTGTGCCGGAGACGCCGGACAAGCCCGATCCCGATCACGTGCTGACCTGGCGGCAGCGCAAGGTGCTCCAGGTGATCAGGGAGTCCGTGCAGAAGCGCGGCTATCCGCCGTCGATGCGGGAGATCGGCGAGGCGGTCGGCCTGACCAGCACGTCCAGCGTCTCGTACCAGCTCAGCACGCTGCAGCGCAAGGGCTACCTGCACCGGGACGTGGGCCGGCCGCGGACCGTGGAGGTGCGCCTGCCCGGTCACCCGGCGGTGCGCCCGGAGCCGGGCCGCGAGCGCGAAGAAGAACTGCCCTCCGACATCCCCGGCAACGACATCCCGTCACAGGAAGCGGCGTACGTGCCGCTGATCGGGCGGATCGCCGCGGGCGGGCCGATCCTGGCCGAGCAGTACGTGGAGGACATCTTCCCGCTGCCTCGGCAGCTGGTCGGCGAGGGCACCCTGTTCCTGCTCAAGGTGGTCGGCGACTCCATGATCAACGCCGCGATCGCGGACGGGGACTGGGTCGTGGTCCGGCAGCAGGAGGACGCGCAGAACGGCGACATCGTGGCCGCCATGCTCGACAGCGAGGCGACGGTGAAGACCTTCAAGCGCAGCGACGGGCACGCCTGGCTGATCCCGCACAACCCGGCCTACACGCCGATTCTCGGTGACGAGGCCAGCATCCTGGGCCGCGTCGTCGCGGTCCTGCGGCGCGTCTGAGCACGGCGGCCTCCTGGGAACAGGAGGCCGTGCTCCGGTCACATGCCGGTGGTCATCGCTGGGTGCGGGGTCCGGAGTCCGGGTTGGGATTCCGGCCCGCGCTAGGCCGCGACGACGATGCTGACCAGCTTGGGCGCCCGCACGATGACCCGGCTGACCGGCTGGTCGCCCAGCGTGCGGGCGACTCCGGGCGCGGCCAGCGCGAGCTCGCGTAGCTCGTCGTCGGTGATGGTCGGCGGGACCTCCAGCCGGTCCCGCACCTTGCCGTTGACCTGCACCACGCAGGTGACCGTCTCCTCGGTCAGCAGGTCCGGATCGGCGGCGGGCCAGGCCGCCCGCGCCACCGAGGGCGGGTTCCCGAGCAGTTCCCAGCACTCCTCGGCGGTGTAGGGCGCGAACAGGGACAGCAGCATGGTCAGCACTTCGGCGGCCTCGCGCACCGCGGGGTCGGCCGCGCCCGCGGGCCCGGTATCGATGGTCCGTCGCGTCGCGCTGACCAGCTCCATGAGCCGGGCCACGGCCACGTTCAGGTGATAGGACTCGACCTGGCGGGTGACCTCGTCGATGGTCCGGTGCGTGGCCTTGCGCAGCGCGAGGTCACCCGGGCCCGTGCCCGGGTCCGCGGCGGCAACGTCGGAGGTGATCCGCCAGACCCGGCCGAGGAACTTGACCATCGCCTCGGGGTTCATGTCCGCCCAGTCGATGTCGTCCTCAGGCGGGCTGGCGAAGATCATGGTCAGCCGGATCGTGTCCACCCCGAAGCGCTCGATCTGCTCGCCCAGGTCCACGCCGTTGCCCAGCGACTTGGACATCGCCTTGCCGTGGTTGATCACCTGGCCCTGGTTGATCAGCCGGGTGAACGGCTCGGTGAAGTCCAGCAGCCCCATGTCGTACAGGACCTTGGTGAAGAACCTGCTGTACAGCAGGTGCAAGATGGCGTGCTCGACGCCGCCCACGTACATGTCCACCGGTGCCCACCGCCGGACCTCGGCCGGGTCGAACGGGCCGCCGAGGTACTCAGGTGAGCAGTACCGGAACATGTACCAGGATGAGTCCACGAACGTATCCATGGTGTCTGTGTCGCGCTTGGCCGGGCCGCTGCAGCGGGGGCAGTCGACGTTGACCCAGTCCTGCGCCGCGGCCAGCGGCGACACGCCCCGCGGCACCAGGTCCTGGCCGCGCAGGTCGGGCAGAACGACCGGCAGCTGGTCGTCCGGCACCGGCACCTCGCCGCAGGACGGGCAGTGAATGATCGGAATCGGGGTGCCCCAGAAGCGCTGCCGGGACAGCAGCCAGTCGCGTAGCCGGTAGTTGACCGCCGCCCGGCCCAGGCCCTTCTCGGCCAGGATGGCGGTGATCGCGGCGATGGCCTCGGCCTTGGGCAGCCCGTTGATCGGGCCGGAGTTCACCAGCGTGCCGTCGCCGGCGGTGGCGATCCCCGTCTGCGCCGGGTCGGGCTGCCCGGTGTCGACCACGACCCGGACGTCCAGCCCGTAGGCGCGGGCGAAGTCCAGGTCGCGCTGGTCGTGCGCGGGCACGGCCATGATGGCCCCGGTGCCGTAGTCGGGCAGCACGTAGTCCGCGGCCCACACCGGGATCCGCTCGCCGTTCACCGGGTTGATGGCGTGCCGGCCGAGGAAGACCCCGGTCTTCTCCCGGTCGGTGGACTGACGCTCGATGTCGGTCAGCTTGCGGACCTGCTCCACGTAGGCTCGCAGCTCAGGCAGGCGGTCCGGGGCGCAGACCTGCTCGGCTAGCGGCGAGTCCGCGGCCACCACGAAGAACGTGGCCCCGTACAGCGTGTCCGGCCTGGTGGTATAGACCGTGAGCGGCTCGTCTCGGCCGTCAATCTGGAAGTGGACCTCGGCGCCCTCCGAGCGGCCGATCCAGTTGTGCTGCATGAGCAGCACGCGGTCGGGCCAGCAGCCCTCCAGCTGCTTGGCGTCCTCGAGCAGGCGGTCGGCGTACTCGGTGATCTTGAAGTACCACTGGTTCAGCATCCGCCGGACGACCTCGGCGCCGCAGCGCTCGCACTTCCCAGCGATGACCTGCTCGTTGGCCAGCACGGTCTGGTCTACCGGGCACCAGTTCACGTACCCGTCCCGGCGGTAGGCCAGGCCTCGCTCGTAGAAGCGCAGGAACAGCCACTGGTTCCAGTGGTAGTAGGACGGATCGCAGGTCTGCAGCCTGCGGCTCCAGTCGAAGGAGGTCGCGTAGCGGCGGAACGAGGCGGCCTGGGTCTCGATGTTGGCGTAGGTCCAGTCGGCCGGGTGCGTGTTGTTCCTGATCGCGGCGTTCTCCGCGGGCAGGCCGAAGGCGTCCCAGCCGATCGGGTGCAGCACGTTGCGGCCGCGCAGGAACTGGTAGCGCGCCAGGGCGTCGCCGATGGCGTACGCCTCGGCGTGGCCCATGTGCAGGTCGCCCGACGGGTACGGGAACATGTCGACCAGGTAGAAGCGCTCCCGGGGATCGGCCGGGTCTTCACCGGCCCGGAACGGGTCCAGCTCCGCCCAGCGCGCCTGCCATTTCTCCTGGACGTCACGGGGGTCGTAGCGCTGCGCCAGTTCGGTGCTCTCGGCCGCTGTCATTGTTTCCTCGCCATCGAATCGGTCCCGGTCCGGTCAACCCTTCGGGGGTGATTGAGCTCCTGCAATGAAAACGCCCCTCGACACGAGGGGCAGCCGCGCCAACGACGGTAGGTCGGCGCGGCTAGGTAAGAAGCAGCCGGACGGCACGCATGCGCACAGGATAGCGCACCCGCCCCGCTCGGGCGGCCGGGCTCAGCCGGGGGGCCGCACGCGGGCTCGGCATAGAGGTCAAAGGCCGGTATCACGGGTCAGAAATGCATGTGCGCGGGGAAATCAGCGCGTCTCGCCATTCCCCTTGACGGGCGGCCAGCCAGCCTCTATTCATCTTTACTGGGGAGCCAGCGGGGCGGGGGGACGATGGGCAACAGGGGGGATCACTGCGGGCCGGTCGCGATCATCGGCGTGGCCTGCCGGTTCCCCGGGGCGGCCGAGCCGGCCGAATTCCATGACCTCACGGTAGCCGGGCGCCGGATGTTCCGGCCGGTGGCCGACACGCTGCAGGCCGCCTTGCTCGACGACTGGGCCCGGCCCGAGCCGGGGAGGCAGGACACCGGCCCGGTGCAGAAGCTGGCCGCCGAGACCACCGCCCTGGCCCTGGCCGACGCCGGGTTCCGCGACGTGACCGGGATGCGCCTCGGCGGGGGCGGGCTGCTGCGCGACGCGGGCGGCCGACGCGGGCGGGCCGGGCTGTTCCTGGCCAGTTCGATGGCGGGCGTGGGCGGCCTGGTCCGCGAGCAATTCGGGTTCGCAGCGGACGTGGTGCCGACGGGCCCGGCGGCAACGTCCTCGCTGCACGCGGTGACCGCCGCGGCGGCTTCGCTCGGCGCCGGGGACGTCGACCTAGCGGTGGCGGGCGGGGCGGAACTCGGCCTCGACCCAGCATGGCTCACCGTGCAGGCGCGCGCCGGGACGCTGGGCCGCGACGATATGCGCGTGTACGCGGCCGATCCGGCCGGCCTGCTGCCCGGGGAGGGCTGCGGCATCGTGGTGCTGATGCGCTCGGCCGACGCCCGGGCCGCCGGGCTGCCGGTCTACGCGGAGATCGCGGGCTGGAGCACGGTGCCGGTCTCGCCGTCGGTGCCGGTCTCGCCGTCGGTGCCGGTCTCGCCGTCGGTGCCGGTCTCGCCGTCGGTGCCGGACGGCCGGGCCGTGCTCGAGGCCTACCGACGGGCCGGGATCGACCCCGCGGACATCCAGCTCATCGAGGGCGAAGGCACCGGGACGGCGGCCCGCGACCTAGCCGAGCTGACTACGTTCGCGCAGCTGAGACGCGGCGGCCGGACCAGTGCGGCGCTCGGCGCGGTGGCGGCCGGCATCGGGTACGCCCGGGCCGCGGCGGGCATCGCCAGTCTGGTCAAGGCGGCCCTGGCCATGACGGCCGGCACCATCCCGCCGGGCACCGGATGCGCGCGGCAGCACCCGCTGATCGAATCCGGTGAGGCGCTGCTCTGGCTGCCGCGGCAGCCAGAGCCGTGGCCCGACAGGAACGCGGCCGGGTCGGGCACCCGGCTGGCCGCGGTCAACTCGCTCGGCACCGCGGACCCGGCGGCGGGATCCGATCTGTACGGACCGCGGGGGGCCGAAGGGGTCCACCTCGTGCTGAGCCGCGAAGCCGCGGGCGACCACGGGCGAGGACGGCGGCGGCGTACCGACGGGGCGGTGACGGCGGCGACGGCGGCGACGGCGACGGTTCCGATAGCGGCGGCGGCTCCCGTGACTCTCGGGACTGCCGTGACTTCCGGGGTTGCGGCGGCGGGTACAGGTCCTCTGGCTCGGGCCGCTCCCCCGGCTCATGTCGCTTCGGGTGCTCCCCGGGTTCCCCGGGCTTCCGCGGCGTTGGGCGGACCATTGCGCGGCGGCTCGGCCGAGCATCCGAGTGTGTTCGCGCTGTGCGGCAAGGATCCCGGCGAGTTGGCGGGCAGGCTCGAGGTCATCGCCGAGGGGGCCGCGGCGCTCTCGGCGGCCGACCTGCACGGGCTGGCCCGCCAGCTGGCGCTTGATGTGCTGTGGGCCGACGATCGGGCCGGCCCGGGCCATGGCGGGGGGGAGGACGCTGGGTCCGGGAACGGCGGGTCCGGGAACGGCGGGTCCGGGAACGGCGGGTCCGGGAACGGCAGGTCCGAGCACGGCAGGTCCCGGCACGGCAGGTCCGGGCACGCTGGGGCGGTGCGGGTCGCGCTGACGGCCGCCACTGCGGCGCAGCTGGCGGCCCGGGCCCGGTCGGCGGCCCGCCTGCTCGCCGCGGATGTTCTACCCACGGCGGCCGATCCGGATGTGCACGTCTCGACCGGGGCGGCGGGCCGGGTGGTGGTGCTCTTCGGCGGGCTGGCCAGGCCGGGCCTGTCACAGGCAGCGCAGCTGGTCGCTTCGCTCGCGGGGCTGCGCACGCTGGACTGGATGGGAGTCACGCCGGGCGCCGCGGTGGGCTACAGCCTGGGCGAGATCACCGGGCTGGTCTGGGCGGGGTGCCTGCCCGCGGCCGAGGCGGCGCGCCTGGTGGCCCAGTGCGGCCAGGTGCTGCGCGGCTGCGCCAGCGGGCCCGCGGCGATGGCGCGGGTCGCGGCCGATGCCGAGACGACCCGCAGTCTGGGCGCGGCGGACCGGCTGCACATCGCCGCCTACGAGGGCACCCGCTCGCACGTGCTGGCTGGATCGACCACGGGCATCCGCAACCTGACCCGGCGGGCGGCCGCGGCGGGCGTGGCGGTCGAGGTGCTCGGCATCACGCACGCCCTGCACTCCCCCGCGCTGGCCGGGTGCGCCGCGCCGATCCGGAGCGTCTTGGCGGGGACCCGCTTCGCGCCGCCGCGGCGGCGGCTGATCTCCACCGTCACCGGACGTCCGGTGATGCCCGGCGAGGACCTTACCGAGCTGCTGGCCGGGCTGCTGAGCCAGCCGGTGCTGTTCGGGCCGGCCATGGCACTGGCGGCCGAGCAAGCTGACCTGATCGTGACCGCCGGAGTGGACGACGGCCTGGCTGACCTGGCCGCGGCCTGCTGCGCCGTGCCCTGTGTAGCTGTGCCCCACGTGACCGTGCCGGGCCTGGGCGGGGCCAGCGCCGGGGCTTGCCCCGACGACAACGCCGGAGCCGATGCCGGGGCTTACGCCGCGGCTACCGCTCGGGCGGTGGCGGCGCTGTTCGCGGCGGGGGCCATTAGCGATGTGGGCCAGTTGGCTCCTGTGGAGCCGTGGACGGTGCCACGGACGCGCGATAGCGAGTCGACCCGGCGACGCACCACGGCCTCGTTCGGATAAATCACTGGGCCAGGACGCGCGGGATCTCCCAGTCGGGGCGCAGCGGCATGCCGGAGGTGCCGTCCGGCTGGAGTTTCACGCCCAGCACCTGGTGTAGCTCGATGTGGTTGCGATCGAAGCCGAGCCGCGAGCCCGCCATGTACAGGCGCCAGACCCGCGCCGTGCCCTGGCCTACCTCCTGGACCGCCTCGTCCCAGTGCGCGTCCAGGTTGGCGCACCAGGCGGCCAGGGTCTTGGCGTAGTGCTCGCGCAGGTTCTCCTCGTGCCGGACCTCGAAGCCGGTGTCGGTCATGAGCGAGATCAGGTAGCCGGGTCCCTCGAGCTCTCCGTCGGGGAACACGTACCGGTTGATGAACCCCCGCATGCGGATGGCCGGCTCGGTGTTGTCCGGCCGGGTGATGCAGTGGTTGAGCAGCCGCCCGCCGGGCGTCAGCTTGCCGAGCAGGAATGAGAAGTAGGCGGGGAGATTCTGCTTGCCGACGTGCTCGGTGAGCCCGATGGAGCTGACCGCGTCGAAGCCGGTCTCCGGCACGTCGCGGTAGTCCAGGTGGCGTACCTCGGCCAGGCCGGACAGGCCCTCGCGCTCGATCGCGGCCTGGCCCCAGGCGGCCTGCTGCGCGGACAGCGTTACGCCGAGCGCCCGCACGCCGTACTCCCGGGCGGCGTGCATCACCATGCCGCCCCAGCCGCAGCCCACGTCCAGCAGCCGCATGCCCTCATGCAGCCCTAGCTTGCGGGCGACCAGGTCGAACTTGTTGACCTGCGCCTCTTCCAGGGTGGCGTCCTCGCGCGGATAGCAGGCGCAGGTGTAGGCCATGGTGGGCCCGAGCACCCACTCGTAGAACCGGTTGGAGACGTCGTAGTGGTGCGAGATCGCGTTGGCGTCGCGGCCTTTGGAGTGCCGCCGCCCGCCCAGCCAGCGGCGGTGCAGCCGGACCTCCTGGGGCGGCGGCGGCATCCGGTGCAGCAGCAGCTTCGGCCCGCCTAGGGCCTGCAGCAGCCGCAGCTTCTCGGCCGGGCCCAGGCTGGTGGACTGGGCCTTGGTCATCCGGGTCAGAACGTCGTACATGTCGCCCTCGACGTCCAGGTGGCCGGCCACGTAGGCGCGGGCCAGCCCGAGTGCCCCGGGGGCCTGGGCCAGGTAGGCCACGGCCACCGGCGAGCGGACCGTGATCTTCACCGGAGACCCGACCGGGCCGGCGTGACTGCCGTCATAGGCCGCGAACTCCACCGGGGCGTCGGGTCCCGCGAATGCCTCGAAGACCTCCGCTAGTGCCATGCTGCGCGTTCCTTCCGTTGACGGGATGCCTCAGCGTCCCCTGACACACTTCTCATACAGGCCGAGCAGGCGCCCCTCGCCGTCGTAGGCGCGCTTGAGCGCTCGGTATGCGTCGCCGTTGTAGCGTCGGTAGAACTCGTCCTCGGGGTAGAAGGACGTGGAGTACAGCGACTTGTGCCCGTCCAGCTTGGAGACCTCGTCCTCGATCAGGCGGTTGTAGTAACCGTCGGCCCGGTCCGCGGGCAGGGCCACCGTGCCCCAGAATCCGAAGTTCACGTAGACCTCGCCGGGCCGCAGCGGGTACAGCGGCCAGGCCTGCGCGTCACGCAGCGGGCATATCCAGACCGGGCGCATCCCCACCTGCGCGTCAAAGAACCGCAGGAAGTCGGCGCCGTGCTCGACCGGGATCTCCACGTCCTGCGTGACGAACTCGCGGGCCGGCCGGCCGCGCCCGGAGTTCAGCGCGTCGGTGAAGCCATGGCGCCGGTCGAGGGCGACAAGCCTGCGGTACACGTCCGAGCGGCGGTACCGGCGCGGCCACATCCTGCGGACCAGCGGTCGCTGGACGCCGAAGGCCTTGGAGCACCAGAACCAGTCGGTATCCCACCGCCACAGGTAGTCACGGACGGTGAGGAAGTCTTCCTTGTCGCGCCTGATGGCGGAGTAGTAGATCTGCTGGCCGGTGAAGTCGCTGCGCCACGGCGCGACGTCGCTGAATGCTCCGACGGTGAGGTAAAGCTCGTCGGGCGTGAACGCGGTCCCGTCGACGAAATCGGCCCGGTGGCCGCGGAAGCTCCCCTCGGCGGCGATCTGGCCGATGGCCTCCATGCAGGCTTCCGCGCTGTCGAACCGGAAGTGGCGCAGGTGCACGAAGGGCTTCACCGGCTCCAGTTCGATGGTCAGGGACAGGGCGTAGCCGAGGGTCCCGTAGGAGTTGGGGAAGCCGCGGAACAGATCGGCATGCTCGTTGTCCGCAGTGGCGCGCAGCACCCGGCCGTCGCCGGTCAGGATCTCCATCTCGGTGACCGACTCGTGCGGCAGGCCGTTGCGCAGCGAGCTGGACTCGATACCCAGCCCGGTGACCGCGCCGCCCAGGGTGATGGTCTTGAGCTGCGGCACCACCTTCGGCATGAGCCCGTGCCTGAGCGTGGCATCGGCCAGATCCTCGTAGGTGGTCATGCCGCCGGCCCAAGCGGTCCGGCGGGCGGTGTCGACGCGCAGCACGTGACCGAACGCCGAGACGTCCAGCGGCACCGTCGGGGCGGCATCGCGGAACCGGAACAGGTTCGAGGTGTGCTTGGCCAGCCGGACCGGCGTCCCGGGGGGCACCGCCGCGTAGGCCTCGCGCAACCTGGCCACCGCGACCTCGTGCGTGTCCACGGTCATGCAGGCATCCTCCCGGTGAGCTGGACGAACATTCCAGGCAGTTTATCCGTAACCGTATCGGTCACCGGTCCGTGGCCCGATCGTGACCTCAGCCTTAATCATCCATTTCCGGATCCTGGTCGTCCACATCGAGGCCGTCGTAGCTGGCGGCCACCTCCTCCGGGGTCATCGGCAACCGGGCCAGATGGGGCGGCGCCCCGGCCGTGATGACCTGCCGGAGCAGCAGGGCCATCGAGTACCGGGGGTCGTCGGCCAGGGCCCGGTCGAGCGCCACGTTCGCCAGCGCTCCGTCTCCGGACTGCCAGGCCACGAAGGCGAGCAGGGCGGCGGGCGCGGGCACGTAGCCGGGCTGGGCCCGGCGGACCACGTCGGTCCACAGCCGCTGGTGCGCTTCGGTGTGCGCGGGATCCATCCGCGCCCAGGCGTCGTCCCGGATCCTCAGGTCGCGCAGCGCTACCGT
>Ga0302235_10002291_pt1 | contig 13904 bp, 10 predicted proteins | sample II_Palsa_N3_3_FD_193577 | JGI IMG/M metagenome (GOLD analysis project Ga0302235, IMG submission 193577) | Peat permafrost microbial communities from Stordalen Mire near Abisko, Sweden - II_Palsa_N3_3 | ecosystem: Environmental > Terrestrial > Soil > Palsa > Peat permafrost | place: Sweden... | reverse complement strand
CGCATCGCGGGTGTGCGGGCCCACCGAGCCGAAGCCGAGCCGCCGGGCCAGCCGGTCCCGGTCCATCGGCAGCCGGGTGCCGCCTGCTCCGCCCGCCCCCGCGGGGGAGGCGTCCGCCCGGCCGTAGGCGGTTTCGATCCGGTCCAGGTGGCGGATCGCCTGCTCGGCGAACCCGCCGAGGTAATGCCCGAAGGTGGACGGCTGCGCGGGCTGCAGATAGGTGGTGTCGGCCCAGAGGGTGGCGGCGTGCCCGGTGGCCTGGTCCGCCGCGGCGGCCGCGAACGCGGCGACATCGGCGTGCAGGCCGAGCAGCTTGTCTCTTAGCGTGAGCCGGAACGCGATCCGGCCCGCCTCCCGGCGGGTGCGGCCCAGGTGCAGCCGGCCGGCCGCCGGGCCGAGGCCGCGTTCCAGCTCCCGCTCCCGGCTGTTGTACGCGTCGCCGTACACCGGGTCGTAGGGGAACTCGGCGGCCGGCGTGTCGAGCAGGCCCAGCAACGCGGCGCACAGCGGCGCCGCCTCGTCCGGGCGGAGCACCCCGCAGTCGGTCAGCTCGACCAGGTGAGCCAGGTCGGCGAGGGTCAGCCCGCGGTGCAGCAACGGCGCGTCGCCGGTCTCCAGCGCGTACCCGGCCTCGACCAGTTCGGCCGCGGGCCCGCTGGTGATCCGGCCCGCGGCGCCCAGGTAGCCCTCTGGCGGCGGCGCGGTCACAGTCCGGCCCCGGCGAACAGGGTCGGGGCGCCCCCGCTGACCAGGAAGATCTGGGGACCGCGGACCCGCCCCGCCCGGCATTCCGCGATCAGCGCGGCCATCGCCTTCGCCCCGAAGGCCGGGTCGAGGAACACGCCCTCGGTTTGGGCGACCAAACGCGCGGCGGCCTGGCCTTCGGCGGACGGGACGCCGTACCCGGGCCCGATCCACCCGCCGAGCACCTCCGGCTCGTCGATCGCGGTCCCCGCCCCGACGGTCCCCGCCCCGACGGTCCCCGCCCCGACGGTCCCCGCCCCGACGGCCAGCGCGGCCGCGCCGGCCGCCAGCACCCGGATCCGGTCCAGGCACTCCGGCACGGGCCGGCTTACGGTGACGCCCCGGACCCGGTACGGCGCACCGGTCAGCGCCGCGCCGGCCTGCAGGCCCGCCTGCGTTCCGCACGAACCGGCGGCCAGCCACAGCCCGGCGGGTTGCTCGCCCAGCGCGTCCAGCTGAGCGGCCAGTTCGGTGCTCGCGCGTACGTAGCCGAGCGCGCCGAGCGGTGTGGCCCCGCCCCGCGGGACCAGGTAAGGGCGCCGCCCGGCGGCCCGCAGTTCGGCCCCGGCCGCTTCGATGCCCGCGTCCACCGAGGACCGGTCCGGTGAGCCGGTGAACCGCACGTCGACGCCGAGCCAGCGGTGCAGTCGCATGTTGCCCTCGCTGGCCGCGTCGGTGCCGTAGCAGACGATGTGCGGCTCGATCTGGCAGCGCAGGCAGGACAGAGCGGCCAGCATCGTCCAGTTCGACTGCGGGCCCGCGCCGGTCACCAGGCCATCACAGCCCTGCCTGAGTGCGTCGGCCAGGATGTACTCGAGCCCACGCAGCTTGTTGCCGCCCAGACCCCGGCCGGTCAGGTCATCCCTTTTGAACAGCAGCGGCACGCCTAGTTCCCGCGACAGCCGCGGCGCCGGATGCAGCGGGGTCGGCCCGACGACGAGATCTACCCGCGGGCGGCTGGCCAGGTTGGCCAGGCCGCCGGGGTGGCCTGCCCGCGCCGGCGCGGTCACCGGCGCGCTTCTTCCGCCGGGCGGCCCGGCCTGCCGGCGCAGGCCAGCCGGACCCGGTCGACGAAGGCGGCGCACGAGCCGAGCGACGCTCGCACCTCGAGCAGCCCGTCGAGTTCGTCGTCGGGGATCGGGTCAAGCCGGTGATCCCCGCGCAACGCCGCGCGAAAGTCCTGGCCGAGGTCGAGACCCGTCATCGCGGCCGCGTACACCGCGTCATGGGCGGTGTGCTTGCCGAGCCGATCGGCCAGCGCGCGCAGCACCGGCTCGGAGAGCAGGTAACCGCGATGGCTGTCGATGTTGCGGCGCATCCGGTCGGGATCCGCCTGCAGGCCGTCCAGCATCCGGGCCGCCGCGGCCGCGCAGACCGCGAACGTCATCGCGGTCTCCGGCACCACCAGCCACTCGGTCTTCCAGGCCCGGCCATCTCGCTCGTGCTCGGCGAGCATCCCTTCCAGGGCCAGCCCGGCCTGCGCCCGGATCACCTTGGACAAGGTGACCAGGTGTTCCGAGATCTCCGGGTTCCGCTTGTGCGGCATCGTGATCGAGCCGACCGTGCCGGGGGTGAAGGTCTCCCGCAGCTCCCCGATTTCCGGCCGCTGCAGCTCGTACACCTCGTTGCCGATCTTGCCCGCCGTCGCGGAGATCGCCGCGAGCAGCCAGATGAACTCGGCGATCCCGTCCCGGGCGGTGAGCCAGGGAATGTCCGGGACGCCCAGGCCCAGCTGGGCGGCGAACCCGTCCAGCACGTCGAGCGCGCGCTCACCCCAGAATTCCATCGTGCCGAGCGCCCCGCCGAGCTGGACGACCTCCCAGCGGGCCCGGCCCTGCCGCAGCCGGGTCAGGTGCCGGTCGAGTTCGGCGGCCCACACCGCCGCCTTGAAGCCGAAGGTGATCGGCAGGCCGGGCTGCCCGTGGGTCCGGCCGCACATCGGGGTGTCACGGTACTGCGCGGCGAGGGCGAGCGCGCGGTCCCGCATCCGGGTCACATCTCGTTCGGCGATGTCGCCGACCGCCCGGAAGGTCAGCGCGAACCATGTGTCGGAAAGGTCCTGCACGGTCGCGCCGTAGTACACCCACTCCCGCGCCTGGACCGGCAGCACCTCGCGCAGCGCCCGGATCAGGCCCATCGTCGAGTGGCCGGTCAGCCGGGTCTGCTCGGCCACCAGGTCCAGGTCGAGCCGGGACACGTCCGCGTGAGCCGTGATCATCTCCGCGGCGGCCGCCGGTATCAGGCCGGCCTGCGCCTGCGCCCGCGCCAGCGCGGCCAGGATCAGCAGCCACGCCTGATTCCGGCCCTCGTCCGAGAACAGGGCGGAGACCTCAGGCGTGCTCCACAGATGACCGAAGATGGCTGAGTCGGCCGGGTGCGCGCCGCTCATCGCACCGGGCTCGCGGTCGCTCTGCGGCTGACGGACGGTCCGGGGCTCGACGGCGGTCCCGGGCTCACGGGCGGTCCCGGGCTCACGGGCGGTCCGGCGTTCACCGGGGTTGCCGCCGGGAGGCCGCAGAGCGCCCGCAGCGCGGCCCGTACCTCGTCCAGGTTGGCTCCCCACGGCACCACCGCAGTCTTGCCGCGTACCTCGATGCCCCGTTCCAGCAGGCAGCATTTGGTGAGCACGCGCACGCCAGGTGGCCCGGCGGCCCTGGCCTTCGGACACAGGTCGACCCGTTCGGGCTCGGTTCCGTAGAAGTGCTGGTGGAACTGGCGGGATCGCTCGCAGCCGACCAGCAGCCAGTCTGGGTGGTAGGGCGGGTGGGTGTCCAGGAAGCTGACCTCCTGGCCGGCGGGCATGCCGCTGCCGCGGCACGGCAGCAGGTAATGCGGAGCCGGGTGGGCCGTCACCAGGTCATGGACATCCACCGCGTCCAGGGTCAGGTTGACGGGCGGCAGATCCTCGTCGTAGCGGACCACCTGCTCGGCCATGGCCAGGAGTTTGGGCGGATGCGGCGGGATCACCTCGGTGACCAGGACCGGAAGCGGTTCCGGGCGCCAGATGAAGTTCACGTGCTCGAACCGGCCCTGTACCACGTAGGCGAGCACCCCGCCGCGGTCCGCGGCCGCCGACCCGAGAGCCACCGCGGCGAGCGAGGTGGCGTTGCCCACGTCCGCGTCCGGCTCCTCGATCCAGGCCGTGCTCTCCGGGCCGGACAGCAGCCGCATCTCGGCGACCGGCGAGAACAACGGACCGGGGTCTTCCGGCCGGACCGCGACCAGGGCCGTCTGCCCGCCGTTGCGCAGCACCAGGAACGCGGTCCGCCGGTAGATCTCCCGGCCGCGCAGCAGCCGCCAGATCCCGGCCTCGGTGAGCGGCACGTCGGCTTCCTGCACGGACAGCCCGCGGTAGGGACGGGTGATCGTGTTCGGTTCCGGGTCGGCGAGCACGTCAGAATCCGCTCACGCCAGCGCGCCGACCGAAACGGTATCCGCGCGCAGCCCGAGGCGCAGCGTCTCCAGCGCCAAGACGCTGGCCGGGGCCACATTGCCGATGTTGACGTCGGCGCCGAGCTGCCGGACGAACCAGGTCTGCTGGCTCTTGCCCGGTGCCTCGAAGATCACCTTGTCCGCCGGGACCCAGGCCAGGATGGCCGAGACCAGATCCTCGCGTATTCCCTGGTCAGGGTGGTAGAGACCGACGGTGCCGCTTTCCCGGCCCTCGGCTATCACCCAGCTGGCGCCCGCCTCTAGGTCGCGGGCCATCTCCTCGCCCCACTCCGCTGGGGTCGGCGGGTAGTTACCTTCCTTGGCGCCGGTTTCCGCGAGAACGACGAAGTCGGCCGCGAGCTCACGGACCAGAGCCTGCTTGCGGCTGGCCGACAGGGCACGCAGGCCATTCGACACCTCGATATGCGTCATCCCGACGCTGAGCGCCCAGTCCCGCAGTTCGCTGACCCGGTCCTGCAGCGCGGCCACTTCGAACAGCGTCCCGCCGAGGGACACCGGGCAGCCGTGGTCGGTGCAGATGCCCACGCGGGTACTTAGCGTCGGGTCGACGTACCCGATGCCCCAGCCGACCTTCACGATGTCGACCAGGTGCCCCGTCTGGCCGAGGAAGGCGCGCGTCGCCTCGGGAGTGAGCCCGCTGTCCAGGACATGGGTAAGCCCGCGCGAGCGCGGCTTGACCGTACGTGCGGGGAGTTCGAGGAAGCTGGGACACTCGGGCACGGTGCGCCTCCCGCTCTATGGTGTGATCGCACCATAGGCACGCGGATCACCGAGTTTCGCTGTCCTGGCAGGGTGAGGTTCCGGGGATCTGTTGACCTTGACGCACGTGGCTGCGGGTCCGGCAGGCCCCGCGCTTGGGGGCGCGGGGCCCGCCGGTGATTGTCGCGGCTTATCCGGGACGACCGGCTAGCCCGATATTTCCGCCCGGACGAGAGCCGCCCCGTCGTTGAGCGCGCGCAGCTTGCTGGCTGCGATCATGCGGGGCAGGTTGATCAGGCCACAGTCGGTAGACAGCGCGAGCCGGTCCGCCGGGACATACTCAAGCACCTGCCTGATCCGGTCGGCGACCTCGTCCGCGCTCTCGGTGACCGTGGACTTCACGTCGATGACCCCGGCCACGAACGGCTTCGTCCAGTTGTTGTCGGTCAGCGGCTTCAGGTCGTCGGGCCCGGTCCGGCCCACCTCGTAGTTCAGCGCGTCGATGTTGGCGTTCAGCACGTGCGGGAAGATGGCGTGCGCCCGCTCCGGGGCCGGGGCGTCGGCGGCCCGCTTGTCCAGCACGAACGCGCCGAACTCGGTCGTCGTCTCGTCCGGGAAGTAGGCAGGTGTGCCGGAGTAGTTACCCCAGCAGGTGTGCACCCAGAACTGGCAGTTCACGCCCTCGACCGCGGCGTTGAGCGCATCGATCTCCCAGTCGCCCATGCCGTACGGCCAGACGAATTCATCCAGCTGGATGATGTCGCAGCCGTTGTCGGCGAGTTCCTTGAAGTCCTCGTTGAACGCCTTGGCCAGCGCCATGGCCACTTCCCTGGTGTCCTTGTAGTGCAGGTTCGTGGTGGCCGCGGCGATGACGCCCAGGCCGGTGTAGGACACCTTGACCGGCTTCTTCGTGGCCTTCCGCACCGCTCGCAGGTTGACCAGGTGGAAGGGGACTTCCCGGCGGACTTCGCCGATACAGGTGGGGGAGTAGAGGGTGGAGTAAATGGGCAGGCCGATCGGCGGCCCGGAGAGCCGGTAGCCGGATACCCGCTCGAGGTAGTAGTACAGGATCGTTCCGTACGGAGAGTCGCCGCCGTATACCTTGCCGTCGCTGATTATGTCCAGGCCGGCTGCCTCCTGGTCGTGCACAATTGAGCCGACGGCGTCCTCGAACGCCTCCTTGCTGATGGAGTCGTGGATGAACTCGCCCTTGGGCAGGGTGGCGAATCCGTGTCCGTCGTACCACCGGGGATTGGGGTAATTGCCGACCATGGTGGTGGGCAGCAGGATGTCCTGACTCCCTATGAGCATCGTCGCTCCTTCCGATCGCGAGATCGCGGTTGTGTGCCAGGAGCGTAGGCCGGCCGCGGAGCGGGATTCTTCCCTCCCGGGGGACCGTTCTTTTCGCGCCCGTGCATACGACGGGGCCAAATTCGGCCGGCCGCGGCGACCGCCGGCTGGGCCCGGCGACCGCTGGCTTCCTCAGCCGATCCGGATCCGCCAGTCCACCGCCGCGCACCCGTCCGGGCCGGCCAGCACGGGGTTGAGGTCCAGCTCGGCGATTTGCGGGTTATCCGCCATCAGCTCGCTGACCGTCGCGATCAGGTCCGCGACGGGCCCGAGGTTTACCAGCGGGCTGCCCCGCAGCCCGCCGAAGACCGCCGCCCCGCGCAGCGTCCGCAGCATCGCGGTGGCCTGCTCGGTGTCCACCGGCGCGACCGCGAGCTGCACGTCACGCTGAGTCTCGACCAGTACCCCGCCGAAGCCGGCCGCCACCATCGCTCCGAACTCCGGATCGCGGACTCCCCCGATGAGAAGCTCGATCCCCTGGTGCTGACGCTGGACCAGCACGGCCGCCCCGTCGGCGAGGGTCAGCAGATCCGCTGCGGCCGCTCGGACGGCGCCCGCGCTGGTCAGGCCGAGCCGGACGCCGCCCGCATCGCTCTTGTGCGTCAGGTCGGGATGGTCGACCTTCGCCACGGCCGGGTACCCGAGCCGGTCCGCCGCCGCCTGCGCTTCCGCCGGGCTGGTGCACCGGACCGTCTCGATCACCGGGACCCCGGCCGCCGCGAGCAGCGATCGTGCGGCTCCGGTGGCCAGCAGTCCGTCCGCGGTGAGTGGGTGGCCGGGAAAAGCCCGCGGCGGTGTCCGGCGGCGGGTCGGCGTCGGGGCATCCGCCGATTCGCTCACCAGGACCCCGCACCGCACCGCCGCCCCGACGGCTTGCGCGGTTCGCTGCGGCCACGCGAAACACGGTATGCCGGCCTCCTGCAGCAGGCCGGTATGCGCATCCGCGGAACGCGGTGCCACCCAGCAGACGTAAACCGGCACGGTGATCCCGTCCGCCCGCAGCTTGGCCACCGCGTCCCGGACCGCCACCGCTACCTCCGGCGACGCGGAACGCTGCAGCAGCACCGGCACCACCACGTCGATCTCGCCCGACCGGGCCAGTAGCTCGACCGCCGCCGGGTACACGGTGGTGAACAGGCTCCATGCGGGGGTCATGTCCACGGGGTTGACCGCGCTGCCGTAGCCGGGCAGCAGCGCCCGCAGTTCCTCCTGCAGGGCCGGGCTCAGCTCCGGGACCTCCAGTCCCTCGTCGGCCAGCAGGTCAGCGAGTTCCACTCCGGTGCCACCGGAATTGGTGACCACGGCGACCCGCCGCCCGCGCGGCATCGGCTGGCCGGACAGCGCCCGGGCCGCGTCGAGGACCTGCAGGCCGGTGCGCACCCGGACTACCCCGGCCTGGCGCAGCGCGGCGTCGCGGACAGCGTCGTCGGCGGCGAGCGCGGCCGTGTGGGAGACCGCCGCCCGCTGCCCGGCGCCGGTGCGGCCGCCGACGGCCGCGATGACCGGCTTGACCGGGGTAGTCAGGCACGCCTCGGTGAAGAACCGGCGGGCGTCGGTGATCGATTCTAGGAGCAGGCAGATCACCCTGGTCTCCGGGTCCTGCCGCAGGTAGCCGAGCAGTTCCGCGTCGGTGATGTCCGCCTTGTTGCCGGCCGCGAACACCTTGGCGACGCGCAGCCCCTCGTCCTGGCCGAGCGCGTGGACGGCCATGCCGTAGGACCCGGACTGGGTGACGATGCTGACCCCGCCGCCGCCGCGCGGCGTGCCGGCCGCGATGGAGGCGTTCAGCGGGAGGTCGGCGTTCTGTACGCCGAAGCAGTTGGGGCCGACCAGGCGGACGCCACCCGCGCGGGCGGCGGCCACCGCTTCGTGCTGGAGCTTCGCCCCGGCCGGGCCGGTCTCCGCGAATCCCGCGCTGAGCACGACCACCGCCCTGACCTGCTGGCGGGCCGCGGAGCGGATGATGTCCGGCACGGTAGCGGCTGGTGTCACGATGATCGCCAGGTCCACCTGGCCGGGGACCTGCCGCAGGTCGGGGTAGGCCGGCCGGCCGCCGACCGTGGCCGCCTGGCTGACCGGCAGCACGTCACCGGGAAAATCAGCCAGGTTGTCCCAGAGCAGACGGCCGACGGAGCCTGGCCGGTCGGAGGCGCCGACCAGGGCGATGCGCCGCGGCGCGAACACGGCGGCCAGCCCGGCCTGCGTCAGCATGCGCAGTCCTGGCCATCCCCGTGCTGGAAGACCCGGGTGAGCTCGCGGGCGGAGAACTCGGACTTGCGCACGCCGAGCGGGTCCACCGAGCGGACCGCGGCCAGTTCGGACACCGACGGCGGCGGTACCGTGCGGAGGTCTCCGGCCGCCTGCAGCGCGAAGCCGGTGACGGCGCGGATCTCGGCCACGCTGACGTCGGGAAAGACCTGGACCAGCCGCGGCTGGCTGTCGCGGAAATCGAACACGCCTAGCTCGGTGACCAGCCACTGCGGGCCGCCGCCGGTGAAGCCGAGGTCGGCCCGGCTGCCCCGCGGCGTTCGGTGCCCGATGTCGGTGATGAAGTCGCACGCCTCGACCAGGGTCCGGCCGGACCTGTGCCGGGTGGTCCACTCCGTGAGCTGGCCGATTGTAGCCGACAGGTTGCAGCCGCCGCCCCCGCCGCCGAGTTTCACCTTCGGCTTCCCGGGCGGCCCGATCGCGGTGACGTTGGTGTTGCCGAACCTGTCGATCTGGCCGCCGGACAGGAACATCCGGTCCACGTCGCCGCGGATCGCGGCGTCGAAGAACTCCTCGAACCGCATGCTGTAGACCGCGCCACGGCGCAGGCTCTCATCGTTGCTGGTCGGCGGGATGAACGGCGGATCGGGGTTGATTGCGTACATCGCGCCCTCGACCAGCAGAATGTCCGGCGCATGGGTGCGCCGGGCCACGTGCATCGCGACCTGCGCACATGGGCTGCCGAAGCCGTGGAACACAGTCTCCCGCGGTCGGATGGTCCGGGCCAGCGCGATCACGAACCACTCATCGATCGTCCAGCTCATCGGAATCGCGGCGTGGAGACCCCGGCCTTCAGGTCGAGGAGACAGCGCCGCTTCACCTCCCCGAAAATGTCGCCGGTACCCGATAGTGTGTTCGCATGTCCCGGTACCGGCTCAACCCCGCCCCCGCCCAGGAAGCGGTGCTGCGGGACCACTGCGGCCACGCCCGGTACGCCTGGAACCTGGCCGTCGAACAGCATTCCCACTGGCACCCGGGCCGCACGAGCGCGCCGGGCCACCTGGAACAGTGCCGGCAGCTCACCCAGGCAAGGGCCGGGCACCCGTGGCTGGCGGCCGGCTCCCAGACGGTCCAGCAGCAGGCCCCGCGCGACTTCACCCAGGCGATGGCCGCGTTCTACGACCCGGCCCACCCGGCCCGGCGGCCGTCGTGGCGCAAAGCCGGCCGGGATGAGGGATTCCGGGTTGAGGATCTGCAGATCACGAACATGACCCGGTCCGGGAAAGGGACCCGGGAGAACCCGGGCCGCAGCGTCCGGGCCAAAGCCGGGCTGAACCGGGGGATCCTGGCCTCGGGGTGGGGCTTGCTGGTGCGCCGGCTGGAGGAGAAGGCTCCGGGCCGGGTGGAGAAGATCAAGCCGCATTACACGAGCCAGCGGTGCTCGGCGTGCGGGCGGGTGGACCGGGGCTCGCGTGAGAGCCAAGCCGTGTTCCGGTGCACTGCCTGCGGTTTCGCCGGTAACGCGGATGTGAACGCGGCCGTCAACATCGCGGCGGGGCACGCCGTGACTGCGCGCGGAGGCGACGGGGTTACCCGGCCTGTGAACCGCGAACCTCAACTGCTGCTCCCATCGGGGTAGTAGCTGGAATCCCTCGCCTTCGGGCGAGGGAGGATGTCAACGGAAGATCTCCTGCCATGCGGTGACGGACTGAGACCAGCCGGCCAGCCCGTCAAGCCGGTCCGGGCCGATCGCGTCCCGGTAGTCCTCCTCGCTGCCCTGGACATAGGTGGCGAGGTACTTCTCCAGGCCACCCGGCCCCGACTCCGCGGCGGACAGGTAATCACGCAGGTGGCCGCGATCGTATGCGTACCGCGGGTAACAGGAGGATGGATGCGCGCCATACGGCACCTCCGCCACCGCGGCCACCAGGTGCGCCGGAATGGTCACGCCTGCCAGCACCACCTCCTCGGTGGACACCAGTTCGTCCACGGTCGCAATCACCAGCCGGGACGCCGAGGCGAACCGCTCGTCTAGCACGTAGGGCTGCTCTAGGTGCAGGTTGCCGTACCGGTCGCCGGCCGGCGCATGCAGCAGCGCGACGTCCGGGCGCAGGGCGGGCACCGCGACCAGCGTCTCGCCGGTGAACGGGCAGGTGATCTCGGCGTACTCCGGATGCAACCGGCCGATGTCCGAGCCGCGTACCCCGCGGACCGGCAGGAAGGGCAGTCCCATCTCCGCGGCCCGCAGCTGGGCCAAGATGGTGACGCAGCAGCTCTCCGCCACCTCGATCGTGCCTGCTTCGGCGGCGCGGCGGTAACCCGGCGCGAGGCCGAGATCCTGCTCGAAACCGACGTAGCTTTCTTCGCAACGGCGGACCCCCCCGGTGGCGACGAGCAGGTCCACGTCAATGCTGTGCGCCGACCCGATCAGGTGCAGGCCGCGCCTGCCCTGCCGGACCAGCTCGCGGACCATCGCCATCGGCAGCCGGGCGCACAGGCCACCGCCGAGCGCGACCATCGCACCGTCGCTGACCAGGGAAATCGCGTCGGCAAGACTGGCTCGCTTGTCACGGGGCGATTGCAGGCTCATGCGGATCCTCCGGGGGCGGCACGTCCGATCGTAACGGGAGTGGCGGGAGCGGTGTGAACCGCGTGATCGGCCTTGATGGCGGCGGCGAGTACCGGGTCGTAGACCGGTGCGAACGGTGGCGCGTAGCTGAGGTCGAGTCCGGCCAGGTCGGACACTGTGAACCGGGCGTGCAGCGCGGTGGCCAGCACGTCCACGCGCTTGGCGGCTCCCTCGCGGCCCGCCAGCTGCCCGCCGAGCAGCCGGCCGTCCGGCGCGTGCACCAGCCGGACGTGCAGCGGCGAACCGCCCGGATAGTACTTGGCCCGGGACCGGGAGACCACGTCGGTGGCGGTCGCCGCCAGGCCGGCCGCCCGTGCCTCCGCCAGGGTCAGCCCAGTGCGCGCCACCTCCAGATCGAACACCTTCACCACCGCCGTGCCGACGATACCGGGGAACGCCGCGGTGCCGCCGGCCGCGACCGTGCCGGCCACCCGGCCCGTCTTGTTGGCCGCGGGTCCCAGCGGCACCCAGGCGGGGGCGCCCAGCACCAGGTGCGGAAGCGCCACGCAGTCACCGGCCGCGAACACGTCCGGCAGCGAGGTGCGCATGCCCGGGTCGACCAGCACGGACCGGTCCGGCAGATGTTCCGCGCCGGCCCGGATCAGCAGGTCCGTGGCCGGGCGCACGCCCGTCGCGATGACCACTAGGTCGGTGCTGATGCCCGAGCCGTTCACCACTGCGGCCAGGCTGCATCCGGACCCGTCTGTGCGTACGGCATCCAGCCGGGTGCCGAGCCGCAGCCGGGCGTGCCGTTCCAGCTCGGCCCTGGCTAGCTCGGCGATCGGCTCGTCCACGTTGCCCAGCACGCGCGGCAGCGCCTCGACGACCTCGACCTCGATTCCGGCGCAGGCCAGGGCCTCCGCGGTCTCCAGGCCGATATAGCCGGCGCCGACCACGACGGCGCGGCGGACTGTGCCTCCGTCCAGGAGGCGGCGCAGGTCGATCGCCTCGTCCAGAGACCGGATCGTGAAGACGCCTGGCCGGTCGAGCCCGGGCACCGGCGGCCGCACGGGGCTGGCTCCGGCGGCTACGACCAGCGCGTCGTAGCCAACCGGGCCGCTGCCCGCCATGTGCACCTGATGCGCGCTGGCGTCGATCGCGCTGACCCGGCGGCCCAGCCGCAAGTCGATGCCGCGCTGGTCACGGAACTCACTCGGCGGGTAGGCCAGCAGGTCCTCCGCCCGCGGCACGGTCCCGCCGAGAAAATAGGGGATGCCGCACATCCCGTAGGCCGCGAAACCGCCTGCCTCGAAGACCGCCACGTCGAGCTCGGGGGCAACCCGGCGGGCGGCCGAGGCGGCCGACATCCCTGCGGCCCCTCCGCCGATTACCACGAGCCGCGCCACTTGCTGCCCTCGCCTTTCGCCGGTCATCAACGAGCATGCGGGCCGCGTGCCGGTGCTGGTCAGGTCTCCCCGGGACGAAGTGACGGCGCAGGCTCGACCCGCCAGATCAGTGGAATTGGCCGCCATGCGAGTCACGCTGGCGGCATGAGCGAGCGCAGCGAACAGGCGAACGACGGCGACCCGGTCCGGGACGAGATCGCGGCGGTGGTGGGCCGGGCCCGCGACGCGGCCCAGGCGATCGAGCACTACACCCAGGAGCAGGTGGACGCGCTGGTCACCGCGGTGGCCTGGGCGGTGGTACGCAAAGACCACGCCGAGACGCTAGCCAGGCTCGCGGTGGACGAAGGCGGGTTCGGCAACTATGCCGACAAGGTCGCGAAGATCAACAAGCGGGTGACCGGCGTGCTGGCCGACATGTCCGGGATGGCTACCGTGGGGGTGGTGGAGGAGCAGCCGTCGGCCGGGCTCGTAAAGATCGCCAAGCCGGTCGGCGTGGTGGCCGCGCTGATCCCGACCACCGGACCGGACGCCACCCCGCCGGTCAAGACCCTGTTCGCGCTGAAGGGCCGCAACGCGATCATCTGCGCCCCGCACCCGCGGACCCGGCAGGCCACCGAGGCGGTGGTCGGATTCATGCGCGCCGCCTGCGAGCAGGTGGGCGCGCCCGCCGACCTGGTGCAGTCACTGCCCGCGCCGTCGCTGCCGAAGACCCAGGAGCTGATGCGGCAGGCCGACCTGGTGGTAGCCACCGGCGGGGCTGGCATGGTGCGCGCCGCGTACAGCTCCGGCACCCCTGCCTACGGGGTCGGCGTCGGCAACGCGGTGCACGTGGTCGACGAGACCGCTGACCTGGCCGACGCGGCGACGGCGATCATGACCGCGAAAACGTTCGACTACGCCACCAGCTGCCTGGCCGACAACGCGGTGATCGCGCACGCCGATATCTACGACGACCTGGTAGGACGGCTGACCGGGGCGGGCGCGTACCGGTGCGATGAGGCGCAGAAGGAGGCGCTGCGCGCGGTGATGTGGCCGGACGGCGGCCCGGTGCCCGCGATCGCCGTGGTGGCGAAATCCGCCGCGCACATCGCCGGGCTGGCCGGCTTCAGCGTCGACGCGGGCTGCCCGATGCTCCTGGTCGAGGAGACGGGCACCGGCCCGGATCATCCGTTCAGCGGCGAGAAGCTGAGCGTCGTGCTCGCGGTCTACCGCTACGCCGGCGACATCTCGGCCGCCGCGGAACTGGTCAACGCGATAACCGCCTACCAGGGCCTGGGCCACACCTGCGGCTTGCACACCAGCTCGGACGCCAACGTCGAGCGGCTGGCCCTGGCCACCAGAACGGCGCGGGTGCTGGTCAACCAGAACATGAACGAAGGCGCGGGCAGCCCCCGCAATGGCCTGCCGTTCACGCTGAGCCTCAGCTGCGGCACCTGGGGCGGCAACATCACCACCGAGAACGTCAACGCCCGGCA